>SKED01001073.1_pt1 | contig 26193 bp, 20 predicted proteins | sample 4826651 | NCBI WGS metagenome assembly SKED01 (sample SAMN11008818, study PRJNA524170) | human gut metagenome | biome: Human fecal sample; material: Feces; isolation source: fecal sample from pouch patient p19 | host: Homo sapiens | place: Israel: Tel-Aviv | collected 2016-06-28 | reverse complement strand
TCCAGTTTGTGTTCGGTAACGTAGGAGGAACCATTTCTTGCGATGACTTTAAGTTGACGAAAGCTGGTTCTGATGAGAATCTTATTGAAAATGGAGACTTTGCAAAAGAGTCGGCTCGTGGTTGGAATCCGACTGGCTGTACCATCAAGGTGGCTTCTGCAGCCGCAGCTGTCGAGGTAGAACAACTAGTTCATGAGCAAACCTATACTGATGGACCTTTCCCATTCTATGCTATGGGGTGCGAACCACCTGTTGTGAATGGGGCTATCCATTTTGTTCCAACAGGAGATTGGTCTCAGTTCTTTGTTATGCCAAGTAGCAACAATACGCTTTCTGAGGAGGGTAATTATGTGGTTTATCTTGACTTGTCTGCTTCAAAGGATGCTAGTGGAGTAGAATTGACTATGCAGAATGGTTGGGATGCAAATAGTAACCAGCAAATTACTGTAAAAGTACCTGTTTCTGCTGGTCGTCATACCGTAAAACTTCCGATGCCTAATATTGCTGGAGGTAATTATGATATTATCTTGAAACCACAGACAGCAGATGCTACTTTGGATGTACATTCTGTTAAGGTTTATCAGGTCAAGAATCTCAACTCTATTCCTCTCACCGATGAAGAGAAGAAAAATGTTCTTACCACTGCCATGGGAACTTGGATTGATGGTATGATGGAGGCTACTGATGGTTATGTTACATCTTGGGATGTTGTGAACGAGGCCCTTTCTGGTGCCGATAAAGATGGTGATGGCAAGTTTGACTTGCAGTCTGCTAAACGAGGCAACGTTTCAGCTGACGATGCAAAGAACAATTTCTACTGGCAGGATTACCTGGGTGACATTGATTATGTTCGCACTGCTGTAGCTGCAGCTCGCAAGAGTTTTGCCGCCCATAATGGTGACCCTGACAAATTGAAACTCTTCATCAATGATTATAACTTGGAGAGCGATTGGGACGACAATGGCAAGTTGAGAAGTTTGATTCAGTGGATCAAGGATTGGGAAGCTGATGGCGTGACCAAGATTGATGGTATCGCATCTCAGATGCATATCTCTTGCTATGCTGATCCTGTCAAACAGGAAAGTGTGAAAAAACATATCGTCAAGATGTTGGAGTTGATGAAGGAAAGTAAAAAGCTTTGCAAGATTTCTGAACTTGATATGGGTTATGTTGATGCCGCTGGCAAAGACGTAACTTATGATCAGATGACTGAGGAACAACACAAGGAAATGCGTGACCTCTACACCTTCGTTCTCCAGAAGTACTTCGAGATTATCCCTATAGATAAGCAGTATGGCATCACTCAGTGGTGTGCTACAGATTCTCCTAAGGATTCAGGTTGGCGTCCTGGTTTGGCTACTGGTCTCTGGGATCTCAACTATCTTCGCAAGCATACCTATGCAGGTTTCGCTGTAGGTCTTGGTGCTCCTAAGTATTGGGAGAACTTAGCTGAATAACTGTTAATATGAGTATTAAAGAAAATAAGTATGAAAAAGTTTTTATTGACATTAGTGGCTGTCGTTGTATCTTGTGTTGCTATGGCTGCAAACAATATGCGAAGTGAATCTGTTAATGGCTTCTTTAATATTGAAGGAACGTATAATACCAGTGCGTATCCTGGTAATTACCTGTTGTTGGATTCGAATGATTTTCCGATGAAGTCTGATGTTGTTGGAGTCTGTTTGAACGTCCTACCTGAAGGTTATCATTACCAATGGCTACCAATGTATGGAGCCGAGGGTGTGCAAATCCAAGTCATGCCTGAAACTCGCATCGCTTATATAAGCCAAAATGGAAAAACTGAGGAGTTTGATTTTAAGGTATGTATAATAAATGAGTCAACAGGATACCCTGAAATAGTTAGGACTTTTAAATTCGTATATCATAAGAATTTTTTCGGACCAACTGGGCATCCTATAGATTAATGCTTGGGTTAGCAACATGAAATATGAACATTGAAATAGAACATTAGTTTTTAGGTTTTATCATATAATGATTAACCGAAATATATGTTAGTCGTGACAGGTCAGTTGAGCCATGAGGCTCGACTGACCTTTTTGAATTCTCTTTTTTACACCACGCAAAGGCGTTGAGTGTAAAAGGCATATCTTTGAAAAACTAAACTCAATAAATTGAATGATGAAGAAACTGATAATTTTAGCAGGTTTATTGGTGTCTTTGCAGGTGAATGCGCAAAATTATGCCAAGCAGTGGTGTGCTGACAATGGTGATGGTACTTATACCAATCCAATCATCAACTCAGACTTTCCTGACCCTGACATTATCCGTGTGGGGGATACCTATTATTATGTATCTACCACAATGTTCTATTTCCCTGGTGCGACAATCTTGAAGTCGCACGACTTGGTGAACTGGGAATATTGTGCCAATCCTCTCCAAAAAATAGCGGAGTCGGAGCCTTTTAATCTCCAGAATGGATATAATCAGTATTCCAAAGGGCAATGGGCTCCTAGTCTGAAATACTACCAAGGCAAGTTTTACCTTCACTTCATCGCCTTCAACCATGAAAAGTTTGCCGATGGTGGTGACTTCCTCTTAACGGCTACAGACCCTGAGGGTGAGTGGAAGGTGCAAAAACTGAATGGTTTCTATTATGATTCAGGTCTTTTCTTTGATGAGGCAACGGGACGCCGCTTTGTGGTAGCAGGATACAATGAAATCAGTGTGACCGAGTTGGATGAAAACTTCAATGCCATCGGTTCCTCTAAGCGGATTATCAATAAGCCAAACTCCGGATTGGAGGGCAGTCACATGTATCATATCGGTGATTACTATTATATCTATGCCACATACGGTGGAGGTTATGACCATAGCCAAACCATCTTCCGTTCCAAGAATCCGTTCGGACCATACGAGGAGCACGATGGATTGCTTTTCGAAAAGCAGGACATCCATCAAGGGGGATTGGTACAGACGCAGACAGGCGAATGGTGGACGATTCTCTTCAAGGATGCAGGTACTATCGGGCGTATTCCGTATCTCGAACCTGTGGTATGGAAAGATGGATGGCCTATTCTCGGTAACAATGGCATTGATGTGAGTAAGGGTGGCAAGTCGTACAAGAAGCCTAATGTAGGTAAGGAATATCCAAAAACATACTTGCCAACCAATGATGGTTTCAACACCGACAAGCTTGGGATGCAGTGGGAATGGAACCACAATCCTGACAATTCGGCATGGTCTTTGACCGAACGACCTGGATTCTTGCGCTTATACACGTCGGGCATTGTGAAGGAAGGCACCGACACCAAGCTCAACGAATTCTTACAGGCGCGCAATACCTTGACCCAACGCATGTTTGGATACGATAAGGAGGGTGCCTCTACTTCTACCGATACGTATGGTACGATTTGCTTAGATGTATCCCATATGAAGGAAGGTGATGTGGCTGGGCTTTGTGTATTCCAAGACCCCCATGCTTATGTTGCAGTAAAGATGATCGACGGCAAGAAAAGAGTGGTTTACTATCGTGCTCCTTGGTGGGAACCAAAGGCTGATTGGCAGGGTGTAGTAGATGATAAGGAACATTATAGGAAGTTTAGCACATCTACCGCTTCGCACAACGATAAGATTTATCTTCGAGCAGTGGCCAATTTCAAAACCAATAAATTGAAGTTCTATATCAGTTGGGACAATCAGAAGTGGTATGATTTGGGCAAGGACATCGAAACCGAGATGCGCTATACCCTCAAGATATTCACAGGCAATCGCTTTGCCATCTTTAATTATGCAACCCAGCAGAATGGAGGCTATGTGGATGTGGATTGGTTCTCGACAGAAGAGACTGTTGATGAAAATAAATTCAACGATTTGACTGCCATTGAGCAAGTAGAGTCGAAGACTAAACGTATTGTTTCTCGCCAGTTTTATAATGCGTTAGGTGTAAAGTTACCGAGACCTCAGCATGGCTTGAACATTGTGAAGACGCGTTATGAGGATGGAACGGAGAAAACTTATTCTTTTGTTAAGCAATAAAAAACTCCTTAAAATGGCACGAAAACGCACTTTTTCTCACTTTTTTTTCGAGAAAAAGTGCGTTTTCGTGCCAAAATCTTTAATTTGGCTTCCCAGAGAAGGACGTGATGTATTAGGCTCATCTGTATATTTTTCCTCTGTTTTGACTAAACATTTGGGGAATCTGGAATATTTTGGGTAAAAACATTTGGGGAATCTGGAACATTTTGGGCAAAAACATTTGGGGAATCTGGAATATTTTGGGTAAAAACATTTGGGGAATCTGGAATATTTGTTTATTTGACTTTTCCTGATTTCCTCTTCAAATAGGTTTGATGGTGTATCATTTTCGTTATAATGTTGGCTATCAAACCTATTTGGTACTTCTCACAAAGTATTTGTTATACCACGCAAAGTCTTTTTCAGCCTTTTCTGTTACTTTTGCAAGCGGAAATGAGAAACATTTCAATTTTATAACTGGATTTTATTAACTTAATAACAAATTGTAAAGCTTATGAAAAAGTTATTTACTTTGATTGTAGCAGCTTTCATGGCTGTAAGTGTGAATGCTCAGACAGAGACTCCTCTTGTTTTGGGTGGTGATTGGAATGCAGGTTTTGCCGGCGATGCTGATGTTTATGACTTCACTATTAACAAGCAGTATGGTGCAGCAGAGTTTGCCTGCAATGTCAACTCTGCAGATTATCCTAAGTATATCCTCGAGTTCGAAGAACCGCTTCCTGCCAACTTCCAGGTGAACTATACTTGGAAGACTTCTGCTGATGCAGAAGGCGATGCAACTCCTGCCTACGGAAGAGCTGTGGGTGATGGAGCAACCAAGAAGTTTGAACTTCTTTTCGAGCAGGAGCATCCTTACATCGTGGGCGTAAGCGTACAGCATACCGATGCTGAGGAAGTGAACCTGAAGGTTAAGAAGATGATTTTGGTTGCCGCTGACGGTACTGAAAAGAAAATTAATGCCTCCTTCACCAGTTGGGGTGGTACTGATAACACAGTTGTTTATAAGGGTATAGTTTCTTTCGATAAACAGTACCAGCAGCTTGCTATCAATGGTTTGGCTGGCAAGAGTAATGTTACAGTCAAGGTGAAATTAGCTGAGCCAACCCCAAATGTTCAGATGTGTGTAGATTACGAGGATAATACATCTGAGTGGCCTTCATTCGGAGGCAGCGATGAGATTACTTTCACCACCAAGGAAGGTGTAGCCATCAAGAAAGTGGGTATCCAGTATATCGACCCAGAAAATAATCCAGCAAAGGTTTCTGTGCTCGGTGCCTGGTTGGTTGATACAACTACCGGCATTTCTAAGGTAGAGAATCTGAAGGTTGCTCAGGATGGCAAGTGCTTCAACCTCGCTGGTCAGCAGGTAGCCAAGGGTTACAAGGGCATTGTGATCAAGAATGGTAAAAAGATGGTTATCAAGTAATAGATGAGACGTTTTACAATGCTCGCATCGTACTATATATAATAATGTGTACGATGATGTAGAATCTATATAATATAAATATTAAACAAATGGTATAAAAAATCCCAGAATCGCTCTTCCAAGCAGTTCTGGGATTTATTATGGTGATATTTGTCATCAATATCTCCGCTATTATATTTTTTATGTATTGCTCAGATTCTTAATGATTTCCAAAGGTAGCTGGGTAGCTTTGGAAACCTGTTCGGCAGAAAGTCCCATTGCCAGCAATCGTTGTGCTGTTTCTGTGTTGGCCTCATGCTTGCCTTCTGCTCTACCTTTCTCCATACCTTTTTCCATACCTTCCTTCATGCCCTTTTCCCTGCCTATTTCTATACCCTCCGCAAGACCTTCTTGTTTGCCTTCACGCTTAGCAGTGTCTACGGAATTCTTGATGTCGCGATATGCCATCTTGCTGGTCTCATACTCCCTCATTTCCTGCGGAGTAAACTTGGCTATTTCGGCTTCCTCGAAGAGGCGGTCGAAGACCTTGTCGCACAGTTCTTTAGGGCGCTGGGTAAGTTTATAGAGGTTCTTCAGTGCATAGAGCCACTTCTCGTAGAGCGTATCCAGTTGTTCCAGGGATTTGTTGAACTTGGAAATCTCTAAATAGATATATTCGAGCTTGTCGTAAAATACTTTGTGGGTAGCAGTGTCGCACAACTGCACATGATGGCGGATTTTCTCCTTGTCGAATGCATCCTCGTTCATGCTGAAGTTGAGCAGGGCAACGGTATAGATATGATTGAGCTTGAAATCCCACTCATTCCCCTTAGGCGCCTGTTCTCGGATAGGGAAGGTGGAGTAGAAGAGGGCGCGATCCTTGAAATACGTCTGGTACGCATTCTGCATTTCTACAATGAACTTCTCGCCGTTTTCGCCTTCGCAATATACATCAAAGATGGCTCTGCGGTCGGTATATACATCTCCCACATGCTCCGGGTTCAGATACGATACGTCCTTTACAACCTGTCTGCCATTAAACAAGCTGTTGAGGAAGCAAATGAGCAAATCCTTGTTCATTGCTGTTCCAAAAATTCGCTTGAAACCGAAGTCGGTCAGCAAGCTGATGTATCTTTCTTCTACCTGCTTCATAATCATCTGTATTAAAAATCCATGCCGCAAAGTTACGGTTTTATTTTCATATCTGCAAGAGATTTCTGGGATTTTTAAAGGTAAAAAAGTAAAAAGGTAAAAAAGTAAAGATTTTGCTATCCCCAATACTATCTGATAACTTTTTCTAAAACTTTTCGACCTGTACGGTTGAAATTACCCACACGCCCTTTCAGGGCGTGTGGGGCTTACATGCGAAACTTCAGTAACGAATTAATCTATATAATATAAATATTAAACAAATGGTATAAAAAATCCCAGAATCGCTCTTCCAAGCAGTTCTGGGATTTATGATGTCTGATAGTTTGCCATGATGTGCTTCCGTTTGCCTACAGATATGGCTGCGTGGGGTTAAGAATATGACTGCATTGGGTTAAGAATATGACTCCGTTGGGTTACGGATACGACTCCGTAGGCTAACGGAGACGTATCCTTCGGCTTGTCGAGATATCTGCGTCAGCTGATTGAGTCACTTGAGTTAGCTTACTGAACTACTTGGGTTAGCTGATTGAACTACTTGAGTTAGCTGACTGAGCTATATCAGTATCCTGTAGTATTACATGTGTATTTTTTTTCTAATTTAATGCCACATTTGCCACACTTATACTTAACTCTTTGATTATTAGAGGATAACGTGTGGCAATAAGGGGTGTTTTTATTGTCACCTTATTGCCACCTATTACCACTTTTGGCATAAAATCTGCAAAATAACGGTGTTTTTGAGGGATTTGCTACGTCCCGATGCAGCAAAAGTTACGTCCGGACGTAGTAAAAGATACGTCGTGACGTAATTTCTGTGCGGGAATTCAATGGTAAGAAGTATATAAATAAATCCCAGAATCGCTCTTCCAAGCAGTTCTGGGATTTATTGTGTCTGATAGTTTGTTTACCATTTAAAGAGGTGAGGAACAAATTCCTTGAAGCAACGGCGCCAGGTGAGCCACTCATGATGAGTGCCTGGTGATACATAAACATCGAGCTTGATGCCCAGTTCCTTCAACTGCTGTGCCATCTTCTCGGTACCGAAGTTCTCTTCCGAACCGCAGCCCATAAACATATAATGAATGTTCTTGTTGTATTTCTCTGCATCGGCAAAAACTCCATTGAAACAGGTCTTTACATCCACGCCAAAGAGTGCACCGCTAAAGGTTCCAAGGGCAGAAAACTTGTCCATGTGAGGCAATACGGTGTTGAATGTCTGGTATCCGCCCCATGACAATCCTGCCATCGCACGATGCTCGCGGTCGGTATAAGTGCGGAATGTCTTGTCAACCATCGGAATCAGATCCTTGATAATCACATCATAGAAAGAAGCTCCATAGTGGCTGCGCTCTTCATCTACATTCTTGCCTGGACGGGCAACGAAAGGCTTCTTTACATCGCCACTCTCCATGACAACAATCATAGGCTCAGCCTTGCCTTCTGCTATCAGGTTGTCCATGATGTGCTGCATCATTCCCTGCTTGCTCCAGCCCGTTTCGTCTTCGCCCATGCCATGCTGCAGATAGAGCACAGGATAGCGCTTGGTGGTGTTGGTTTCATATTCGGCAGGGGTGTAAACCATGGCGCGGCGGAACTGTTTCTGAGAGGCTGCATAGTAAGATACTGAGCGAACCTGACCGTGGGCTACGCCCTGCTGAGGACGGTAGTAGTTGCCTTCTGCTCCTTCTGGAACTTCCAGACCGCCTGCTTCACGGCAGCAGCCGAAGTAGGTTTCGCTGGCAGGGTCAACTACCTGCACGCCATCTACATTCAGAAAATAGTAGTGGAATCCTACTACCAGCGGATCGCTTACGCCGTACCAGTCGCCATCCAAATCCTTTTTCATCTCATATTGCTTGCCGCAGATGTCGAAGATTACTTTCTTTGCCTCAGGAGCATGGAGCTTTACATAAGCTCTGCGGTCCTTATCTACACGCGGATAGTTGCTGTCTGGAATGATTCCCTGCAGGGCGAGCATCATGTTTGCATAGCGCTTGCCCATGGTGCGGTAGCTTTCTGCGATGAAGTGTAGACCATCGCCACGTTGTGGACAGCCCTTTGAAGAAATGACGTGGGCTGTAGGAATGGTCTTGGCAATATCATCAACGATGGCGATATGTGCCCAGCATTTTCCGCCCATATCCTTCTGTACGGTTTCGCCTACGAGCAGAGGTACGTCTTCTGCCTTCAGATTCAAATCCTTCAAGATGTCGTTATAAACAGTCTTTACACGGTTAGGCCAGTTGGCATCGCCGTTGTTGGTTTCGCCCTGATGCAGGAGGATGCCCTTGATAACACCCTGCTTCTTGGCTATTTTTGCCAGTTCTATCAGTCGGGCGTATGGATTTCCGTTGTACTGGGATGCAAAGTTTTTCATCCAGTCGGGTTGTTTCTTGAGATAAGCCTTATAGGTACGCTTATCGAAGAGGTCGATGCTGGCTCCGCCCACGGCCACGGTGATGGTTCCCACCTTGATGCTGTCTGGCAGGTTATCCACCATCTTTCTTCCGAAATAGTCAACAGGAGTCAGTCCTGTAGAGGGTCTTGCCTGTGGCGGCACGGCGGTGTGCCATTGTCCCTTCTTCCATCCCGCCTTTTCATCATTCACGGCATACATAGCCTGGAATCTCGGGTTCACGCCCGTTCGGTCGATGTCTTCGATAGCCGCATTTCCTTCCATGTTCGACTGTCCGAAGCAGAGATAAATCTGAAAATTTGGATCAGGCTTTTCCTGAACCTTACTGCCCGTTTTCTGTGCCATCATAGGTAGGCACGCCATCGCGAGCATCGATGCTAAGATTGATAATCTCTTCATAGTTTATATTTAATTAAATTATTAGATTGATTTTCATTTTCTGTTCTGTTTGCAAAGTTATGAAAAGATTTCCATACGTGCTTTGTCTCATATATCAATAACTTTTCCCTTTGTTATATAATAAGGTGATTCTTTTTTCTCAGGTCTCAGAATATGTTTCATTTTGTCTCTTTTGGGGTAGATGTTATTTGTGATAAAGTATTTGTTACTTGAGGTAAAATGCGTTTTAATGTTTTTATCTATTTTTGCGACGTGTTTCAGCATCCTTAATGATTTTTTTGAGAATTTAGGATGTAGAATATAATAATGTAATATTTAGCAACTGACAAGTAAGTATAACTATTAATCTATTTTTAAGACGATGAATTTTAAAATGATTGAAAAGCCGTTTGTATTGCTATTCCTGCTCTGTTTGCTTCCTTTGGGAGTTTCGGCTCAGAGCATAGTAAAAGGTATAGTGACTGATCCAAGTGGAGAACCTGTGATTGGTGCTACTGTTAAAGTAGATGGTAGCAAGCTGGGTGTTGTTACCGACTTGGATGGTAAGTTTAGCATTGATGCTGCATCTGATGCAACATTGACAATTACCTATGTGGGTATGGAGCCTAAGACCGTGAAAGCTGAGGCTGGTAAAACCCTTTCCATTACCTTGAAGGATGATTCAAAAGTTCTTAATGATGTCGTTGTCATCGGTTATGGCGTTCAGAAGAAGAGCGACCTGACTGGTGCAGTTGCATCTATCAAGAGCGATGACATCAAGGGCTTGTCAGCTACCGATGCCGGTGCTGCCCTCCAGGGTAAGGCTGCCGGTGTGCAGATTATCAACTCGGGTGGTCCGGGTGAGGCTGCCGATATCCGTATCCGTGGTTATTCTTCCAATAGTGGTAATATCGGTCCGTTGCTCATCGTCGATGGTCTGAAGGTGGATAACATCCAGTACCTGGATCCATCTATGATTGAGAGCATGGAAGTATTGAAGGATGCCGCTTCTGCTGCCATCTATGGTGCGCAGGCTGGTAATGGTGTCGTTATCATTACTACCAAGACGGGTGCTGCCAATGGCGGTAAGGCACAGATTTCTTACAGCAGCAAGTTCACCATCCAGTCGTTGGGAAAGAGGGCTGAAATCTTTGATGCTCCTGAGTATATTGAGTATCACAAGTATTTGGGCGACTTGACCGATGATCTTCTGAAGAAGAACAACTATAATGGTCAGAACACCAACTGGTATGACGAGGTATTTGAGAACAGTCTGGCTCATCAGCATAGCCTCACCGTGCAGGCAAGCAATGGCAAGGGCCGTTTCCTCGCCAGCTTGAATATCCTGAACAATGATGGTATCGTTAAAGGTAGCAAGGATACTTATAAGCGTTTCACTGGTCAGATCAATGCCGATTATGATGTTTACAAGTGGTTGAACATTACTACCAATACATCTTTTGAAAAGTGGAAGACCAAAGGCGTGACCAAGGGTTATGGTTCATTGCTGAACTCTGTGGTTTCTATCGATCCTTTGACTCCAGCTTATATCAGTAATGTGGAGGATTTGGCTCCTGGCATGAAGGCACAGGTAGAAGCCGGTGGCCCAGTTCCTAGAGATCCAAGCCATAACAATGACTACTATGGTACTTCTAAATATGTAGATGATGCTACTGGTAACCCTCTCTATCAGCGCGACCGTCATGACACATGGACTTCTGGTATCAATGTACGTGGTACCGTTGCTGCCAATATCAAGCCATTCAAGGGCTTTACATTTACTTCTCGCTTAGGTTATCGTATCACTCAGAGTAACTATCATAACTACGAGACTCCATATTGGTTATCATCTATGGCACATAGTGAAAACTATACCATTGAAGCGAAAACCAATAATGGCTTGTACTATCAGTGGGAGAACTTTGCCAACTATTTGACAACAATCGGCAAGCACACTATTGGTGCCATGGCAGGTATGTCGTTTACCAAGAATCATTGGGATAACAGTTCCATCAGTTCTACAGGAGGTAACATACTCACATCTTATGAGCCAAACTTCCATTACATCGACTACTTGTTGGCTAATGCAACCAAGAATGTAGGTAACGCTCCTTCAGATGCTACAGAGTTATCTTACTTTGGTCGTGTATCTTACAGCTATGACAACCGTTACTTCATGCAGGTTAACTTCCGTCGTGATGCTTTCGATACATCAAAACTTTCAAAGAAGGCACGTTGGGGTAACTTCCCATCAGTTTCAGCAGGATGGGCTATCAGCAATGAGAAGTTCTTCAAGGACAATATAAGTCGTGATGCCATTTCTTTCTTGAAACTTCGTGGTTCTTGGGGTCAGAATGGTAACGTCAATATCTTGAACAATTATCGTTATGCTTCTACCTTAGCTCTTAATCAGAGTTTCTATCAGTATAATCCTTCTATTGGAGATGGTAAGCTGACTTTTGGTTCTAAGCCTTCTGGACTTGCTAACCCAGACTTGAAGTGGGAAACTTCAGAGCAGATTGACCTTGGACTTGATGCTCGTTTCCTTAACGACCGTCTTACCTTGGGTGTTGACTGGTATCGCAAGACTACCAAAGACCTCTTGATTGAGATTACTCCTCTTCCTGAGATTGGTGTAAACAAGAGTGTTGTTAATACAGGTAAGGTACTTAACTCTGGTCTTGATTTCGAGTTGGGTTGGAGAGACAACATCAAGGACTTCAAGTATAGTGTGACCGTAAATGGTTCAACTCTGAAGAATGAGGTGAAGGAGGTTTCTAACCTTATAAGCCGTTTGACCGAAATAGGTATTGATGGATTCAATAACCAGCTTAAGCCTACATTCGAGGCTGGCCATCAGGTATGGTATTTCCGTGGTTACAAGTATGCAGGTGTAGCCGAAGATGGTAGTGCTCTCTATTATAATAAGAATGGCGAAACAACTTCAGCTCCAACCGATGAAGATAAGCAGGATTTGGGCTCAGCTATTCCTAAGTTTACTTATGGTATTACTCTTAATGCAGAATATAAGGGCTTTGACCTCACCGTATTTGGAACAGGCGCTGCTGGCAACAAGATTTACAACTTGATGGTTTCTGCAGACCGTCCGTTGATCAATGGAATTGATACCTACTGGAAGGATTCTTGGAGAGCAGACCGCACCAATGCTAAATATCCTGATATGAAAAAGGTTGCTACCGACTGGAAGTTCTTCAGTTCTGATGCAGCTGTGTTCAGTGGCTCGTATTTCAAGATCAAGCAGATTCAGTTGGGCTATACATTGCCAAAGGCTATCACTAGCGTGGCAGGTATCAGCAATCTTCGTGTATATTGCTCACTGGATGATTTCTTCACCATCACCAAGTATCCTGGTGCTGATCCGGAGACTGCTTCTATCAACAGTGGTGCCTCTCGTGGTTTTGATAATGGTACTTATCCAACTTCCAAGAAGGTGGTATTTGGTATCAATGTAACATTCTAACCTTTAATATTCAAAAACAATGAAGAAAATATTATTTTCAACAATATTGGCTCTTGCTGCCACAGGAACAATGACGCTCACTACGTCTTGTGAGGATCAGCTAGACATTGAGCAGAAGGGTGTAATACCTACCGAGAACTTCTATAAGACCGATGCTGATGCAGAGGCAGCCCTCGTTGCTGCATACGAAGGCTTTATGTGTAATGTGATGGGACGTAACCACGATGGTGGTGGCCCAGGTATTTATACTCCATTGAAACTGATAGTCAATGAGTGTGGAGACGATGTGTTGGCAGCAGGTGCCAACTCTGGTGATAATACGTTTGGTATCATGCTCAATCAGTTCTATTATGATGCTGAGGCTGAGGTGCCAAAGTTTATGTACACAGGTCTCTATCTCTCTGTATATACCTGTAACCTTGTACTCGATCACTTTGCCGATGCTACTACCGCTGTGCAGAAACGTTGCGCTGCAGAGGCTCGTGTGCTTCGTGCTTATGATTATTTCCTGTTAGCTAATCTTTGGGGTACTCCACCATTGGTAACTCATGTTCTGGATGCTTCTGCGCAGCCTTTTAATTGTGATAAGGATCCTGAGCATCCTATGAATCACCAACAGTTGATAGAGTGGATTGCGCAGGAATGTGAGAATGCTGCCAACGATTTGGATGAGCGTAAAAGTAAGGATGACAAGGATGGAGCTGTGAAGGTAACCAAGGGCTTTGCATATGCTCTTGCCGGAAAGGCTTATTTGTTTGCCGGTCAGTATGATAAGGCTAAAATTGCCCTTAAAAAGGTTATAGACTCGGGCAAGTATGACCTTGTTCCTGGTGAGAAATATGCTGACAACTTCCATATCGAGGGTGATGCCAACGAGGAGAAGGTATTTGAAGTCAACTTCGAGTATAATGCAGGTAAGACCGATTGGGGTGGTATGATTCAGCGTTCTAGCTGGATGGAAACCAACTATTGGGATTGGCGTGCTGATCACTTTGTGGTTTCTCCTAACAAGGTTTATTGTGGCGGCGTTGATGGCTGGGGTGGCCTTGGCGTGCCTCAGTGGTTTGGTGACGAGTTCTATAAAAATGATGGTGACTCTTATCGCTTGAAGGCTACTTTAAAGCATATTGATGATGCGGTTTATCATATGTCTTACGGCAAGGATGAAATCGATAATATGACTGACGAGCAGAAGAAAACCAGTAACAAGATTGGCATCAATGACCCTGTTCAGGGACTCTACGGCAACTCTACCTGGTTGGCGTTCAAGCAAATAATGAGAGCTTCTGATACTGAAGGCAAGAAATATGGTGATAACATTCGCTTGAATAATTATCTTGTCATGCGTTACGCTGAGGTTTTGCTCAATTATGCAGAGGCTTGTCTTCAGACAGGCGATCAGGCTGAAGCTAAGAAATATATCAACATGATTCAGAAACGTGCTGGTTCCAAGACAATCAGTGAAACTGTTGATATGGATGTGTTGAAGAAAGAAAAGTCATATGAACTTTGGCTTGAAGGCTGTCGTTGGTTCGATATCATGCGATGGAATGATACAAAGGCCATTGAGCGTTTGACTAAGGCTGGTACAGTCGTGCCACATTTGTTTGATAAGGTTTTCAGAACTCCAAAGGCAGACGACCAGAATGTAACTTGGGAGCATGGATCAGAAGCAAACAGCCGTTTCTATACGACCAACACTCCTGAGACTAATTTCAAGGTAGGTTTCAAGGAGGGCAAGCATGAGTTCTTCCCTTATCCACAGACCGTGTTGGATAAGAATCCTAACCTAAAGCAGAATCCTGGTTGGTAATCATGAAGTTGTTTTGTTAATATAGTGTTTTAAGTTTAAAGAATTATAGATTGTTTGACAATTAGGGGGTGTTTTGAAAAAAAGCACTCCCTTTTTTTCTTCTTTAACGGAATTTACGTATGAAAACATGGATCATTAGAATAATGAAAAATTTAATTGTATTTATGCTGTTATTTTGTATGTTTTCTTGTACACAGGAGAGAAGAGAACGACATATGGTTTCTTTTATAGTTAAAGACTTGGAAAGATATCCAATGGGTAAGAATTCTTATTTGATTGTAAATTCTAAAGATGTACCAATATGGTATAATCGCATTAAAGGTTCATATTGGGTAGGTCCTTTTTATGAGGATTTGATACAATCTCCTTTTGGATTCTCTTTTTCTAGTGGAAATGTATACAAAATTGCAGCTAGTGAGAATGTATATATGTTTGATAAACATATGAAAAGCAAAGATACTATCTCGATTTGTTATGCTGTTCGGGATTCTGTACCAATTGTTAATTCAGAAAATGCTAGTGATACGATGTTTATCAATAAAACTCCATTTATTAATTATACCAAAAGAGCAAGGATGTATAAAAGACATCGAGATAGTGTTTGGGTTAATTATCAACCCGATACGCTTGTAATGCCTAAAATTAAACGAGATACATTAATAGAAAAATAATATAGTTTATCGTCTTATGAAAAGATTTATAATACTTGTAGTATTCAAGGATGGAGCAAATGCGGACGTGGAGTATTTCTATGATGCAAATGGCGCATTGGTCAAGGACTTGAACAAGGGCATCAGCAATATAGAGTATGATGTTCTTGGCAACTTGAAGTGCATCACATTCAGCAATGGCTTCAAGACGAAGTACGTCTATGATGCAGCTGGTAATAAGCTACGAACCACCCATGAGTCTGCCGTAACCAATACGACGGATTACGTAGGCAACTTCGTCTTTGAGGATGGAAAACTAAGCAAGTATCTCTTTGACGGGGGCTATTGCTCCTTCGATCAGAACCAAAATCCCGTATTCCATTATTACGAGAAGGACCATCTTGGCAGTATAAGGATGGTGGTGAATGAGAATGGCACGATAGAGCAAGTGAATCATTACTATCCATTCGGTGGAGTATATGGTGACTTATCGTACAATGCAGAAATCCAGAAAAGCAAATACATAGGTAAAGAGTTCGACCACATGCATGGCTTGGATTTGTATGACCATGGCGCAAGAATGTATGATGCTGCCAAGGTGGCTTGGGATAGAGTGGATAGACATGGTGAAAAGTATACTCAACTTAGTCCGTATCTATATTGTGGAAATAATTCTCTCGTAAATGTTGATGCAGATGGCAAAAGAGTAAAAACTATTTATTTCAAAGATAAAGAGGATCCTCAATGGTATAGAAGTTCAAAGTCTTTTTATTTGGCGATGATGCAGTTTGCGCAAACTGATTTTGGAAAACAAATATTGTCAGATTTTACTCCAAAAGGTTCATATTTCTTTGGGGTGAAAGGTAATGGAAAATATTCAAAATATGATTTAGAACTGCAAGAAATTGACATTACTGAACCTGAAAAGAAAACTGCATATTGGAGAGACATAAATGCTCAAACACAATTGTTAGAAACTGATCAGGGAAAGCCAAGATTTGTTGTTATCTTTGATGTTGATCGCTCTACAAATGAATTGACAAAAACAATAGCTCACGAATTGGCTGGTCATCTTTATAATTATGAAAGTGTTTTGAAACTTTATGAAGATACAAAAGATTTTCAAAAAGCTAATTTTGAATTTCGCAAAAAAGGCAGTAAACAAGAACATTTAGAGATGGAAAATAAGAAATACGAAAAAGTTAATCTCTATCAACAAGTTATGAATCAGATAGAACAATTTTTTAAGCATAAATGACATGAAACATATTATTTTTTATATTGTTGTAAGTATTTTGTTTGTAAGTGTATTCTCTTGTAAGCAGAGAAAAAATATGCAGTACTTACCATTTTTCTATATGAAGAATTATGAAGTGATGCATTCTAAAAAGTATATATCAATTCGAGAAAATGAATATAGTGACATTGATGATACTGGTTTTGTTTGGAATTTATACAACAAAAATGGAGAGTATTATCTTAAAGAATATGGTAAGTCTATGATTTTTATGACAACCAAAAGAGAAATTGATACAACATTTCTAATTGGTGGTCGTCAAAAACGAGTTGTATCAGCTAAACTTAATGATTCTCTATTTGTATCAGCTCTACATAATATTGCCATTTATGAAACAGTAGACTTAGAATTAGTTTACGATATCAAATATAATATCAAGCAAATTCGTTGCCAAACTTTGTGGGTGGATTATCTTCAAAAAGGAAGTAAACGGATAAATTATAAACCTTTGTATCTTCAAAAACCATATAAAAGGAATAATGTATCTTGTAAAGAATAGTCTTTAGATAGTTTTTTAGCAAATAAATTTAAGGTGTTATGAAGACAATATTATTTCTAAGTTTAGTGTTTGGGTGTAATTTGATTGCAAATGCCCATCAAACAGTAAAGTCAAGTGATATAGATAACTTGCACTTTGGCGATAGTATCCATTATGACTTGGTGGATGCGAGTAAAATTAGTGCAATTAATCTTACTGGCTCACTTTGGGATTTTTCCAATATCAAGTATCTTGGTCAAGAGAAAGAGGTTTGTTTTATCGGTGATATGGAAGGGCATGTCAAGTTGATAGGGCAAGATGAAATCTTGGATTTCTGTCAATCAAATGACTATTTACGCTTATCTCAGATACAGACTCCCTTAGTGAAAGTAAGAAAACTCCTTGGGTATAGATAAGCTATTGCCAGATTTTAATCATCTGACTCCAGAGGCGGCTTCATTAGGTAAATATGGAACAATTGCAATGTCAGAATATACAGGTACACCGAACATTAGAATACCATTGCTTGAGGTGAAGTCTGGTGATGTATCATATCCGATAGAACTATATTATGATGCCTCTGGAATAAAAGTGGAGCAAAATGCAACTTTTGTAGGCTTGGGGTGGAACTTAAGTTATGGTGGCAGCATTAATCATGTAGTTCGTGGACACGATGATTTTTTGCAAGCGCCATATTGAATATAAGGGAAAGGATGGTGTGCCTGTAACATTGCTTTGGTCTTATAATTATCAATGTCCTGTAATGAAAATAGTGGGAGCAACTTATAATGAAATGAAAAGCCTCTCAAGCTATGTTGCATTATTAGGAGGGCGTAATTACTTGCCTAAAAGTATACTGCAATCAATTTATGATATAGTGCGAAATAGGGCATGTCAAACGACTGCTTATGTGTATGGTGATCGTCTAAACTTATCGTCTGTTATTGAGCCAAATGGATATGAAACGAGATATTCTTATGACTCGGAAGGCAGATTAGAAAGTGTTGAAGACTATTTGGGTGTGTTACATGAATATTCATATAATTTCAAACGAAAATGAAAATTGAAAGAACTTTAAGTATCATGTTGTTTCTTTGTGCCTTGGACATTTCAGTCAAGGCTCAAAGTCCTACTCAAAACTATGTGCTGAGTAAGGACGTGCTTGATGTCGATGGAACTCACGCCATAACGACTGTTACGTATTATGATGGCTTGAACCGTTTGGAGAAATCCACCTATGCGGAGGGTACGGAAAAACAAGATAAAGTTTTTGCAACATGAGACAAAGTGTATATGAAGGAAAATATGTAATTTTGCAGCATCAACTAATAATTTTAATATAAAAGAATGAATGTTCGAAAAATAATGAGATGCATTGCTTTGGCTGTATTGTCTTATGACACAGCCTTGGCGCAGAATCCAATCATCAACAGTCAGTTTACGGCAGATCCAACGGCTCGTGTGTTTAATGGGAAGATATATCTCTATCCTTCTCATGATATTCCGAGTCCTATCGAGAAACTGAAGACTTGGTTTTGTATGCCTGATTATCACGTTTTCTCTTCCACTAATCTTACGGAGTGGCAGGATCATGGAGTCATCGTTTCGCAAGACAAAGTACCTTGGGTACAGGACGGCAGTTATACGATGTGGGCTCCTGACTGTGTAGAGAAAGACGGGAAATATTACTTCTATTTCCCTGCTGCTCCGAAAGGGGAGGAGAAGGGATTCGGAATAGGTGTGGCGGTTGCCGACCAGCCCGAAGGACCGTTTATGCCGATGTGGAAACCCATAGAGGGTGTGCACGGCATAGATCCTTGTGTGCTGATAGATAAGGACGGACAGGCTTATATCTACTGGGCTGGAGCAGGATTGCACATGGCTAAGCTGAAACCAAACATGACGGAACTTGCCTCGGAACCCAAACTGGTAGAGGGATTGCCTGAGGGATTCAAGGAAGGACCATTTGCCTTCGAGCGTAACGGCAAATATTATTTCACCTTCCCTTGGGTACGTGAAAAGGATGGAACCGAAACGCTGGCTTATGCCATGGCTGACCATCCGATGGGACCTTTCACGTTCAAGGGCATCATCATGGATGAGTCGCCTACGAAGTGCTGGACCAATCATCATAGCATCGTAGAATATCAGGAACAGTGGTATCTTTTCTATCATCATAATGATTATTCGCCTAAGTTTGACAAGAACCGCTCGGTGCGAATCGACTCTCTGAACTTCAATCCTGACGGAACGATACAGAAGGTGATACCTACGCTAAGAGGTGTGGGATTGACGAAGGCTCGTTCGCGTATTCAGATTGACCGCTATTCTGCGCTGCAAGGCAAGGGTATTGGTATTGATTATCTGGATAAAAACAACTGTTTTGAAGGATGGAAGACTCTCTTCTCTAAATCGAATACTGCCCTTATATATAATAAGGTGGATTTCGGTAATGAGAAGGTGGAAGAAATCACCATTCGTGCCAAGTCTTCAAAGGGCGGTGTGCTCGTAGTCAGAGCCGATGGCAAGAAGGGTAATATCATCGCTAAGGTGAAGATTCCGAAGTCGGCAGCCTGGAAGAATGTCCGTGCCCAGGTGCTTCATGCTCCTCAGGGCGTTCATGCTCTACACGTATCCTTGCAGAGTGGTGCCGACGTAGAGGTTGACTGGCTGGGCTTCGATGCGTTGCCTTGGGAAAAGGGTGCTTTCGAAACTCACCAGTATCGCAATCTCTTTGCCGAGATGGGCTATAAGCAGGCTGATATTGACAAGAAGGTGAACGAAGTGTTCAATGATGTGTTCTACGGTAAGAACAAGGTTTATTTCGAGGTGGGCGATTCCATGGGATATGTCAGCGATATAAAGAACAATGATGTGAGAACCGAAGGCATGTCGTATGGAATGATGGCTGCCGTGCAGTTTGACAAGAAGAACATCTTCGACCGCCTCTGGCGATGGAGCAAGAAATACATGCAGCATCAGGAAGGACCTTATAAGGGCTATTTCGCATGGAGCTGCAAGACTGATGGAACGAGAAATGCGCAGGGAGCCGCATCGGATGGTGAACTCTATTTCGTAACTTCGCTCATCTTTGCATCCAACCGATGGGGCAATGATACGGGCATCAACTATCTGAAGGAAGCGCAGCATATTCTGGATTGCAGCATGCAGAAGGCGGGAATGGACCGCACAGCTCCGCTCATCAATCTCGAACATCAGCTCATCACCTTTACGCCCGATCATTGGGGCGGGAAGTTTACCGACCCTTCTTACCATCTCCCTGCCTTTTACGAGGTTTGGGCGAAATGGGCTAACGACGGACGGTCCCAGTTCTGGAAGGAGTGTGCTGAGAAAAGCCGTGAGTTTTTGCATAAGTGTATCAATGAGAAGACGGGCTTGAACCCGGACTATTGCAACTATGATGGCAGTCTGATGAAGACCGGTCGGTTGCTGGGTGATGCATTCCGTTATGACTCATGGCGAGTGCCAATGAACATAGCGCTCGATTATTCCTGGGCTTGCAAGGATAAGGAGTGGCAGCAGAAATATGCCAATACGCTGCAGAACTTCCTGTATAGTAAGGGCATTGATTCTTTCCTGGACCAGTATAATGTAGATGGAACGATGGTAGAAGATATTCTGCCGGCAGGTACGGCTCCTAAGGCACTCCGCCATTCTATCGGTTTTGTTGCCACTTCGGCTGCGGCTTCTTTGGTCAGCAATCATGTGAAGGGCAGGGAATTCGTCAGTCATTTCTGGAATGCCAAACATGAACCAGATAAAGAAGGCTTCTTCGATGGCTATTACGACGGACTGTTGCGTCTCTTCGCCTTCATGCATCTGAGTGGCCGTTATCAGATTATCGAACCTCAATAATAATGAATAGTCTATGTACAAATTTTTTAATAAAATAGTTAGATTGTTTTGTTTATGTGTATTCCTTTTGGGGCATTCCTCTGCGGATGCCCAAAATAGGAATTTACCTGCAGACATCAATCCTTATTTCGGACCAGTCGGCAAGCAGGCTGTCATGCCTAATGCGGCTGGCTTTATTCAGAGATGGTTGCTCCTGGAGCCCATCTCTATGCCGGTCAAGAGCAATGTCGTTTTTACAGATTCTTATCTGAAGGAGATATTCCATACGCAGTATTTCCCTAAACAGATGGAAACTGTTCCTAAGGATGGAGCCGTCGTGAAGGTGGGCAAGGAAAAACTGAAATGGCATGCGCTGGACAGTAAACTGTTTAATGTGAAGCTCTTCCGTTTCGCCACTTCGTTTAAGAAGCCCAAGTATGGTGTCTTGTTCTGGGCGGTTACCATTATCGATTGCCCTGAGGAGATGAAAGACGTCCGCTTGTCTGTTGGCTCGAATGGTGCTTCCATGTGGTGGCTCAATGGCGAGGAGGCGGTGATGCTCGAAGGCGACCGAAGGATGGTTCGCGATGATGTGGTTTCTAAGAAGCTTACCTTGAAGAAAGGTAGAAATATCCTTCGTGGTGCAGTAATCAATGGTCCTGGCATGAGCGACTTCTGTGTCCGATTCATCGACGGACAGGGCAAGCCTGTCAGAAACCTGTCTATTCACGTGAAGTAGTGCAATCAATAAAGAAAGTTATGAAACAGAACAATATATTTTTCAGATATTTTAGCCCGGTTGCTGCTCAGCAGAAACTTTATGCCGCTGCTTTGGTTGCCTTGTTGTCTTCCTCTGCTTACGAGGCAGAAGCCCAGGTGGGCGAACCTTTCATTCATGATCCTTCTACCATTGCCCTGTGTGATGGAAAGTATTATACCTTTGGAACGGGTGAAGGTGGAATCTGGTCGGAGGATGGCTGGACCTGGCAGGGTGGTGCTGTTCGTCCCGGCAGAGGAGCGGCTCCTGATGTGTTGAAGATTGGCGACCGTTATCTTGTAGCCTACAGTGCTACGGGTGGTGGATTGGGAGGCAGTCATCGCGGTGATGTCCTGACGATGTGGAACAAAACGCTCGATCCGAAATCGCCTGATTTCAAATATACTGAACCGGTGGTGGTTGCTTCTTCATTGGATGATGAAGACTGTGATGCCATTGATGCGGGCTTGTTGCTCGACCCTACTACCGGCAGACTCTGGCTCAGTTATGGTACCTATTTCGGATTTATCCGTCTGGTAGAACTTGACCCGAAGACGGGTAAGCGGATGGAAGGCAACGAACCCGTCAATATCGCCATCGACTGCGAGGCTACTGATTTGATTTACCGCAACGGCTGGTATTATCTTCTCGGCACCCATGGCACCTGTTGCGATGGTCCTAATTCTACCTACAATATCGTGGTGGGACGTTCGCGAAAGATAACCGGTCCATACGTAGATAATGTGGGCAGAGAGATGTTGCAGGGCGGTGGAAAAATGGTGATTGCTGCCAACAATCTGAAGACGGGTCCCGGTCACTTCGGCCGCTATATTGAGGAAGAGGGTGTAGAAAAGATGTCATTCCACTATGAGTCTGATTTCAGACAGGGAGGACGAAGCGTGTTGGCCATCCGTCCTTTGTTGTGGAAGAACGACTGGCCTGTGGCTGGTGATGAATTTCATGCCGGAACCTACGAGATAGAATCGGAACGAAGAGGCTATGCCCTGGAGATTGCCGTAGATTTCGTGAGAATGCAGCGGGATATCGAACCTTTTTGGATTAAGCCAACCAAGCCTTTGAAGAATATCGAACCTCAGACTTTGAAGGAGGTAGAGGCAGAATGGCCTAAGGGCGAGGTGAAGGTAAGAATGAACGATTATATGTTCCGTCCTCATCAGAAGTGGAGTATCATGCCTGCCGGAAAGGGTGGTTATCTGGGTGATCCTTATTATAAAATCTGCATAGAAGGCACTACTCGCTATCTTACCGCAACCGCTCAGCATGATGTCATTGCCAAACCTGAGTTTACGGGTGAAGATGCCCAGCTTTGGCGTATCGAACAGCTCACCGATGGCACCTATCGCATCATGCCTAAGGCAGTGCCAGGCACAGAAGAGAAACTGGCATTGGTTTCACTCGGCGATTGTACCCCAGGCTTGGCTCCCTTCGATTTCAATAGCGATAATTCTAAATGGAATTTCAGACAACAATAAATTCATGATGATTTGACAATCGAGAAGCGTCCCAATCATAAACCCTCTAATAAAATAAACAGAAGTATGCTAAAGAATTTATCTTTCATTGCCCTTTTGGGCATCGCTGTCGTTGGCGTTCCAAGTGAACTCAGCGCCAAGAATGTAAAGGTGGCAGGCACCCAGAAAGGTGCGGCTGCCAAGTTTATCACCCGTCAGGTGGCTCAGCAGAATGTAACCATCGAATTCTATTCTCCATCCATCGTCCGCATCTTGAAATCTGATGCCGGACTTGGTGCTCCTGTTCAGAAGAAAAGCTATTCTGTCATCTTGAAACCTCAGCAGATGAAGGGCGTTCAAATACAGGAAAACGGTGATATTGTAAAAATCAATTCTAGTTTTATTTCCGTTGAACTGAATCAGCAGACTGGCGAAATCCGCTTCCTTTCGAAGGATGGAAAGCTGCTGCTTACTGATACGAAGACCCGTCTGGAAGCTCGCAAGGATGAAGCCAACAAGGGCAAGTACCGTATAGAGCAGGACTTCCGTCTTGCTGATGACGAGGCCATCTATGGTCTGGGACAGTTGCGCGATGTTTACATGAATCAGCGTGGTCGACAGAATATCGTACTCTGGAACAATAATACTTATATCGCCATCCCTTATTTCACCAGTGAGAAGGGCTATGGTCTTTACTGGGACAATGCAGGAAAAACCTATTTCAATGATATCGTAGCATCCAAGAATAATGGCAACCAGCCATCATGCACTTCCTTTACCAGTGAAGTGGGAACCTGCGCCGACTACTATTTCATGTATAAGGATGGTACGCAAGATGGAGTCATCGCCAGCATCCGTGAACTCACCGGACAGGCTACGATGTTCCCGAAATGGGCGATGGGCTTCTGGCAATGCCGTGAGCGCTATAAGACCAGTGATGAACTGGCTGGCGTGTTGGACAAGTATCGCGAACTGAAGATTCCTACTGATGCCATCGTGCAGGACTGGCAGTATTGGGGATGCGACTCCAACTGGAATGCGATGAAGTTCCAGAACCCATACTATATAAATAAGGTGGGCGACCCAGCCTATGCCAAGTATCTTCCTACCGATATGAAGCAGATGAAGGTACAGGGAGAACCCCGTCTGAAGAGTCCGGAAGAGATGGTGAAGTATGTTCATAAGAACGATGCCCATCTGATGATTTCCATCTGGGCAAGTTTCGGTCCTTGGACAGAGCAGTATCGTGAACTGAAGAAGATGAATGCCCTCCTTCCTTTTGAAACGTGGCCAAGAAACAGTGGCGTGATGCCATACGATGTCTTCAATCCGAAGGCTCGCAACCTCTACTGGAAGTATCTTACTCATCTCTACCAGATGGGCTTTGATGCCTGGTGGACCGATTCTACGGAGCCAGACCATTTTGAGAAGCCGGGCGATGAGAACTATCAGACCTTCGATGGTTCATGGTTGGGTGTGAAGAACGCCTTCCCATTGTTGCACAACAAGAGCATCTACGAGCACCAGAGAGCGATGAAGGGCAACACAAAGCGTTCGCTCCAGATGACCCGAAGCGGCAGTCTCGGTATTCAGCATTATGGCACCATCTGCTGGAGCGGTGATGTGGTGGCTTCTTGGGACGAGATGAAGAATCAGATTCCATCGGGCTTGAACTTCTCGCTCTGCGGTATCCCATTCTGGAACACCGACCTGGGTGGTTTCTTCTACTGGGAGTTTGAACAGAATCCAAAGAATCCAGCCATTCAGGAATTGCAGACCCGCTGGATGCAGTGGGGAACCTTCATGCCATTGATGCGCAACCACTGTTCTTCGCCGATGGTAAGCGAACTGTATGAATTCGGAAAGCAGGGCGACTGGGCTTATGATGCTATGATTAAGGCCATCAAGTTGCGCTATCGCCTTTTGCCTTATATCTACAGTACGGCTGGCGACTGTGTACAGAATAGCGGAAGCATGATGCGTGCCCTGGTAATGGATTATGCGGCAGACAAGAAGGCTTCCCGTCTGAACGATGAGTATCTCTTCGGCCGCAACATCCTGGTGAAGCCGGTAACCGATCCTTTATACACCTGGAAGGATAAGGAGAAGAAGGGACATACCATCTATCCTGATGTAAGGAAGGCAGCTGCGCCTGTGAATGTTTACTTGCCAAAGGGTAATAAATGGTATGATTTCTGGAGCAACACCCAGTATGAGGGCGGTCAGGATATCCAGCGCCTTTGTCCTATCGACATCATGCCTGTATTCATCAAGGCAGGTACCATCCTGCCATTCGGTCCTGAAGTGCAGTATAGTTCAGAGAAGCCTTGGGATGAACTGGAGATTCGTGTCTATCCTGGTGCTGATGGTAAATTTACGCTCTATGAGGATGAGGGTGACAACTATAATTACGAGAAGGGTAAATTCTCGGAAATCCAGTTTGTTTGGAATGAAGCAGACAGAACCCTGAGCATCGCTCCACGCAAGGGCAGCTATAAGGGAATGCTCCAGCATCGCAGATTCCACATCGTACTGGTGGATGCCAATAGTGGTGCGGGCGATCAGCCTATGCAGGCAAGCAAGAGTGTGGAATATGACGGAAAGGCTGTAAAGATACAGCTGTAAGTGTTACATTATATAAAGTATTTGATACTTGTAATAAAGTAGTATTCTGCTTTTTTGTTTATCTTTGCAGCACAAATAACAATTTAATATACTAATAGCTTAATAGTAATTACAATGAACAAGAATGTTATATACGCAGCTTTGATGTTTGTGGTAACTATGTCCTCCGGCAATGCCTCAGCTCAGCAGTTTCCTTATCAGAATCCAGCCCTCTCGGCTCATGAGAGAGCGGTAGATTTATGTGGTCGTCTCACTTTGGAAGAGAAAGCTTCTCTGATGTTGGATGATTCGCCGGCTATCCCACGATTGGGAATCAAGAGATTCCAGTGGTGGAGCGAGGCACTGCATGGTGTGGCGAACATGGGAGATGTAACCGTCTTTCCGGAACCTATCGGAATGGCAGCTTCGTTTAACGACA
>SKED01001068.1_pt1 | contig 26342 bp, 25 predicted proteins | sample 4826651 | NCBI WGS metagenome assembly SKED01 (sample SAMN11008818, study PRJNA524170) | human gut metagenome | biome: Human fecal sample; material: Feces; isolation source: fecal sample from pouch patient p19 | host: Homo sapiens | place: Israel: Tel-Aviv | collected 2016-06-28 | reverse complement strand
CCCGTCAGCTCGATTGCATAGGCAAGGACGCGGTCGCTTGTCTGCTCCATGTAGAAACGCCATGTGTTGTGGGGCGCGGTGTCTTTGAGGAAAACGTCGCGCTCCCGGAAACAGTGCGTCCCGGACGGGCGGCAGCACCACAAAAGTGTTTTGTCCTCCCTGTGGGGGCTTGCCGCCGCCTTTGCGAGAATCTCTTTGTCAATGTCTAAGTCGCTCTGGTAAAAGCCTGTGTTCTGCTTCATAATCGCTTCAAGGGAAGCGAACAAATCCACGTTTTCAAATTTACTCTGTTCCGGCATGGGTCAGCTCCTTTCCAAGTCCTGTGACTTCTGCTTTGCGTTTTTCTTCTGCGCCTTTTCCTTGTCGGCTCTAAGCTGCGCCCGGATAGAGGGCTTTTTTTCCGGCTTCGCTCCCTTGCCGCGCTCCTTGTCGGCTTTGACAGCGTTAGCCAGGTCAACAAGGGAAATCTGCTCGCCCGCCTTTACCTTTGCTTCCAGTTCGTCAACGGTGGGGGTGTTGTTGATGATACCGTCAATCATGTTTCCGTTCTGCTCTATGGTCTGCTCGGCGGTTTTCAAGGGATTGTCCCGCTGCGCCTGTTCTGCGGCAACGGCAAACGCCCGCGTCCCATTCCCCATAATCAGATACTTTCCGTCGTCCGACTGGTGGTGAAAGCCATATCCGGCGGCTTCTATCTGCTCCCGGCTCATAGCGGTTACATGGAAAGTCCCTCTCGGTGTTTTGACAGTTTCGCCCGTTTCCAAGTCGTCCGGGGTAAGCTGCTTCTGCTCCTGTAAAAACTCCGGCACTTCCCGGAAACCTACACTGTCAACGAAATGCGCCGCGTCCTGTCCGTCCTGATGAAGCACTACCACGTCCGAAACGGAAAGGCTGTGTCCCTTAAAATCTTTGGGGTGGTCGATATTGAAACGGGTGTAAATATCTTCAAGGGAAGTTTCCGGCGCAAGGGGCGCGGAATAGACAAGCTCATAGTTCGCCCTGTCAACCACATTTCCCGCCGCCTGCAGGCGGTCGTATGGCTCAAAGCGGAAATCCCTTGTTTCGTCCCCGCCCTTTATCTGGTAAATGGAAAAGGTGTCTTTGTCCTGTCCGGCGGTCTGCGCCGTTTCCTGTGCCTTTGCGTAAAGCTGCTTTACGTCGCCCTCGGTCAGCCCGCCGCTTTTGAGCTGCCCCATAAGCTCGCGGCATTTCTCCGGCGTTCCCGTATAAAGCACGTCGCCCATTTTCGCCCGCCCGTTCTCCTGTGTCACATAGGCTTGCAAGAGGTGGCTGTTTTCCGGGCTGTCGCCGTAAGGGTTCCGGCGCATCTTGTAAATCGTTTCCGGGGTAAAGGCTTCTTTCGGGGCTGCGCCCGCCTTTTCCTGTGCGCCGGATTTTCCCGGTGCGGCTGCTTCCGGCTTCTCTTTCCCGGCTGTATCTGCCTTTGCCGGGGCTTCCGGCTGCGGCTGTTCTTTCGGGGCTGCCTTTTCCTCTCTGGTGGGCTGCTCCTGTCCGGCGGTCTGCTCCTTGTCCTGTGCCTTTTGCAGCTCCGCAAGATTTTCGTCTATGGAATTGATAATCTCGGCGGCTGCGCTGCGTATCGTTTCAAGGGAGCTTTTCAGCTCGGACAGCTCCCGCCCGCTGCTCCACCCGGCGACATAGCCGAAAGAGTAGTCCGACGTGTCAAGCCCGTAATGTTGGCAGACAGTATAGGCGACGCTTTCCGCTTCGACTTCGCGGGTGCGGCGGTCAACGTGGGGCTGCTGCTCGTCCTTTGGCGCGTTGAGGTCAATGTCGTGCAGCTTCGCATGGGCGATTTCGTGAATGGCGGTCTTTAAGGTCTGTAATTCGCTCATGCCCTCGTTGATAGCAATGCGCTTGTCCTCCAAGTGGTAGTAGCCATGAGAGCCGCCCTCGATATTCTCAAAGGCGATAGGAACGGGGGAAGTCTTTTCAAGGGCTGCGAAAAAATCCTTGTAGCGGTCAACGTCGCCCGTCAGCTCGTCAACGGCAATATCCGGCAGCTCCTTTCCCTCGGTCTGGGAAACGTCAAAGACGGATACCACCTTGTAGGCGGGTATGGTGACTTCCTTTTCCTCGGTGACGGGCTTCCCGTCCTTGCCGATAACGGGCTTCTGCGTGTGCGGGTCGATTTTCTGCATTTCCTGTTTGATTTTATAGGGTGACGGAGCAATGATTTTAATTCCCTTTTGCCCTTTCATCACGTTTCGTTCAAAGTTGTTCTTCCAAGCGGAAAAGCCCGCCACAAGGGAAGCGTCCGGCTTCTGCATGGCGATAAGGACGGTGTTTCGGAAGCTGTAATTATGGAATTTTGACATGACTTTCAGATATTCCCGGTAACGCTCGCTGTCAAAGAGTTCCGCAATACCCTGTTCCAGACGGTCGGTAATCTCTTTGAGCTTTTCGGCGGGCTTCTCGCTCGTCAGCACGATAGGGATAACCGGGCGCGGCTCCTGTGGCTGCTCTGCGGTCTGCGCCGTTCTCTGCCCCGGCGCGGCTGCGTCCATTTCTACCTTTGACGGGTCGGGTCTTTCCGGCTGCGGGGGCTGCGGCGTTACCCGGTATTCCTCCGGCACGTCGCGCCCGTCGTACCATTCTGTAAAGGTGTTGCGGTTGTTGTAGATATAGCCCTTTTCGGTAAACATACCGTCGTCGTTAATGGAAGCGTCCCGCCCGTATTCCTCATACATGAAATACTTTTTCGCTTCTTCGGGAAGTTCCGGTTCTTCCAGTTCATCAACCAGATAACGCCCGTATTCTTCTTCATTGTGGACGGACGGATAAATCCAGTAGCAGTCAAGGTTCTGTGCAAGGTTGATAATGTCCTGTAAGCTGTCGGCATGGTCGCCGTATTCAATGGCTGCAATGAATTTCTCCCGGTCGTCGTCAAACTGCATTTCCAAGAGCTTCCCTAAATAGTTCAGCTCGTCGGGGTGGGAATACTCGCTTAAATGCTCCGTCAAGCCGGGGATAGTGGATTGAAATTCTGTGAAATGCCATTCCTCATAGTGCTTGAAGTCAATCCCGATACGGTCAAAGACTTCTTTCAGATGTTCGGCAGTCGTGGGGAATGTCACCCATTCGCCCGCGGGTCTGCCCTCGGTGTACTTCCCAAGATTGGAAAGATAGCCGCTTAAAATCGGTTCTGCCATTTGTTCGCTCCTTTCTTTTTCAATCATGCGGTGCATAAGCTCAAAATCCTCAATGCTCATGCTCCCGTCAAATACATAGGGGTTAAAATCCTCCCCGTCCCGGTAGGGCTTTTCGGAAAAGGGAAGCCCCGCTTCATGGGCGGCTGCCCTCGCTTCCTCGATAACCTCCGGGGGAAGCCTGTCGTCATGCGCCCCGATAAAACCGTCAATGTCGTTCATGCTGTTTTCGTAGTGGTAGCGCACTCCGGCGGTCAGCTCGTCAAGGCTCATGTCCTCGCCTAAATGCCCGCAGTAATAGCCGTTTAGGATAACGGCGGCGGGGTCGGTGCTTTTGATTTCCTCTAACCGGCTCCTGTCCTCCGGGTAGAGGGTGTCGTCCATATCAAGATGAAAATATTCCGCGTTCCATGAACGCCCCTGTTTCCAGAACGCCACCCATGCGATACCGTCCCTAAGCTCGTCTTGATAGTCCTTTACGGTGTCCCGTAAACTTGCCATAGTGAAAAACCTCCTTTCTCTGCGGCAGCGTCATAAGCTGCATTTTTTGGCTGCATGGTCTACTACGGGTACGCCCGCATTTCTGCCAAATATTTTTGAAAAATTTTTAGAGGGTGAAGCCCTCCGCAAAAGAGGGTTTGGGAAACTTCCCAACAAGCAAAATCCCCGTCCGGCGCGTCAGCGTCGCAACGGGGATTTACGGAAGTGGGTACCCGCTTCCTATGCTTGCTATTCAAGTTTTTAGTTCTTCTGTACTTCGATACGGTAGTTGACGTATTTCCCGCCAGTGTCAGCCAGAACGATAGTTCCGTCATAGGTCTTGCCTGTTTTCGGGGAATAGAGCTTCTTCACATTCACTTTGCCGGATTTAAGGAGCGCGGCGGCAATCTTCGCGGAAAAAGCGGTCTTGCGTTCCTCGAAAAAGCGGTCATTCTTCCACATGACAAAGGCACATTCTTTGTTGCTGCAATAATAGTTTTTCTTCCCCTCATGGACGGGGGAACCGCAACGGGGGCATTTGCCGACAGAGGGCTTTTCCTCCCGGAACAAATCCTTTTTCCCGTCCAGTGCTGCGGCGTGTGTCTGCACAAGCTCCCGCGCCATAGCTTCAATGCCGGACAGAAATTCGCCGGGGTCTGCGGCTCCCTTTGCTATCTGCGTCAGATTGTTTTCCCATTCTGCGGTAAGCTGCGGGGAAGTGAGCATATCCGGCAAGACTGATATAAGGGCGGCTCCGTTCTGCGTGGGGATAAGCTGCTTCCCCTTGCGCTCTGCAAAGCCGCCCTTTACCAGTTTTTCAATGACGGCGGCGCGGGTGGCGGGAGTGCCAAGCCCCCGGCGTTCCGCGTCCGGGTCGGTGTCCCCGTTCCCGGCTCGCTCCATAGCAGAGAGAAGCGACGCTTCGCTGTGGGGCTTCGGCGGCGTTGTGGTATGCTCCGTTACTTTTGCGGCGGGGTTAGGAAAGTTCTGTCCCTCGGAAAGCTCCGGCAGCGTCACGCCCTCATTTTCCCCGTCCTCTGCTTCGGGCTTATCTTTCAGCGTCGCCCGGTATCTGCGTTCAAGCTCTTTCCAACCCTCCGCAAGTACGGTCTTTCCCCTTGCGGTGAAGTCTGTCCCGGCGCATGAGAAAACCGCCGTAACCGCTTCATAAATATGCGGCTCGGCGGTGGCAAAAAGCAGACGCGCCCCCGCAAGGGTAAGGATATTCTTCTCGCTTTCCGGCAGCGCGTCCGGGTCAGCCTTTGCAAGCTCCATAGTGGGAATGATTGCGTGGTGGTCTGATACTTTCTTGCTGTCTAATACCTTTGCAATCTCCGGCGTGAAGTCCGCGCCCGCCATAAAGGGGAGCTTTTCGCAAAGCAGCGCGATAATGTCCGCTGCGGTGCCGCCCATGTCGTCAGTAAGAAAGCTGCTGTCCGTCCTCGGATAAGTAAGGAGCCGCTTTTCATAAAGGGATTGTGCAAGGTCAAGGGTCTGCTTTGCGGTGTAACCGAAAATGCGGTTCGTTTCCCGCTGCAAAGAGGTAAGGTCAAAGAGCTTTGGCGGGGCTGCGGTTTTCTTCTCTCTGGTAAGGGAAACGCATACCGCCTTTCCCGCTTCGCAAGCCCCTTTCAGCGCGTCGGCTTCTGCCTTGTCCGAAATCCTTTCGCTTGCCGCGTCCGCGCCGGATAAATCAAGGCGAACATGATAATATTTTTCTTTCTGGAAATGGGAGATAGCCGCGTCCCGGTCGGTGAGCATTTTTAAGGTCGGGGTCTGGACGCGCCCCACGTTCAAGGTCTTTCCATACAGGCAGGAGAAAAGCCGGGTGGCGTTAATGCCGATAAGCCAGTCAGCCTTTGCGCGGCAGAGGGCGGACGCAAAGAGCGCGCCATAGTCCCGCCCGTCTTTGAGGGAAGCAAAGCCCGCCTTAATCGCCCCGTCCTCCATTGAAGAAATCCACAAGCGGCGCATGGGCTTCTTGCAGCCCGCCACTTCGTAGACAAAGCGGAAAATCAATTCACCCTCGCGCCCCGCGTCACACGCATTTACCACTTCGGAAACGTCGGCGCGGTGCATAAGCTCTTTAATGGTTTTGAATTGCTTCCCCTTGTCCGGGTCAACGGCGTACTGCCATTCCTCCGGCAGAATGGGTAAGCTGTCAAAACTCCATTTTTTATATTGCTCCCCGTAGGCGGCAGCTTCCGCAAGCTGTACCAAATGCCCGACGCACCATGAAATGAGGTAGCCGCCGCCCTCGATATACCCGTCCTGTTTCCCCTTAATGCCAAGCGCGGCGGCGATAGTCTGCGCCACGCTCGGCTTTTCTGCAATCACAAGTCTAAATGCCATGAAAAAATCCTCCTTTCAGCGTTCCGGCGCGGTGTGCTTCTTCTCCTGTGCCTGTTTCAGACAATAGCCGATACAGGGGGATTGCGCCTTATAAGGGCAACGCATACACGCCGGGGATTTTGGAACGGGCGGCGCACTGTCACGCCGCCCGGTGGGTCTTTGTACCATCATTTTTTCTAAAGGGTTTTCGGTGAAAAGCGTCATGCTTCCTCGTCCTCCTGTTCTTCATCAGAAAGCCCGTCCCCCTCGTCCTCGTCGTAATCGTCAAAATCGAAATCTTCAAGGTCGGTGTCGCCCTTGACGTTCTGCTTTGGCTTCATAAACTTAAAATAATAGAACGCGCCCCCGCCGCCAAGAAGTGCCACGACAAGGAAAAGCACAAGCCCGCCTGTATTGCCTTTCTCTTTGGGCTGCTCTGTTGGTTTCTCGGTTTCCGGCTCCGCTTCCTTGCCGCTGCAAGCGGTCATGTTGTCCTTGCAGACAGGGCAGCTCACATTTACCTTTCCGGCTTCGCATTTATCGGTGCAACTGCAAACGGCGGGCGGGGCTGCTTCGGTGCTTCCGTCCTCCATAAGTGCTAAGAGGTCGGCTTCGTCCACTTGATTAAGGAAATGTACGGTGTCCTCGCCCTCGTCGTCCCGGTCAATGAGGATATAAAAGTAATTGCCGTTTTTGGTCGTTACGGTGATAAGCTGCTTGTTGCCGCCGAAATCGTCTACAAGGGTCGCGTTCCCGTCCGGGGTAAGGGGTTCTTCCTTTTGGGGTTCCTCGTAGACAACGCCGCTGTCGTTGGTGTCGTCCTCTCCCTCCGGGGTCTGTGCAAAGGCGGTGACGGAAAAGCCGCCCATAAGTACAAGGGCGGCGCAAAGTGCGGTCAAGGTTCTAAGGATTTTCTTATTCATTCTCGGTGTCCTCCATTTCTTCGGTGTCATGGTCTGCGGGTTCTGCGGGGTAGCCCGGCGCGGCTTCCATACCCGGAATACCGCCCCCGGAAAGCATAGCGGAAAGCTCATGCGGGGAAAGGCGCATGGAGCGCACAAGCTGTACGATTTGCAGGTTTTCCGCTTCGGTTTTCTGCGCTTCAAGCCCCCTTAATCTGTTCTGGTACTCGGTGATTTTCTCGCGGGTCTTTGCAATCTCTTTGTCGATACGTTCAATTTTGTTCATAGCCATCAATAAATTTCTCCTTTCAGATTTTCATTTTTTTGTTGTCAGTTCCAATTCATTAAGCCGTAGCCCTTGATACAGGAGTAATTGACGGGGTAGCTCTTTATCTTGCAGGCGTCGCCGGAATTGCCCTCGACGGTATAGACGCGCTCCCCGTCCGTTCCGATAACAAGCCCCACATGGTCTGCGCTCCCGTCCCCGTCCCAGTCGAAAAAGATAGCGTCGCCGGGGGCGATATTCTCATAGCCCCTCGCGCCCCATTGCCCGCGTGACTGGAACCAGGGTACGCCCTGTGACTGGCACCCGGCAAAGCGCGGCTCGCTCTTTCCGGCTTGATTGTAGCACCATGAAACGAAACAGGCGCACCATTCCACGCGGCTGTTAAATCCGTACCAGCTCCAAAAGGGTCGCCCGCCCACGTTGCCGACTTGCCGCTTCGCAAGGTCTACAACGGCGGTGTTGCCGGGGCGTGTGCCGTTTACAAGCTGTACGCCGCTTAAATCCTCGGACGCGCCCATATCGGGGGAGCCGCCGCCGAAAATCAGCGGTTTGTTTCCGCTTGTTTCCAGATAGACGCGGTACATTTCAAGCTGCTGTGGCGTTAGAAGTTCCTCCGCAATCTCGGAAATGGGCTTGTTCGTCAGCTTCACGTTGAGGATATGGTACTCGTAGGGTACTTCCTCGGTGGTCGTTTCCCCTGTTTCCGGGTCTGTGCTTGTTTCTGTGCGGTAGCGGATTTCCGTTTCTTCTGTCAGCGTCAAAGTGTACTGCATGGCAAAGACGCGATTTAGCTCTGCCTGTGCGCTCTGCGGGGTGTAGGTCTGCAAAAGGGCGGTGAGGTAGGACGCTAACTCATGGGGGTTATGCCCGATACTGTCAAGGTCATAGCGGTATTCGTCATAGCCGGGGTGGGTGCTTTCGATATTGTCAATCTGCTGCTGAAGCTCGTTTTCCTTTGCGGCGTAATTGTTCTCCGTCGCCACAAGGTCGCTGTCCTCCGACGTGTAGGAAGTCCCAAGTATGCCGTTCATCAAGCCGGAGAACATGGAACCGCAAGAGGAAAGCCCCGCCGATACCATGATGAATAAGAGCAGCGCGGCAACGGCGATACATACGCCCGCCGGGTGCCGCCCTACAAAAGCGATTGCCTTTTTTGTTTCCTCGGCGGTCTTTTTTGCCGCCTTGCGGGTGTTCTCTGCGGCTTTCTGCGCCGTTTTTGCGCCGCCTTTCCTTGCCGACTTTGCATACTGCCGCTTGATTTGCTGCTTCTGCATGAAGCGGGAAAGGGGATTGCCCGCAATCTGCGGATTGTCATGCAGGGCTTTATGGTACTGGAAATCCACATTCGCCTTGAACGCCGCTTTCTCTGCCTTTGCCGCCGCCCGGTAGGGTTTGAGCTTGTGGCTGTGGTAGCCCTCCTTGACTTTCCGCGCCCCGTACTTTGCGCCGCGCTCTGCCAGTTCTTCGGATTTGTGCGCCCCCTCAACGCCGGAATTGTCCTTTTCAACGGAATGTATCTTGTTGTGGACGAAAATACCCGCTTCCTGTGCGGGGCGGGATAGCGGGTTATTGTGGGGCTTATTCTTTCCTATGGGCTTTTCCTGTTCCTCAAAATGTAGGCGGGTCTTGCCTTTCCCGGTGGCTTCATCAAAGGTGCGCTCCCGTACAAGTTTCTTTTCTTTGGGGATAGCCGCCTTTGCCGCGTCCAGACGGTCGGCTGCTTTGTCCGATTTTCGGATATACCTTTCAAGCTCCGGCGTTGCCCGTTCCTCGTCGGTAAACTGCAAGCGGGAAGATTTTTCTTTTGCTGTGGCTTCTGCCTGTGCTTTCCTCGCCGCCTTTTTGCTCGCCTTTCTGGTACGCGCCCCGTCGATACGTTCCAAGACGCGCTCGGCTGCTGCGGTGTCCTGTTCCCGTTCTGCCCCCGGCGCATGGGGAAGCGGCGGCGTGTCGGTTAAGGGCGGGGAAGTTGCGCCGCCCGGTAGGGGCTGCGCTGCCTGTTCCGGCTGCGGTGGGGCTTCGGTCTTTGCAAAGTCCGCGTCCCTTATCCGCTTGCTGATACGTTTCTTTTTCCCGGTAGCGGCGTTTACCTCGACAGCCCCCTCGCGGGTCATTTTCTGCGTGACTTTTTCACGCGCCTTATATTGTTTTATGTGTCTGTCCCTCCAATCCGCGCCCTTGCAAGGGCGCAATACTCGGCGTTTATCTCAATGCCTATATAATGCCTGTCAAGCTGCTTTGCGGCTGCCCCCGTCGTGCCGCTGCCGAAAAAGGGGTCAAGCACAACGCCGCCTTTCGGACAGCCCGCCTTGATACAGGTTTCGGCAAGTTTTGGCGGGAACGCGGCGAAATGCCCGCCCTTGTAGGGAACGGTATTGATAAGCCACACGTCCCGCCTGTTCCGCATGGTCGGCATGAGGGCTTCGTCGTAGTAGCTGCCGCTTCGCGCCCGGTTAAGCCCCTGTACGTTCCCCTGTCCGGGTACTTCGTCCGCATATTTCTGTCCCGCGCTGCGCCCGGTGCGGTACCGCGCCGCCGTTGTGGGGGCTAACGGCTCGGCTATGGCGGCTGCGTCATAAAAATACTTCTTTGACTTCGTAAGCAGAAAGATATGTTCATAGCAGCGGGTAGGGCGGTCTTTCACGCTCTCCGGCATGGGGTTTTCTTTCTGCCAGATAATGTCGCTCCTTAAATACCACCCGTCAGCGCGTAGGGCAAAAGCTAAAAGCCAAGGGATACCGATTAAGTCCTTTTGTTTGCAGCCGGAAACGCGGTTGTTTCTTGCAATCTGCTGTCCGTTTCTGCCTTTCGGGTTCTTCGGGTCTGCATGGTAGCCTTTATTTCCTGTGCCGCAGTAGGTGTCCGCGATATTCAGCCAGAGCGTACCGTCAGAACGCAGTACCCGGCGCAGTTCGCGGAAAACCTCGGTCAGCCTGTCAATGTACTGCTCCGGCGTGTCCTCCCGCCCAATCTGCATATCAAGCCCGTAATCCCTAAGCGCATAGTAGGGCGGGCTTGTGACGCAACAGTGTACGCTTTCCTCTGGAAGCTCCCGCAAGGCATAGAGCGCGTCCCGGTTGATAATGGTGTCTGTCCTTAATTTTGTCATGCTTCGCCCACTTCCTCCGGCTTCGTCGTCATTACCCGGTAAAGCTCGGTGTCTTTCGGGAAGCGGTCTACAAAGGGCAGCACCACGTTCCCGTAGAAGATAAGCCCCTCGCCCGCTTCGGTGTGGGTGACATACTTCATCTGCTGCGGGGAGATGTTGAGCTGCTTTGCAAGGATAGCCCGGTCGCCCGCCGCCTGATTGAGCATGAGGACAAAATCAGAGTTTTCAAAGATATTCTCCACTTCGCGGGAAGCAAGCAAATCCTTGACGTTCTGCGTAATGGCTGTGGGTATGCCGCCCCATTTTCTGAAACGCTTCCAGATTTCAACGGAATAGGCGGCGGTCTGTTCCTCTTTCAAGAGAAGATGAAATTCGTCCATAAAATACCGGGTGGATTTCCTTTCTGCCCGGTTGACGGTGACGCGGTTCCATACCTGGTCCTGCACAATGAGCATACCTAACTTTTTGAGCTGCTTCCCAAGCTGCTTGATGTCAAAGCAGACAAGGCGGTTAGAAAGTTCCACGTTGGTACGGTGGTTAAAGACGTTCAAGCTGCCGGAAACGTAAAGCTCCAATGCCGCCGCGATACGCGCCGCTTCCGGCTCCGGCTGCTTCAAAAGCTCGTCGTAGAGGTCGCCCAAGATAGGCATTTTCTCCGGGTCGGGGTCTGCAAGGAAAGGGCGGTACACGTTCCTAACGGCGCGGTCAATGACGGTCTTATCGACGGGCTGCAAGCCCTCCTTGCCGCCGATTACAAGCTCGCAGAGGGAGAGGATAAAGTCGGATTTCAGCGCAAGGGGGCTGTCGTCCTCGGAATAGTTGAGGTTAATATCCATAGGGTTCACATACTGGGGCTTCCCGTCAATGCCCTTGCCCGTAGGCGATAACCGTATCACTTGCCCGTCAAGCCGCTGCACAAGGGAAAAATACTCTGCTTCCGGGTCGCAGATAATTATGTCGTCGTCGGTAATGAGGAAAGCGTTTGTCATTTCCCGTTTGGCGGCAAAGGATTTCCCGCTTCCCGGCGTACCCAAGATTAAGCCGTTGGGGTTCTTTAGCTGCTTGCGGTCGCAGAGTATCATGTTGTTAGACAGGGCGTTTAAGCCGTAGTACAAAGCCGCGCCCGTCTGGAAAAGCTCCTGTGTGATAAAGGGGATAAAGATAGCGGTGCTTGACGTGGTAAGCCCTCTTTGAATGGGGATAAGGTTCTCCCCAAGCGGTACAGAGGACATAAGCCCCGCTTCCTGTTGGTAGTCAAGGCGGGTCAAGGCGCAGTTGTTCTTCTGTGCAATGCCCGCCGCCGCGAATACGTCATTTTCCAGTTTCCGCTTCGTGTCCGCCATGTTCACCACAAGGAACGTCAAGAGGAACATTCTTTCATTCCGGCTCTGCAAGTCCTGTAAGAGGTTCTTCGCTTCGCTGCCGAACGTGGCAAGGTCGGACGGGATTATATCCATGTCGTAGCCGCTGCGTACCGCTTTTTTCTGTTCCTCGATTTTCATTTTGTCAAGGTCGGTGATTTTCCGCTTGATTGTCTTTATGGCTTCGGTCTGGTCGATACTGTGGATATGCAGATTGACGATAACGCCCGTTTCCAAGTCCAGAATATCCGATAAGATACGGTCGTTTAATTCCGGCGCAAGGATTTCAAGGAATGAAACCGCGCCGATTTTGCGCCCCATGCGGAAATAACGCCCCTCGCCAAAACGGAAAGAGGATGGGGCGATAAAGTCCTTTGTGGAAAGCCCGGACGGGGCAAGCCATGAAAAATCAAAGGCAAACTGCCCGCCCTCCGGGTGGAAAATGCCATGCAGCATTTTAAGGCGTTCATAGCCTGTCATGGGGCGGGCAGACACGCCCAAGAGCTTAAAGTTGTTGAGTACGTCCGTTTCGATACGGGCAAGGCGGGATTTCGCCGCGCCCAGACTGTCGGCTTCAATGGCAAAGGTGATATATTTTGCTTTGACAAGCCCGTTGTTTCCCTTTGCAAGCTGGTTTTTCAGCATATTCCGGTATTCTGTGCGGATAGAGTTGAAAGCGTCCTCCTGTGCCGGGATATTGACCGCCTTTTCCGCTTCGCCCCGCTGCGTCCCCTGATTGATGAAAGAGAGCTGCACCGAAACGGAAGCGTCAAAGTAGTTGAGGAAGTCGCACCAGTTCTCAAAAATGGCGGTCTTGTCGTCTGCCTGTGCAAGCTGATAGTTAATATCTTCAAAGGCGACGGTCTTTGAGTATTTCCGTCCCGTAACCTTGCAGATACCGTCCGGGTACATCTGGATATAGGGGATTGTCTGCTGTGCGGTGTGGGCTTTCCCGTCGCCCTTTGCCTGTCTGATGATTTCCGCAATCTGCTTTTTCTCGGCGCGGGTGAGCTTGCGGGGCGGGTTAGGCTTTGCGCTTCCCGCCGCGCTGTTTCTTCGTGTTTCCTTTTGCAATCGCTGATACCTCCTTTTCAAGTTTTCTCTGCCGTTCTAAGACGGAATAAAAGTTGTCTGTCCTGTATGGTCGTTCTTTGGGGGCTATGAATTTCGTCCGTATGATGTTCTTCACCACCACTTCAAGGGGCTGTCCATGCTTTTCATACATGGCGAACAGGAAACAGGGCAGCATGACGGCAATCATAGCCATAGACGCAAGGCTTGTGCCTGTGCTGTCTTTGAGCAGAAAGAAAAGCGGAAGCCCTAACAGGAGAGCTACCGCAAAACATACAATCTGCCGTTTGGTAAGGTTGAAAGCTACTTTTGTCTTGACTTTGGATAAGTCTTTGGGTACGGGTACATACGCCAAGTGGAAACCTCCTTTCTCTGGGTTTTTTGCTGCTGTAAGTTCCCATAGGGGTAATCAAGGCAAAGGTCAATTTCTGCCCTTTGCCCGTCCCTATTCTATGGGGTTTTCCCGCGTCAAGGTCGGGTAGTATTTTCGCCGCTTTGCTCTGAAAATCTCCACCCTACCCTTGACACGCCGCTAATGCGCGGAGAAAATCGACTTCGCCAGTGCGCCGGATTTGAACAGGGAGAAACAGAGGATAACGGTATAGGCTGCAAGGGAAAAAATCGCGCTGTGCAGGTTGTCCGCTATTATCATGTTGTTCACCAAAACCGCGTAAATGCCGACGCATATCATTATGAGGAAGCCTTGAAAGCCAAGCGCGAACAGGGATTTTAGGTAGTTGTTCCCTATCTGTCCCCATTCCCGATTAGTCATTGTTGCGAACGGGATAGGCGATACCGAACAGTAAAGGTAAATTTCTATCATTCTGCCGTAGAGGATAACGGTTATCAGTACGGACATGATTTTCATGCACAAGCTCACAAGGCTTGTTTCCATGACAAGTAAGAGCAGTTCGGGGATTTCCATAGCGTCAAGCCCGCTTTGCATGGAAGCAAGGGCGGCGGCAACATCAATCTCTGTGCTGCCGCCGATTACCCCCGCCGCGCCGGAAACAACGTGCTGCGCCATATCGAACACCGCCATAGTGATGTCAAAGGTGTGCGTCACAAGGTAGACTGCCACAAACGCCTTGAACACCCACTTGAAGAACATGGAAGTGTCAACGTCGTGCATATTGTTCTTTTCCGTTACCATGCTGATAAGCTCATAGCATAGGACGTAGGTAATGACAAGCCCCGCAATGGGTACGATTACATTCTCACTAAGCGTCTGTATCATGGAGAATATATTTGCGTTCCACCCTTGCGGGGTCTGCCCTACCTCTGCGGCGATAGTGCCGACTTTCTCGTTTACGTCCCCGAACATAGTTGACAGATTACCGTTTATGGCTCCTATGAGGATTTCCTTTATCCATTCGTTAATCGCGTCAAGTATGCTCTGCATAAGCCTTTACCCGCGCTTCTTAACCGAACAAGCCGGAAAGCAGCGGTACAAGGGTCATGCCGATAAGGGCAACGCCGCCGCCCGCCATAAGCTGCTTCATGCCCTGGCTTTTTACTTATGTGCGATAAAGAAGTAATAGAAGTGTAAAAAATTTTGCCGTTCCTATCCGGCACTTGCGCATTGTGTCGGATAGGTCGGGCGTTAGGCTTCGGGCAAGTCAATCTTGCCGACAAAGCTGTAATAAATCTCAATGTCCTGCCTGCGGGTGCCGTTCTCGTCATAGCTGCACTCATGCACGACGATTTTCTCAATCATTTCCCGCAAGAGGGTGGGGGTCAATTCCTCAAAGGCAAGGTGCTTTCGGACGATACCCATAAACTTTTCCGCGTTGACGGTGGCGGCCTGCGACTTGTCCAGTTCGGCCTGCAAAGCGGCGGCGCGGTCTTTCAGTTCCCGCTGTTCCTGCTCATAGTCTGCCGACAGTTCCATGAAACGCTCGTCGCTGATTTTGCCGTTCACATTGTCCTCATACAGCCGCTTGATAATGCGGCTCACTTCGGAAATGCGCTCCTGCGCCTGTTCAAGCTGCTTCGTGGCTGCGGCGGTCTTTCTCTTGCCGCCGATCTCGTTCTGCTGGATAAGCAGCTTTACAAAGCGGCTCTCATGCTTGGCGGCGTATTCCGTCACTTGTCGGAGATTGGAGAGGACGCCAGCGGTCAACAGGTCTGTGCGGATAAAGTGTGCCGTACAGTCGCGGGTGCGCTTCTTGTAGCTGCCGCAGATGTAACAGTCCTGCTTGCGGTTCTTGTTCTGATACCGCTGCTGGTACATCACATGGCCGCAGTCGGCGCAGAACAGCATACCGGAGAACAGCCCCACTTCATCATAGCGGTTCGGGCGTTTGCGCTGCTTGCGTAACTCCTGCACGCGCTCCCATGTTTCCCGGTCTATGATAGGCTCATGGTGGTTCTCAAAAATGGCCTGCTTCTCCACGGGGTTCTCTACACTGTGCTTGACCTTGTAAGAGGGCTTCTCCGTCTTGAAGTTCACCAGACAGCCGGTGTACTCCCGGTTTTCGAGGATATGAACGACGGTGTTCGTCGCCCATTTGCACTCATAGCCGGGGTGGTAGCGGCGGGTGCTGCCCGTCCTGCGGTATTCCAGCGTCCCCGGCGTTGGGATTTGCTGCTCCGTAAGCATACGGGCAATCTTGGTCGGGCCATTTCCGGCAAGGCAAAGCTGGTATATCTGCTGGACAACCGGCGCGGTTTCCTCGTCAACGATATAGTTCTCGTCCTCGTCCATGAGGTAGCCATATACCGGCTTGCTGGTAACAGGCTTTCCACTCATGCCTTTTGCTCGTTTTACTGCTTTGATTTTCTTGCTCGTATCTCTCACCAGCCATTCGTTGAACAGATTTCGCAGAGGGGTAAAATCGTTGTCCATGCCGCCGTTTGCGCTGTCTACATTGTCGTTGACAGCGATAAAACGCACTCCCTTTTGAGGGAACAGCATTTCCGTGTAAAACCCTACCTGCAAGTAGTTTCGCCCTAACCGGCTCATGTCCTTGACGATGACCGTACCCACTTTCCCGGCTTCAATGTCCGCAAGCATGGCTTGAAATCCGGGCCGCTGGAAGTTCGCGCCGGAAAAACCGTCGTCGGTGTACCAGCGCAGATTGGTAAAGCCGTTCTGTTTTGCGTAGGTTTCCAAAATCCGCTTTTGGTTCGATATGGAATTACTCTCGCCTTGCAATTCGTCCTCATGGGACAATCTCGGATAAAGGGCGGTAATGAGGTTTTGGGTGGCTTGTCTTAACATAAAATCCTCCGTTTCCGACAGCCAGCCCCACTATTCCGTGGTTTCATTGTACCACGGAATAGGGCGGGCTGTATAGCTGCAAAAGTGTAAAATCTGCTTCTTTATGATTTGTCAAATTGCTGATTTTTGTGTAGCGTTTTGTAGAGTTGCTTTCAGTAGAAAAGTTTATATCTGTGTGCTATACTTACTTTCAAAAGCGATTTCGATAGAGCGGGTGATAAAACATGAGTAGTTGGTTTACAACGGAAATAATCGACAAAGATACTTTTGCAATCAGTGAGTATCGGCATTGGGAAGAAACGCATTGCTATTTACTTTGTGGCACTAAGAAAGCCATATTGATTGATACGGGGTTAGGGGTGGCAAATATCAAAAAAGTAGTTGATAGTTTGACATCACTTCCAGTTACAGCCATAACAACACATATACACTGGGATCATATCGGCGGGCACAAATATTTTGATATTATCGCAGTCCACGAAGCAGAAAAAGATTGGTTATCTGGTAAATTTCCTATACCTTTGCAAGTGGTAAAAAGCAATCTTATGAGAAAACCATGCGATTTTCCCTCTGACTTCAAAATAGAGGAATATCAGATTTTTCAAGGAGTCCCGCAAATAATTTTACATGATAACGATTGCATTGATTTGGGGAATAGGAAATTGATAGTTCTTCATACGCCCGGGCATTCTCCGGGGCATTGCTGCTTCTATGAACCGGAAAGAAAATACTTGTATTCCGGTGATTTAATATACAAAGGGTGTCTTGACGCTTTTTATCCAACAACAGACCCACAACTTTTCTTTCAGTCCATAAGAAAATTGCAGTCTTTAGAAGTACAGCGAATTTTACCTGCACATCATCAACTTGCTATTCCCGCCGATATAATTAGCCGGATTGAAAAAGCCTTTTGCCAATTAGCAAAAGAGGGTAATTTAAAGCAAGGCTGCGGTGTATTTGATTTTGGTGATTTTCAAATCCATGTATGACCTTTACTCACATTCCAGCGGCCATGCTCCCCGGCATGGCCGCTTTCCTCATGCCCCGGTTCACGCCGGACAAGTCGGCTCCTGTGTAGCAGCGGCTTCCGCTTCCAGTACCCGCGCCATTTTGTCGGCGGCGGTGGTGGTAGTGTCTTTCTTGAAATAGCCGGACACGACAAGGACGGAATTACCCATGCGGATTTCCGTCACGCAGTCGGGGCGGCGGGTGGTGCGGGTGTCGTGCTGCTGTCTATCTGCCATAGGCAATACTCCTTTCAGTCGGTAATCAGTTTCTTCATGCTCTCCATTTTCCGCTGCGCGGTTTCCTGCCGGAAGTTGTCGCCGGTAAAGCGTACCGGGACGCACATGGAAAGCAGGCGGTCATAAATCCGGGAATGGGCGGTGTCCTCCGGGTTCCGCAGTTCGTCCAGCGTGAGGTTGGTCGTGACGATCAGCGGCTTGCCGCTGCGGTAGCGGCTGTCAATCACATTGAAAACCTGTTCCAATCCGTACTCGGTGCCGCGCTCCATGCCGAAGTCGTCAAGGATAAGCAGCGGATAGCGGCAAAGGCGGGAAATGTACTCGTTGCGGTTCTCAAAGCTGGCGGCAAGGTCATTGAGGATAAGGGCAAAATTCGTCATGTGGACGGGGATTTCTTTCTCCATGAGGGCGTTTGCGATACAGCCCGCAAGGTAGCTTTTCCCGGTTCCCACGCCGCCCCAGAACAGGCAGCCGATATTGTCGGTTCGCATATCCTCCCAATGCTCCACATACCGGCGGGCAATCCCGGCCTGCGGGTTCCTGCCGTTGTCGTTCTCAAAAGTCCAGTCCCGCATGGTGGGGTCGGTAAAGCCCCGGCGTTTCAGTTCCTCCACGGTGTCAAGGTGCCTGCGCCGCTTCTCTGCGGCCTCCCGTTCCTCGCGGGCGGCTTTCTGGCAGTCGCATTCTGCCGGGTGACGGTCGCGCCCGAAGATAGCGGCCTTATCCGGCGCAAAATAGGCTTCTTTCGGTTTGCGGCACTTGCCGCAGTACAGTAAACCGTCCTCGCCGGTGTAATCCTCCGGCTCCGGGGTGGCAGTCGTCATATTCTCCAAAACAGCGTTGATTTCGTTCTTCATAAACTCTCGCCCTCCTTGCATGAGTAGTCTGGTATGCCCTTTTTCGGGGCTTTCTTGGCTGCGTCCTCCTGCGCCCATTTGTAGATTGTGGCGGCATGGCTGCGGTATCGCTTGCCGCTGGACGCGATATGGCAGGACAGCCGGTCAATGTAGTAGTTCCATTTGTCGGGCAGGTCTGCTTTCAGCCCGTCCAGTTCTGATTGCGAAAGAAAGACATTTTCATACCGGCCATAAGCGGCGCGGGCGGGCTGTCCCGTATCTAACTCTCGCTCTCTCTCTTTTTCTATCTCTATCTCTTTCTCTATCTCTATCTCTGGTGGACAAATGTCCGCTTGATATGGTGGACATTTGTCCGCCCCGGCCTTTGGCAAGGCTTTCTGCTCCTGCAAAGCCAGCCTTGCCCGCCGTTTCCGCTCCCCCTCGGTAGAGGATTGGCCGATAAGCAGTTCAATGTTGCTCATATACAGCGCGCCGTTCTGTAACGGCTCCACAAGCCCCAGCTTCATAAAAATCTGCAAGGCTCGCTCTACGGTGCCGACTTGCTGGCGGGTAATGGTGGCAATCATCTGCGCGGTGTAGGGGATATTTTCATCAAGCTGCAACTTCCCGCCGTTTTTCAGCGATTTCAGGTACAGTTTCAAGAGAATGTTGGAATAGAGGATGCCGTCCTGCATACTTTCCAGCAGCACGATAGCGTCCTCGTCAAAGTAATTCTCTTTCAGCTTGAGGTAGTAGTATTTTCGGTTGTCTGACATGGTTCCTCCTTTGGGTGGATTTGGGGCGTTTGTACGCATTTAGAACGCCGTTTCCGGGGGAAAAGGATAAATGTATCGCGTACCCTTTGACACCCACGAAAAAAGCCTTGATTTATGCGGGTTTGAAAGGCTCTAAAGCGTGACATCTCTGCCTTTGTTTCCGCTTTCTCTCGGCGGCTTTGATTTTCTTCATGCGTCCGGCGCAGTCGGGGCAGTATTTCCCCCGGTTGGATTTGGGGACAAATGCCGCGCCGCAGACCGCACACCGTTTCCGGCTCCCCCGGTACAAGAGGGCTGCGGCCAGCTCCCCGTCAAGGGGCAGGACAGCCACACGGAACCAGCGGCACATGAGAGAAAGGGAAATGCTCTGGACACACACGCAAGGCTCCCCGTCGTCTAACAGCAGGCAGTTCCCCTCGTCGTAGTTACAGCACTCATGTACCAGCCGCCGCGCCCGCCGGTGCTGGCGGTAGTCCATGCGGGGCAGGTTATCGCTCATGGCTCTGCTCCTTTCTGCGGTGGGGTTCCTCCCGGCGCAAAATCTGGTCGATGTTCCGCTTGACGGTCTGCAACTCCTTGAACCGCTGTTTCTGTTCGTGGTAGGTATTATACAAGCCGTCTTTCTCGGAGATAAGCTGCTCGATCTCGGCCTGCAACGCTTTCCGGGCGGGCAACTTGGTAATGCCATGCGCCTTGAAATACCGGGCGGCTGCGTCGGCTATGATAAAATCACTCTCATTTGCCTGCCGGTAGGCGGCGCGGGCTTTCTCGGATTTCTGCGCTTTCAGCCCCTCGCGGGTGGGTTTGGTCTTGGCATAGGCAAGTACCTGTTGCTGCAACTCCTTTTTCCCTTGCAGCTTGATTTCCAGCGTTTTCAGCTTGCCGCTGGTCTGGCGCATTTCCTGATAGGCGGTATCAACGGCGGCTTCTAACTGCTCCGGGGAAGTGAAGCCGTATTCCTGATACACATTCAGCGTCGCGGCCATTTGTTTGAGGTTGTGCATGGTCGCCCAGCGTTCATAGCCCCGGCCTTTGCCCTCGGCTTTCTTCCGCTCAATGTCCACAAGCCGCTGCACACCGTCCTGTTTCGGGGCGGTTTGAGGGGCTTTTGTGGGCTGTATGCCAGCTTTCCCACGCCGGGGGTATTCGGGTATGGACGCGGCCTTTTCTGTGGCTCTGGCGGCGTTCTGCTCCAAAACGGCAAGGACAGCGGCGCGGTCAAAGTCGTCGCCCAGCTTGCGGGCGGTAATGGGCTTTGTCCTGTCCGGCGTAAGGTAGGAAAGCCGCCCCCGGCTCTCCTTGACGGTCACACCCTCCCGCAGCAGCAGAGAGGAAAAGTCCTCGAATGAGGTCGCCGCAGACAGCGCGGCGCGTATGGTCTGCCGCAGCTTCTCCTTGTTCGTTTCAAACTTGGTCTGCCGGGGTGTGATACCCTCCGCAATCATGGGGGCGTTCTGCTTGTCCAGCGCGGCCTGTCCCTTTTTCTGCGCCCAATACTCCCGGTCTGTGACGCGGTTCTTGCTGCCGTTCAAGAGGTCGATTTGGTAAAGCCCCTCCCGGTGGCACATCTCCATGACTTCGGATTTGAAGTAGCGCAAGGCAGCGTCGGTACAGCGGTGCTTGCAACCGGCTTTCGTATCGGCTGGCCTGTCCATGTAGGGCAGGAACGGCACTTCCTCTATCCGCAGGCTGTTAATGACGATATGCACATGAATGTTGCCGCTGTGGTTATGCCCGTCCGGGTGGGTGCATACAAGGGCTTGGTGGCCGGGGAAATGCTCGGCGCAAAACTTCTCACCCAATGCCTGCGCCCGGTCTACGGTCAAGCCGTTGTCCGGGCCGTCCCGTGGGTCAAAGCTGATGATATAGTGGTGGCTTTTCACATCTTCCCGCCGCTGGTTTTTCCCGTAGCGGAGATTTGCCCGCATACACGCAACGGCAAAATCCTCGCCGCCGCAGTTCAGTGTGGACAGCCGATAGTCCTCGCGGGGGATAAGCCTGCCGGTTTCATCAAGGACGGGCTTCATGGTAAACTCGTCATGCTCAAAAAGTAGGTATTGTTCGGCGGCTCCGTAGTCGGCATTTTTAGAGTTGATATGCTTGAGTGTTGCCAACCGCGTCACCTACTTTCTTGAGGACTTCATACTTGAGGGCGGCAAGGTCGGCTATGGCGGCGCGTACCTCGCCGGAGAGGGCGTTGTAGGGTGCGCCGTACTCGTTCAGATACCGGGCAATCTGATTGAGGTTGCCGCCGATCCTGCCGTACTCGGCGGCCAGCTTCCCGACAGCGGAGAGCAGTTCTTCATTGACCGCCGACACATGGATAACGGGGCGTATGGTGGTGCGCCGTATCGCCTGCCGGAGAAATTCGGACTGGCTGATACCATAGGGCGCAAGCCGCGCTGTGAAGTCGGCATATTCATCTTCGGACAGCCGGGTTTTCACAACGCGGCTGCGGTGGGGCGTGTTGTATCGCTTCGGCATGGGCTGTAAACCTCCTTTCACTTATCACAAAAAATGCTCTTATCTGTTAGCCATTTCCGGGGCGAAAGAGAGAAAAAACTTTTCGCCGGACGGAAATCTTTTTGCGGCGCAAGCCGCAAAGCAGGGTTTGGGGAAGGCACTCCCCAACAAGTTTCCCGCGAGGGGCAAAACCGCAGAATTGCGGATTTTGGCACCGTGGTAGAAACTTGCTCTAAGTAAGCCGCAGACTGCCCCTGTCCGGGTTTTTCCGTACATAGAGCGAATGGGACGGGGGTTCCGGCCCGCTGTGGGCGGCCTTTTTTCCTTTCGCCAAAGATACATTTGAAAGGCCGCCAGCTACCCGCTGGACGGGGATTTTTCAAATTTTCTTTTGCCTTAGTAATCCGGGCAACAGGGTTTTGGCAACCGGCGGGGCAGAGAATTTTTCCTTTCACTCCCCACACCACCGCATTTTGAAATTTGCCAAACGGAGCAGGCGGTTTTTTCTGGCTTCACCTACCTACTACGGGTGACTTTGTGATTTTGCCAAATGGACAACAAAAAAAGCAGCAAATCTTTTTCAGACTTACTGCTTTCACTGGCCGCCGGTGGGCGGCTGGTATTCAGTTTTGGGGCTTATCGGTCAAAGCGAAACTTGAATAGCGCGGCGATTAACTGCTGCTTCACATATTCCTCAACCTCGGCGTTGACTTGCCCGTGTACTTTGGAAAAATAGCGGATATATCCGGCATAGTGGGAAAGGACGGTGTCGATTGCGTCCGGGTCGCCCTCATGGGCTTTGACGATTATTTCATAGGAGAGAAGTTTACTCATGGCCTTTTCCCTCCATGAGCCGCCGCAGCCGCTTCAAGGTAAGCTGGATATGCCGCCCCGCTGTGCTGCGTGTCCGGCCGATATGTACGCCGATCACGCGCTGCGGCTGGCGCAGGAAATAGTAGCGGAAAATTTCTTCCTGCGCCCGCTCCGGCAAGAGGGCAAGGACGGCGGCAAGTTCCGCATGGTACAGAACGGCGGTCTGGCCGCAGGCGGTAAAAAGATATTCTTCAAGCTGCTCCGGCTCGGAAAACTGGACAAACTTCTCATTCATCAGATAGTCAAGGGAAACTTCCCGTTCCCACCTCCGGCGCAGCTTCAAAATTATATCTATGGCGGCGTGACGAATGACAACCTTGCAAAAGGCGTTAAAGGTGTACTGGATATGCACTTTGTAGGCTTCATCTTCGGTCATGGAAATTCCCCCTCTCTCTGATAATAGTGCGGGGCGGTAGCACTCCTTGCTGTCGCCCCTTGATTGCCTACCAGCAAAGGCGGGCGGGGCTGTCAACGGCGGCGCTTGCGCCGTTCATCTTGACCGTTGACTGGCTCGGCTGGCTTTGCTATTCCGTTATCTCTTTCAGTTATTGTCAAAGGAAATGTAGATAGTTAGACTATCGGGTATGTAGCTGATACTTAACCACTTTTTGTCGTTTGATAAAAGTGTCCCGATAGAAACATAGTTTTCTCCCTCGATTTCCTCTGACACATTTTCAATTACGGAAAAGCCTTCTTGGTTCAAAAGCTCCATATACTCGTTATAGTCGTTTTCGCTAATGCCGGTAAGGTTGATATTGCAATTCTCATGTTCTGTATCAAGTGTAGCCCATGCAACCGTACCAGGCGCAACAGGAAGCCCCTCTGTGTACTCATTCGCAGGCCAAACACCCTCGTCCAATTTTGTAACACTATTAGATTGCGTATTGTTCTCATTGCTTGTCGGTGTAGATGATGTATTTTGATTAGAACACGCAGCCAAAAAAATCATAACCATGATTGTGAATACAGAAATATACTTTTTCATTAGTTACCTCCTGTTTTTGTGTATGGTTCGGATAATTAACAAAACAGCAATAGCTGTTGCTGCAAACCCAATAGCCAAAAGGATTTGCGAAATATCAAAGGCAAACGCGCCCTCAATCTGTATATTTGTTGTCGCGTCTGCTTGTCCGATTGCTCCTTCTGGTACTTTTCCTGATTGCGTAACAGCATATACCGAAAAGGCGGCAACCGCGATAACAAGCGCAGCAAGAGTAGAAATGATACCGTTCCTTTTTTTCGATTTGGTGTTATCAATGCCAAACTGTTCTGCGGTGCTGTCTGCAAATTCTTTTGGCGTCCCCAAACGCTGGATAATCTGCTGCTCTGTTTCTCCATGCTCCATAGCAGACGCAAAAACTTCATTCAAGTCACGCACAACCTCTTTTTTCATTTTGCGTGGTAAAGATAGTTCCTTTTCAACCTGTTTGATATATTGTTCTTTCATTTGGACACCCTCGCTTGTTGATAACTTTCTATAAAGCCGTTTACGCAGTTTTCATAGCTTGACCAAAATAAGATTAGTTCATCAAGTACATTCCTGCCTTTATCCGTTAAAGAATAATACTTTTTTGAGCCGCCATTTGCCGCAGCCGGAGCCAATCGGCATTTGATTAGTTCTGCTTCCTGTAAACGATACAGAATGGGGTAAATGGTTCCCTCTTTCGCATATCCCAAAACAGACGCACTATTGTTCAATTCGGTTATAATTTCATATCCATAAGTTTCCTTGCGTCCGATTAGGCATAAGAGTATCATTTCCAGAGAGCCTTTTTTGAATTGCTGGACATATTTGCTATTCATATCGTCGCCTCTCTTTAGTTTCGCTATTTAGGTTCGCTAAGTAGCAACTATATTATATCTCTTCCGAGGTATCAGAGTCAATAGGCTTAACGAAAAAGTTACAAGGTGTGTGCGTAAGGTAATAACGGAATAGTGGGCTGCTGTCTATCAAATTCTTGTGTGTTACTTTATGGCACATGAGCATTCGCGCCCGGATTGTCGTTGCCGTAGCCTTCCATGAGGTTGATCACGCCCCAGATACCAAGCCCGGCTCCAAGTGCTACAACAAGGGTCTGCAAAACGTCTACTGCGCTATTGAAAAATGCCATAAATATATCCTTTCTGCCGCGTCTGCGGCTGTCCGGCAAGCGGACAAAAGGCGGTCAGCGTATGGTCGCCGCCGCATAAAAAAACCGCCCTCTGGTAAAGGCGGCTGTCCCCGCGCTGCGTAAGTCCTGCGGCGCGGCGGTATTCAGTTGTAAGGGGTGCGGCTCCTGCCGCTGTGTACTGCGCCGGAAAGTGGGGGCGCGTATCATGTAGCCGGTATGGATAGATGTGATTGCTTCAATCGCTCCTTTCTGTGTCCCGCTGTGCTGCCGGACGTTTTTTTCAGACTTGCGGGAAGTGAATAGCTTGCGTAGCAAGGTGTTCGCTTCCCGCAAGTTCACAAAGGGGTAGCTGCCGCAAGGCAGCGTAGGGGAAGTGTAGCTTCCCCTGTCCCCCGGCGGTCTGCCATGCTGTCACTGTTGCGGGATAAGCCCCCGGCGCGTGACATACTCCGTTGCAAAACGGCGGTGTTCCGCTTCCTTTTCCCGCCAATACTCCCATAATGCAGCGTCGGCGGCTTCCGCAACATTCATTAAAAACCGTTCAAGCTGCTTTTGTTTTTCCTCTGCGCTACGTTTCCTCATGGTCTGCGTCCTCCTGTAAGTCTGCTGCGTCAATCTCGTAATAGTCAAAAACCTCGTCGGGCTTGACAATGGCGGGGCGGCGTTTAAGGTGCTTTTCCATGTCAAAGGCGTTCTTCGGGTCTGCGTCGGATAGGTACTTGTATTTCGGGTGTTTCGTTATGTCGAATTTGTCCGAAAAGAACGGGCGCACCCCGCGTAGCTGCAAGATACATTTCCCTCCGTCCATGACTGCGATTTCATCTTCCGTCATAAGCTGCTTTCCCAATTTCTGATAGTTCAGCCCATGCGAAAGCTCCCGCCCTCTGGTTTCGGAAGTGTTGAAGCTGTCTATCGTTTCCTTGCCTAAAATCTCCGATATTTCTTTGAGGGTGGTTTTCTCCTTGCCGCCCAAGAAAAGCGTGGTGTCGCAGTTGCCGACTATGGTATCGGCGTTGTCCTTGTAGATTGCCTTTAGCTGTGACTGGCTCTGCAAGATGATTGACGCGGAGATTTCCCGGCTCCGTATCGTTGCAATGAGCTTTTCAAACTTTGGTATCTGCCCGATATTCGCAAATTCATCAAGTAAGCACCTAACATGGACGGGAAGCCGCCCGCCATATTCATCATCTGCTTTGTCGCATAAAAGGTTGAATAACTGTGTGTAGAGAATACTCACGACAAAGTTAAAGGTGTCGTCGGTGTCGCTGATAATCACGAAAAGGGCTGTCTTTCTGTCGCCTATGGTGTCAAGCTCCATTTCGTCGGTTTCCATAAGCTCCCGCAGCTCCTTAATGTCGAATGGGGCTAACCTCGCGCCGCATGAGATAAGTATGCTTTTTGCGGTCTTGCCAGAGACAAATTGTCAAGGACTTTTTAATCAAATTCACAAAAAAGCCACAAAAAAAGTGCCAGAAGCAGATTTTAGCTCCTGACACTTTTGCGGATGGGTTATTTGCTCCTGCTTAACAGTTCGTCGCAAAGGTACGCATATTCCGGCAGTTGGCCGATATAGGGTTTCCAGCGCCGCTTAATCTCGGCCAGTTCCAGCGGATCGGCGTCCTCGAAGTCATGGTCGTTTCCGGTCATTCCAAAAACATCCAGTGCTATATCATTCAAGCACTCATAACAAAGGCCAGCAGCGGACTCTATCCAGTTGCCGGTATCAATATAGACTGGGTCGATAGATATTGCCAGCCACACATAGCCGACCTTGTCCGACCAAACCAAATCATAAGCAGTCATTTGTTGGATGTGTTTCTCGAACACTTTACGGACGCGCTCAATCTCATTTTTCTCTTTTTCTGTGTAAAGCATTTTCGTGTCCTCCTTGACAAAAATTTTGGTGCGTACCATTATCAGTTTAGCACAAGGCAGCTTCGTTTATCAGTCTTTCACATCTGCTGAATTTCATTTTTGAGCATACGCTTGATTTTATCGCTCATGGTTTCTGTGCTGGTATTGCTGAAATGGACATGAACCTTGTAGGTTGTCTTGCCGATTTTCTTTACCATCGCTGGCGTGTTTTCCGGCGCTCTGGACACAGTA
>SKED01000663.1_pt2 | contig 26627 bp, 23 predicted proteins | sample 4826651 | NCBI WGS metagenome assembly SKED01 (sample SAMN11008818, study PRJNA524170) | human gut metagenome | biome: Human fecal sample; material: Feces; isolation source: fecal sample from pouch patient p19 | host: Homo sapiens | place: Israel: Tel-Aviv | collected 2016-06-28 | reverse complement strand
GCGGTATAGCGTGCTATGTTGAATAGTCCGATGCTATCGATATTCCAACACTTTCATGCAATACCGCTACGTAGCCCCCTCAGCCCTTCGGGCAGCTCCCCCGATGGGGAGCCAAGAACGTTCTTCCACTTAACTTAACAGCATTACCCAGTCATGGGAAGCCGCCACCGGCCATCGGCTGCTCAAATATTTCTATATCCCCCAATTGATATATGCTATAATAATAGTAGGAGTGAATATTCCATCGGATTCCCGATGATCCTATTTTTTTGAAAGGAGATTTCCTATGAACTCGTTCAACAACGACATGGCCTGGGAGCGGGAGAAATCCCTCTCCATCAATATGCCCGGCCTCATGAAAGACATCTATCTCTGGGTCGCTATTGCCCTTGCCATCACCGGCTTCACCGCTTACACCGTAGCAGGCAGCCCGATGCTGCTCTCTCTGGTCTTCGCCGGCAAATTCACGATGTGGGCGCTCCTCATCGCGACGGTCGCCCTCGTATGGCACCTTTCTTCTGCGGTTGCCCGCATGTCCCTCAAAAAAGCGGCGGCCATGTACATCATCTATGCCGTCCTGAACGGTGCGATGATGGCCTCCATTTTCCTTGTTTACACCATGACCTCTATCGCGAGCGTCTTCTTCATCACCGCAGGCACCTTCGCTGTCATGTCTGCCTATGGCTACCTCACGAAGACTGACCTTTCGAAGATGGGCAATCTGTGCCTCATGGGGCTTTTCGGACTCATCATCGCTACCGTGGTGAATCTTTTCCTTGATAACTCTTTCCTGGAAATGATCCTCGCCTACGCAGGCATCCTGATCTTCGTCGGCCTCACCGCTTATGATACGAAACGCATCCGCGAGATCGCTTTCGCCAACAACACGAATACCACCGATGAAGGTGTGAAGCTCGCCATCCTCTGCGCGCTCACCCTCTACCTCGACTTCATCAATCTCTTCATCTACATGCTTCGGATCTTCGGAGAGAAAAAGTAACCGCCTAGGCATCAGACTTCTCTCAGAGATCATCCAGCAGGATGACAAAAGCACAGGCGCTCTGCCTGTGCTTTTGTATTGCAATTTGTAAAAGTCGATGTCACCTGGCTTCGGCTCCAGCGTGCGGCCGCTGCCGCTTTCTTTTCCATCACAAAAAGCCGCCATGAAGATATCACAGCGGCTTCTCTGACGCATCAAAGGCAAAAAGGCGATGTGAAATAACGATCATCTCATTTTCGCGTTCAATCTGCCGCAAGGGACTTGCAGCTCTCATAGGAGTGACCGGGAAACCTTATCCCAGCTGTCTTTCATGCCATAGTCACCCTATCCGCCCCTGCGGGGCACCTTCCCCTAGAGGGGAAGGCTGCGATACGAGAATACCATCTTCTAAAAAAAGGCGGCAAAGCCGCCACCTCAACCCTGAACCTTGAACCCTGAACCAAATGAAAGCAAAGTAAAAAGGGGCTGTGAAGAAATGGGGATTCATTTCTTCACAGCCCCTTCTTTCTCGTTCCAATGAATATGCGTATAGTACAGCGCGAAAAGGGGATTTGTAACGGAGAAGGTCATCGCCGCGGTGGAAATCACCGGTCACGCCATCTCCGTCACTTCGCCTCTTTCTCTTCTTCCGGCTTTTCCTCTGCCAAAGCGGCTTCCTCTGCTGCCGGAGCCGGTTCTTCGGTCGGCGTCCCTTCAGCGTCTGGTGCCGGCTCTTCCGCCGGTTCTTCTACGGGGGTTTCTTCCGCAGGAGCGGCTTTATCCGGTACTTCTTCCGTTGGAATTTCCTCTGCCGGTGCATCTGCCGGCGCTTCCTCCTCCGGCAGCTCGACAGCCGGATAAGCATAGCCGGGGACGATGGGAGCCTTCAGATTTTCCAGTGCATCGATGGATGCCAGCGCAAGCTCCAGATCCTTTCGGATCTTGCTCACGTAGTTCTTCATATTTCCTTCCGTATGGATCATGGTCTCAGCCAGGCGGCGGCGATAGTCCTCCGCGTCCTTCACCTGTCTGTCTCCTTCCATCTTGGCATTGGAGATCAGGATATCCGCATTTCTCTTCGCATTCTTCTTGACGTTCTCAGCGGTATCCTTGGCAAGCTGGAGCGTCGCCGTCATGGTATCCGAGATTCTCTCATAGTTGGAGAGCTTCACTTTCATCTGGTCCATTTCTTCTTCCATCTCGCGATGCTCACGATAGATCTGCTCGTAGTCAGTGACGATCTGGCGCAGGAAATCATTGACCTCTTCCTCGCTGTAGCCGCGCAGGCCTTTGGAGAAAGTTTTATTATGAATGTCCATTGGTGTAATCATAGCTTTGCCTCCTTGGGGAACTTTCTTCTATTGTACTTGCTTTGCGCTGTTTAGGCAAGGAGCGGGGAAAACGTCGTATGTTAAGGAAACGCCGAACTTAATAGCCTTCCCCTCGAGGGGAAGGTGCCCCGAAGGGGCGGATAGGGCACTGGCGGCATGAAAGACCGATGAGGAAAGGGAGAGCTGCGCGGCACATGTGGGGAAAGCGTGAGTCCCTGACCGCAAGCAAAAAAGATTTCTCGCTTCGCTTGAAATGACAAAGCGGGCGTCTGATATCTCCCAGTCTCTCAGTCTCTAGTCACACCAGTCACCAGCCTTATAAATTCACTCACCGCATCCAGCCCTTTTCTCAGTACGTCCGCCTCATGTCCATAGCCGACACGGAAAGAGAATGGTTCATCAAAGCAGTCGCCGGGGACGCAGAAGGCGCCTGTCTTCTCATACATGCGGCGGCAGAAATCGCGCGAGCCGATGGAAAGATCGTAATGCACAAGTGCCATGGTACCGGCAGTCGGTCTCACGTAAGAGACATGCGGCTCCCCCTTCACCCAGGCATCCAGAATGGGGAGATTGGCTGCCAGAATGGCGCGGTTTCTCGCGAGGATCTTTTCTTTGTGCGCCAAGGCGAGCGCCGCGATCTCCTCATCGAAGAGCCCGCAGCTCACAAGGTCATAGTCCCGCACACGGCGAAACTGGGCGAGCGCCTGCCGGTCATGGGTCGCAAGCCAGCCGAGACGAAGCCCGGCCAGCGAAAAGGCCTTCGACATCGATCCGGTCGCGATCCCCTTCTCATAGAGATCGCAAACGGAAGGAGCGAGAGCTCCGTCGATGGAAACGCCGCTGTACACCTCATCGCAGAAAAGGTATGCGCCGCTCTGCCGCGCGATGGTGACGATGTCCTTCATCATGTCCGATGGGATCAGAGTGCCCGTCGGATTGTTCGGATTGTTGAGGCAGATCATGCGCACGCCGCGCGCCGCTGCCTGCGAAAGCTCATCAAGGTCCGGCAGATAGCCATTCTCTCTTCGAAGGCGCAGCACCGTCACCTCCGCCCCGAGTGCTTCCGGTGCCGAGTAAAACTGCTGATAGCTTGGAGAGAATGCGATCACACGGTCCCCCGGGCGGATGAGGGAGAAGAAGATGTGCTGATTCCCGCCCGTCGCACCATGCTCCGTCAGGATCTCCTCTGGGCGGATACTCGTATAGAGACGGCTGATCTCCTTCTTGACCTTCTCCGAGCCGAAGATGGTACCGTATGTCTGCTCTCTTTCAAAAAAGCGATCCATAAAATCTGTGCGATCCTCGCCCGCCAGCGAAAAAAGCTCTGCGAGCGAGAGAGGCTTCGCACAGGTGTCCGTGATATTGTACTTGGCGCCTTCTTCGTACTGGTCCATCCAGCTTTCGACGCCGAACTGTGAAACGATCATAGGGATACTCCGTAAAAATATGAGTGACTAGGGTTCAGGGTTCAGGGTTCAGGGTTAGCCCTTGGGGCGGCTCGCCCCTTGGGCTAACCCTCTTCGCTCTCCCAATTCTTACACACATCGACCCAGCCATCGGAGCCGGATGCGGACTCGAGCTCGGGGATCGATAGGCGTACAGCGCTGTGGTCTGTGCCTGCCGCCGGATAAACGATATCGAAGCGTTTCAGGGAAACATCCAGGTAGACCGGCACGCCCTCCGGCAGGCAGAAGGGACACACACCGCCGGGGCGGTGACCAATGTACTTCTCGCACTCCGCGCCAGGGATCATCTTCGCCTTCTTATGAAAGCTCATCTTGAATTTGTGATTATCCACCCTGGCATCTCCCGCCACGACGATGATGAGCGGCTTGTCATCCAAGAGGAAGGACATCGTTTTCGCGATACGCGCCTCCTCCGTCCCGAGAGCCTGTGCCGCCAACGCCACCGTCGCCGATGACTCCTCAAGATCCAGACAGCGATCCCCCATGCCGAGGGTCTCAAAATATTCTTTTACTTTTTCAAAGGACATCGTATGCACTTCTTTCGTATAAATGGGGGACTAGTGACTGGTGGCTAGGGATTAGGGACTAGGGACTAGGGATTAGGATCCGCGAGTGGCTGGTAGCTGGGGACTAGGGACTAGGGACTGGTGACTGGTGGCTCTCTCGCACTGTCATTTCGAGCAGAGCGAGAAATCTTTGTCATTCGCGGCGAGGGACTTACGCTTTTTCCACATGTGCCGCGCTGTTCCGCTTTCCGCATCTGTCTTTCCTGCCGCCTGTGCCCTATCCGCCCCTATGGGGCACCTTCCCCTCGAGGGGAAGGCTGACGATACGAGGGAAACCTATCTCCGAAGACCTTCGGGCATCGCTTCATATATACTCGCGGCGAAGCCGCCACCACCATTTCTCATTTCTCATTTCTCATTCAAGCGAGGCTTCCATCCCCAATGAAGGGACAGCACGCCCCGTGGGCTAACCCTCCCACTTCATTTACAACAAAGAGCTGTGCGCTGCACAGCTCCCTTTTTTATTTCTTTCCTTTTTTGACGACCGTCTTTGCTTCCGTCTTCGCATCCGCCTTGCCGCGGCCGAGACTGCCGGTCTTTGCCAGCTTCTTCGCCGTCATGTACCAAGCCGGAGACTTGTCCAAGCACTTGTTCTGCTTCACCGTAGGATCATTCGGATACTGTTTCTTATAGTTTTCCATCGCACGGCGCGCATTTACCTTCTCATCCTTGGAAATGGTCTCGAAGGAGAATCCCACCTTCCATGCAAAGACGAGCATCGCTACAGGGTAGATCGCAAGCGGATACACTTCGCAGAAGACGCAGGCCGCGATGAGCGCAAGCCCGCCCACGATAGAGAGCACCGAGACACCGGTCTGCACCATGACAGTCTTTCTGAAGTCTGCATCCATGTGCGCGAGCCAGATATTTCCGCTCGAAAGGAAGTAGTGGACGAACTCCTGATTTCGAAGCATCCTGTCCCGCTTGTTATGTACAAGGATCTGCTGCACGATGTCCGCCACATTTTTCTTGAAGCGCATGGTGCGGTAATTGAATACGACGAGGAGCGTCGTGATGAGAGCGATAAAGATGATACTGCTGGTGGATCCTTCCATGATATGTCTCCTTTGCTGAGTTGTTCTTTCTATTATAAGGGGCAAAGGGGAAATCAGCAAGGGGAGAGAGAGAGCAGGGCGCGCGCCCTTTCCCACACGTCTCACTTCTAAGCCCGCACCATTCCCACTTGGATGCCCAGTCGATTCGCTTCGCCCGCCTTCATCTCCAGACACCCTTTCGCACGGAGGCAGGCGGAGAGGCCAAGCCACGGCGCAAGATGAGGGACGACCTTCACCACGCGGCCTTCTCCATCGAAATACACCGCATCGATCGCAAAACGCATGAAGCACATGTGGATGCTGTTCGTCTTCTCGAGGTACAGTCCACGTCCTTCATCAAGGGGCGCACGGAGCATGAGGCCTTTGAACCGCGCCCACCACGAGCGCGCTGTCTCGACTTCGACGGAGATGGCGCGCTCGCCATTCGTGAGTATCCATGTTTCGATCATAAAAGCTCCTTTGGGAAAATCGTGACTCGCATCCGGCTCTGCGACGAAGCCGGCACCGCCTTACTCCCTGCGGCATCGCTGCGCCACGGCTTATGCATCCCCTGCGAAAAAAATAACTGCCAGCTCACGCTGCCAGTTATTTTTTCCCCATGGTTTCCATGAGAGAGAGAAGCGATGGCAGGAGCGCCACCACAAAGATCGCAGGGAAAATGCAGAAGACAAGCGGGAAGACCATCTTGACCGGCGCCTTCATCGCCTTCGTCCGCGCCCGCTGGCGGCGGACATTTCTCATATTGTCAGCCTGAATCGTCAGCGTATCCGACATGGAAGCACCGAGACGCTCCGACTGCGTGACGGACATGACGAAGAGGTACACATCCTGCACATCACAGCGCTTCGCCATGAACTGCATCGAGCGGCGACGGGTCATCCCCATGCGTACATCACGGAGCATGCGGGAAAGCTCATCGATCAAGGGCCCCTTCATGCGCTCGACGACCTTGCGAAGCGCCGCATCGAAGGAGAGCCCTGCCTGCACAGAGATCGCCAGAAGGTCCAGCACATCCGGCAGCTGCTGCATGATGAGAGACTGGCGTTTCTTGATGATATGATTCAGGACACCGAAGGGGAGCAGCGCGCCCATGAATCCCCAGCCAAGAACGATGAGGAAGAACTGCGGCGCTGTATAGACGCCCCGCCCCGCATACCAAAAGCCGAACGCGAGACCGAGCGCAAGGCACAGAAACCAAAGGCCGGCGAAATGAGCGACCTTCCACACGCCCTGCTTGCCGGCAAGCATGATGCGCCGCTCCATGAGCTTCGGGATCGCCGCCGGAGCGAAGTAGGAGAGCGTATCCATCAGATCGCCCAGCACACGGCCGACCGTACGCTGCAGGAAGGGGATCTTCCGAAGATCATCCGGATCCACCATTTCTTCTGCGTCAGAAGGATCCATAAACTGATCCAGACGCCGCTGCATCTCACGCTGCGAGTCCGACTGCCGAAGTACGATGAGCGTCATCATGATAAAAACAAATAAGGAGATCGCGATCGCGATAGAAAATGCAAGCATAGCGTGTCACCTCGGTTCGAGGAATTAGGAATTAGGAATGAAGGTAGCGGCTGCGCCGCGATCGAGGGCTCAGGATGACGAAACGGGGCGATGCCCGAAAATAGGAATGAAAGAGTGTTTCCTTAAGGAAACGACACTTGGTGCTGCCTATTTCTGTTTTCAAACACGCGCCAGTCATCGGTCTGCAAGGAAGATTTCTCGACTTCGCTCGAAATGACGACGGCGCGAAGCGCTATCAAAATTTTGCGGCGCTTTTGATTTTTATGCACCGCACCACAAGTTTGAAAGTAGGGATAAGCATCTAGGAATGAGGAGGTGCGAGTGACTAGTGACTTACATGCCACGTTCGGGCATCGCAATGATTTATACTCCGCGGCGCATTTCGTCATCCTGAGCGGAGTGAAATGTCGGATGTTCGAAAATGTAAAGGCGGAACAGTGAGAACTGAGTCGAAGGATCTGGCGCCGCGCCACAACCCTGCACCCGCCAACCTGAACCCTTTACGTCATACTTTATGCAGCAAGAATGAGCCTGCCGCTCAGAGCCCGTCTCATTCTTCCCAGTCCCCTTCCGGCGCACGTCCGAAGAGATCCTTCGGCGCGTCCACGCCGTGGATCTTAAACTTGGTGAGAAACTGCGGCTGGAGGCCTGTATACACGAAGGAGCCCTGCGACTTGCCGTTTTCATCGAAGCCGGTCTGATGGTAGCGGAAAAGGTCCTGCAGGACAATCACATTTCCTTCCATCTGCTGCACTTCGGTGATGTAGGTGATCTTGCGGGAACCGTCCTGAATGCGGGACTGATGAATGATGAGATCGAGTGCGGAGGAGATCTGGCTGCGGATCGCCGTGACCGGCAGATCGAAGCCGCTCATAAGGACCATCGTTTCCAGACGCGAGAGCACATCGCGCGGACTGTTCGCATGCGCCGTCGTGAGCGAGCCGTCATGGCCAGTATTCATCGCCTGTAGCATATCGAGCGCCTCGCCGCCTCTGACTTCGCCGACGATGATGCGGTCTGGGCGCATACGGAGCGCATTCTTCACAAGGTCTCTGATCGTGACCGCCCCCTTGCCCTCTATATTCGGCGGACGGGACTCGAGCGTCACGACATGCGGCTGCTCAAGGCGGAGCTCGGCGGCATCTTCGATGGTAACGATGCGTTCATCGGAGGGAATGAAGGAAGAAAGTACATTCAGCGTGGTCGTCTTACCGGAGCCGGTACCGCCGCTGACCATGATGTTCAGCTTCGCCTTGACACAGGCGCGAAGGAATGAGGCCATCTGCTCCGAAAGGGTGCCATAGGAGATCAGATCCTCGATCAAGAGCGGTATCCGGGAGAATTTACGGATCGTCACGCACGGCCCGGACAGAGAAAGCGGCGGAATGACGATATTGACACGAGAACCGTCTTCGAGACGCGCATCGACGATCGGCGATGCTTCATCGACGTGACGGCCCAGCGGCGACACGATCTTCTCGATGATCGCCATCAGGTGTGCCTGATCCTGAAAACGAGCCTGCGTCAGATGGATCTTGCCCATCTTTTCCACATAGATCTTCTTCGGCCCGTTGATCATGATCTCCGTCACGGCATCATCCTTCAGGAATGGCTCGATCGGGCCAAGCCCCAGGATCTCATCACAGATATCCGATACCAGACGCGAACGCTCGCCGCGCGGAACGGCAAAGGGATCCTCCTCAACCACGCGCTGCACATAGCGGGTGATAACCGCCTCGACCTCCTGCCGCGTATGCCTGCCGTCCAAGACCTGCTGCTGCTCAGCGGTCATGTCATCGACGATACGCCGGTGAATTCCGTTTTTCAGCTCCTGGTATCCCTCTTCGTGGGCGTTGTTCGTCCGGCCGGCAAATATAGCGGCCTGTTCTTTTTTCTCGGTGCCGTCACGGCGGCCAAGACGTTCCAGAAGTTTCAAAGTCTTCACCTTCCTTGGAGATTCGTTTATGGGTTTGCAGAGTTATTGAGATAAGCGGTAACAAGTTCCCCCTTAGAGAAGGGGGCGGCCAAAGGCCGGGATGGACTGCCCCGAAGGGGCAGCATTCTGCAAAGCGGTAAACCTGTCATATGAATCTATCGGTGAAACCTCTATCTCTGATAGCTTGTTACCGCTACGATGAATTGTGCCTCTTCGAGACACTCTATCCTGCGCCTTTGGCGCGCCCCTTCTTCAAGGGGCTACTCATTAGGTACTTATCTTCGTTGTCTCATCATACATGAAGCAGTTTACCACATACTCTGTCGGCATGCCGACGACGTTTTGGATGTAATTCACAAATGACACATCACTCTTGGTAAGTTCAAGTTTGAGCGTCGCATGGACAGCGTTTTCCGGCTTTTCATTTTTATCATTGGTGGCATACACCTGCACGCCATCGGCATCCGGCACATACAGATGCGTGATGACATTCTGCTCTTTCAAAATTTGATTGTATTTGTCAGCGATGATCTTGTAATTATTTATTGGCTGTGAAGGATCTGCGCTTTCTGTATAATGCCCCACCACAGCCGCTTCGCGCGCCGCATTTCTCACGATGCCCTGCACGGCCTGGTAATCCCCGAACATGAAGCCGCAATAGATGATCCCGCAGAGAACGAGGAGGAAGATCGGCAGCAGCAGTGCAAACTCGACGATATCCTGCCCTTTTTGTCGTTTCATGATGCTTCCTTTCTCCTTTCGTGGGAATGGTGACTGGTAGCTAGGGATTAGTGGCCTCGAGTGACCAGTGACTGAAATGCCACCTTTGGGCATCGCCACAATTTATACTTTACGGCGCATTTCGTCATCCTGAGCGGAGTGAAATGTCGGATGTTCGATCATGTAAAGGCGGAACAGTGAGAACTGAGTCGAAGGATCTGGCGCCGCACCATCATTTCGCATTTCTCATTTCTAATTTCTCATTCAAGTGAATTTTTTATTCCCAATCAAGGAACGCCCCGCCCCAAGGGCTAACCCTGAACCCATCAACCTGAACCCGACAATCTCTATACCTTGATATCTACGATCTTATGAATGATGAAGAAGCCTATGACTTCCATCACGAGGGCGACACCGATCGCGATCTGACCTATGCGTGTCGTGAGGAGCGGGCGCATATATTCCGGCGACATGATGTACATGAAGAGCCCCATCGCGATCGGAAGAGCGGCAAGGATCATGCCTGCCATACGCCCCTGCGCGGTCAGTGTCTTGATCTCGCCGCGCAGCCGGATGCGGTCTAAGATGGTATCGCGGATGATATCAATGATGTCGGCCAGATTTCCGCCGACCTGCTGCTGGATGAGCACCGCCGTGACGATGAGAGAGAAGTCAGGGCTGCCCACACGCCTGTCCATCTCCGTCAGCGCGCGGTCCAAAGGCTTCCCCAGATTCGTCTCGCGAAGGACACGGGCAAATTCCGTGCTGACGGGCGGCTTCATTTCCTTGGAAATGATCTCAATCGTCTGCAGGAAGGAGAAGCCCGCCCTCAGAGAATTGGAGACCAGCGTCAGGCAGTCAGCCATCTGGTAGAGAAACGCCTTCAACCGCTTGTCGATCCGGTATTTCACATAGCCCCACGGGAAAAGGAAAGCAAGGAAGGCAAAGAGCAGCGCAGCGCCGCCCTCCCCTGTGACCAGGAGCGCCATGAGAAAAGCAAGAATGCTCACCCCGAAGGAGATCACGACCATTTCGAAGCCGAGCAGCGGCAGTCCTGCGCGATGCATCATGAGATCGAGCTTCGAAGCGGTCTTCCTTCCCCCGACCCTCCGCATGCGCTTGCGGAAGGCACGGCGGAGCTTCTGCCCAGTCGAGATCTGCTCCTCTTCCGTCTCCTTCACATCGAGATAGTCCGCATACTGCTGCAGACGCTCAGACACCACCTGCTTCTTTTTCAGTGCATGACCGAGCAGGAAGAACAGGATGAAAAAGAAAAGAAAGGCGCAAAACAGCGAGATGATAAAGATCATAGATGGTTTGCTCCTTTCTTGGAAATCAGGGTTGTACAGCATTTGCCTGACTGACGCAATGGGAATCTATCCGCCGCCTTTGGCGCCCCCTCTCCAGGAGCCTGCTCAGTTGGGGAAAAATACCTAATCCCTAGCTACTAGTCACCAGTCACTACTTACTAATGATCTTCTCTGCGAGTGCATCGACGGCCTTGGCGAAGGGGCTGCCGGGATCTTCGTCTACGACAAGGCGGCCATTGTCAGCCGCCTCCGAGACACGGACATATTCATTCGGGATGATGGCTGCGACAGGATAGCCCAACTCTTTGGAGAGACGCTCCTTCTCCGCGTCGTCAAACGGCGAAACACGGGTGAAGAGCGGATAGATGCGCTCCCGGTAGTCGTCCCATGCCTTGAAGATCTCCAGCGCGCGCTTCATATGCATCGTCTCGTAGCCGCCATTGTACATCGCCATCAGGACCGTCTCATCGGAGAGCTCACACGCCGTCGCGGAAATGTCGGAAAATCCCGAAGGCAGATCGATCAGAACGTAGCTGTAGAGACTCCGCGTCATATGGATGAGCTGCGTCAGCGCATCCAGCGTGACAGACTCCGCAAGATCCGGCTTTGCCGGCCCGCAGAGCACCTGCAGATTCCTTCTGGCATCGATGAAGTACGACTTCAGCGTCACCGGCGAGAGGAACTTGATATCCCGCACCGCTTCGACCAGGGTCGTTTGCGGATTCAGATTGAAAAAGACCGCCATATCACCGAACTGCAGGTCACAGTCAAGGATCGCGACAGGCTCTCCCGTCCTCTTGGCGATGCTCGCGGCGAGATTGGAGATCAATGTCGTCTTGCCGCTCTTTCCCTTCGGGCTGAAGAAGGAGATCACACGCGCAGACGAGCGCAGCGAGGCGCGGTCCGCATTCCTGACCGCCGCCTGCAGCTCATCCGACGTGAACGGCTTGATCATATACCCCTGCGCGCCGCCGCGCAACAGCCTTGCCTGCGCCTCCGAGTCCCAGCGGCGGGAGAGACAGATGATCAGGGCCTGCCCGCAATTCTTCTTGAGATCGGAAAGAAGACTGACATTGGGCTCGCAGTCGATATCCAGAAGGATCAGATTCGGACTGAATGCCTGCATCTGCCCCAGAGCATCGCCCGCAGTCTGATACCTCGCCGACAGTTCGAAGCCCGGGCTGTTTCTGATCACGCTCGACAGCCGCTCAAGCATCATGCGGTTGTTCTCGATGAGGACTGTACGATAAGACATGGAATTCGCCTCCAGTTAAAAGGTCCAACGGGTTCTAGAGGTTCTGAAGGTTCAACGGGGGTGGTGCGGCGCATCATATTTATATAGCGCCGCATTTTTTAATTTTTCCCACACTCGTTGGTTTCCTCTAACTGCCCATATGTTTCTCGGGCATCATGGAAATAAGCCTGCTGCTTTCTTTTCAGGGCAGAAATCAATCGGTTGATCAGATACACGTCATACCTGATTTGATCATGAAGCTCAGTGGATAACTCTTGCGTCAGAAAATGAAGGTCATCGCAATATATGATCTGAGACTCCAACTCATAAGCCGAACCTCGTGCTATATATAGAAAATGGATATAATCATTAATCGTCCCACGCCCCTGCCCCTCGGCAATATTAGAGCCAATCGATACGACTGCTCTTCGCATTTGCGAGGACAAGGCATACTCTTCATTTTTGGGCAACTGCAAAACTGCTCGATATACCAAGTCTTTGAGTTTCCTCGCCACCTGCCATGCCAACAGTTCTTTATAGCTAGTCATTTATACGTCTCCGGTTTTGGTCGGCTGAGCAGGCTCTGACGATTCTCAGGTTTCTCATTTTTCGTAAACAACGTATATTTTAATACTCCGCGGCGCTTCTTTTTTTGCGCCGCACCAACCCCGTTGAACCTTCTGAACCCTTAGAACCCGCTCCCCCTCTTTGGCACAAACAGCACACCCTATGGGCGAGCCCTGAACCTGCCTTATCACGAGAACAGTCTCGACAGCCAGCCGCCCTCTTGTGACTTTTGCGGCGAGGCGCTGTCTTCTTCATAGGTATCCACCATGGTGCGGATGCCTTTGGCAAGCGGCGTGTCCTTCGCCGAAAGGACGAGGGGGACGCCGGTCTTGATGGACTCGGCGGCTGTTTGGAAATCATTCGGGATGACGTAGTGGAACTGGTGACCCAGGATCGCTTCGACATCCTTGACATTGATGCGGGTGCGCGCATTCGAACGGTTCAGGACATAGCGGATCTTATTGTCATCATAGCCGAGCTCTTTCAGGGCATCCGAGCCGCGCTTCATGTTCTTGATGGTCGGGATGAAGTCTACGATGCCGATGAAGTCGATCACCGTCGAAAGATCCATGAGGGAGAGATTGAGCGCACTGAAGGTCGATGTCGTATCAATGATGAGGTAGTCATACTCGAGCTGGAGCTGTACGACGAGGTCACGAATGAGCGTCGTGTCAAGATTGTACGCCTCTTCGAGGAGCTTCGGATTCGCCATCACATCGAAGGAGACGCCGCCGGAGGAGAAGGGCGTCAGATACTCGGCGGCTACGGTGTCGTCCGGATGCTCGCGCATGGATCTCTCCGCGTCTGCGATCGTCTTCTCCGGCGTGAGCTTGAGCGCACTCGCCACGTCGCCGAACTGCAGATCCAGATCGATCAGACAGACGGTATGACGGCTCTTTGCCAGCTCCGCCGCCATATTGATGGCGATGAGCGTCTTTCCCACGGCGTACGCCGTGCTGAATACAGTAATGATCATGCCTTTACGGCCTACCATGGACATGCGCCTCCTTCGGGGATGTTGGTTGTTGCTGATTGTTAGTTATTGGTTGTTTGGGCGGATTCGACGAGAGGTTCGGCGGGTTCTGCAGGTTCTATGGGTTCAACGGGGGTGGTGCGGCGCATAAAAATGGGAAAGCACCGCAAAATTTTTAGTTTTAGAAAAACACGTTGTTCACACAAGATGAGAACCCCTTTGAACCTATAGAACCTATAGAACCCGTTGAACCTGTCTACCAAAGTAGATACCATCGAGAAGGGACAGCCCACGGCTGTCCTTTCTCGATGGTACCTGCCGGATAGCAAGTACCATTGAACCATTACTGTTTTGGGCCTGGCTTATTAGCTGTGTCAGCAGCATCTGTCATCAGCTTAGCGGAATTCTTGAATACATCATTGATGGAGTCACTAATTTGGCTCTGATTATAGATCAGCCAGCCAATGCCGACGATGATCGCCAGCATCAGTGCGTATTCGACCATGTCCTGGCCTTTTTCGCCGAGTACCGGTCTGACATAGTAGTCATAGACCTGTTTTGCTCTGTTCATCATATCGTTTCACCTCCTTTTCGCGAAATGTATAGAAACGGAATCTATAAAAAGTCCCAGGGGACTCTTTATCAGAATGAAGGTTGAAGGTTCAGGGTTCAAGGTTCAAGGTTAGCCCACGGGACGTACGTCCTTTGATTGCGTTTGAAAGCCTCGTTTGAATGAGAAATTAGAAATGAGAAATGCGAAATGGTGGTGCGGCGCATAAAAATATAGAAGCGCCGCGGAGGCTTGAAACTAGCGGTTTTCTCGTATCGCAAACCTAATCCCTAGCTACTCATCCCTAGCTACCAGTCACTAGTCACAAGTCACAAGTCACATTTTTTTGCGCCGCACCTGAGCCTTGAACCCACCACTTTTACCTGTTTTTCAGGGTCGTACTCTTTCCGGAGTACCTATCCATCGCTGCCTTGATCCTTGCCCTCTGGGCGGTGGCGTCAGCGGCGGCGCGGGTGGGCTGCTGTATCTTTACGGCTGGCTGGGCGGTCTCCTGCTTTGCCTTTTTCTCCGGCTTTGTCTTTTCTCGACGGGCGACGGTCAAACGATCTTTCTGTGCCTCGTAGTCTTCCTCGGTCATAGGGACGAGGATCGGCTCGCCATGAATGTCCGTGGTCTTCAAGAGGTAGGACCGCGTCTTGGCAGGCGCTTTTTCTTCGAGGATGATGGTGTCATCGTCTCCGGGCTTTTCGCCCCAGAGGTCACGCTCCTCAGCATCTGTCCCCTGCGGAACGGGCTTCCCCGTCTCTACAAGCTCACGGTTTCTGGCGGTGCGCTCGCTAGCCTCATAGCTTTCCTTCATGCGCCGGCTCATCGGCACAGGGGTATCGTCTGCGACGAGGGTCGGCGTGATGAGGATGATGACCTCACGCTTGTCACGGGTATTCGATGTATGACGGAAGAAGCGTCCGATGATGGGAAGATCTCCCAAGAGCGGTATCTTCGATACGATCTTCGCGTCCTCAGAATTGATGAGTCCGCCGATCGCCATGGTCATGCCGGAGCGGACATTGACTTCGGACTCGGCCTCGCGGGTCGCGATGCCCGGTACGCTAAAGGAGTCGATCTTGACGCCATGGCTGTAGTCCAGGGTCGATACTTCGGCATGGACCTTCGAGGTGATCTTGTCTTCCGAGTCGACGACCGGCTCGATCTTGAGCTTCACGCCGTATTCATGCCAGTCGATGGATACATTGCCATTGCCATCCGAGACGGGGATCGGGATGCGTCCGCCGATCAGGATGTTCGCCGTCTTCCCGGACATCGTCGTGATGGACGGGCGGGAAAGGATACGCGCCTTGCCTTCATTGATGAGCGCCTGCAGGGTCACATTCACATTCGCGACATGTGAGCCCAGCCAGCCGCCGTGTTTTCGGGTGGAGGAGAAATCCTCGCCGCCGTAGAAGAGGCCCGCCGTACCTACGGTGATATTGTTATTGGGATTGCCAGTGCTGCTGCCAGAGTTGCTATTTGAACCCGGTGTCTGCGACCAGTACTGGATGCCGAGGTTCTTGGTATAGTCCGAATTGATCTCTATGATCTGCGCCTCAAGGCGGATCTGGCTCGGATGCTCCATCTCGAGGAGATCGATCACGCCGGAGCCATCGCCGCCGGTGTAGAGACCGGCGATCTTCAGTGCGGTGTCGTGCTCATACTGGTTCTCGACCTTGCCGCGAAGCATCACGCGGTCCTTAATCATCTGCACATGGACCTTCGGATAGCCGATAGCGTCCTGAATGGCGCTCGCCATGCCGCGGTCATTGCCCGCGACGTACACGGTATACTCGGTGCGCCGTCCGCCATCTGACCAGACGATGAGGGATGTCGTCCCTGCTTTCTTCCCGACGAGGAGGAAATCTCCTGAAGAGAGAAGCTGTACGTCGGCGATGGCAGGATTTCCGACGGCAAGACGTGTGATGCCGGAAGCGGCCATGTATTTCGATTCATTCAGGGACACCTCGACAGGTTCAGCGGCGCAGGCGCTTCCGAAGGAGAGCATCGCAGCGGCGAGGAGGAGTCCGATCCTTTTTTTCATTCCGTTCATCTTACTGCCCCCTCGTTACGCTTGTACCACGAATGACTTCGATACCACTGCCGGCGCTGCCGGTCTGTCCCCCGCTGATCTCCACCTGCGGCTGGGGCGCACCCTGCGGAGGGTATGGCGCATAGGACGGAGCGGCCGGCGGCTGCGGATCCGGCTTCGGCAGCGGGATCACGTAGTAGGCAACCGATTCTGTCTCAGCCGCCTCGTCTGCCGGACGCAGCATCAGCTGTACCTGTCCGACCTGCAGGGAAGCGGTGAGTTTCGCCGCATCATAGGGCGAGAGAGCGACCGTCGCGACAGCGGGCGTCCCCATGGAGGAGGTATCCGTGCGACGCGGCGCGGTCGGCATTTTATTTCCATTCGATTCATCTTTTCCGTCTTTGTCATCCTTCTTCGGTGCGACGTAGCCCTGACCCATGCTGGACTTATTGATGGCCAGCAGCAGGACATCACGGAGCAGCATCTTCGAAGTGACGCGGTTCTTCCCGTCCTGACTGGAGATCAGGAGGATATCCACATGGTCGCCGGGCTTCGCAAAGCCGGAGACGCCGGAAATGTCATTGATGCCAAAAGACAGCGCACGCATCCCATCTGGGATGAGCCCCTGAAAACCGGCGGCTGCCGACACATCGAGTTTTCGCCTGGTGATGACATCGCCAGCAAGGATGGTGACGCCTGCCTTATGCCCGACAATGAGCTTCTTGTCTGTCAAAGCCCCCGGCGGGAGCAGACTTTCCGGTACGACAGAGGCTTTCAGCATGTCATCTGTGATGACCGTCCGCGGCGAGATATCCGTCGCCGCTTCGATGATGGCGACGCCCGCCACCTCCGGTGGCTTTTCTTCTTTCTTGTCTTCGAAGGAAGACAATGTGCTGTACAGGATGATGAAGATCATGAGCGCAAAGAAAGCGCAGAGAAGGATGAGCTTTCGAGGCGACATCTTCCCTGCGGTCTTGGCCAGTTTATCTGCTAGTTTCATGTAGCCCCCTCTTTCGGGATACCGTTTTATTCGACGCCTTACTCGTCGTAAGGAGAAAATTCTATCGCATCTGATGTGTATTTGACGATGCTAAATGCATTTTTGGCTTCATTTTACCATACTCGTTTAAGAAATTCTACACTTTCATAAACTTCTATGTATTGGGGCAAAAAGCATATAGGTAACTAGTGACTAGTATTGCGTTTTGTCAACTTTTGGACTTAGTTAGAAGTGAGAAGTGGTAGAAGGGGCGCACAATTCATATAGCGCCCCAATCCCCCCTATTATTATTATATAAAACAACTTGTCCGCCATTTATATCAAACTCCACGGCGCCTCCTAATTTTATGCGCCGTACCTTCACTCCTCACTCCTAACTTAATTCGGAAGTTGACTTAAATGCCAGTTATAAAAAAAGGAAATGCTAATGACTAATCACTTCTTCTCCACCATCGTCACGCCGCCGATGTCATAGAAACGCGCCATCGCAGCATTGCCCCAATGTGCTGGATCAGATTTCAATCCCACAGCGTAATGGTGAAAGCCTGTAAGGTACGTCCACAGATCCTCCTCATACGGCGGTCGCTCGGTGATAGAAAGGATAGCCGGTGTCCCGCGCATGGCCTCAGCCTCTCCGAGCCAGCGGTCAAACCATCTGGCATTTTCCACAAATATCCAGAAGGTCATGGCAAAGGTGAAGGCAAAGTAGAGGGTGGCCAGCCGCCTCATCACCCCTGCCCCCGGCAAACGGACCGGCGATGCGCCGGCGCGATCAGCGGCGTGCTGCATGAGGAGCGCCGCCGTCAGGCAGAAGATGGTGCTCGGGAAAAGGCTTCGGAAGGGAAACTCCGGCGAGAGGCACATGATGATCTCAAAGAGCAGGCTCGCCGATAGAAACCAGAGCGAGAGACGGACATATTTCCTGCCGCCGGAAAAAGCGCAGAGCGCTCTCCTCTTCCGAAAGGCTTTCATCAGGTAGAAATAGAAGGGCGAGAGCAGCAAAGTATGAAACCAGATCGCCACAAAGGCTTTGACAGAGAACTGGAAGAGCCGGAAGCTCTCTCCGCTCTCTTCCATGCGCACCAGATTTCCCGGCGCCAGCATGAGGATCCCGTAACCGATGGAGAGCCCGAGGAAGCCCGCCAGCATCCAGAGCTGCATCTCCCCCTTCTTATATATGTGATAGAGATAAAACAGTCCGAAAAGACCGATCCAGCAGAGCGTATTTTCATTTCCGTTGCCGGCAAGAAGCCCCAAGAGAAAGAGGAGCGGCGAGAGCCAGCCTCCATAGCGCGCTTCCCCATCCGTCATGTAATGCCGGATGTAAGGCAGCAGCCACGCCAGAAGGAAAACCATCGGCCAGAGATAATTGCACGAGCCATCCAGCCAGATGAAGATGCCGCAAAAGTTTGCCTGAAATGCCCAGAGAAAGAAGCCTGTGATAAGGACGCTCTTTGCAGGAAGCGCCATCGTGACCTTTCCGCCCCGTGCCGTCCACTGCATGAGGAGGACGAGGAGCACCACCGTGAGCGCGATGGCCACATTGAAGACGCCTCGCGGCATCCAAAGGAAGAACATCGCCATCGACTGCGCCACAATGCGCCCGCCCCATGTCAGGAAATACGACCACGAAGACACCGCAATATCTTGAAAGCTGGCGATGCGCCGCGCGTCCGCTGACAGCGGCTCATACATCGAGTGTCCTTCCCACATAAAGGAGTACACGTAGTCATCCCCCGCACTGCGCGCCATGAGGCTGTTTAGTATAAAGATCACGAAAAAGATGCCTAGAAGCGAAAGGCAGAGCTTTTTCTTTTCAGTCGTCATAGGAATCATGTCCCCTCCTTGTTATTTGGCTTTTATTCTAAAGGAACGGGGCGCGCGGCGCAAGGGAGGGAAACAGGGGGAAAGGTTCAGGGTTCAAGGTTCAAGGTTCAGCAGGTTCAACGGGTTCCGGTGGCGGCTTCGCCGCTTGTCATGAATAGCCTTCCCCTCGAGGGGAAGGTGCCCCGAAGGGGCGGATAGGGCACTGGCGGTATGAAAGAGAGTGGAAAGGAACGTCTCAAGCGGGCGATTTATGAAAGCACCCGCGGGCACTCTGCGGTCCCCCTTCCCCATGCGTGGAATGCCATTAAGTTAAGCGGCAGAACGTTCTTGGCTCCCCATCGGGGGAGCTGCCCGAAGGGCTGAGGGGGCTACGTAGCGGTATTGCATGAAAGTGTTGGAATATCGATAGCATCGGACTATTCAACATAGCACGCTATACCGCCAGCATGCCCCTATTGCCTTTGGCACTTCCCCCAAAGGGGGAAGCAAGACGTTACGTAGCTAACAATTTCCTTAACTTAATAGCATTGCCCATGCGGGGAAGGCTTAGTCGGAGCGACGCTTCGCGTCAATTATTATAAAGGGCACTGCCCGAAGGCTGGAGGATAGAAGTCAGATGTCTGGCGTCTGATGTCTCCTAGTCTGATCCCTCATCCCCCGCTGCTAATTCTTCGTCACTAGCCACTGATCCCCACTTGAATTTTTAAAGTTCGGCGCGCCTAAGCAATTTTTTACGCTCTTTCCCTTGCTTTTCGCCGTTTCTTTATATAGAATATAAAAGAATTTTTAATCAAAAAGGTTTTTACTCCAAAGAATCCCACAGGAACTCTCATGCACACCTACGACAAAAACTACTTCAAGATCGCCCTTCCTGCCGCGCTGGAAGGGCTCTTCATGATCCTCCTCGCTTCGACCGACCTCATCATGGTCGGCGCGCTGGGAGCTTTGTCCATCGCAGCTGTCAGCATCTTCATGCAGCCGCGTCTCATCCTGCTCTGCTTCTCCCGTTCTCTCGCCTCCTCGGTGACACTGCTCGTTTCCCAAAAAGCGGGCGCCGGCGACACGAACGGCACGTCGGATATCATGAAGAAGTCGCTCACGCTCTGCGCGATCTTCATGGGTCTTCTGCACATCCTTTTCTACATTTTTCTGGATGACATCTTCTACCTCATGGGCGCCAATGACGAATACATGGCAGAAGCCATGGCATATGGCCCCATCGCGCTTGCCGCCGTCTACGTGACCTCACTCACGCTCATCCTGCAGGCGGTGCAGCTTGGCTATGGACGCACAAGCGTCATCATGAAGACGAATGTCTGCGGCAATGTGGTGAACCTTGCGCTGAATGCGCTCTTGATCTTCGGCTTCGGCCCGATCCCCTCCCTCGGCGTGACGGGCGCAGCCATCGGTACGCTGGTAAGTACGATCTTCACCCTCGCATGGACTACATGGATCCTCAAAAATGAATCGTTCTTCTCTGGCGGAAGCTACCTTCCCGACCGTGCGTACTTCCACCGCATAATGCCGATCCTTCTAAGCATCCTTTCGGAGCAAGGCAGTGAGCGCGTGGGCATGGTGCTCTTTAGTCGCATGGCGGCAGGGCTCGGCACGATCCCCTTCGCCGTACACAGCATCTGCATGAACATCTCTGACGTATACTATGACTTCATCATGGGCTTCGGCAAGGCGAGCATGGTCATGGCAGGGCAGTCCTGCGGCAAGGGCAGTGAGGAGGACTGGCGCGGCTACAAGAGATGCGGCATCAAGTGGAGCCTCATCCTCTCGGCCATCGTATGCGCGGCGATCCTCTTCTTCGGCTCTGACATTTTCGCTCTGTTCTCGGATGATGCCTCCTCGCTGGAGATCGCCTCTGTCATCATGCTCTTCGTCGCAGCCGTGAGCTTCCCGGAAGCACACGCGATCCTCTCCGCAGGCATCCTGCGCGGATCGGGCAAAGCTGCACAGGTGGCCGGCTACTCTTTCCTCTCCATCACCTTCCTGCGCCCGCTCATGACCGCCTTCTTCATCTATGTGCTGGACCTTGGTCTCATCGGCTGCTGGTGCGCGCTCCTCCTCGATCAGTTCATCCGTGCTTCCTGCGCGACCGTCCTGCTCTACCGCCTTGAACTCAAAGGCTGGCGGGCTCTCGTCGCAGGGGCTTAAGGCATGGGAGTGAATTGCGAGCGAAACGAGAAATCTTCCTTGCACAACGGTCAAGCGACGAGCGTCAGATGAGGAGCAGCCGAAGCACCCTCGCGATTTTATCATTACCTCATAAGTACAGAGTACCGCTACGACGTAAAAGACCCTCGGCTACGCTCGGGATGACGATACGAGAGAACGGGCGATCTCACATTCCCTTTCATTCCTTCACGTAGAAGGTTGCCCCTTCAGGGCAGTTCTATCCTCCGCCTTCGGCGCGCCCCTTTTTCAAGGGGCTACACAACAGTCATGTAAAAACGCTGACCCTTCGCAAGGTCTCCTCCCCCATATCGTCATTTCGAGCGAAGCGAGAAATCTTCCTTGCACAACGGTCAAGCGACGAGCGCCAGATGAGGAGCAGACGAAGCACCTAGGCGATTTTATCATTACCTCATAAGTACAGAGTACCGCTACGACATAAAAGATCCCTCGGCTCCGCTCGGGATGACGATACGAGAGAACCCCGAACCCTGAACCCTGAACCCTTTTCAACGATAGCTCTCCGCTATCGTTTTTTTGTGAAGCATTTGGTGTCCGGGTCGTTTTTTGGTACAATAGACCCGGTATCATTTTGATCTCCGATCCCATCCCTGACCATTTACACCTACGAGGACCCATCATGCTTATCCCTTACACTGCGCCGGCCGAGCTCTATCGGCAGGACATGGAAATCAAGAAATCGATCTTTATCACGCACATCCTGCCTGTCAACACGGAAGAGGAAGCACAGCAGGCACTCGCTGATCTCAGAAAGAAATACAAGGACGCCACGCACAACTGCTACGCATGGCGCATCGGTACAGAGCGCATCCTTGAGAAATCGGGCGATGACGGCGAGCCGCAGGGCACGGCGGGACACCCCATGCTCCATGTGCTCCAGATGCGAAAGCTCACGAATGTACTCGCGGTCGTCACCCGCTACTTCGGCGGCATCAAGCTCGGTGCGGGCGGCCTCACAAGGGCCTACAGCGGCGCACTCTCCGATGCCGTGAAGGCGGCGCCCATCGTCACCTATACGCCGTATGCCCGCTATACCGTGACCCTCCCCTACACCGCGGTCGGCGGCTTCGAAAATTACATCAAAGACAAGGATATCCGCGTCCTGGACCGTGCCTTCACAGACGAGGTGCAGGTGACCTTCCTCACCCTTCCCGAAGAGGCGAAGACGCATCTCAAATTCCTGACAGACCTCACAGGCGGGAAAGCCGTCATTGAAGAGGACGGGGAGGAGTATGTGAAGGTGAGAGTGTGGTGACTGGGGACTGGTGACTAGGGACTAGGGACTGGTAACTAGTGGCTAGGGACTAGTCGCTGGAGAACGGTATGAAAGACGATGTGTGGTGATCCACCTTCTTCGCCTGTCATTTCGAGCGATAGCGAGAAATCTTTTTCATCGGCAGTGAAACGGTGTATATGCACGTGAGGGGGAAAGGGGAAGTCTGTCACTCCGCGAATACCGGTTGTTTCATACCAGGGAAACGCTGATGATACGGAGAAGGGATCGCACCTATGAAAATATTTTGAAAATTTTTCAAAGATTTTCTCCACAATGACATCATCTGTCCTGTCCATTTGGTATCCTATATACAGAGAGCTGGATCGCCCCAAACTCCTTTTCTAAACTCTCAACTCTCAACTCATTTTGATTTCCCAAGGCGATTCAGTTCTCGCTTTTATGTATGGAAACGGCATGCCAAGGTCAGCCCATGGGGCGTGCCGTCCCTTGATTGCGTGCGAAAGCCTCGCTCGAATGAGACATGTGAAATGGTGGTGCGGCACCTAAAAACAGGGAAGCACCACTGATCCCTGCCTTCAAACTTTCTCTCCCATAAAAAAAGCCCGATGAAAGATCCCCTGTCTTTCATCGGGCTTTTTGCTTACTCCATGCCGAAAGGCTCGTTTCCGCCAGCAGGGAGCTTGAAGATCCCTGACCCCCATAAGAAGAGTAAAAAATCCGGTGCGTGCTTTTCCCAGTTATCCAGGAATGCTTCATATAATTTTTCCATGATCTCCACCTCTCTGTCCTTTACCATACACTCTCTGTATGACCGCACAGGCATCCTGCTATGATACGCTCGTGCAGATAAGATACATTTCGTTCTTCTTGTATCATAGCATGAAAAAAGCGGATGAATCCATCCACAATTCATCCGTCTTGTGCGTTACCATATATTTATTTTAAAGTGTGCCGTAAAAGGCAATCAGAGAGAAATGCCCATCACTGTCCCCCGAAGTATTTCTTCACAAACCCCACGTCCCCCACGCTCCACCGGGTGCCGGCGAGGTAGGCGAGAGGCCCGGCCTCTTTCCCGAAGTCGCAGGAGATCTCCGCCGAGCAGAGAAGCTGGCGTTTTTCCTTGTAGCTGCGGTTCGTCGTCTTCACGCCGTACTTGTCATCGCCCAAAAGCGGATGCCCGACATGCGCCATCTGACTGCGGATCTGATGGGTACGGCCGGTGATGAGGTGGCACTTCACGAGCGAAAGACCGCTCCTGTACGCGAGACGTTCGTACTCCATGATGGCCGTCTTCGATCCCTTCACAGGTTCGTCCGTGACGAAGACCTGATTCTTTTTCGCATCCTTGAAGATCTGATGGGTGAGCGTCCCGTGTCCCGGCTCGATCTTTCCAAGGACGATGGCCAGATAGGACTTGCTGATCTTGCGGTTACGGATGAGACGGCCGAGGAGGTCACGGATCTCTTCTGTCTTTGCAAAAAGGAGGAGCCCCTCAGTATTGAAATCAATGCGATGCACGGGATAGGCCGCCACGCCGCCCTTCTGCAGGAGGGCGAAAGAGACGCGCGAGAGCATGGTATCCTTTTCCTTTCCCGTGACGTCTAGCGTCAAGACGCCGGCAGGCTTGTAGACGACAAGAAGATTTTCATCCTCGTAAAGAAGGCGGACCGGGCGCACCGCATCACGCTTCTCCAGCACGAAGGAGCGGACTTCGTCACCGGCAGAGAGACGGAAGGCCGCCTCCTCCTTTCGCCCATTCACTTTGATCTTCTTCGTGCGAAGGGCTTTCATGAAAAAAGCGCGCGGCCAGTGCTTCTGCTCCATCAGAAACTGGTCTAAGCGCTTGCCCTCCTCCGATTTTTTGATCGTAAATATTTCCATGATCGTCTCCTTAGTAATCGGCGGTCATACTGATGATCCGCCATGGCAGGCATCTTCTGCCATTTTCTTTAGGAAAACACTGATTAAATCGTTGTCAGATTTTACTCTTGAATTTTTATGCATAGCGAGGAATAGCCTGACGCGAATAGCGTGCTATTTAAGGAAGGCTATGACGAAGCTATGTATAAAAATTCTTGTAGAATCTGACTCTGCGATTTAATCAGCGTTTCCTTAGCTCATCCTTGGTGTGTCCGGTCGCGAGCCGCGCCATCGTTTCTATGACTTCTGCTTCATGCTCGCCCGCGATGTCAAAGGCGCCGCAGAGCAGTTGTGAGTATGAGGTGATCACTTCGCGCCGGCGGTCTTCTTCTATCGCCGCGGAGAGGCGGCCGTCTCTGGTCATCTGTATTTTCATGGTGATTGAGATTCTTTTCGGTGTCATAGTCCCTCCTGCATTTCTCTTTATAGTACAGGATGACAAAGATTTTGACTAGAGGCACAGGGAAAAAGCAAGTACCTTGGCAGCAAAATGACGGGAAAGTCTTCTATTTCTCTCTGCAAGATGCAGCTTATCGCCGGTAAGATGCAAAGGATAGACTGTAAATCATCATAAATATTTTTAATTGGCTATCATTTATAGGTTCTTCTATAATGAAATCATGCAAAGCATTCCCTGTTGTGATGAGGGAGGATCCGCCATGAACAATCTGGACTACTTGGAATATGAAGGCTCACGGCTTTTAGACTATGCGATGAAAACATACAGTAAAGCTTCCACCGGCTCGCTGGTGAATGATATCGAGCGCGCCGTCCTTGCAGGACAGAAAGAATTGTCTCTGGCAGAACAGGATGCACTACAGTCTCTCTCCTTTGAGTATACCCTGTACCGTCTCTACATTGCTCGCTGCATGATCCGTCACCACAAGAGCGGCTTCGGCTGCACGGATGCGATCCTGAAAGGTCTTTCCAGCACGCTGTCTTCCCTGCCCTCTGCGCTCAAAATGCTCGCCCTCGAGCATGATCTGAACGGGTCCTACCTGCTTCTTGGCTGCTATGTAGAAAAGCTGACGAAAGCGCATGTGGAAACGATGTTCCAGTGCTACGCTGCCATTGAAAAAGCCTGCGTCACGGGGGATCGCGAAGCGCGCCTCACCTCTTCCATCGAAAGCTCTCTTTTGATGATGGCCAAGGAAATCAACTTCGTCCCAAATCCTTCCCTGCTCCGTCATCTCATGGAAGAGACCCGGGCTTTCATGCGCGCGCTCTCTCTCCGTCTATCTGAAATGACACCGGAGAGCGTCCATCACAAGGCGCACGGAAAGACGCTCGTCCATACGCACCACTCCGTCTTCTCCCGTGAAAACTATGAACACATCTACCCGTCCCTCACTCTCATCGCCGGCATCATGACCGGATTCCTCATCATGTTCGCCTGACAAGGGATGGGATTCCCCATTTCCTCAAAATAAAAAGGGGCTGTGGAGAAATGAATCCTCATTTCTTCACAGTCCCTTTTTACTTTGCTTTCATTTGGTTCAGGATTCAAGGTTCAGGGTTCTCGTGGCGGCTTCGCCGCCTTTTTTTAGAAGATAGTATTCTCGTATCACCTTTTCTTGTTTCACCCATCGCCTGTGCTATAATACAGAAAGGTATCTTGCAGCGGCTTGGTGTCCCTCTATTTCATACGGAGGGAGGCTGAGTATCATGAGCAGATTTGAGATCTTGTATCTTCTGATTGCTTTCGCTACCCTTCTGGTCAGCATCTTCAAGTAATCCTGTTTACCTGACATGAAAAAAGCCGCCACCATCGAGTGACTTGCTTCTGTCAGTGACCGGCCTTTCTCATCCTTATACATGGAGAGGCACCGGCGTCACGACACGCTGCATGGTACCTGCCATTTCTTACAGTATAGCACATCTTGGAAGCCAGATTCAAATGAGAAAGCAACGACTGGTGACTTGAATGTCACTTCCGGACATCGCCGTTTACAAAAATCGACGCACTTCTCCGCTTCCCCCGCTCTCTTTCATCCCGCCAGTACCCTATCCGCCCCTTCGGGGCACCTTCCCCTCCAGGGGAAGGCTGTCGATACAAGGAAAACCTGCCATCGCAAACCTTCGGGCATCACCCTTTATAAAAATCGACGCGGAGCGTCGCTCCACCTAAGCCTTCCCCGCATGGGGAAGGGGGACCGCGGAGCGGTGGATAGGGTGCTCTCATAAACGACGTA
>SKED01001055.1_pt1 | contig 26678 bp, 21 predicted proteins | sample 4826651 | NCBI WGS metagenome assembly SKED01 (sample SAMN11008818, study PRJNA524170) | human gut metagenome | biome: Human fecal sample; material: Feces; isolation source: fecal sample from pouch patient p19 | host: Homo sapiens | place: Israel: Tel-Aviv | collected 2016-06-28 | reverse complement strand
ACAATACACATGCTAGTCAAAAAAAAAATCCCTGCAACCACAAATGTGAATCACAGGGAACACCCCTGTGGGCGCTGACGGATTCGAACCGCCGACCCTCTGCTTGTAAGGCAGATGCTCTAAACCAGCTGAGCTAAGCGCCCTTACTTTTCGTAAGCGGTTGCAAAGGTACTACAAATATTTGATTCCACCAAACTTTTTCCGACTTTTTTTTCATTTTCGTTGAAAAAACATGAAAAAAGGCATTTTCCACGAGGGAAAATGCCTTTTATATAGACTCTTTTGGCCATTTTAGCCAAAACTTACTATTCTACTGAATCTGCAGGAGCATCTCCAGAATCTACAGGAGCTACGTCGGTAGCATGCTCTGTCTCCTTCTCTCCAGCCTGTTTTTTCTCCAAAAGTCCTCTCAAACGCTCGTTTTCTGCATTGGCATCTTCCAAAGCAGCATTCAGGGCATCCAGTTCCGACTGGTGAAGCGTATCAACAATATCCATATCCGGAGCCTTTCTCCAACGGGAAGAGCCCAGATTGTAGGTAACACCTAGTTCGAAATAGTAATTCTTGCATCGGCGGGTCCAAGACTGGGAGGCACTTCCTGCACAATTATCAATGTTATGATCGAAGGTATTCAGACCAGCCTCAGCAAAAAGCTGAACCTTTTCTGCCACCTTCCATGCCGAATGAAGACCCAGACTATAATTCATGGCATAGTTGTTGTGAGTCATTGAGCGGCCCACACCGGCACCGGCAAACGCCATCATGTTCCAGACGCGCTCTTCCTTATAACCCTTGAAAAGGTTGGTCAGGTTGAACATCACCTGCTCATTGGCTACCCAATACTTGTTGCCATTGCCCTCGTTGGTATCCTCGTTCCAGTCGGCATCCACCTTCTTTCCCCAGAATCCCTGAATCTTGGTACGAAGACCGATACCTGGCGTAAACCACTTACCGAAAGCCAGGGAGATGCCCGGATTGCTGCGGAACTTCTTGAAAGGACTCTTCGACAGATCGTGTCCTCTCTCTTCGGCAGAATACCATGCATTCCAGTCCAAACCAGCCTGCACAAACCAATTACTGCCAAAAGAATTGGTGGCAATACTATATTTTTCTTCAGGAACCACGTCCTGAGCAAAACTTCCCATAGAAACACTAGCCAAAGCCAGCAAAGCAAATATCTTTTTCATACCTATCTATTTTTAACTTTCAGTTTAACTACACCTTATTATATATAGCAATCTTCGATATTATATATAGCATTCCTTGATGATGGAAGCAACTATCCCAGAAGATGCTCTATCTCCTGCTGCTGGAGGATGCAGAGCACCGACTTGCCATCAGGAGTATAGTTCACATTCTCGCAGGCGAAAAGTCCATTGACCAATCCTTCCATCTCCTCATTGCTCAACACCTGTCCGTGCGGTATCGCTGCTTGACGGGCAAGCGAAAGAGCCAGGGCTTGGTTGATTTCATCCATGGCAGAGACTCCTTTCTCCACAGCACTGGATACCATATCCTGTACCAGTCTTACCGGATTCATACCTTCCAGACCGGCAGGTACGGAGTTGACGGCATAGCTGCCACCTCCCAGATCTTCCAATTCAAATCCCATCCCGTTCATTTCCGGCAAGATCTTTTCGAAGATTACCTTCTCCGACATCGGGAACTGCACCACTTCCGGGAAGAGAACCTTCTGGGAATGGAAGGTGCGCTCGGCAAGCTGCTTGAGATACTGTTCGAACAGGATACGCACATGGGCACGATGCTGGTCGATGATCATCAATCCCGATTTCACGGCGGTCATGATATACTTGCCTTTATACTGATAATGGGATGGCGACTTCTCGGCTATAATACTGTTAGCCGTAGTACCTGCAGCAGTAGCCTGTTCGGGCTCATCAAAGAGTTCCATCGTATGCTGCTGTTCATCCTGGTCTTTCAACCCCTCGTAAAGCTGTTCCCAGTTCTGGTCTATCTCCGGTTTGGTACTGGAAGGACCAGGAAAACCGGCTCCTACAGGCTTTGCCATAGTAGTAGAACGGGTTTTGAAAGGATTATATCCTGGATTGACGCTGATCTTCGGAGCCGATGCCGAAGGAATCTCTTCCGGATTGAACATCGGGATTTCCGGCTTATCCTCGGTATCGAAGTCGATGGTAGGTACATCATTAAACATACCGATGCTCTCCTTCACGGCAGCCGAGAGAATCTGCCAGATAGCCTGCTCATTCTCAAACTTGATTTCGGTCTTGGTAGGATGAATGTTCACGTCGATGTCCTTAGGATCCACCTCGAAATAGAGGAAGTAAGGCACCTGCTCTCCTACCGGAATCAGACGGTCGTAAGCCGCCATCACTGCCTTGTTGAAATAAGGATGCTTCATGTATCTGCCGTTCACAAAGAAGAACTGATGCACTCCTTTCTTGCGGGCAGCCTCCGGTTTGCCGGCAAATCCGGAAACCTTGCACATAGTTGTCTCTACATTGACGGGCAAGAGATCATGATTGAACTTCTTGCCAAACACATCCAGGATACGCTGGCGCAGATTGGCAGCACGAAGATTGAATACTTCCGTGCCATTGCTGTGCAGGGTAAACGAAATCTGCGGATTCACCAAGGCTATGCGCTCAAAAGCGGTAAGGATGTTATTGAGCTCGGTAGAATTCGATTTCAGGAATTTACGGCGGGCAGGAACATTGTAGAAGATATTGCTCACAGAAAAGTTGGTTCCCACAGGACAGGCACAAGGTTCCTGACGCTCATACCGGGAACCCGATATGGCTACGAGGGTACCTATCTCGTCAGACTCCTGACGGGTCTTGAGTTCCACCTGTGCCACGGCAGCGATAGAAGCCAAAGCCTCTCCTCGGAATCCCATCGTACGGAGGGCAAAGAGATCGTCTGCCTTACGGATCTTAGAAGTGGAATGGCGCTCAAAGGCAAGGCGGGCATCCGTCTCCGACATTCCCTTGCCATCATCAATGACCTGGATGTTGGTGCGACCCGCATCCACCACGACCACCTGAATATTCCTGGCGCCGGCATCAACAGCATTCTCCACCAGCTCCTTGATGACAGAAGCTGGTCGCTGTATCACTTCTCCTGCTGCTATCTGATTGGCAACAGAATCTGGTAAAAGTTGGATGACATCACTCATCGTCGTTTCTTTTTTTATTTACGTTTGTTTTTCTTGGTAACTTTTGGCGCTACCTTTGAGGTTTTCCTGGAAGCTGCACGAACTGCTTTCTTTGGGGCTGTCTTGAATGCACTCTTGGATGCCTTCTTGTCAGTTTTCCCTGAGTCAGTCTCAGCTTCAGCCTTCCCCTTGTCCTCCTTGAGAGATTCCTTCTTCAGGGATTGCAAAGGTGCCTCATGGCGCTTGATGGATTTCAACTCCGTGCCACTCGACTTGCCACGCCAAACAAAAATATCATTCTTATCCGTTGGTCGGAGGTCCTCAAACCACGCAAAGTTAGGTAACTTATACTTGGCAGGCGGAACCTGGGTAATCGGATACATGGTACTGGTGAACTTATTGGTCCAGATCTTATCCAACTTTCTGGCTGCTCCCAGATACATACGCATGGTATCGGTCTCCAGATAGTTGAGTCCCACCAGGGAACTGTCCTTGTCGTTGGTCATATAATAGACCGTCTGCACATTGCCGATTGCTTCCGTCATCTTCATTTCTCCTTTTTCGAAATAGGATTTCATTTCAGAAGAAGTAATCTGATTATAATGTACGCTGTCTGGCATCTGCTCGATAGAGAGAGCCTGACCGATGACATGGGCAAAGCGGATGGTAGAGTCTGCCATATAAGCTCTGATTTCCTCACCGAGCATCTGCCGGTTGGCATTCCAGATAACAGGATCCTTATACATCGTCATACAGGAATCCTTGGAATTGAAAACCAGGGAATCGCAGATAGCCTGCATGTCGTTGCGGAAAGCACGGACATGCGGATAGGCATGCACCTTGCGATATACCGAATCAGTATTGATATTGAAAGTATAGATGCGCATGGTATCTGAATGCATCCACAACGTATCTTTTTGAGAATAGTCGATGGCTACAGGTCGCTTGGTAGCGAATCCCATTCCCGTCTTCTCATTATAACGGAGATAGTTGCAGGTAAGAGTATTCTTGTTCTTCTTATCCACATACACAACATTGCCATAACCCGTGCTCTCGCCATTCTTCACATAGTAGAGACTGTCACCGGTAATCGACTTATTCTTATCCACCAAGGTAGAACGGCCGAAGAGCTTAGCCTTATCGGTCTTGGTATCATAATAACCATCTGCCGTATGCACCACGCTGGAACCGGAAACAATCTTGGAAGGTCCCACCATGTGGGCGGTAGAGGTTGGAACGTCATAATACAAGGTATCGGTGGTAACCACATCCTTACCACTGCGCAACTTCACATTGAAGACGAACTTTGCCTCTCGGGTCTCGGTATGATATTCTCCCCAGTCGGAAACCAGTCGGTCCTTACCGTCGATGAGCGTACCTCCGTCAAAGAAGTTCGCCATATTATACAGACGGTCGAAATCCAGACTGTCCGTCTTCAGGGTCTGTCTGCGATGGTGCAGTACCACATTTCTGCGGGCATGCATCATCTGCATCATACCATCATATTCAGCCCTCTCGCAGGTAAGCGACAAGGTATCACCCTGACGGTAATGCACATGACCGAAAGCCTTCACAGAGTTGGTTCCCTGATAGAAATAGGCACTGTCGCAGGTGAGATGACCTCCCTGGTGCATAAACGAAACCTTGCCCTTCACGATCTGGGCATCAGGGTTTCTGCCAAACATATCGTAGCGCAGCTCATCGGCATGAAGAAGATAGACTCTCTCACCCTTCGGGCGCTTCTTGTGTTTCTTCCTAGGTGCCTGCATAGCCTGCACCAGACAAAACCCAAATAGGCATAGAATCAATATGAAAAAGATTCTATGCCCGTTCTTGTTAATATTATGTTGCTTGTTATTGATCATTTAACCCAACCTTGATATTCAAAATTGCAATTCTTGTAGCGATCGTTCATACGAACGTAGGTCTTCTTAATCTTGTCAACCACCCAGTCATGCAACGTTTTTTCTCTTTCCTTGGCAAGGACGACATCCTTCATTACCTGGAAATCTTCAGTAATGGTAGCTCTATGGCCCTCTACCCTACTCACCAACTTGATCAGGGCGCAGGTAGTCTTGCCCTTGCTGTTGACCATGGTAAAAGGTGCAGAAATCTGGCCTACCTTCATGGTATCTACCACACGTGCCACCTCTGTAGGAAGATCCTTCATCTGGAACTTAGAGGTACGGTTGTCTGCCTGGGCAGTATTTGCCATCAATCCCTTGTTGTTGCGGGTATCCTTGTCATCAGACAATGCCTCTACGGCTGCCTCGAAGGTAAACTTCTTGGCACGGATATCATTACCGATGGAATCCAGACGACCGATAGACTTGTCGATAGCCTCCTGTGAAACCTTTGGCTTGAGCAGGATATGACGGCACTTGATCTTGTCACCTCGCTTATCAATCAACTGGATGATGTGATAACCGAACTCAGACTCCACAATCTTGGAAATCTTCTTTGGGTCAGTCAGGTTGAATGCCACATTGGCAAATGCAGGATCCAACATACCACGTCCGATATAATCCATCTCACCACCCATTCGGGCTGAACCCGGGTCTTCACTGTACAAACGAGCCAAAGTAGCGAAAGTAGTCTCACCCTTATTCACACGGTCGGTGAAGTCACGCAACTGGTTCTTCACACGGCTGATTTCTTCCATAGGAATACGAGGCTGCATGGTAAGAATCTCTACCTCCACCTCTGTAGGAACGAATGGAATACTGTCTTGAGGCAAGTCATTGAAATACTTACGCACCTGTGCAGGTGATACCTTGATATCCTTCACCAGTTCCTGCTTCATCTTCTGGATGAGCTGGCGGTTCTTGAAATCATCATGCATCTGCTGGCGCATCTGGGTGATGCTCTGCTTGCGGTATTCCTCCAGCTTCTCACGGGATCCAATCATGGAAACCCAGTAGTTGATCTGGTCGTCGATGCCCTGCATGACTTCCGACTCAGACACTTCGATACTGTCGATGGCAGCCTGGTGCAGGAAAAGTTTCTGCACGGCAATCTGCTCAGGAATAGAACAGTCTGGATCGCCGACGAACTTGATGCCATCAGCCTCCGACTGCAAGCGGGTAACCTCGACATCAGACTTGAGGATAGCCTCATCTCCAACTACCCAGATCACCTCGTCAACAATACTTCCCGGGTCGATTGACTGCGAGTCGTTCACCGCTTCCAACTTTGCCGAATCACTGTCGGCAACCGAAGCATGGCGACTCATGCCCATACGTGAGGCGCTTGCGCTCATGCCCATGATGAGGAGCAATGCGATAAACGCCAGACTCATTTTATATCCAGTCTTCATAGATCTGTATTCTGCTTGAATTTTATGTTTAATGTTTGTTTACCGTGGCTAATACCTCAGGGTACACCACAAACTGATATTTCTTTCTTAATGTTGCCACCCATTCCTTCTCCAGCTGGTCCTGATAGTCGGCTATCACCCAGGCTTTCACATCCGTGTATTCCTTAGGTCCCTTCTTGAGAATTTTTCCGAATGTAGCATCGTAAGGATATCCTTTAACCCTCTCTACCTTGGCGCTTGTCTTGAACACCAGTGAATCCACTACAGGATGATCTCCCTTCTTGAAGATTCCTTCCTCCACCTGGACACGCACCACCGAATCGGCATTAAACTTCCTTCGAAGCAACTCTGCCCATTGGCTGAAAGGCTTACCCTTTACGCATTTCTTGACCGCTGCCACATCGGCAGCATCCTTTGTATGGTAAGCAATACCCTTGAAGCGGGGATGCTCCCATCTGTATTTCTTCTTGTTCTTGGCAAAATAAGCAGCTTGTGCCTGTTCATCATTCGCCGCTTTCTCCCATACCATCCGGTTGCTGATTTCATAGAGCAGCAATCCGTCGTGATACTCCTGCATGAGATATTTCAGATTCTTGTCGTGAGCCGACAGTTCTGAAGCTTTCTGATCCAAGACGGTTTCACGGTCACTTCCCGCAGGCAACGTCCTGGCAATGGAATCCAACTTTTCGTTGATGATTCTTTCTCTGATTCCCTTGGCATCGATGAAACGAAGGATATCGTTCTTCACCGAATCATAAGGATAGAAGTCCTGCTTTCCCATCAGCTTGATGATGTGATAGCCAAACTCCGAGAGGATTGGCTTGCTGATTTCTCCCACCTTGAGTGAGAACGCAGCATCCTCAAAAGTCTTCACCGTCTGCCCTCTTGATATCCAGGAGATGTCTCCACCCTTGACGGCAGAACCCTGGTCATCAGAATACTTTCTGGCATATCCGGCGAAATCGCCTCCTTTGCATAGAGCCTGATAGATAGATTGAGCCTTCTGTCGCGCCGTTTCCTGGTCTGCAGCAGAGGCTTTCTGTCCCAAACGGATCAATATGTGGGCAGGATGAACCATTCCGCCCGACTTACTGACACGTTGTTTCGCTTCTTCGTAAATTTTCTGCGCTTCCGCCTCCACATCTCCCGAACTGATCATCGCCGGACGTACCTGTTGGTCACGATACTGCAGGAACTCCTGTTTGAAAGAAGCCGTAGTATCGATATGGGCATCCAATGCCGCCAAAACCTTAAGTTTGTAATTAACAAATAGGTCAACATACTCATTGACTGTCTTCTTGTCAATCACGCCCTCGGAATTGTTTTTGTTATAAGAATATTCAAATTCCGAACGACTGACAGGCTGACCATTGATAGTCATGATAGTAGGGTCGTCGTTTTGAGCAAAAGCTATGCTCCCCGAAAGGAGCATAGCTGCAAAAAGCGCATAAAATCTCATATTACTTTTCAAATAATTATTCTGGGCGGCTGTAATTAGGAGCCTCACTGGTGATAGTGATATCATGTGGGTGGCTCTCCAATACACCGGCATTTGTAATGCGGGCAAACTTAGCGTTGTGCAAGTTCTCGATAGTAGCAGCACCACAGTAACCCATACCAGAACGCAAACCACCGATCAACTGGTAGATAACCTCCTGTACTGTTCCCTTGTAAGGAACACGACCTGCGATACCCTCTGGTACAAGCTTCTTGGCATCCTTGGTATCACCCTGGAAGTAACGGTCCTTAGAACCATTCTTCTGCTCCATAGCCTCGAGAGAACCCATACCGCGGTAGCTCTTGAACTTACGGCCGTTGAAGATGATAGTATCGCCAGGGCTCTCCTCAGTACCAGCTACCAATGAACCGATCATTACGCAGCTACCACCAGCAGCCAGAGCCTTCACTACGTCACCTGAATAGCGCAAACCGCCATCGGCAATCAAAGGAACGCCTGTACCCTTCAAGGCAGAATATACATCATAAACAGCACTCAACTGAGGCACACCTACACCGGCAACGACACGGGTAGTACAGATAGAACCAGGACCGATACCTACCTTTACGCCATCAGCGCCATTCTCTACCAAATACTTGGCAGCCTCGCCGGTAGCAACATTACCTACTACTACATCTACCTGTGGGAAGGCAGCCTTAACCTGCTTGAGCTTCTCGACAACACCCTTAGAGTGACCATGAGCAGTATCAATAACGATGGCATCAGCACCAGCCTCAACCAGAGCCTTGGCACGTTCCAAAGTATCAACTGTAACACCTACACCAGCAGCCACGCGAAGACGACCCTTGGCATCCTTGCAAGCCATTGGCTTGTCCTTTGCCTTGGTGATGTCCTTGTAAGTAATCAAACCTACCAAGTGATTCTCATTGTCAACTACAGGGAGCTTCTCAATCTTGTTCTCCTGTAAGATGGCAGCTGCGGCAACCAAGTCGGTCTGGATGTGAGTGGTAACCAGATTCTCGCTGGTCATTACCTCATCAATCTTCTTGTCCATGTGACGCTCGAAACGAAGGTCACGGTTGGTCACGATACCAACGAGATGATTCTCGTCATCCACCACTGGAATACCACCGATATGATAGTCGTGCATCATATCCAGCGCATCCTTCACTGTACTGCCACGACGGATGGTGACAGGGTCATAAATCATACCATTCTCAGCACGCTTCACGATAGCCACCTGACGAGCTTGCTCCTCGATGGTCATGTTCTTGTGGATGACACCAATACCACCTTCGCGGGCGATAGCAATCGCCATTGAAGCCTCGGTAACGGTGTCCATCGCTGCTGTAACGAATGGAACGTTCAACTCGATGTTACGAGAGAACTTGGTTTTCAACTCTACCTGTTTTGGTAGTACCTCTGAATAAGCAGGGATCAGAAGGACGTCGTCGTAAGTGAGACCGTCCATTACAATTTTATCTGCAACAAATGATGACATATTGTAACCTTTAAAAATTTATTGCGTGCAAATTTAGCAATAATTTCTCAGATAGAGTTCGCTTTTTACGAAAATCTTACCTTATTAATGCTATTTAACGTGATTAGTTGGCTTGTTCGGACAAAAACTTGATTCTAATCAGTCGAATGTCCTCTTCTGTGTAGTCTTCATCCAACTCATCGAGTGCCGCATCCAAGTCGTCTGTTTCGCTCTCCATGAAGTAGTCATAGATGTCGTCAATCTTGTCGTCATCCATCCTGTCTTCGATGAAATAATCGATATTCAACTTGGTTCCGCTATACACGATTGCCTCAATTTCGTCCAAGAGATCAGCGAACTCCAAACCTTTGGCGCTGGCAAGATCTTCGAGGTCGATCTGTCGGTCGATGCTCTGGATGATATTCACCTTGAGCAATGACTTCTTGGCAACGGTCTTCACGCGCAACTCCTCTGGTCGCTCGATTTCATTTTCTACACAATAGTTCTGGATCAGCTTACAGAATTCCTTGCCATAACGCTTTGCCTTACCGGCTCCCACGCCCTGGATGTTCTGCAACTCCTGCAAGTCGTGCGGATACATGGTAGCCATCTGCTCCAGAGATACATCCTGGAAGATGACGTATGGTGGCAACTTGCGCTTTTTCGCCACACTCTTGCGCAGGTCTTTCAACATGGCAAAGAGAGTTGGATCCAGTGCTTCTCCGTTGTTACTGCCTTCGTGAGCACTCTCTACATAATCGTCCTTAAATTCCTTGTCGGCAACGATCATGAAGGATGTCGGATTCTTCAGATAGCGCTTGCCGGCGGCAGTCAACTTCAAGAGTCCGTAGTTCTCTACATCCTTCTTGAGATAACCGGCTATCAATGCCTGGCGGATTACCGGATTCCATACCTTGGCATCCATATCCTCACCGGCACCAAACTCTTCCAGGTTGTCGTGCTTGTGGGAAACGATGTCGTCGGTGGCACGGCCTTTCACGAAATCGATGATATACTCCTGACGGAAGTTTTCCTTCACGGCAGCCACAGCCTCCAAAACCACTACCAGGGCATCCTTAGCCTCAAACTTCACGGAAGGATGCAGACAGTTGTCGCAATTGTGGCAGTTTTCCACATCATATTCTTCTCCGAAATAATGGAGCAGCATCTTGCGGCGGCAGACAGATGATTCAGCGTATGCGGCAGTCTCCTGCAGGAGCTGTCGGCCGATATCCTGTTCAGCTACAGGCTTGTTCTCCATGAATTTCTCCAGTTTTCTCAAATCCTTGCGTGCATAGAAAGCGATGCAGATACCTTCTCCTCCATCGCGTCCGGCACGACCGGTCTCCTGATAGTAACCTTCCAGACTCTTTGGAATATCATAGTGGATGACAAATCTTACATCCGGCTTGTCAATACCCATACCGAAGGCGATAGTCGCCACGATGACATCGATACGCTCCATCAGGAAGTCGTCCTGAGTCTGCGAACGGGTTGCAGAATCCAGACCTGCATGATAAGGAGCAGCCTTGATATCGTTTGCCTTGAGTACTTCAGCCAGTTCTTCCACTTTCTTTCTGGACAGACAATAGATGATGCCACTCTTACCTGGATGCTGACGGATAAACATGATAATCTGGCGATCGATGTCGTTGGTTTTCTGGCGCACCTCGTAGAAGAGATTCGCACGGTTGAAGGAACTCTTGAATTCCCTGGCATCCACGATGCCGAGGTTTTTCTTGATGTCTGTACGCACCTTGTCGGTAGCCGTTGCCGTAAGGGCAATGACCGGTGCCTTGCCTATTTCGTTGATGATAGGGCGTATGCGTCGGTACTCTGGGCGGAAATCATGTCCCCACTCAGAGATACAGTGTGCCTCATCCACGGCATAGAAAGAGATTTTGATGGTCTTCAAGAACTCTACATTATCTTCCTTGGTCAGAGATTCCGGTGCCACATAGAGGAGCTTGGTCTTGCCACTCAATATGTCGCCCTTCACCTTCTCAATGGCCGATTTGTTCAGAGATGAATTCAGATAGTGAGCCACGCCATCGTCTTCGCTCAGTCCATTGATCACATCCACCTGATTCTTCATCAGGGCAATCAGTGGTGAGATAACAATAGCTGTTCCATCCATGATCAAGGATGGAAGCTGATAACACAAGCTCTTGCCACCACCAGTAGGCATCAATACAAACGTATCGTTGCCTTCCATCAGGTTCCTGATGATAGATTCCTGCTCGCCTTTAAACGAATCGAAACCGAAATAATGTTTCAACTGTTCTGTAAGATTTACCTGTTCCGTCATATCCAACTTTAATTTTATATGTCTTTATATGGTATATAGAAATCAGCCGGGATTCTCTCCCAACTGATTTGATGATATTTACAAAGAATGATGCTTGCCGGAATCCTCCTTACGCAGACTCCAGCTGTCCAAGATGAGCCTTGTCGAGCTGTCCCTTGGCATAATCCAATGTCACTTCAAACTTCTTGATCTTCTTGGATGGTACCTCAAACATCGCATCGGTCATCACTGCCTCTACGATAGAACGAAGTCCACGGGCGCCCAACTTATACTCCACAGCCTTATCTACCATGAAGTCGAGTGCTTCCTCTGTAAAGCTGAGCTTGATGCCATCCATTTCGAAGAGCTTCATATACTGCTTCACGATAGAGTTCTTTGGCTCTACCAGGATCTTGCGCAGCGCATCTCTATCCAAAGGATTGAGATAGGTGAGCACAGGCAGACGACCGATGATTTCAGGGATCAGACCGAATGACTTCAGATCCTGTGGCAGGATGTACTTCATCAGATCCTTCTTATCTACCTTGGCAACATTCTGTACTGAGTTGTAGCCTACCACGTGGGTGTTCAGACGCTGGGCAATCTTGCGCTCGATACCGTCGAAGGCACCACCGCAGATAAAGAGGATATTCTTGGTATCCACATGGATGTAATCCTGATCAGGATGTTTGCGGCCACCCTTTGGCGGTACGTTCACCATGGTTCCCTCCAGGAGTTTCAAAAGTCCCTGCTGTACACCCTCTCCACTTACGTCGCGGGTGATAGATGGGTTGTCGCTCTTGCGGGCAATCTTGTCTATCTCGTCGATGAAGACGATACCACGCTGGGCAGCCTCCACATTATAGTCGGCTACCTGGAGCAGACGGGAGAGGATACTCTCCACATCCTCACCTACATAACCTGCCTCGGTAAATACCGTAGCATCCACGATGGTGAAAGGTACATCGAGCAACTTGGCAATGGTACGTGCCAGCAATGTCTTACCGGTACCGGTACTACCCACCATGATGATGTTGCTCTTTTCGATTTCCACGCCTTCCTTATCCTCAGGCTGCTGCAGACGCTTATAGTGATTATAGACAGCAACGGCAAGATGACGCTTAGCCTGTTCCTGTCCGATGATATATTCATCGAGATATTCCTTGATCTCCATAGGCTTTGGCACCTGCTTCAAGGCAAACTTCGCGTCATCGCCCTTTGGATTCAATACGCCAGTCTGCTGCACTATCTCAAATGCCTGCTTGGCGCACTCCTCACAGATAAAGCCATTGATACCCGTGATCAACAACTTCACTTCATTCTCGCTTCTTCCACAGAAGCTACATGCTTTCTTTGGCATAATGTCTTTTCCTTTTTCTTCTTTATACCTTATTATATATATACCTTAATATAATATATACCTTATATTATATATAGCAATCTTGATATACCGTCCCGTTACTTGCGTACCAGGATATTATCAATCATACCATACTCCTTTGCTTCCTCGGCAGTCATCCAGTAGTTACGGTCGCTATCAGCATAAACCTTGTCGTATGGAGTATGAGAATGCTCAGAGATGATGGTATAGAGTTCCTTCTTCATCTTCAGGATCTCACGAGCCTCAATCTCGATATCAGAAGCCTGACCCTGAACACCACCCAATGGCTGGTGAATCATCACACGGCTATGTGGCAAGGCAGAACGCTTGCCTTCCTGACCTGAAACGAGCAATACGGCAGCCATGGAAGCAGCCATACCTGTACAGATGGTAGCTACATCACTGGTAATAAACTGCATAGTATCATAGATACCCAGACCGGCAGTAACGCTACCGCCAGGACTGTTCAGATAGATGGAAATATCCTTGCCGCTATCTACAGAATCGAGATAGAGCAGCTGTGCCTGCAAGGTGTTGGCAGTATAATCATCAATTTCTGTACCCAGGAAGATGATGCGGTCCATCATCAAGCGAGAGAACACGTCCATCTGGGTAACGTTCAACTGACGCTCCTCCAAGATGTAAGGGTTCAAATACTTAGCCTGCGACTTCATCACGTCGTCAAGCACCATCCCATTCATACCAAGATGCTTGGTAGCATATTTTCTAAAATCGTTCATATCTATATTACTTTTTTCTTCAAAATAAGGAACAAAAAAAGAGGTTATCGACCTCATTATCTCATTCGGTGGAACAAAGATAATAAAAAAAGTCGATAACCTCGTATTTATTTGAAGTTTTTTTTCAAAAAAGTGTTATTCCTGCATCATCTTGTTGAAATCCTCTACAGAAATCTCCTTTTCATTGAGCTTAACAGCGCTCTTGAGAGCTGCAGCCAACTTACGGTCGATAGAGCGATCTACCAATGCGTCAACAGAGTCACCCTTCTTGAGAATCTCGTTAGCATAGTTCTCGATATACTCCTCTGGGATGTTTGTCATACCATACTGAGCGAACTGAGCACGAGCTGCCTCCTTAGCGGTCTCCTTGATATCCTCGTCGTTCACCTTGATATCCTGAGCCTTGATGAGCTGCTCCTTGATGAGGTGCCATGTCAACTCCTTGATGCTCTGCTCGTAGTTCTTCTCTACGAACTCCTCACCCTTATCCTTGTTGTTAGCCAACATGATGCGCTTCAAGAGTGCATCTGGGAATGTCAACTCGCCAACCTTCTTCTCGCAGTGCTCGCGAACGTCGAGGATGAACTTGTAGTCAGAGTCGTTAACCAACTGCTCCTGCAAGCCCTCAGCGATCTTAGCACGGAAAGCAGCCTCGTCCTTCACGTCAGTATCCTCACCGAATACCTGCTTGAAGAGCTCCTCGTTAACCTCGTGCTTCTTGAAGCGCTGGATCTCTGTGATCTGGAAGCTGAACTCAGACTCCAGGTCAGCAACAGCCTCACGCTCAATCTTCAAGAGAGAAGAAACCTCAGTATCGTTCTCTGGGTAAGCCTTCTTAGGGTTGAAAGTGATTACATCACCCACCTTAGCGTCATTGAAGAGATTCTTCTGCTCCTCTACCTTGATGTAGCTAGGCATCAGGATAGCACCCTCAACAGTGATACCACCTTCCTTGGTGTTGCCGTTCTCGTCGAGCTCACGGATATCACCCTTCAAAAGGTCGTTCTCCTCATACTTCTCGCCCTTCTCGTAGCTACCTGCACGCTGAGCGTACATCTCTACCTGCTGGTCGAGAATCTTGTCGTCAACCTTGATGTTATAGTAATCAACCTTGTCGCGACCGTTGAGAGTTACCTTGAACTCAGGTGCAACAGCGATGTCGAACATGAATGTGAAGGTTGTGTCCTTCTCCAGGTCAGCTGGCTCCTGCTTCTCTGATGGGAGAGGCTCGCCGAGCATCTGGATATTGTTGTCCTGTACATACTTGTAAATCTCCTGGCCAACGAGCTTGTTGATGGCCTCCATCTTTACAGATGCACCGAACTGGCGCTTAATCATACCCATAGGAGCCTGACCAGGACGGAAACCTGGAACGTTAGCCTTCTTACGGTAATCTTTCAATGTCTTCTCGACTTCGTTCTTATAGTCTGCCTCCTCTACAACGAGAGTCATAAGACCATTAATCTTGTCAGAATTTTCAAATGAAACTTTCATCTTGATTTTTTATTTTTATTATTATTAATTATTATCTTGTTCAATCGGTTCAGGCTCTCCCTGACGCTCCAGGATAAGCCTTTTACACAATCGGCTTGCAAAATTACGCATTTTTAGCCGATATACCTAATATATAAGAGAAAAATTTGTTTTTTTAACCTAATTACTCCTTATCTCTTGCTTTTTTCTGCTCATCCAGCAGCTGGAAGTCCTTCTTTCTAAGCACAAAGCTGGTTGTAAGGTACTTCTCCTTCACTGTCTTGTTTTCTGCTAGCTCCTCCGGAGTTCCCTGGAAAAGGATGCGGCCTTCGAAGAGCAGATAGGCTCTGTCGGTGATGGTAAGTGTCTCATCCACATTGTGGTCGGTGATGAGGATTCCGATGTTGCGGTACTTCAGTTTCCATACGATATGCTGGATTTCCTCTACCTGGATAGGATCGACTCCGGCAAATGGCTCATCGAGCATGATGAACTTAGGATCGTTGGCAAGACAACGTGCGATTTCCACTCTTCGGCGCTCACCTCCGGAAAGCTGGTCGCCCAGGTTCTTGCGCACCTTCTGCAGGTCGAAGTCCTTGATCAGGCTCTCCAGTTTCTCAAGCTGATAGTCTCTTGGCTTGCCGGTCATCTCAAGCACCGACATGATATTGTCTTCCACACTCATCTTGCGGAATACGCTCGCTTCCTGTGGCAGATAGCCGATTCCGGCACGGGCACGCTTATACACAGGAAACTTGGTAATTTCCTGATCACCCAGATATACATGTCCCTCATTAGGTACCACCAGTCCGGTGGTCATATAGAAAGAAGTAGTCTTACCCGCACCATTCGGTCCGAGCAAGCCCACGATCTCACCTTGCTTTACATTGATGGTTACGCCATTGGCAACGGTTCGCTTGCCATAGCGCTTTACCAGTCCTTCTGTTCGCAGCACCAATCTGCCGTCAGAAGTCTGCTGCTCTGAATTCATTATTTCGTCCATAATTAGCTAATTTGACTGCAAAAATAATAAAAAACGGGGAAATATCACCTTAAAAAGCTAAAACTCTTCATAATATTGCAGTTTTTTAGAGGATTTTGCTTAATTTTGCAGCAAAATTCATAGAATATTGACATGATAATAGAAAAATGGCTTACCACCTTCGGTAAATATTTGATATTGATGGGTCGCTCTTTCTCGCGACCAGAACGTATGCGCATGTTCCTCAAGCAATATATCAAGGAAATGTCGCAGCTGGGAGTCGATTCCATCGGCATCGTGCTCCTCATCTCATTCTTCATCGGTGCAGTTATCTGTATCCAGATGAAACTGAACATCCAGAGTCCATGGATGCCTCGATGGGTTTCGGGTTATACCACCCGAGAAATCATGCTGCTGGAGTTCTCTTCCAGTATCATGTGTCTCATCCTCGCCGGAAAGGTGGGTTCCAACATCGCTTCCGAGCTGGGTACCATGCGAGTAACCCAGCAGATCGATGCACTCGACATCATGGGTGTCAACTCTGCATGTTATCTGGTGCTGCCAAAGATTCTCGGTCTGGTTACCATTATGCCTTTCCTCGTCATCTTCTCATCTCTGATGGGTATCATCGGTGCATACGGTACGGCATTCATCGGACATATTCTCCCGCCAGATGACCTTACCCTGGGACTCCAGCATTCCTTCAACCAGTGGTTTGTGTGGATGAGTATCATCAAGAGTCTCTTCTTCGCATTCATCATCTCCAGTGTTTCCTCCTACTTTGGATACACCGTGGAAGGTGGTTCGGTAGAGGTAGGTAAAGCTTCCACCGATGCCGTGGTTTGCTCCAGTGTTCTCATCCTCTTCTCGGATGTGTTCCTTACTCAATTACTCTCTTAAAGACTCTGGCTATGATAGAAGTTCAAAATCTTACAAAAGCATTCGGCGACAAGACCGTACTCGATAATATCAGTGTGAAATTTGAAACGGGAAAGACCAACCTCATCATCGGACAGAGTGGTTCGGGAAAGACGGTGTTGATGAAAAACCTCGTCGGACTCCTCGAACCTACCAGCGGAAAGGTACTCTACGACGGTCGCGACTTCGTGCAGATGAGCAAGAAGGAGAAGGTGATGATGCGACGCGAGATGGGTATGATCTTCCAGAGCGCAGCCCTCTTCGACTCGCTCAAAGTGCTGGAGAACGTGATGTTCCCCCTCGATATGTTCTCGAATATGAATTACAGGGAACGCGTGAAGAGAGCACAGGAATGTCTCGACCGTGTCAACCTGATTGACGCCCAGCAGAAATACCCTGGCGAAATCTCGGGTGGTATGCAGAAACGTGTTGCCATCGCCCGCGCCATCGTGATGAATCCGAAATACCTCTTCTGCGATGAACCGAACTCGGGTCTTGACCCAAAGACTTCGCTCGTCATCGACGAACTCCTTTCGGGCATCACCAAGGATTACAATATGACAACCATCATCAATACCCACGATATGAACTCTGTGATGGGTATCGGTGAGAACATCTGCTTCATCTGCAAGGGGCACAAGGAATGGCAGGGCAACAAGGACCAGGTAATGTCTTCTACCAACGAGCAGCTCAACGACCTCGTCTTCGCTTCCGACCTCTTCAGAAAGGTGAAGGAAGTGGAAATGAAAGGGAAGAAATAAAGAGGGGGTGTCATTAGTCACAGCCAATACACCCTGAAAGGGCAGAAGCTCCTAGCCCAGGGAGGTCACTGAAAAAGGTACCCGTTTAAAGTTGCATAGTTTGTTTTTGAACTTTAATTCTTGTCCAAGAAGCATTTCATCTTTTAAAAGTGGAATACTTTTTTGGACAGGAATATAGCCCAAAATAGCTTTCTATAGCGTTTCTAGCGCTTAGATTTGGCAATATATAGAGGAATCTGTTTCCCCCTTATGCATTTTGCATCAATTTGAGGATTCTCTTCACATTTGCAGCGAAAATAGTCAAAGCTCCCTGCATTTCCATGCACGACAAACCGTATGACAGGGCCCTGTCATATCCTAAGACATTCTTAAGCTCGGAGTTCTTGGCTTCTATCTTGTATCGTTTTCTCTGAAGATTTATAAACTCTTCTGTCTTTTGATATTCGATTTGCTCCAACTGTTCATCCGACTTGATGGTAACCGCATATGTTTTTGTCTTGGCTCCTTCCTTGTAGCAACCTTCACGTAATGGACAGACCTTGCATTTGTCCACGTCAAAATAATAGGTAATGCTGGAGTTTCTGTGACGCTTGTCATTTTTGCGATTATTCATCTCTTTCCATTTCGCCAGATGCCCTGCTGGGCAGACGTACAAATCTGCATCCTTGTTGTATTCAAAAGGAAGTTTGTTTGTTCGATTACCGTCAATTACAGAACTTAAACGAGCAGAGAGATACATATTGTTTTCCTTTGCCATTTTGAGATTTTCCTTGCTGGAATATGCTTTATCTGCTACAATGGAATCAACTTCCATTCCTGCTTTCTCTGTCTTCCTTATCAGTTCCGGCAATTGCTGTCCATCACCTTTTTCGCCAGAAGTAACAGTAGCTGCAGTGATAATTCTCTCATCGCTCATCGCCATATGTGTCTTATACCCAAAGAATGAAGAATGAGCTGTTTTATGTCCTGTACGGGCATCCTCATCCTTTGATATTACGCCTCGGGTCTCTGCATCTGAAATGGTTTCTTTCAGCATATTGAGACGCTCCTTGACTGCAGGCATATTGGCAGTTGCAGCATCTGCTTCCACAGTAGCAACTATCGTTTTAGCAGCATTCATGATAGAAGAATACTTCTTTTCTTTTGGAAGCTCAGGCAATTCCATGCTGTCATCCACAGAATTAACGACCTTGATTACGGCCTTGCAATAATACTCCAAACTCTTTGCCGCACTAATTGGATTAGAACGGGAATGCGTATGGGTTGCATCAACGATAACGGTTTTAGACTTGAGGACACCAACTTCTATGGCAATAGAAACTGTCTTTTTGATGAGCAGATCCAGCAGGTCCATATCCTTCAGGCGAAGTCGACGGAATTTGGTCAAGGAACTAGGATTTATCAGGTTAGTCTCCTCAGGAGTTAATCCCAAGAAGTACTTGAACGACATATCATAGCGGGCACGTTCTACAACATCAACGTCCGATATATTATAAATTACCTTCAAAAGGAGATACTTAAACATACGGATAGGACTCTCTGCCGTACGCCCATTGTCATGACAATACTTGTCCTGCAATTCCTGGTATACGAAACTAAAGTCCACCAGGTCATTTATCTGGCGGAGCAGGTTGTCTTTTGGAATAATCAAGTTATACAAACTTGAATAATCACTGAATGATATGGTCTGTTGTTGCTCTAGCATAATCCTTGAATTTTCCTACAAAAATACAAAATATATTGCACATATGCAACTTTTGGGTACACTATTTCAAAGATCGAATGTTAAACTAACATAACCTATGAGGGGACTTTTTCAGTGCCCTCCCAGGGCTAGGAGCTTTTGGGCCTTCAGCCCGTACTTGAACCACATGGCGTTCCGCCGGATTTGTAATCCGGCGTTAAAAAATGTCCTAACCTATTTATGCTCTGCGGATTTGCAATCCGCAGCAAAGGAGTATGCTTTTCCTTTGTATCGTGTGTGGCATACATGGCGTATGTGTCGTATATTTCTTAAATAGATTGATGTGAATCAATCGAATTGACAAGGATATTTTCGTATAAACGTTATCATTGTGATAAAATGGAGGAGAAAAGGGGGAGAAAAGAGGGGATAATACTTAAAATATTTAAAATTTAAGGCATTTTGCTAAAAATAATGGGGAGAAAACTTTCTAATTCAAAAAAAAGCTTTACCTTTGCAGCGGTATATATACAAATTGGTAACGATAATATAGAAACTAAGAATGATAAAATGATAAAAAGGAGAGTGAAGGCAAGACCTAAGTCAACAACATACACTGGCTACTTCGTCGAGCTTGACCTTTCTAAAATATAATAATGAGTTAGACAACATAAGTTTAATTAAATTTTTTATAAAAAATGAAAAGACAATTAACTAGTATTTTGCTCTTCTCTGCCCTCTTGGTGGGTGGAGCTAGCACTTTCGTATCTTGTACAGATAACGAAAGCGACAGTGCTTACGACACTAGCGTTTCTCAGATCGCAAAACTGACCGAATTGAACAAGTGGTTGGGCGAGTTGAAGGAGAAGAACCCTGATTTGGCATCTGCTATTGATGCTCGTATTCAGGCAAACATGGATGTTATCAAGAAAGGTGTTTATGCTGATAAGAAGCTCTTCGAGGCAGCTATCCAGGGTTCTGAGGCTTACCAGAATCTTAAGGGTAAGGTTGAGGGCGTTGATGGTCGTGTCTCTGCTCTTGAGAGATTGCGTTTGACAGATGCTGACGCAGCAAAGATGATTACAGATGCTTTGAATCATCGTCTTGATTCTGTTTCTTGTAGCTTGGATAAAGCACTCAATACCTTGCTTGAGCAGAAACTTGATGGTATTACAGTTAATGCAATGGAGAATCCTGTAACTGGTTATTGGAATGCTTCATTCATCGGTTTGAATATGAAGTTGGCTTCTTCTTTCTACGGTGTTGCTGCAGAGGGTACCGATGAGTGGGGTGGCGTAATAGAGCCTGATTCGGTGCTCGGTAAGGGCGGTAATGCTGGTTACCTCTATGTTTCTTTGAACCCAACAGAGATTGATCCTTCTTTGGTTAAGGTAGAGTTGGTTAACAGCCAGGGTGAGCCTGCTAAGGGCTTCGAGCTTGGTGCTATCGAGAATACTGATAAGGTCTTGACTTTTGGTACAAAGGCAACTTCTGTTTCTGCTAATGGTTTCTATCAGGTTCCTGTTATTGCTTCTGATCCTCAGAACGATGGCGTTGAATTCGATAAGGGCGCTTTGGCTGCTGCAGCAAAGAATGTACTTAATGAGTTGAGAAATCCAAAGGAGAATGATTTGGATTTGAGCAAGATTGCTTCTGCTTTGTATAAGAACATTCCAGTATTGACAGCATACGGTGTTAAGGCTGAGTATTACTTGTATAATCCAGATACACAGAATCTTGAGCTTACAAAGACAGTTAAGCATGCGGTTAGTGACTATGATATCGCTGCATTCGCTGTTAAGCCAGTTTCTTTCAACTTCTTGAAGGACAATGCTACTCTTGATAAGCTCTCTGATTGGGCTGTTGAGAACTTCCGTTTGCCTTCTTTGTCAAGCAAGTTGAACAAGGTTATCGATGCCATTAAGATAGATTTACCAAGTTCTACTTCAAAAGTAGAGGTTGCTACAGTTTTGGCTGCTACAGATGTAACGGTTAAGGCAGAGAATGGTAAAGTTAATTTCTATAAGGAAGGTCAAAGAGACCCTGTTGCTTCTTATGACGACGCTACTGCAGAAGTAGAAAAAGTAGGTGAAGTTGCTATAGATTCTAATCATACTCAGTATATCTATAAGATTACTTCTAAGGTTGATGCTGTTTCTAATGTACTTGCAGACTTGCAGAATAGTATTAACGGTCAGTTGGAGCCTATTAAGAATAATATCAATAAGGTAGGTGACAAGTGGGAGAATGTAATCGCTAAGGTTAACCCATTGTTGAAGAAGGTAGCTTCTAAGATTGGTAGCGCTAATAAGCTGTTGCAGCCAACTATCCTTTATGTGGATCAGAATGGTAACCCTAACACTCTTAGCACAATCGGTGGTCGTCTCGCTACTCGTTTCGTAGGTAGAGGTGCTACTCCTCTCTATGCTACATCTTGGACAGCTGAGCTCTTGGCTCCTGCTTACAAGAAGCGTATCACTGTTAAGACTGTAGAGGGTAAGGGTCATGCTTCTGTAACATTGGCCAATGGTAAATCTGCTGCTGAGCCATTTGCTGGTTCTGTTAACAAGGTGAATTTCTATACAAACGATCCTGGTACATACGCTATCACGTACAATGCTATTGACTACACAGGTGTTGAGGCAGTAGAAAAGACATTCTACGTTGTTGTAAAGTAATTTAAGAATAACATAGTTAGTGGCAAGCTTGCTTGCCGCTAGCCAAATCTTAAAAACAATATTTTAAAATAAATAGATTAAAGATTATGAAATTAAATAAGGTAATACTGTCAGGTGTTGTTGCTTTGAGTTGCGTTAGTGCGTCAGCTCAGGAAGCAGATAAGACTGTAAATGTCTTCACTCCACATTGGTATGCACAGGCTCAGATTGGTGGCCAGTACACATTGGGTGAGATCGGTTTCGGTAAGTTGTTGTCTCCAAATGTTCAGGTAGGCGTAGGTTATAACTTCAATCAGGTTGTTGGTGCTCGTTTCTCTTTGAATACATGGCAGAGCAAGGCTGGTCAGAACGTGGCTGGCAACGTTTACAAGTGGAAGTGGAACTATGTAGCTCCTATGGTTGATGCTACATTCAACCTCACAAACCTCTTCTGTGAGTACAACCCAGACCGTTTGGTTGAGGTTGGCGTATTCGGTGGTATCGGCGCTAACATCGCTTGGGGTAATGATGAGGCTGCTGATGCTCAGGCTGCTATCTTGAAGAACGTAAAGGGTGCTTCTGATGCAGTTGCTTATGGTTCTACTCCATTGGAGAACCTTTGGGATGGTACAAAGACTCGCTTTGTTGCACGTGTAGGTGCTAACGTTGACTTCCGCGTAAGCGATCGCGTTAAGTTGGGCGTTGAGCTTTCTGCTAACACATTGAGCGACAAGTACAACTCAAAGAAGGCTGGTAACCCAGACTGGTACTTCAACGCGTTGGTAGGTGTAAAGGTTGCTCTTGGTGAGACTCATACCACTAAGGTAATCCCTGCTCCAAAGCCAGTAGAGAAGATTATCGAGCGTATCATCGAGAAGCCAGCTCCAGCTCCAGCTCCTAAGGTTGAGGCTAAGGTTGAGGAGAACTTCCGTCGTGATATCTTCTTCCCAATCGGTAACACAAACATCGCTAAGTCTCAGTCAACTAAGATCGCTGAGATTGTAGAGTATATGAAGGAGAACCCAGATGCTAAGATCACTTTGACTGGTTATGCAGATAAGGGTACAGGTTCTGCTGCATTCAACGATAAGATTGCTGCTCGCCGTGCTCAGACTGTTTACAACACACTCGCAGCTAAGGGTGTTGCTAAGAGCCGTATGATCAAGGAGTCTAAGGGTTGCCGCGTTCAGCCTTTCGAGGAGAACGATATGAACCGTGTTACAATCTGTATTGCTAAGTAATTTAGCTCTATATAGAATTAAATAGTTCATTAAATATTATAACCGATCTTCATTCTTACTATGTAAGCTTTGGAGACCGGTTATTTTTTTGTAACTAAACAGTATTAGCATGAAGAAAAGATTGTTTCTGCTCCTCTTGTGTTGTGCTACCATGCTTGGTGCTCAGGCGCAGTTGAGTGGTGCTGGCTACTACCGTGTGAAGAATGTTTCTACCGGTAGATATATGTCGCTTTCCGATGACCATAGTAAAGGTGTAAACTTCGCTTCTACCAGTCCGGATTGTGGCGCCATGGCTACCAGCTCTATCTGGGAGAACATCTCGCATGATCCGGGAAGTGTCTTCTATCTGGATCATATCAGTGGAGAAAGCTTTAATGTGGTTGGTCAGGGTACCAGCCTTTACGGCATTATCCAGTATTATATCTACCTGTCTCCTGTAGGTAACTACTACAAGGCTTGGCAGCAGGATAGTGGTCAGCGTATCACGCTTACCGATAAGAAATCAAGTAAGGCGGAAAGTTTTGTAACTACTACGGGTACTTACAGTACTTGGAATATTACGCCTATCAATACATCAGATAACTATATTGGTGTAAAACCAACCGTTACCGTTGGCGATAAGCATTACGCAGCCGTCTTTGCCGGTTATCCTTATACGCTGGGTGCTGGTATGAAGGCATACTATGTAACTAAGGTGATTGAGAAGGAAGGTGTGATTATCATCAAGGAGTTGACAGGTACCATTCCTGCAAAGACCCCAGTGCTGATAGAATGTACTTCTACTGATGTCAGCAAGAATCAGGTAACTCCTGTTGTAAGCGATGCGGCAGTGCCATCTGATCTGGCTGCCCAGGTGAAGGGTGTTTACTTCTGTATTGGTAATAGGTTGTCTGGTCATTACAACTCAGTGAAATTTGATGCTTCCAGTATGCGAGCATTCTCAGCCAACTCTTATGGCTATATCGCTATGACTACCTCGAAGGATGCGCTCAAATCTGTGAATATCGACCAAGATGCTGGTAATGGAGATAAGGTGAGTATTTTGGCAATCCCAGCCAACAGCTGGTATCTCTCCGTTTCTTCTTCAGCTCCATCAGAGATGAAGATGGTTACCGCAGAGCAGTATGCTACAGGCATCAAGGACATCACGGTGAAGCCTGCCTCATTATATAATGTATATACCCTAGAAGGTGTGCAGATTAAAAAGAATGCAACTTCAATCAGCGACTTACATCCGGGAATTTACATCATAAATGGCAAGAAAGTCGTTATTAAATAAATAAAAAGCCCTAAACTCTTGTGAGTTTGGGGCTTTTTGCGTAACTTTGCACCGTTTTTTAATGAAAATCAAAAAAAATATGAGAAAATATGTAATTGCATTGGCAGCAGCGCTGCTGCCAACGATGGGTATGTTTGCACAGGTGAACGGTGCAGGTAATACAGATAAATGGATTAAGAATGTGGATGCCTCTGTAACGTTGGGTACCACGGGTGTGGGTGTTGATGTGGCTGTGCCTATCAATGAAATCTTCCAGGTTCGTACGGGTTTCTCCTTTACTCCCCGTGTGCATGCTACCATGAACTTTGCGGTTCAGGTGGGTGATGAGAAGGAGAGTGAGCAGGTGCAGGCAGAGAAGTTCAATCGCCTCGCTGACATGCTGGAGGAATATACCGGTACCAGAGTAGGAAATAGCATTGATATGGTAGGTACTCCAACGATGAACAACTTCAAGTTGCTCGTGGATGTTCATCCTTTCCGTAACAAGAACTGGCACGTTACTACCGGTTTCTATTGGGGACCATCAAAGGTTGCCAAGGCTGAGAATGCAGTCTATGATGGAACCTCTCTGGTAGCAGTGAGTATGTACAACAACCTCTATGAGCGTGTGAAGAACTCTTATGAGAACTTTGTACCTTATATGACGGTAGGTGATCAGCAGTTGGTAGCTGGCAAGGATCTCTATGATAAGTTCATGAGTTATGGCAGAATGGGTGTTACTCTGGGCGAGCGCAAGGATGGTACTCCATTCCGTCTGGAACCGGATGCTAATAATAATGTATCTGCTACCATCAAGGTAAACAGCTTCAAGCCTTATTTAGGTTTCGGTTATGGAGGCAGACTCTTCAAGAATAGCGACGATTATTATGTTTCCTTTGATGCCGGTGTCTTGTTCTGGGGTGGTACTCCAAAGATCATGACCAACGATATCCAGAAGGTTACCTTTACACCAAACGAGGATTATACAGAGGCGGTGAAGCATGTTACCACAGAACCAGGTGTGGATTTGGCAAAGGATGTGAAGAACGTACCGGGTAAGGTAGGCGACTATGTGGATCTCTTGAAGAGCTTCAAGGTTTATCCTGTAGTTGAACTCCGTTTGACCCGCCGAATCTGGGTGAAATAAGCTAGGATGTGTGCCTACACACCCAGGTGGCTTAAAAACGGCGATTTGGGGCGAAAATAGGCGATTTAAGGCGTAAAAGTGTTTAAGACTGTTAAATAATGGCCGTTTTTGAAACTTTTTCCTCTTAAAATTTGGTGGTTTCGCAAAATGTTAGTACTTTTGCACTCGCTTTTGAGAAATACACTTTCTCTTAGCAATTAAAGAAAGAGTTCTTTGAAAGATTTTACATAAACAGACAAGTAGTACAAGAAGCGGTTAACTTTTTAGAAATAAGAAGTTGACTGGGTAAAAGAAACGAACCGTCAAGTAATTGACAAGTCAGGTTTACTAAGCTTCAATAAACGAAAAGGATATTCGTCCTAAGTACAGACAACAAACACCGACTGCTTCAGCAATGAGGCAAGAAGTAAAAATGATATTTTACAATGGAGAGTTTGATCCTGGCTCAGGATGAACGCTAGCTACAGGCTTAACACATGCAAGTCGAGGGGAAACGATAGAGAAAGCTTGCTTTTTCTAGGCGTCGACCGGCGCACGGGTGAGTAACGCGTATCCAACCTGCCCACCACTTGGGGATAACCTTGCGAAAGTAAGACTAATACCCAATGATATCTCTAGAAGACATCTGAAGGAGATTAAAGATTTATCGGTGATGGATGGGGATGCGTCTGATTAGCTTGTTGGCGGGGTAACGGCCCACCAAGGCGACGATCAGTAGGGGTTCTGAGAGGAAGGTCCCCCACATTGGAACTGAGACA
>SKED01001053.1_pt1 | contig 26702 bp, 25 predicted proteins | sample 4826651 | NCBI WGS metagenome assembly SKED01 (sample SAMN11008818, study PRJNA524170) | human gut metagenome | biome: Human fecal sample; material: Feces; isolation source: fecal sample from pouch patient p19 | host: Homo sapiens | place: Israel: Tel-Aviv | collected 2016-06-28 | reverse complement strand
ACATTACACCTACCCCCCCCCCAAAAAAAAAGTAATATCCAACACCCTAAAATGGCATAGAAGGGTGATAGATGTCAGTACTCCCAGAATCAGCTGCGGAGGAGGATTTCTTCTAGGGCGCTGATTACCGAATCGGGCATGCCGGAGGTGACGAACAGTTCTTTGCTGAAGCGGGGCGCAGTATCGAAAGTGCGCAGAGCACCAAGCGCGCGCACTCCTTGCTCACGAATCGCCTGCATCGCATGCTCTTTGGAAATGTACGGCATTTGCGCGTGCAAGAGCACGTCGAGCGAGTCCTGTTCGACTGGATTCTCGGCAATCTGCAATCCATTTGCAATCGTAACGTTCAAGCGTGCGGCAGACGGCACGTCGCGCACAACGACCGACAGACTCAACGTCTGCGGATCGTATGTAATTTCTGTAGTATCGCAAGCTTTACCGTCAATTTCGATACGAACGTTCTGCGTGTCTGTCTGCGCAACTCCACGGAACACAATCCCCCAGTTACGCTGTGTCGGAATGGCTTCAGCACAGCCTTCCACCGGGTTTACGGTGAACTGCGTTGCATTGCCCGCATTCTTCCAGTCGAAGCTCATGCACGTATCGGCAACATGAGTTTGGCCATCACAAGACTCGGCAGATGCAGAGCCGGAAGCAGCAGAGGCCACAGAGCCGTCGTCTTCCTTGAGTGTGAACGAACCGTTCGTACCGGGGAACACCAGCACCTGCAGGGACTCCGGATTGCCTAGATCATTCACCTTATTGCCCTCGCCAAGCTGCTGTAACGGCACGATACCGCCAGCCTTGGCAAACACCGGCATACGGTCGATCGCACGCCACACTGCCAAACGACGACCGGACTTCCCTGCCGAAACGTAACGGCGACCGTCGAAGAAGTCATACCATTCGCCTTGCGGCAGCCATGCTTCCGTGCTACCCAGCTGCGCGGAATCGTCATTGTCAGAAACAATTGGTGCAACCAGCAGCTCAGTACCGAAACGGAATTCGTCCGGCACCTCGTACGCCTGCGGATTATTCGGCTCCGCCCAATACATCGGCTCCACCAATGGCATGCCCTCGAACGCGGCGCGATAGTTCATGGTGTACAGGTACGGCAGCATCATATGGCGCAGTCGCAGCGAACCCACCATGGAATCGCGCACTTCCGCGGAGAAGTTCCACGGCTCCTTGCCCATGAACTGCGAATTGCTGGAATGCAGGCGATTGATCGGGCTGAACGTGCCAAGCTGGTACCAACGGGCTTCCAGATGTTCGTTACGATAGCCACACATATGACCGCCAATATCGTGACTCCACCATCCGTAGCCGATATTCGACGCGGTAGCAGTGAAATACGGCTGGAACTGCAAGGATTCCCACGTAACAATGGTGTCTCCCGAGAAGCCAACCGGGTAACGGTGCGAACCCGGGCCAGCATACCGCGAGAAGGTGAGCGGCCAACGGTTGTTGCGTTCCGTGCAACTCACGTTACGTTTGGATTGCCCGACATGCATTTCATGCTCATCGCGAGCGCCCGACTCGGCGCACTTTTCGCATTCGCAGTTCTCATTTACATTGCGTTCGGAAGAAGTCGCGTAGCGCCCGGAATCCAGGTAGTGCAAGTGGTTGAGCACCCACAGCGGGTCGAGTCCCGGCTGACGGGTCACACCGCCCTGCTGCCAGTCGAGCCACCAGAAGTCACCGCCTTCGGCTTCCATACGATGATGCATGTCGAAGTAGGCGCTTACGAAATCCGGATTCGTGAGGTCGAATTCCACCGCCTCTTCGGTTGCGGGATCGATGCCGACGCGCTTGGCCACCGCCGCATAGTCGTCTTCGAACGCGCGCACGCCGTCTCGCGGATGCACGTTCAACGTGGTTTTCAGGCCGCGCTCGTGCAAGTCGTGTAAGAACGCCTTATGGTCCGGGAACAGCTGCTTGTTCCACGAATAGCCGGTCCAACCGGAACCGTACTTCGGATCGACATCGTCCACGCGATGCCAGTCCATGTCTATCACGGACGTGGTGAATGGAATGCCTTCACGCTTGAACCGGTCCATGAGCTGCAGGTATTCGTCTTGCGTGTAGCGGTAGTAGCGGCTCCACCAATTACCGAGTGCGAAGCGCGGCAGCAGAGGCGTTGGTCCGGCCAGCTTGTAGAAGTCTTGCACCGCTTCGATGTAGCGGCGGCCGTAGCCGAAGAAGTAGAAGTCTGTTTCCGCGTGATCGCGTGGCATAACCCATGCACCAAGCGGATTCGGTTTGCCGTTCACTTCATGCGCTTCCACGATCACGTTTGCGGCGGAATCGTCGAGCACCGCCCAACCGTCTCGCGAAATCACACCATCGTCCAGAGGAATTTCGCCATTCGCCTCATCGAGCGTGCGCGCGGTGCCTTTGAGATTATGCTTCGGCTCGTCGCCGTAATGCCACGTATTGAACTGGGTGTCGGCCACGCCCTTGACGATTACGCTTAAGCCTTCTTTGCTGAACGGCTTGCCATCGTACGTCACATATAGTGCGGGGGTGTCAACAATGAGCAGTCCGTCGCGATGTGTCACCGTGAATTGCGGATCGGCGCCAAAATCGCGGTTGACCACCATCTGCGTGGGATTGTCTTCAAATTCGCCGGAATCTGACCATTCGAAACGGATCAGCGATTCCGTTAGAATGCCAATCCTCCAATGCTCTCCCTGCAGGATCGACGCTTCTCGCATATTCGGCCGCGCCTTGCGCACATACCTCACAAACGGCCCATCCGCTGCGTTCGCAGCGTCGTTCGTGTTGTTCGTGTTATTCACCGTGTCATTCACCGAATCCGCCGCACCCGTTGCGCCACTTATCATATTATCTTTCATATTCACCCCTTACGCCCTGCCATAATAGCGCGCCCCCATAAGGGACCCGCGCGCAACATTTCCACCACAGGCGATACGTATTCTCAACCTCATATCCCACCCCACGTAGCCTGCCATCTGAACAACCCGAGTTTTACGGCCATTTCGGGACTTGCGCAGACAGAAACAAACGTTGTGCAGGCACAAGACAGCACCTCCAATCGCTGAACCTGAGTTCAGTCCAGCAATCAGGTTATGGTTCAGTTCGGCGTTGGCACTTGTTTCTGCATACTTTCCCGCACAATGGGATTAGCGGCATAATATTCTTGAATTGTCTTTTTGCTGATAATCGTGCTGCATGGAGCGGAAGGCGGCAAATCACCGCGCGCGATTTTCCAAGGGCTCTCAGCGTGCGTCCTTATGCTTAGCTCATTTCCCGTACGAGACGACAGCACCACGCACACTGCATCTATGGTTTGCTTTTCTTCTTCAGAAAGCGTCTTTTCACAGTCGTTCACAGGAAGCTCGCCTTCACGGATAAGGAATTTTCCCCTGTGCTGCGCATACAGTTCACGACATACAGGACCGCCACGCCATGCTTGGAAATCTTCGTCAAAAAGAGGATGTCCACGACGAGCCAAAGATTCCGCCTGCGAATAGAACGCGAGCTTTTGTAATTTCATAGTGGTCATTGCTCCACAGCGTTTAAGAATGTACGCCGCGACATCCACCACAGTTGCCATGTCAATCCTCCCTTCATATATATGAAATCTGAAATCAGTCTAGTATAGTGGATGGCCATGGACGCGCCCCTTACTACTATCAGCCTCGGCACTATCAGTCGGAACAGAGCGAACAATTCTGGGAAAATCTTACGTGCAGGAGCACAATCAGTTTCGCCGGAAGAATATCAGCTCGCTATCGATACAGCACAAGCTTGGCGTGATCAGCATATCGAAGCCACTCAAGAGTGTTTTTCAGAGGTCTTAAAGTGCTCAAATGATTTTGCCGAATCCGTCTGCACTTATCGTCTCAAACGAATCGTTTCCATCATTCGTAAACTGCAACGCGCCCAAACCCACCTGAAATTAGGCGAATTGGATGATATCGGAGGATGCCGTCTGATTTTAGAGACCAATAATCAGGTCCGTCAAGCGGCTGAAATTCTGAAATCTCAGATCCCTCTCAAGAAAGGCAGCGGAGAGAAGGACTATATCTTCAATCTGCAAAAGTCCGGATACCGATCCCACCACCTTTTGTTCAAACCTGAGACTCAAACAGGCTCTTATCAGGTGGAAGTACAGATTCGAACACAGCTTCAACATTACTGGGCAACAGCTGTTGAGGCCGCTGGAGAAATCTATGGCACCGAATACAAAAGCCCCGAAGTTCGTAGACAGGCCGTAGGGCCTGAAGACCAGGAAAGGATTCAATTCTTTCAAATTGTTTCCAGCCTATTCGCTCTCGAAGAGGGAGCCCCGCAGGTTCCCGGCTTTGAACGCAGCCAAAAGGAATTGGTAAAAGAGCTTCAGACGCTTGAATGCTCATCATGCTTATTGGATGATTTGGCAGCGTCCACAGACAGCATCTTCCCTTTGAATCCTCCAACGGATAAAGCGGCAACGCTGTTTCTCCTCAAACTTTCTCGCGAAGATCAACTCCTTGATATCGAGTCTTTCCGCCAAGATCAGCTTTCTGAAGCATTGCAAAAATACGGCGATCTTGAAGACCAAATTGAGGCAGCGACCAATAAGGGAACCGAATACGAATACAACAATGTTGTGTTGGTTTACGCCCAAAATCATGAACAGTTAAGCATTGCCTATCCAAACTATTCAGCTAATGTCAGCCACTTTGTGGACAAGGTTGGAGAATATCTGCAATAGTGTACGTTCAGTCAAGCCGACGTTTCGCGATGAGAACGGTGTCTATGCTGAACGCCAATAGTGTTCAGCATAACTGGCGACGGCATGCAGATTTATTCGACAAAAGGCATCAAGTAGAGCAGCGCGATGATGCTCAATGCATGACGTTTCATGCGGGGGCGTCGATAATACCGGCAATCACGATTCCGCCAAGAGAAATCCGTGCGACCGATATAAGGTTAGACGCACGAATTCCTTAATCATGCAGACTGTAGGATACTGAAAGACAGATGCCGCGGGAACCTGCCAGAAATAAGAAACCACGGAAGGAACCGACGAATTTTGTTGCACGATTCCGATTTTCGGGGCAAATTTCGAATCGTGCAACATTTTTCCTGCCGAAATGTGGTTTTTCAGGCTATTCCATACCCCCGAACCAGCTTTTCCAGCACTTTCCCACGCCTACGGGGGGGGTGCGATGTGGCACGATTCCAAAAAAACTGCCGAAAATCGGAATCGTGCAACATTTACGAGACACAGAAACGTACCGAAGCGGCCGGAAGCATGCGTCCATAGCAAGAAAACGCGCCCAAGGCCCAGCAACGTATGCTTTGTCATAAAGCGGAACATACGTAACATACGGATACCATGAGATATAGGGGGATTAACAATCTTCGCTATAAGGTTTCACGAAAGGCATAGTAATGGGAGGACGGAATCAATTGCACCTTGAGTATGCCTACGCAATTATCAGTATTCTTTCATCAGCAACCATGTGGGCGTGTTTTCGACTAATTAAAAGACACGGAAATACACCACGTGCTAACTCATATATGACGCTTTCCCAAATCGCAACCGGCGAAGGCAGCGGATTCTTCCGTTTTCTAGTACTCCGCTTTTTTCCACCGCTCGTTGTTCTAACTGGCGAAGCAGCTATACTAGCCAAATGGAAAAGCTCAGTTAATCAGCAGATCATCTGCCTAAGTGTGTCTGCTCTGTTATATGTCTCTCTATCGTATGTCCCCTCACTCATTCGCGGGTTCACTTTTGGAGAAAGATTTCTTAGTCTAACGTTAATACTTGCATACCCTGTTCTCGCCTTCCTTATAGGAGCGATGACTCAGTGCATTGATTTTTCGCAGTTTGCTCCATCTAATTTGCAAACGATGATTGACGGCATATGGCAAACTTTTATTACAGCGATAATTGTAATCACTTTTTACGAATTACTCAGAAATTATCCTGAAGAGAAATACATCGAGCAAGATGAGTTATACGATAGAAAATCTCAAATAGTTATACGAAATTATTTACATATTTCGAACCGCTTTGGTGAGGTAATTAATAAAGTATGTTCAGAACATCAAACCTCTAAGGCTTTGCTGTTTTCGATTCTAGTTTATGAAGATCTCAATAGACCGCAATGGATTCGACGTATCGAGAATATCCTGGTTCGTCTTCCTGGAGCAAAGCTAACGGTGGGAATTGCTCAAGTCACCTCAACATTCCCTTTGAGCGATACCGAAAGCATTGAATTAGCCTCCGAAAAACTCGCGTTCACTGATTCCGCCCCCGAAAATCAGGTAATCAGGAGCATACACCGCTATAATCCATCCAATAGATATATCGCATCCGTACTGGAAATCAGAGGAATCCTGCTGGCAAACTGTCGTTTTTAAAGTATCCGCAGACCGACCCCCTGCTCAAGCATAAGCATAATCCCTCACCATCTTCTATATGCCCTAGGACCGTGCAGGCCTTGCGCACCGTCATTAAGCCGCCCGCAGACATTTCCCACCCTCGTTTTCGAAAGCGAGCCCCAGTTCCATTTCGCCATAAGGAGGACCCCGAGAAGACCAGCAAACCGTAACATTCTCTTTGGACTCGGGCATACCCCCCCGATAACGGCAAGTAAACGATTCTGAAGAGGCGTTGCATTCCAGAGATTCTCGGGACTATGGAATTCTTGGAAGCTTCTTCGACGTTTACAGCTTTCGGCTTGTCTGTATCCAAGTCTGCAACACATCTAAATTTTGCAAGCCCATCTCGCAGCATACATAACCAATATAATCAGGGATATCCTTTTCCAAATTTACGAGTAAAGATTCAAGCTGCTGCAGGAATTCCAGATACCGTTTCTTGTCCGTGACCAGCCTCAAATCCTTAACAAGCTGGAATACAGTGATGTTCCTATCATGAGGATGTGCACAATACAATCGCTCATCATGAGCACATATATTTCGGAAGTCCTTTATTCTCCGGTATATCTTGTCAAGCTGTATAGAAGTAATCTCTTCCCCATGACGGTGAGAATCCTTATATAAAGCAGTAAAGCTACGCGCAATATTTCCACGGACAACGCTACCCTGCGCTTGGAAAAACCAATAGATCTGACCAATAGTGAGATCATTGCACAATACCCAAAGCGGCACTTCCCCCTCATATTCCTCGGGACAATGCCGAAGATATTCTTTCCTATCAGGGAATCTAGGATTTCTGTTTAGAGAGATGATTTTCTCTAACTTTGGAATAAGTAATACAGCTTTGTCGTGTGCTTTGCCTGTTTCCGCATAATTTGCGATATTCAGATAAGGATTTTTCTCATCTGCATTCTCTTTGGTGAATTCGTATGAGCATATTGTCTTCAGAATAGCTTCTGACAACGTAGTCATACGAAACAACAAGAATCGCAAGTTCCTATCAAAAACGAAAAGAGCATACAAGTCATTGAACGACGTGCCGGTAAGATATCGGTCTTCATGTGTTCTTTTTCCGGCTTCTTTATCGAGAAAAGGATCCTTGTACCCGTTAACAACCGAATAATAGCCTTCACGTTCCAAAATCCACGGAGTGCGCATGTCAGTCTGCAGACCACGCCTGTTAAGCTGTTGCACTTGGCTTTCTACTGCCATAAATGGTCTATACATAACGCCTCCCTAATGCACGAAAACCGTTCCCTGGATAGGAAACGGTTTTCGCGAACTAGACAACGCCTAGCTTTATCGCATCTGATAAATCTACTCACGCATATCAGCAATGTCAATTCAGCGTGTCTCAACAGGATTTCCGTTCTGAAGAAAGCGCAGTGCATCTCACACTAATGGATTTCCGGTATGCGAACTGTTGCAGAGACATTGAAAGATGGAAAGCCGGAACACCCGGAACCAGACCTTTGTCAATTCTTCTGGTTGGGGACGAGCATAATCTCGCCGTCGGCAATGCCCTTGAGATGCTGGCCGTAGGGGCTCTTGCCATAGCGCTCCGCGGACTCCATGAGCTGCTTGCGCGTGATCTAGCCGTTCTCGTAGGCGATCTCCTCCACAATCGCGATAGGCAGACCCTGAACCCGTTGCATGATGAGCACGAACTCCCCCGCTGCAAGCACAAGCTCTTGGAAAGGCAAATCACTGTCGGAATCCACACAAGCCACGCTGCTCTCAGTTCCGATTCCACTCAGGGCCGGCACCCTTGGCAGGATACAGCTTGGCATTATGAGCAATCAACTCATCGCTCATCACCTTGCCGAAATCGGCCCACGACCACGCTGCAAAAGGTGAGGCATTGCCAGATTCATGGCCCTGAGAAATAATTTCCTCAACTATGTTCCAAGGATTGTCGCCCCTCTCAAGCCGCTCCTGGTCTTCAGCAGCAGTGAAATAAAGCTCGTAACGATACCTGCCCTCATGAACTTCTCTGCGCCACCTTGCAAACGGGATTTCATAACCTGTGTGGATGATTGAATCATCAATTAGATCCTGCGGATCCGAAAAGCCCAATCCAAAAACATGCGGGTAAACCCTATCCAACTCACATTCCTTAATGCGCGTTCGAACGCACTATCAAATGTCGGATAAAGCTGCGGAATCTCAATGAACTGAATTCCCGCAGCAAGCAGACTGAGAGAGGAATGACTTACGATTTCACGTTTCATTTGCGTCTTGGTAAGCATACTCGATCTTCCTTCCTTGTATAAAACCGTCGTTGCAAAGCGGTGGACGTTATCACAAGCCACTGCCGCAGTGCCTGGAACGCCATTTCACCTGCTTACGGCAGATTATATAGGGCACTGAGAAGGTCACCTCATTTTTCCTTGTGGTACCGAAAACACGATACGCCAAGTATCAACGTTGAAATTCCAACCCTCATACCTAACATATCCGCGAAAGGGTTCCATGAACAAGCCACTTGGCAAACTGATATGAACTGATTTTTGTTCCGCATTTCCCCTAACCCGATGGGAGATGATGGAACCATGGCAAAAGGCACGAGATACACGCCGGAGTTCAAGGCGAAGGCCGTCAGGCTGTTGACCGAGTCGCGCGGCTCGTATTCGTCGGAGACCAAGGCGATCGAACAGGTCGCCAAGGATCCGGGGTCGCGCCGGAGACGCTGCGCCGTTGGCGCAACAAGACGGACGCCACGGTCGCGCCGGAGACCAGGCAGCCGGCTGAGGACGCGATGGCGGAGTTGAAGAGTTTGCGGGCCGAGGTCGCGCAATCGAGGCGGGCGAACGAGACATTGACGACGGCGTCGGCTTTTTTCGCGGCACGGCTCGACCCGACACGGCGTTGATGGCCGCTTACATCGACGAATTCAAGGACCGTTCCAGGGTCGGGCCGATCCGCAGGGTGCTGGCCGCTTCGCTGGACTGCGGGGCTCGTCACGCCGCGCGGCTACCGCATGTTCAGATCCAGGCCCGTCAGCCGCATGGCCGCCAGGCGCGAGGCGCCGGCCCGCGACATCCTCGAGATCCATGCCGATTTCTTCATGGCCGTGTACGGGTACCGCAAGACGCATGCCCGGTCGTCGGCGCGGGGCTGGGATCCGGCCGAGATCGGCCGCGACCAGGTGATGAACGTCACGCGGGAATCGGCGATCCGCGGCGTGCGCCGCGGCAGGACGCCCGTCACCGCCAAACCGGCGAAGGGCACGGGCGGCAGGCCCGACCTCGTGGAACGCGGGTTCGAGGCGGAGGCACCGAACCGGCCGCATGTGGCCGACATCACCTACGTGCGCATGGCCAACGGCTCGTTCGGCCACACGGCGTTCGCCACCGACGTGTTCGCCCGCAGGATCGTCGGCCGGACGCGCGCCACCACCATGGACACCAGGAAGCTGTCGCTGCAGGCGCTGGAACAGACGATATCATTGGGCCGCCTCGCATGGCGGCACGGACGGTCTCGTGCACCGTTCCGGCCATGGCGCGCGGTGCATCGGCCTCGTGTACGCCACCGGGGTCGGGGAATTCGGCATGCCTCCCCCGACCGGCACGGTCGGCGCCTCGTACGACAACGCCATGGCCGAGAGCGCCGACGGCGCGTACAGGACCGAGCTCGTCTGCCGGCGCAAGCCCTTCCAGGATTTGAGGGACCTGGAACTGGCGACGTTCCGGTGGGTCTCGTGGCGGGGACTCGAAGCGTCCGCACCGGTCCTTGGGCTACAGGACACCGGAACGGACCGAAACCGAGTATTATGCGAACCAAGCGGCGCAAGCCGCCCCACTATAAGGGCGGAACAAAAATCAGGCCATATCATAAAACAAGCAATATAAAAGTTTGTCAAACCATAGATGTCAACAATGTCATCACTCAAAAACCATGGCACATGATACTAGCAGAAGAGACAAATGATAAGGCCCGAAATCCTGGAAAAATCGACACAATCGAGATGCACGATGGCACAATCAATACCTTATACGTGTCCTCCAGTAAAGAAATTAACATATCCCATAAAGGAAAAGGGCGAATCTTTCATTTACACGTACCAGAGAATTTTACATTTAATCATCAAGGTGAGATAACTAAATATCAAGATTCACACTAGTATTAAAAAACTTCAATCGCATACTCGCTCATTTTTGAAACCACTGATATTGCAGCGTGTTTCCACACCCAACACAGCCGTCACGGCCGGCGGCAGCGTCATCTTCTCCACCACCTCCACATGGTTCTTCCTCAACAAGAAACAGACCATCAAATCCAACCTCAAACGATGTAGCTCATGAAACGAGACTCTCCGTCCAGGAGCCCTATCTCAAGAGTCTTATCTCACATTCAGTTGCACAAGACCCATTTTTAAAAACATTGAACCAGAAGCACCACGGAATAGACAGACGCCTGAACCCGCTCCTTAGAAACCACTCCAGAATCCGGTCCACCATGACGATTAAACTAAATTATGCATCAGACCACTCATAAGTAATTGGATGACACTGTCGGAAACATCGTCCTTCCCCTGCGCCTCGATTTAGAATTTCCAACGCCGATTCCGCATGCCCCTTGCCGCTTTTGCTCAGAGTCGATTTCTTGCCATTCGGCTTCATCATGGGCAAAGCTATCAATTCGACTGCTTTGATGGCGATCTCGTACGCAGCGGAATAGTTCGGCTCATAATCAAACATGTAATGCCACGCTTTGGAAAGCTGCTGTCCGTATCTACTCGATGATGACACCACCCACCATCGACGCATGGCCAAGCATACCCGCATTCTCGCTCCATTGATTTATTCATAGTCGGACATTAGCGAAAACCCAGTATCTGCAATACGAAACGACGTATTTTCAAATATTCAATCACTTAAAATTTCCCTTTATTTTATCAAGATTATTAAGAACAACCCCCTTAGACTCTCTATTATTCTTATATAAAGATGAATATTCAAAAATATCACCATATAAATTTCGTATTGATAACAAATCTTTTTGAAGGATTGGACCACTAAAAGCTGATTCGGGATAGCAATACATAGTCGTCAACATTTGTTGAATAAAATAATTTATCGACTCTTGCTTAAAGATTGAACTTTCTTTCTTAAGAATCATTCTTGCTTTTCTATACCAATCATCCCCCCGTTCGAACAAGAAAAACAGAAAAGCCGAAAGAGCATATGGGACCCTTCCATCCTCGAGCGCTGCATCATTTTTCGGTATAAGACGGTATAGACGCTTGCTACATAAAAACTCATACAAAAAGGTGCAATAAAATATCCAAGCTATTTCCTCTTGGATAGAATACGGATTCTTACTACCATTAACAGAAGATTGACTGCCATTACCATCGATTTTCTCTTGAATAGAAGCAAAGCTTTTATCACTCCTTGTCAAAAAGAAATAATTACCCCATCCCTTCAATGCTTCATCAATAGCCTGGATTCTTATTTTAACATTTGAGATGTGGTCCGATTGCTTGAGGACCGATGACAGAAAATGAAGCGCAATAGCCCATCGTTCGGAGTCCACGAGAGTACCTGAGTCGACATAAATATTAGCAGCACATCTATCCTCATCGACTTCGGCATGAAAAAACTCATCAGCAACTTCTTCAGATTGATTATATAAATTCTTGTGCGCATTATTAAGTTTCGACGCTTCACTATCTGTCAGCAATTTTACATCGTCTCTTACATTCGCATCTATATTCACAGAAGAATACATTACACTTTCTAATTCTTTATTCTTTCTTTTTGCATCTTCATAAATTTCCAAACTTTTTTTAAGTATTTTAATTGACCTACTGTTGATTTCTGAATAAGTTATTAAAATACCATTAAAAGTTAAAGCATCATTAAGGAGATAATTATAAAAAGTACTGCCATCATCTTCATCTTTTTCTATGTTTATATATATATAGCTGCATAAAGTAATAAATACGACGAATGTGCAAAGTAAATGCAATATTGGGAATTGAATTCTTTTCTCGTAAGAATACGGCGATTGCATAGCTCATTAACAATCTTTCTTGCATCAAAGTCCATTCCCAGAGCTTCGGAGAGATTAGAGATAATGTTTTCAGTTTCTGATTCAGTTAACGATATTTGTTTATTTTCAACCATCTTTTTAGCCAATGAAGCTAAAATTTGCTCTAAATCTTCAATGGTAAATTGCATATATTCACCATTATCTACTATTATTTCAAGCGTCGCATGGCAATATTGTTGCAATAAGACAGATTGGGAAAGATCCTCGACACTATTGAGGTCTTTTTTCTTAAAATACACAAACAGTTTTTGAACGGTCGAATAAGTCCGAGGCAAATTCATACTAGCAATTGTTTGAAATACTAAATCCGAACTCCTCTTTTGCAAAAACTGTTCTCAGGAAAATATGCTTTGGCGCATAAATCTATATCGTGTTTCCTTACTTTATCAAGATATAATATACAACTATCTATATCCTGCTCTTGCAATAAAGTAGCTATCTTTTCACATGACTTCATGCCACATCCAATTAAAAATTTATCTTCATTATTTGAGATATTTATTTTTTTACAAAAAGCCCTAAACTTTTTTACACTATCTAAAGCAAAATTATCTATAACAAAAATGCAGGGATGAATACAATTACTAGAGAGAAAATCAACTCTATCCAATTCATTTTTATTCAGTGAGTAAACATAAAATTTATCTGAGATAAAATCTAAAGCAAATTCTCTCAACCCAGTTGTCAATCCAGATTCCCCTTCTGCGACAAGGCAGAAAACCCTTTTACTCGATTGCTCAATGTATGAAACCCCTAAACGTTCATGAGTTGATGAAGATTCAAGAAGATCAGACGGGTTCTTAAGACAAAATCCCATAGGCATTATTAATGCTGCAGCATCTTCAACTTGAGAAATTTCTTTATAATTAGAGAAATCTTGATTGATTAAATCTTTAAGCTCCTTCTCTTTTTCAAGGAATTTGTTCTCTGAATTCATTTTCTCAATATAAATAGGTAAATCTTCATAATTTTCCCCAAAATCAATCAGTTTAAATGAATATTGGTTGGCTATATCCCGAAACTCTTCTATTAAGTCCGACTTACACAGTAAATAACTTTCAGACTCCGATGTAGTTACATTAAAAATAGAAGTAAAATCTTTAAATTGTCTAGAAAAATCTAAATCTCGCAGACCACTTCCCGCACCAACAACATACAATTTATATGCTGTCATTATTGATTGGAAAATTCTGTCATTCGCGATTGACTGGCTTAGTTCGTTATATTGTTCACTAGTAAAGATAATCGATTCGGGTTTTTGAATACTCCCGTGAATATGAATAATAATTTTCTTATTGCATCTCTTGAGTGCATACTGAATGGCCTTCGGATCTTGCCACGTAAAAGAAATATATTCAACACTCTTCTGTCTACATCTTTCTTCGATTAATAAATCGTAATTTGTAGTCAATATGATGCCAGGAGCTTTAATCAGTGCATCCAGAAGGGAATAATTTTTAATTTGTAGACCATCGTGACATATTCCTTGAATCCAATTCTCAAAACGAGTTTTACCCATTGACTTGAATAAAGTGTCCGCGATACCAGTTAATTTGTCTGCGGCATCTGATGCATTAGAATTAGGTTTCTTTAATGAGGAAATATTAGACTCAATCTCATCGCACTGTTCAGCACTAAGCAAATTCTGGTTTTTGCAATAGGAGAAGCATTCTTCTACTAAATTCCCCCACGAAGAACAAGGCGTATACGGTCCCAAAGCTGCCGCGGATACTCCAGCGCCGATTACATAACATGCGTTGTTAAAGACACTCTCCATATAAAGAATACTACCATTTTTCGAATAGCAATGCCCAAAATTATTAAATCTTTCACTCTCATGACTGTCAGTCGTTGGAAATAAACATATTTAGCGTTGCTTACACAAAACTTGCCAACGCCGATTCAGGACCATATTGTGCACTATTGCGAGCGCGATGCTGATGTTCTTACAATGCAAATTTGTTGGCTTGGACAGGAATCAACCAAAATGTTCGTCAGTTCTATAGTGGATTCCCATAACACCTGATGCAAAAGCGCTTCAGCAATACTTTACACGTATTTTTCAGAAACCTGATTGCAACAAATCCGAGCACCCTGATTGTTCAAAACATCAATAATGCTTTGGCCGCTTCCACCATTATTGATATCTTCTTCCACAAACGTGTACTTCTCTTGGGGTCAGCCCCAATAACCGGAACCTAAAAATCCTAAAATGGCACAGTCTTCTATCAAATACTCATCTGTTTTTTCTGTTCCGCAATATCAACCTTGGCGATTACTTGAATAAGCTTCTTAAGCAACCAAAGAAGACGTATGATCCCATGCACACAAATAAGAACTGCATATTCAAAAAACCAAGGTGACAGCTTGGGAACACCCATATGCAGCATCAAAAGAGCAATAAGAGAAAATCCAGCACTAAGGAACCCTGAATAACTGATTGAGAGCCAATTATCCACAAGGGCTTTACCTGCTTCTCGACGAAGAACAACAAAGGCAGAGGGCTGTGTCGAAAGACCAAACACAACAACGACACCAGCCAAAGCTGATTGAATGGCCGCGACAGATAAGACAGTTGAATAAATGGTTGTCAAATCAGACAAAGTATTTTCGTAGATATCCTCCAAAAGCAAATCCCAACTACGTGGAGCCACGTAATATTGAATCATCATGATTACCAGCAATAGCAGATTTGCTACGATCGGCTTATCTTTCAGCACCCCCAACAGGGCAGAGACAGCTTTTTTCATCTTAGGAGTTTCTTATCGTCTCTTTAAAAGCTTTTATCGCCTTGGCAACACCAGCCTCAATATCACTATCCGTAAGGAGAGAATCATCATCTTCTCCAAATTCGACAGTCTCAGTGATGCGATCTCTGATGAAGTCAATAGGCTCGGATTGTAGCTTGCTGTCATCTTTCTCATGCAATACGCTGGCCTGAAGTTTATCGATTACTCCATTATTCTGTGGATCGACATCCTTAAGAAGCTTGCGGAGCTCTTTCCCCAAAGCATCCTGTGCAGGGCCTACTGCCTTAGGTCTTTTCAAAGATATGCCCAACGAGACGGAGTAATCCGCATCACTCAAACCTTCTATGCCAAGAGTGCCTTTAACGGCTCGATCTATCTTGGAACCAGATTCATATTCATCAAATCCGCCAGATAGCCCTGAACCCAGGTATCTCACAGTAATCCTGCTGACGCCTACAGACTCCTCAAGGCGTTCTTTTGCGTTCCTTCGCAGAACAGGCTGCAACTCGAACTCGCCTTCTGTAAGAGCTGTTTCCAAGATACTATTGATAAGAGCTTCCAAGGCCCCACAGCCGGACCAGCAGAAGATTTGAATACCGCAATATACGGATAACCTGGAACAGGAAAAACACAAGCATACTCTTTAACACTAAGAGGAGCAGCATGGTCTTTTGTCTCCACATCAGGCCAGTCCGCTTTGTAACGTGCAACCGTAACCCTAAAATAGGGTTCGCCGCTTTTAGAAGTATGTGGAGTAGCAATATACTTCCTACCCCGGTGAGTCACGTTGTTATCTTCTGGAGCATTTCTTTGAATAGCAGTAAACAGCTGACTCCACTTGGACACCGTCCACTGATGCATCTGACCATCCTTATCGATTTCACCGCCAGAAAAGAAAAGAACACGCTTCTTCTTAGCCATCAGATCTCACCTTTCACTCACCCCCTAATACTAATCAACATAAGTCATACTCAAATAAATCACTCGTGCATTTTGAGACGATAGTGCTTCTTACCACAATGAAAAGGCAATCCCATATCGACGTGCATTTAAATTAACGAGCTACAACCTTGCACAATGCAAGCCAACCACTAAAACAACTTACGAGGAATGAATACTCTTAATCTTGGGAACGGGAGCACTCCCCTCACGCAGTCATCCCACCCCCGTAGAATTTTCGGGAGAGAGACGGACCGAGAGAAGGAAATATGATGGTCGAAAGCAGCCAGAGCACGGGCACGAACGGGGCACATATCAAACACGGCATGCCGGCACACTCCAGAAATTCAAATGGGGGGGGCAGAGGAATTCCAGCATCGAACTGCTGAGCATCATCGCGATGTTCATGAGCCTCCCCATCACTTCATCGTCCATAACGACTATGACATGCTGAAACTCCCCTTGGGGCCGGAGCGGATTTTCTTCCAGCTCGTCATGGCCGGCGGCGGCAAGGTCGGCGTGGTCATCTTCTTCTCCATCTCCGCATGGTTCTTCCTCGACAGGGAACAGACCATCAAATCCAACCTGAAACGCGTGTGAATCATGGAACGCGAGCTCCTGTTCTGAAGCCTTATCCTCGTAACGTTCTACCTTGTGTTCGACCGAGCCGACCTTGGCATGAAACTCATGGTGAAGAGCGTCATGCCATTGAGCATGGGCGTGTGGTGGTACGCCACCGCCTACGCCATCTTCCTAATGCTCCTCCCCTTCCTGGCCAAGGGATTGAAAGCGCTCGGCCGCGAATACCATCTGACGCTGGCCGTGACCGTGCTGGTCATCTGGGGATTGACCAGCTTCATTCCGGGAATGATAGGAATCAACGACGGCTTCTTCGGGTTCATCTACCTGTTCATTCTGTTTTCTGCTTATAAGCGGTACATGGAACCGTTCACCACCAGACAGGTCTGGCTGATGATTGGCACAGGTCTCGGTTTTTTCCTGTTGTACACCTGCGCCTCCATAACATTGCCGCTGCTCGGGCACGACATAGGGATAACGCCACCAGCAAATGACAGTGAAGCCACCTCCAAAGAAACGTCTGCAGCCCTCTATCCACTAAGCGTCCAGTCTTTCTTTCAATGCTTTCCTCATAGAAGAACCTATTGAATCTTCCAGGGCAATCAGTTGTTCTCTCATTCTGGCAGGAATTTCCTCAGTAGATTCGATCACCGCTTCAGCTACCCATTCTTTTTGAGCAAGCGTACCGTTCGCCATTACGTCCTCAACAGTTTCGGTTACGATCACGCCACCGAAATTGCATAGCTCGAGTTTGGTCAACGCAACGGACGCAGTATCGCACATGCCAGCAGGTCCCATTTTCAGCATGGCGACCATCAACTGTACGTACCTCTCAGCGGGGAACCGTTGCACTATGCGAGCGACCGCATTGTATCGCTTATTCGATATCAGATAATCAATAATATTTTGACGTTCATCCTCACACAGTGATGCCATCGCCTCATACGCTAGCCAATAGACAATATTGGCCTTATCCTCAAAGCTTTTGACAAAACACGACAACATGCTGAAAAGTTCCTCTCGAATTCCAGCAGGCAATTCATTACTGAAATGTATAAGGAATTTCAAAGGCCATCTTTTGTCTTGAAGCGCCTCAGCGTTGGACAGCATAATCTTCGCGAATGAATCCCAATCAACTAATTCCGGATGAGCATATCCACAGAAGAGGAATGCGCTCAGCATGTGATACACACCATGAACAGCAATAACTCCAGACTGTTCGTAGCTTGCTATTGCTTCAGCACAATATGCAGAAAAACAATCAGAAACCCTTCGAATCTCGTCCTCGGAAAGTTTTTGCGCATCATCGACGCTCTTGATTACATCAACTTGACCGCTCTTCACCTTTACGCGCCATTGCGCTTCCGATTCCTCATCATGAGAGCTTTGCTTATATTCGTACCATTGCTGCAGAGAGCCTGCATCGCCTCGTTGCAGCAAGATTGCCAGATTGTCATCACCCCAAAAGGACTCCGGAAACAGAATCGTCAGATTCTGCGCTTCCGAGGCATAGCTTTCTCCCACGCCAGGCAACTCCAAAAACCATTGCTCAATCTCTTCCTGTGCATCTCGACTTGCAGCCATATAACAAGTTTTAAGCGTCTTGAACAGTTCAATAGGGATATTGAACGTCGCAGAAACCTTTCGGACGTATTCCCGCACAGACGCCATCGTTGTCAAGCACCAACGGCAAACTTCATCAGCCTTATCTGCAGGAAGATAATCACCTATGCACTGGAACAACGTCAGATCATTCAGTGCCGTTGAATGCGTGGACTCATTCAACGATACAGTTTCGGCATATTCAACAATCCTGGAGTCTGAAGCTCTCTGGATAGCGGACCGAAGTACTTTCCGATAATCGTCTTTGGAAGAACACCGCCGAAACATTTCAAGCACATTGACGATGTCCGTTCTTCCCTCATTATCATCCTCAATCTGAGCATACGCATTTTCTGCCTGCAAACAGCAATATCTTTTCCACGCATCTCTGTCACCAAGAAATGCCGTCTGAAGAATAAGGGAGATAAAACGTCGTCTTAGCGAATGGGTTTTCTCTGCTTCTCCAATGCTATGAAGCCACCGATTCGACACTGCGTTACTCGCAATGCCGCATTCTCCCAATTCAAGCCACCAGAAAATTGGATTATCTGACGATTGAATCACTTCGGCTGTATCAACTTGCCTTCCCGATGACTTAACATTCCCCCAAATCCAATCGTATTGCCATAGCAACCTTACCGCCACACCGCAGATTCCATTAGCGGTAATATCATCTGGATTCCGCAAGCAAAGACTCACTGCATTCGAACCGGCAGAAATAGCTTCATCCTTACGACCGAGTTCAAACATCGCCCATGATTCGTGAACCAGCAGCCACGCTTTATCTACAGGATAAAGATCATAAGTCATAACAGCTTCAATATGTTGAAGAGCGGCACTCCAATCATTATTATCTATATCAAAGGCAAATTGCATTACCGCCGATGCGGCTCGCTCTTCAGGAGATTTCGCAACCGAAAAAAGCTCATCCAAGCGTCCACCCTGTCCATCAAGGTAATCATAAAAAGCCGCGGCCGCCTTCCAGCACCAGTCAGATGAAGCCCATGCCTCATCCTTTCTTTTCCCTTTCTGCATGGCCACGTCAGCCATGGAACCATTTCCCGCTCTCCAGTACCACTCCAATCCATACTCATTCCCATATAGCAAGGAAGCCAAGGCCTCATGACCTTTTAAGTTATCTATATGTTTATTCACATGCGGGGCTATCACACGAGGAGCGAGCATTGCGAGTCGAATGCGATCCTGGTTTTTAATGTTTTTCAGGCCATTCCACACAACTCCGTTGAATGCAGACTTCTCATACGTGCTGCATGCGAACTCGGAGAGCTCCTCCTCGTCCGTCTTTTTCAGCACATGGTCCTTACGTACAAGAATTCTGGGCATCTGACAAGAGTGATCGATCTGCGAAGATTCAATCTTGGACCAATACATTGTCCCTTCATCAGAAATCAAAACAACAATATGGGCAATTCTTCCATTAGTCCACGAAGCTTCATGATTGGCATCAAATCCGAACCACCAGCCAATCGCATTACCTTGCTCATCCTTTTTAGGATGCCTGAAGTAGCTTGCTCCTTTCTTTACTTGCACACCAAGAACCACAAATGAAGGAATTCCCTCATCGCTCACCGGCATCACCCATAAATCAGTGCCAAAATCAATGTCCTTGGACATCACGCACCATTGGAAAGTATCAGAGAAAAGGCCCTTACCTGGCTCTCGCCGCCTTCTCCCCTCCGAGATTCAGCTGGAATCTTAACTCCAAGAGTTCCAGACATTGTTACCCCCTCATAGACAACTTCGATGTACGCTCCACTGGTCCTGTTTTAGATTTCACAAAACTGAGATTCGTTTTATGCCTATAGTGCATCTTGTTTTTCCAAAACTAGCAGTTGCACAAACCCAGACTTCACCAGATACATACCATTGCGAAACGCAACAACAATTTCAATTCGAATTACCTATCAGCCTATTCAATCCCACAATAGCAAGAGCATTAAATCAACTTGCCCACGTACAACATCGTTTCAAAATAACCTACGGTATTGTTGCATATAGCACGGAAATCAATTCAAAGGGATCACTATGGCGACAACCGAGTTCAACGAGAAAGTGCACGATGCGGTGCTGTCCGCTCTAAAAAGGACCAATCGCATTCCATATCTGTTTGTCGGTTCAGGAATTTCTCGGCGTTACATGGGGACAGAAAATTGGAATGACTTACTTGAGTGGGTGTGTAACATCGTCGGAACACCGATGCGTAAATACGCCATATACAAGCAAATGATTCAAGCAGCAGGCTACGACAATGAATTAGGCCCTAACCCCGCGATCGCCAGCCGCATGGAAATAGATTTTCTCAACGCGTTAGAAAATAACTCCCTTACAGAATGGACAGAAAAGCGTAGCTCCGATATTTACGACAATGTTCCAGCAATGAAATTGTTCATAGCCGACCACTTGCGCAATGATTTCAGCACTAGGCTGATGACCAACGAACTCAAACTTCTGAAGAAAGCCACAAGAAGCATCGCAGGAATAATCACGACCAATTACGACACTCTCATGGAGGAATTATTCAACGGATACAAAGTCTATGAGGAACAAGATGACTTACTTTTCACACAATTTGCAGGAATCGGCGAAATATACAAAATACACGGGTCAATCAATCACCCTGAATCCATGGTTCTCGACGCAAAAGACTATGAACAGTTCAATGAAAAAGCCAAATACCTCATCGCCAAAATATTAACCATCTTTGGAGAATATCCTGTAATCTTTCTTGGATATTCAATAAGCGATCCCGATGTACGAAAAATCGTCAGAGCAATTGCAGATTGTGCTGGCCCTGAAAGAATCAGCGAAATGGAAAATAGATTCATTTTCGTAGATTACTCGCAAGATAAATTCGCCATCATGCCTTCCTCAATTGATGTCGGAAAATCTGTATCTATGACCACTATAAAGACAAATGATTTTTCTCCAATCTATTCAGCAATAGCAGAAATGAAGCAACGCTATACACCACGTGTAATCAGTCAGTTTAGAAGACAAGTCTTTGTCGGTACGAGCACATCCGAAAAAGCAGAAAAGATGCTTCCCATCGCTTGGTCTGAATTGGATTCACTTCCACAAGATACGCCGGTAATTGTAGGACTCGACCAGCGTGACTACGGGAAGCCAATCCGCTATGAGGAATTATATGAGGATCTACTTTTTGACAACAAGGGATTTAAATCAGACCTCATCATTGGCGCGTACATGGATAATCTTTTGAAGAAGAATCCTTCAGGATTACCAATGTATAAATATCTGCTTTTAGCTAAAATCCCTGTTACCGGAGAAAAGATCCGTCAGAACATCAAAGAATATTGCTGCTATGACGCATACTTATCGCCAAGCAATAAAAAAGACCAGCCTCGTTACAGAAAGAGGCTTAAAGAAAAAAGCGTAGATGGACTTATCTCAACATTCGGTAAGAAAACCGCATTTAAACATCTGACTTGTCTTTATGAAGACGAAATAGACCCAGATTGTCTATATAAATATCTTCGAGAAGTCGCTTGTTCTGATGTGCCAGAGGATCGCAGAAACAAACTCGAATCAATGCTCGAGGATTCAGAGATGAGAAGATGTATCCGCATATACGATTATCTCACATATGGGAAGCAATATTTAAATAAAAACAGCGCCTCCACAGTCGCCGCCAATAGTGCTTCTCTCTCAGGTCAAGAGGAACACCTGGCAACTCAGTGAAGGCGCCTCGCCAACGGACCCAAACACACAGCCGACAGCTTCTCGACGTTGTAAGTCCACTTGAGATAGTACATCAAAAACATGACTACACGACGCACTAGCCAAAATAAGATATAGCAAAGTTGTCGATAAGGCTCGAGAGACTAACTTGAATTATCTGTCGACCGACGCGCTCAAGCGTGATGAGAACTACAGATGACCATTGATAAACAGAAATCCGTGCAACTGACACAAAGTGGTCGCACGGATTTCTGGTATGAGAGCTGGCACAGGGCCGCTGAAAGGCGGGTGACCGGAATGTCCACCACCGGAACACCCGCTATATGAACAGGACCTCGGGTATGAGCCTCGGAAAACACGCCCTTCGTCAGTTCTTCTGATTCGGCACAAGCATGATATCGCCGTCTGCTATGCCCTTGAGGTGCTGCCCGTAGGGACTCTTGCCGTAGCGTTCCGCGGACTCCATGAGCTGGTCGCGCGTGATCCACCCGTTTTCATAGGCGATCTCCTCCACGATCGCGATCGGCAGGCCCTGCGCGCGCTGCACGGTACGCACGAACTCCCCCGCCTCGAACAAAGAATCCATCGTACCAGTATCCAACCACGCATAGCCTCGGCCCAGCGTACGCACGTTCAGCATGCCCGCGTCCAGGTACATGCGGTTCAGATCCGTGATCTCCAGCTCGCCACGCGGACTCGGCTTCACCTGCTTGGCGTACTCGACCACGTGCTCGTCGTAGAAGTACAGGCCGGTCACCGCGTAATGCGACTTCGGATGCGCCGGCTTCTCCTCGATGGACACGGCCTTCTTGTCCTCGTCGAACTCGACCACGCCATAACGCTCCGGATCGTCCACGTAATAGCCGAACACGCTCGCACCTTCACCGGATTCGGCCTTCGCCACGGCCTTGCGCAAGGTCGTACCCAGGCCGTTGCCGTAGAAGATGTTGTCGCCCAGCACCAGCGCGCACGGTTCGCCCGCGATGAACTCCTCGCCCAGGAGGAACGCCTGCGCGAGCCCGTCCGGGGACAGCTGAACCTTGTACGAGAAGCGCACGCCATAATGCGATCCGTCGCCTAGGAGCCGTTCGAAGTTCGGCAGATCCTTCGGCGTGCTGATAATCAGGATGTCGCGGATCCCAGCCATCATCAGCACGCTGAGCGGATAGTAGATCATCGGCTTGTCGTACACCGGAAGCAGCTGCTTCGACGTGACTGTGGTCAGCGGGTACAGTCTTGTACCCGAGCCACCGGCAAGAATAATGCCCTTCATATGGTTTCCCTTCTCTGTTGCGTATTGCCAGACTCCGGGCGACTCCATGGAAAGGAAGCCGCCCGGAAACATAATCCGTTACTTGTTCAGTTCCTTGGCGACGTACGCCTTCAGGGACTCCTCCCAGTCCGGCACCTGCAGACCCGTGACCTCGATCTTCGCCAGGTCCAGCGCGGAATGCGTCGGGCGCGGGCTCACCGGGGCCTTCGCGTTCGTGAAATACTGTTCCGTCGAAATCGGCTCGACCTTGTCGCCGTTCCCGTTCGCCAGATCGAACACCTCGCGCGCAATCTCGGCCCAGGACTTCACCGCACCCGAACCGGTCAGGTCGTACGTACCGTACGCGGCGTCCGAACCAAGCAGATGGAAGATCGCGTCCGCCATGTCACGGGTGAACGTGAGGCGCCCGTACTGGTCGTCCACCACCGTCACCTCCGGCAATTCGCCCTTCGCAACCCGGTCGGACAGGCCCATCATGGTCTTCACGAAATTACGGCCCTCACCGATCACCCAGCTCGAACGCAGGATGTAATGACGCGGCGCGTTCGCGACCGCGATGTCACCCGCTGCCTTCGACTGCCCGTACACGCCCAACGGGGCGAACGCCTCCGCCTCGTCATGCAGTTCGCACGACCCGTCGAACACGTAGTCCGAGCTCACGTGCACGAGCGTGATGTTGTGCTCGCACGCCACACGGGCCAAAAGGGCGGGACCCTGCGCGTTCGCCTTCCAGGCGAGGGCGCGGCCATCCGTGGTCTCAGCTTTGTCGACCGCGGTATACGCGCCCGCGTTGATGATCGTGCCGTACAGGCTCCAGTCGAACCGGTCGTACTGGGCCGGGTCGGAGAAATCGAACGTGTCGATGTCGTTGAACTCGAAACCCTCCAAACCATGCGCGTCCACGTAGGCACGGATTGCGCGGCCCAGCTGCCCGTTGCAGCCCGTCACCATCGTGCGGCGCGGAGCCATCGGCTTCGCGTCCCTCAGCATGGGGTGGTGCAGGTCCGCCTCGGATCGTTCGGAGTCCTCCAACGGAATCGGCCACTGGATGCCCAGATCCGGGTCGGCGAGGTTCACGAACGTGTACGTCTTCTTCTGCTCCAGGCTCCAGTGCGCGTTCACGAGGTACGTGTACACGGTGCCGTCCTCCAAGGCCTGGAAGCTGTTGCCCACGCCGCGCGGCACGTAGATCGCCTTGCCCGGATCCAGCACTGTCGTGTACACCTGGCCGAACGAGTCGCCCGGACGCAGGTCCACCCACGCGCCGAACACACTGCCGGCCGCGATCGAAATGTACTTGTCCCACGGCTCCGCGTGGATGCCGCGCGTCACGCCCTTCTTCGCGTTATAGCTGATGTTGTTCTGCACCGGCCCGAAGTCAGGCAGACCCAGCGCAGTCTGCTTCGCCCGCTGCCAGTTCTCCTTGAACCAGCCGCGGTTGTCGCCATGCACCGGCAGGTCGAACACGATCAGGCCCGGGATGTTCGTCTCCTCGGCCCTCAGTTCCTTCTCGAAATCCATATCCTACTTTCCTTTCCTCTCCAGTTGCTCCAGCACTTGCACCGGATTCAATCGTTTTAACAGCTCGGCCTTATCCGGGAAAGCCCATCTCGGGTAATCCGCTCCGAGCGAATTCAAGACGAAATACATATCATGACGAATCTTCGGGAAATTCACCCTAAGGAGATTCTCGTCATGCCCTATTCTGTTACGAACCACCCGTATGCCCTTCAAGCGGCTTATGAGTTCTCTCCGCAATCGATCCTCGCGCGAATCGGATTCATTCCCAGGAAGGCTGCTGTTCGGCATGCGACGCGTCTCCGACTCCCACGCATTCTCGATATTCGGAAAAGCTCCCATCAGGATCCTTGCGAGCTCCGGATCGTTTGCGGCACGAGACAACATGCCGTCCCAGGTTCCGAAAGTCAACTGCGCGAAGACGTCATCCCTGTCAATCTCATCACCGTGCCTCGGATGGGACTGATCCGATCTCCAAAAACGCTTCTTCGACAGCGCGGTGCGTCTTGCCTCGGAAAGGTAATCCTTCTCCGCGGTATTAATCAGGGCTCTGATACGGTCCATGGGATGCGTGTCAGCCACGTCGATCCAATCGTCATACGGTTGCGGGGTCTGCCGTGAGAGCCAGAGACGCAATTGCTCGTCAATGGCATTGCGCACGAGTACCTCGATCCAAGGAATATAACGCATCAGCACGGCCGACGCCTCGGCGTTCCAACGGTATAGTTCCATAGCGATTCCATCGACCTCGGTGGTCGCAGGGAAAATACCACTGTTCCTCGCGAAATCGACATACGCCTGGAACCGGGACCGGCCCAACCTGTGAAACGCATCAGACGAAACGCTCATATTGACAAAACCATTTCCATCAGGCACCATTAGCAGTGCAATAGGGACCGCGCCTTCGAGGCGCGGTCATTTTTTATGCCTGTTCCCTGCTCACTGGCCCTGACGCTTGTAACGCGCTTCGGTCGCGGCCTTGGCGGGCTCCCACCACGCACGGTTCTGCGTGTACCACTCGATCGTCTGCGCGAGGCCCGATTCGAAGTCGGTGTGCCTCGGCGTCCAACCGAGCTCGGTACGCAGCTTGGTCGAGTCGATCGCGTAACGGCGGTCGTGGCCCGGACGGTCCTTGACCCAGTCGAACGCGTCTTCCGGCTGTCCCATCATCTTCAGGAGCATGCGCAGCACGGTGATGTTGTTCCTCTCGCCGTTGGCGCCAATCAGGTACGTCTCGCCAATGCGGCCCTTCGTGAGAATCGTCCACACGCCCGAGCTGTGGTCCTCGGTGTGGATCCAGTCGCGCACGTTCTCGCCCTTACCATACAGCTTCGGACGCTGACCGTCCAGGATGTTCGTGATCTGGCGCGGGATGAACTTCTCCACATGCTGGTACGGGCCGTAATTGTTCGAACAGTTCGAAATCGTCGCGCGGATCCCGTACGTGCGGGTCCACGCGCGCACCAGCATGTCCGATGCCGCCTTCGTGGACGAATACGGGCTGGACGGATGGTACGGGGTGGACTCCGTGAACTTCGCCGGATCGTCCAGGGCGAGGTCGCCGTACACCTCGTCCGTACTCACGTGGTGGTAGCGGATCCCATACTTCCTGACCGCCTCGAGCAGACGGAACGTGCCCTCCACGTTCGTCCTCAGGAACGGCTCCGGATCCGCGATGGAATTGTCGTTGTGGGACTCGGCCGCGTAATGCACGATCGCGTCATGCCCCGGCACGATTTTGTCGAGCAGATCCGCATCGCAAATGTCGCCCACCACGAGCTCCACACGATCCTCAGGCAGGCCCGCGATGTTCTCCGGATTGCCCGCGTACGTGAGCTTGTCCAGCACGGTCCCATGCACGT
>SKED01001046.1_pt1 | contig 26804 bp, 35 predicted proteins | sample 4826651 | NCBI WGS metagenome assembly SKED01 (sample SAMN11008818, study PRJNA524170) | human gut metagenome | biome: Human fecal sample; material: Feces; isolation source: fecal sample from pouch patient p19 | host: Homo sapiens | place: Israel: Tel-Aviv | collected 2016-06-28 | reverse complement strand
TGATTGTCTTTCTACCATAGTCTTCATTTTACCTTTGCATTTGGATTATACAAAGGTCATTATACTTATCCTATGGTGGCGCAATTTTCAACTGGAATATTGGCGCACTTTTCAATTAGTATCTACATGATTAAGTGACGAAAGTAACAGATACGTGCGCCCGTGTGCAAGAATATGGGAAAGAAACCAAAAATAGAAGATTTTAGGAAGATTCTCCGTAAATCCGGTGGGAATCTGACTAAGGTGGCCGCTATTTTCAAAGTGGCTCGGAAAACTATATACCAATGGGCGAAAGACGATGTGGAGTTTAAGGATGCTATATCGGATGAGCGTGGGGCTTTAGTTGATGAATGCTTGGTTTCTGCCCGTGTCCTAGCATTGGGTATTCCCGAAAAGGATGAAAAAGGAAATTTTATTGGTTGGCGTGAACGTCCAGATGGTTATATGATTCGTTATTTGCTTTCTACATTAGGAAGAAAAGAAGGGTTTGGTGAAGAGTCAGAAGACGCTGATATTCCAACAGACATAGAGCATGGCATCAACATTGATTCTTGGATTAAAGACAAGCTGAAATGATAGTACCTCAAGAAATATATCATCCACTATATGAGGATAAGGAAAAATTTATAATTTTTATCACCGGTGGGCGTGGTAGCGGAAAGTCTTTCAATGCTTCTACTTTTATTGAGCGGTTGACTTTTGAAATGACTCCCGTAGAGAAAATTGTTCATCAGATTCTTTACACCCGTTACACGATGGTTTCTGCCGGTATGTCTATCATCCCCGAAATGATGGAGAAGATAGATTTGGACGGTACCACGAAATATTTCAAGACCACAAAGACGGACATAGTCAATAAGATGACTAAGAGCCGTATCATGTTCCGGGGTATCAAGACTTCTTCCGGGAACCAGACAGCAAAACTGAAATCCATTCAAGGCATTACGACTTTTGTCTGCGATGAAGCGGAAGAGTGGACAAGCGAAGATGAGTTCGACAAGATAATGCTCTCCATTCGCAAGAAGGGTATTCAGAACCGGATTATCATTATAATGAACCCATGCGATTCCAATCACTTCATCTACAAGAAATACATTGAGAAAACTCACAAGCTGGTAGAGATTGACGGTGTGCAGGTTCAGATTTCCACTCATCCGAATGTGCTCCACATTCATACGACTTACTTTGATAATTTGGATAACCTTTCTCCTGAGTTCCTGAAAGAAGTGGAGGATATGAAGGTGGGTAATCCTGAAAAGTATGCTCATGTGGTTATCGGTCGCTGGGCTGACGTGGCGGAAGGTGCTGTGTTCAAGAAGTGGGGAATTGTTGACGAGTTTCCGGCTTGGGCAAAGAAAGTTGCTTTCGGGCAAGACTTCGGTTATACGCATGACCCGTCTGCTTCCATTCGTTGTGGTATCGTTGATAACGCCCTTTACTTGGATGAAGTGGATTACCGTACTGGATTGCTTTCTTCTGACATCATCAAGACTCTTCGCCCGTGGGGTTTGAAAGTCATAGCTGATAGTGCTGACCCTCGATTGATTCAAGAGATACACAACGGAGGAATCAAGATATATGCCGTAGAGAAAGGTGCAGGCTCTATCAATGCCGGAATTGACAAAATGAAAGATATGGAGATTTATATAACCAAACGCTCATACAACTTGCAAAGCGAGTTCAGAAAGTATGTTTGGGCAAAGGATAAGGACGGGAACTATATCAACGAACCGGAAGACCATGACAATCACGGAATAGATGCTGTACGTTACTATGTATTGGGTGAGCTTCTTGGTAAAATTCAGAAGCCGAAAGATTTAACAGGAATATTCACGCATTAAAAATATAAACTATGCCATTGAATTTAGAAGAAATATTAGCATTGCCTGACATCGGGCAGAAGATAAACTACCTGAAGAAAGGTAGGAAGACTGAACTTCCCGACCGTTGCAAACTTTGGGATGATTGGAATTCGGAACGACATGAAATCATGGTTGACAAAAAGAAGTATCCGGACAGAAAGGTTCTTGAAAAAGAAGCTGAGAAACACTTCGATGAAAAAACTGGTAAGACTTATGAAATCGAAGCAAAGTATAAGACTGAACCGGTGAACCGTATCTCCATTCCATTGGAACAAGATATAGTGAACATTCAAACAGCTTTCACGGTCGGCACAGAACCGTCTATGGATTGCACTCCGACTGATGATGATGAAAAGAAGCTGCTGGATGCGGTCAAAGCTGTATTCAAGTCCAACAAAATCAAATATCAGAACAAGAAGATTGTCCGTGCCTGGCTTTCCGAACAAGAAGCGGCAGAATATTGGTATGTTACCGATGATGATTCGTTTTGGGCGAAGTTCTGGAAGAAAGTTAAGACTTCCTTCGGGGGGAAGGTAAAGCCCACCAAGAAACTGAAAAGCGTGTTATGGTCTCCATTCAGAGGTGATAAGCTATACCCGTTCTTCAACGACGAAGGTAAAATGATTGCTTTCTCACGTGAGTACAAGAAGAAGCTCATGGATGATTCGGAGGTCATCTGCTTTATGACTATCACGGACAAAATGGTTTATCAATGGGATTTGTCTAAAGGGTATGAAGAAAGAACGCCTTTTGCTCATGGATTCCCAAAACTACCGGTTCTCTATGCTTATCGTCCAGAACCTTATTGCAAGAAGATAAAGACATTCCGTGTCCGGCTGGAAAAACTGTTATCCAATTATGCTGATTGCATCGATTATCATTTCTTCCCATTGCTGAAGCTAATTGGAGATGTAGAGGGTTTCATGGGTAAGGTTAAGGATAGAATGGTCAAACTTACAGGTGAAGGTGCGGATGCTCAATATCTGACGTGGAACCAAGCAAATGATACCGTAAAATTTGAGGTAGAAACCCTCTTTGAGAAAGCATATTCTATGACGAATACACCACAAATCAGTTTTGAAAAGTTGAGTGGTGCTGGAAATGCTTTGTCGGGAGTGGCTTTCGATTACGTGTTTCTTTCGACACATTTGCAAGTTCAAAATCATGCCGAGGTGATAGGTGAGTTCTTGCAAAGGCGTGTGAACTTCATAGTCTCTGCTTTAGGTTCTATAAATCCATCTGAATTTAACAAAGCATCTGAAACGATAGATATTAGTACAGAAGTTGTTCCGTATCGCCTTGACAATTTAGAAGATAAAGTTAATGTAGCTGTAAAAGCTGTGTCAGGTGGTGTATGGTCGCAACGACATGGGGTAATGTTTGCTGGAAATATTGACCGCATCGAAGAAGAAATTTCAGAAATAAAAGAAGAACAAGAAGAAAAGAGAAAAGCTGAAATGCAGAAACAAGCCATAAAGAAAGGGGAGTGAAATCACTCCTCTTTGTAGCTCCATTGATAGCCCTTGTGCTTCTTTATTTTCCCATTACAACACATTGAAATGCCCGAATGGTGCGCACCGGTTGTGCGTGCCGCTTCATTCAAACTATCAAATGAATTTATAATTTTGCCGTCTTTTAATTGTAGAACAGCTCGTGAATTATGGTGGTTTTTGCCAGTCTTTTGCTTTCTACCAAGAACCCTATATGCGTGTAGTAAGTTTTCACCATCAGTAACCCATTCAAGATTGGCAACGCAATTATTGGTTTTATCACCGTCTATGTGGTTTACTTGTGGTAGGTTTTGCGGGTTAGTTATAAAAGCATTTGCGACCAAGCGATGAACTTTAAATATACGCTTTCTGCACCATACATTCAAATACCCCTTTTTGCTTTTTATGGGTATTAAAATGCGTCCATCTCTAAACCAATATCCTTTACCGTTCCAGCATTTCTTTGGCAAGGATTTTACCCTACCTAAATTTGATACTTGATAATCGCCTTCGTACCCTTCAATGTCTTTCCAAATTTCATCCATATTCTTTTGCTTTAAAGTTAAATAAATAAAAGGCTGCCTTTAAAGTCGTGCGAAGACTGCCTTTGGATAATCGTGTTATGCTCTATCGGGTATCAGACTATATACACCGTTTACGGCACTTTCGCCAATCATCTTACTGATAGCATCCATACACTCATAGATACCATGATTGAAAGTATTACCTTCTTCAATGTATTCTCTACCGCTTTCTTTAGCTATGATAGTTGTTTGTTCATCAAAGACTACACTTGCCTCTCTCAACTTGATTAACGCGTTCATTAGGTCTAAATTAACCTTGATTTCATTTGTTGCCATAATTATGCGATTTTAATAAGGTTACACTTTTTGAAACAACGCCACTCTTCTTTTTCAGTGTCAAAGTATACTTGGCAATTATCAGCCGTTTTCTTAGTACCTTTTGTTTCTGGTACTCTGTTTTCCAAGAGAGTGCCAAAGGCTTGACGTAACGTGCCATCGGTTTTCTTGAAGTAGAACCTATCTCCACTTTCAAAGCTGCTTTGAGCTTTAAATTAGCCCATGCGCATTTTAATGCCTCACTCATTGAATAACCGTTCTTGCGAACAAAAGACCATGCCATTTGCATAACCTCTTTCATCTGACTTCTAAATTTTGTGCTCATACTACTTATATTTTATGTGTTATATAATATATTCTATTTTTATGCATGCAAATATAGACTATATTATATAAACGGCAATATTGTTACTGTTAATAAAATATAATACAATATATTTTCAGTGTGAAAAATTATATTATAATATATAATGCGTATATTTGTATCAGAAATCAAACTTATAATATATTATATATGGAATTAAGAGTTAAGGATGTATGCAAGGAGAAAGGTGTTACTCTTGCGGAGGTAGCATCTAAAATAGGAGTGGCTCAAGCAAGTCTTTCTAAAATGTTGGGAGGAAATCCGACTATTGGCACTTTAGAAAAAATAGCCGATGCTTTGGGTGTTCCGGTTACTGAACTATTTGAAAAGTCAAACACTGGAGATATAGTAGGCTTCGTAAAGGTAGGCGATATCGTACATGAGGTGAAGTCTGCGGAAGATGTGAAGAATTTAGCAAGTAATTTAAAAGTGCAATAATATGAAAGTACAATGTGGAAAATATGAATTATTAGATTCTATTTTTGTTACGCAAGTTGAAGGAAAACCTATAGATATCACTTTAGAAGATCCAAGTGATAAGGATTTATATATTTCCTTTGCTTTTGAAACCAATAAAGATGAAAAGGAGGGCTTGTTGAAATTTAATATTGAATCTGGCGTAAAGCTACAAATTAAGTTGATAAATTTTATAGGTTCTTTTGGTGGAGGAAATAGTGAAGCTATATTTATTGGTAACTTTAGAAAAAAACAATTATTTTTGAATTATAGAGTTTTTGATTTGTTGGGCTGTGAAAACAAAAGTTTATTAATTAATTTCTATTTGTTAGAAATGGAGGAACAAAATGGAAAATAAGTTTTTACCCCAAGAAAATGGATTTATTTCTAATGTCTGTTCTAATACAAAATCAGATGTAATAATTATCACCGAAGATAAATTAAGGTTGATATTTGGCAAGTTTGTAAATAGAATAAAGAAAACTAGAGATTGGATTAGCTATGCTGGTATATCTGTAACAATTTTATTAAGTCTATTAACTTGCAATTTCGATAAAGACTTTTTAGGGGTATCACATGATATTTGGTATGCTGTTTTTGTATTTGGTTTTATTTCGTCTGCCATAATGCTAATTGTTTCAGTGATAAATTGTTTGCGATCACGTAACTTAACAGATAAAATGATAATTGAAATCAAAAACGAAAAGGCTGATTGATGATTTGAATGATAAGGTGACTACTGCCGTTTCCGCTGTCAGTGGTGGAATTTGGTCAACCCGTGAAGGTATCATGTTTGCCGGGAATGCTGATAGGGTAGAAGAGGAGCTTGCAGAAATCAAGGAGGAACAAGGGGCAAAGAATAACAATGCAGCGTCTCCTAACCCCAAGGGATAATTCATTGCTTCATGTTTTTATAGTACTATTGAGCGGAGCTAATTTAGTTCCGCTTTTTTATTACTAAATTCTATATTATAGAATATATTTCTTGGAAAAATTTTATAATTCAAAATTAATTCATATTTTTGCATCAAATAAATGAGATATGAGAATTGTATCACATAAGAAATTGAAAGAGTTCTACGAAACGAAAGGCTATGAAGATTCACGCATAGCTTTAGAACGTTGGTATGATATAGCGGAAAAAGCTGAATGGAAGAACCTATCAGACATTAAAGTGGATTTTCTTTCAGTTGATTATGTAGGTAACCAACACTATGTATTCAATATCAGAGGCAACAACTATCGGTTGGTTGTCGTTGTTAAGTTTACAATTGGGTACGTCTTCATTCGCTGGGTTGGTACTCATAAAGATTACGATAAGATAGATTGTTCAACCATTTAAGAGATAGAAGTATGAATAAAGTAACGAAAGAACAGTATGAATTTGCTTTGGCGAGAGTGGAGGAACTTCTGCCATTGGTTGATGACAATACGCCTGCAAACGATAAAAATGCGGTGGAGCTTACAGTTATGTCCGATATTGTGATAGCATACGAAAAAGAACATTATCCGATAGAAAAACCGACTGTTGCGGAATTGATAGAGCTATCTCTTGAAGAGAAAGGGATGAGTCAAAAGCAACTTGCTGGTGAGATTGGAATAAGTCCATCGCGTGTGAATGACTATATTTCTGGACGTTCGGAACCGACCCTCAAAATTGCGAGGTTGCTATGTCGAGTGCTGAATATACCTCCAGCCGCGATGTTGGGTTTCTGATTAGTTCATAAGAAGAATATTTAGGCGTGATTCATTCGGTTTCACGCCTTTTTTATACCATTTTACGACAATCGTTTCATTGTCGTGTATCACCTATCTGATAATTTTTCACCTTCTTTATAAATAACGAAATTTACCGTAGAAATTTATAAATCAAATTCATACGGTATGACAATCTTAGAACAAATCTTAGCAGGGCTACAACAGAAATTCGCTGGGGTGGACACTGCTATTCTTACCCGCATTGCCACCAAAAAGGCAGAGGGTGTAACGGACGAGACAAAGGTAAACTCAATTGTTGAGGGTATCAGTTTTTCGGACGTGCTTAATTCTTATGGTGATTTCCGTGCCGGGGATGCTTCCAAGACCGCAGTTTCCAACTACGAAAAGAAGCATAACCTGAAAGACGGAAAGCCAATCGAGACTACCACAACCACCAAAACGGAAGAGAATAAAGACGATGTGCCTGCATGGGCGCAAGCTTTAATTGACTCCAACAAGAACCTTTCTGATAAGCTAACACAGTTTGAAACGGAAAAGGCTCAAGCAACACGTAGCCAGCAGATTTTGGCAAAGGCAAAGGAGTATGGTATTCCCGAAAACTACGCCAAACGATGCGCCATTAAGGACGATGAGGACTTGGACGCATACTTCAAGGACTTGAAGCAGGAGTTCGCAAATGACGGCTTCAAAGGCGTGACCCCTCCCGAATCAGCGGAAGAGAAGATTGAGAAAGAATCTGAATCTATCGCTAAGATGATTGACGAGGGAACGAAAACTATTGTTGAACAAAACAAGAATTAATTATGTCAGCAGGATTTAAGTATGATTTGGTTCCGCTCGTTGAGCAAGAGGAACGCTACGATGTCCAGACCGGTATTCGTAGACGTGGCCCGTTCAAACTCGACACGCAGAACCTAGTAGTGGGAAGTTTTCTTCCCGTATTTACGCCGATTTGTGCGGACTTGAAAAACAAGTTCGCTTATGCGGTAATCAACGTGAGAGTTGTGGAAGCCTATACCACCGGTGCGGAGGCTTTGTCTATCAAGGTAGCCAAGAACTCTTTGGCATACGTGGGCATGTTTGTCGGAAGTGGCACTAAAGGTGCTGAGGTCGCGGCTATTGACAAGTCTAATGCCAATTACGATGTCTTGACTATCAAAGCTGCTTTCGGTGAGAATATCGCCAAAGATGCCGTACTTTTCAATGCGGTTGCGGTTAACGGCTTGAAACAGAAGTATGTAGCAAATTCAGCTCTGTTTAACCGTACAAAGGTTGAGGATGGGATTACGCTGGTTTCATTGCTTCGTACAGCCGCAGAGATTGAGCCTTCAAAACTGGTTATGCCGTTCTCCGAGAACGATAAAGCCAACATGAAGGGATGGTTTGAATTTAACGAGTAAGGAGGTAGGATATGTTTTTAACGATTCAAACATTATTCGATGATGCGAACATTGTTTCCGCTATCATCAGACGTGTGAACCAGACACGCAAGGACACAATCTATTGGCAGCAGTATCTTACTTTCCGCAGGGTAACTACCCGCGTGTTCAAAGATTATATCGGTTCTGTAACCGGAGTTATGGCCGGCTCTATCAATTCACGTTTTGGAGAGAAACCCATCCGTGAACGTCGGAACATCGGTTCCGGATATGGTGAGATTGCCTATTTGGGTGATGCTTATCAGATGTCTATCGACCGTCTTTCTGAATTGCAGGATTTGATTGACAAGTTCAATGCAGCTAAACCGGCAGACCAAAAAGCTGCAATGGAAGAGATTGTAAATTTCCTAGCGGATGATTACCGTCAGATTACCCTTGCTGCTCACAAGCGTATGGATATTATTCTCGGTGCGCTGTTGATGCTTGGTGAAGCCACCGTTTACAACAAAGACGCTGCAATCACTTCCGGTCAGACCAATAATAAACTGCTGGAGATTACCCTTCCGTTCAATTTTATCAAGCCGAAAAGTGGAGATGTGGTTGTGGACGGAAAGAATATGTTTATCTCTTATTTGAGAGAGAAACTTCATTCCTTGGCACCGGACTATGGCGTTTATGCCAAGATGGTTATGACTCGTGCATCTTTCAACAAGTTTATTCTTGGTTCATCTGAATTTGGCGAGCAATATAAGATGATTCTCGGCACTAACGAAATGAAGTTGAGCACGGGATTGGTTTCCTCTTCTTTGGCTTCCGAAGTGTTCACAGGTATCGGCCTGCCACGTATTGAAATCAAGGAGGACTATGTGAAAGACCAGACGGGAAAGAACGTGCAGATTTACGCGGACAACCGTATCACTCTGTTACCTTCCGACCAAATTGGTTATATGCGCCACCATACCCCGTATGAAGCGACCGACCCCGTTCAGGGGCGTACTTACGTTCCGTCAGAGGGGCAGATGCTTATCTCCAACTACCGCGACAAGAACGGCCGCTACATGGAATATACGGCAGAGTGGATTCCGCAGATTAGTAACCCGGATTTGATTACCAATTTCGATTTGAGCGAGATTGCATCCATCCAATCAGCATAAGGAGGTAGGATATGAAAGTAAAGGTTATATCAGTTTTCCGCGACAAGTTCACCGGAAAGTATTATACTCCCGGCGAAGTGATTGAAGTCGGCGAGGAAGCTCGTGTGCTGGATATGGAAAGCCGCAGGCTTGTGCCGAACGGGTTGAAGCAAAACTTCCCGAAGTGAAAGCTCCTGAAGAAAAGAAGGAGGTGAAAATCTCCCTCTTTGAGAATGAGTTCGAGAAAAAGACTTTGGTTGATGCTTTGAAGTCCATCGGCGTACAGGCTTCCGGCAATATGAAAGAGGAAACTCTTTTGGGTAAGGTTGCAGAACTTAATGAAGAATCAACAGCCAAACTGAAAGAAGCATTAGGTATCGAGTAAAAGGATAGGGTAGTGCTTCTACCCTTCCATTGTCTAATTTTATAAATCAGAAAAGAAATGAAGAATTTTATTTTTGCCATGTGTGGCTTTTTAATGATGTCTTTGGTTTCGTTGAGCGTGCAGGCATCAAGTGTGGAATCTTCTAAGTGTGAATACGTGAATCCATCGGTTGATGTTGGTCTGCCAGATATTCAGTTTATCACTTTGGAAACGGCTCTGGCTGATTGTGTTGTACCGACCATGACGCATCCCGTGTTTTTGGTTGCAAATAACCCGGCTATGATGTGTTCGATAAAAGAGGGAATGGCTATTCAAGGGATACGAATTAATGTTCCCAAATGCCCGTTCAGATACATCTATAAATCAAAGTATTGCACGCATTATAGCTATACCGCATATAGTAAACTGATTACATCATATTGATTGATAACAGTCATGAGTAACAAGGAGTTTGTATTAAGCGTATTTGATAAGAATCCCCCGTCTAATCTTGTAGTTGAAAATATACTTTCAAGAACGGGATTGGATGGCGAAGAACCTTTTGCCGAGGAAAATAGGGCAAGATTAGAGGTCGCTTGTGCCAAGCAAATTCCGTGGATGATACAAAATCCATCTTCGGTCAGCGAAAGCGGATTTTCTGTGTCTTGGTCTAATCATGTTGATAGCCTAATGAAATTGTACTCATGGCTGTGTAAACAGTACGGTTTGAAAGACGAACTGGGTAACAAACCTAAAGTGACTTTCTTATGATATTCGCTCCACACATATTGCAGGTAAAAGTTATCACCCCGATGGATAAGGATGAGTTTGGCAGACCTATTCCCGGAACAGGTGGTGAATACTGGCAGGAGGTATGCAAGTGCCGTTGTGATGATAACACTACCAAAGAGTTTTCATCTGATAACGGCTCTGTGTATCGTCCGAATTATCATGTAGTATGTGAGAAAAGAATCACTATCAAGGCTGGGGATGAAGTCCGCTGCATGGATGGCGAAAACGTGAGAGGGCAAGGCGAGGTTTACACGGTGAAGAATACAAACTACTTCAACTACTCGGAATTATGGATGTAGATTTCGATTTCTCCGATGTCGATTCCTTTTTCGACGAAGGCGAATGGGAAGTTGAAAAGAAGATGATTGACGTTGGCGATGAAGCCGTGAAGTACGCAGAGGAACATGGGGATTATAAAGACCATACACTCACTTTGAGAACGTCCAATGATTACGATGTCGATAAAGACGGTTTGACATTGAAAAACGAAGCGGAATACGCATCATTCGTAGAATCTAAAGGGTATGATGTTTTGAGTAGTGCTGCTTTATATGCGGAGAAACGATTAAAAGAAGAATTTGAAAAATGAAAAAGTACATTGGAACAAAACAGATTGAAGCCGAACCTATGACAAGAGGTGACGCGTGGGGAAAACATCTTCTTAGAGAAAATCCGTCAACGGAAAATTTTGACGATGAGGGTTATCATGTTCGTTATGAAGATGGATATGAAAGCTGGAGTCCTAAAGATACGTTTGAAAAGGCGTATAAAATAGCTGATACTTTCCTTGACCGCTTGCATATTGAAATGCGAGATTTATATGAAAAAATGGACAAACTTGCTCCATTTGTTGAATCTGGGAAAATAGACGAAGTTGTGACTGACAAATATCAGAATTATTTGCTTCGTTTGCAACATAGAATTATGAGCAGGTATATTAATGTATTGGAATGCCGTATTGGTAGAGTTGATGGTTCCCCCGAAGCTCCCTTGCATCAGATGACATTTGGTGATGCTATCGAAGTCCTGAAACAAGGTGGGGCCGTCCGTAGGAGCGGCTGGAATGGCAAGGGCTTGTGGGTAATCAAGCAGGTTCCAGCTCGCATTACAGAGGATGTTATTCCAAAGATGCAATCTCTTCCGCAATCAGCAAAAGACCTTATTCTGAAAGGTAAGGGTTTCATTGACTATACTAGTCAATGCCTTATTTACAACGAGAACACCGGGCGTGCTGATTCATGGGTTCCGTCTATCAGTGATGTGTTTGCCGAAGATTGGGAGATTGTGGAATGATAGTAACTACCGACATAGGAAACATTCTCTACCGAGATTGCAAGGCTTTCGGAATAGACATAGTACCCAACGGGGAAACTCTGACGGGTGAATTGAAGTCCGAAAGAATCATTATCCATGCAAAGAAACAACAGCCGGGGACTTATTGGAGAAAGTCTTTCGCGGAAGTGAATCTTTGTGTACCTAATTTAAGCGAGAATGAAGCGAACACAATCCGGCTTAACGAACTTGAAAGAAAGGCTGGCAAGCTGCTTGATGATGTAGTAAATACCTATGACGGTACAACCTATCGTTACTCTATCGAATCAATTGGCACGGAAGCGGATACAGCTTTGAAATGTCATTATGTGAATGTAAGAATTTTATTTGAAGTAATAAATGTAAAATTATAAGATTATGATTTCAGCAGTAGGAATAAAAAGAATCTTGTTTGCCGATATTGATAAGGTAACGGCAGACATTACCCCCGAAATCGCAAAGACTTTGATTCAAGCCGCTATCAAAGCGAAAGATGAGGTTTTGAACGTACATGGAGAAACGTGGCAGATTGAGGAAACGGAAGCCTCTGTCACCGGGTACAAGAACCAATTAACAGGAAAGAATTACCGTTACGATGATGTGCCGGGAGAAGTATCACCCACTTTCTCTATCGGACAATATGACTGGAAGACAAAGAAAGCGTTCATGGGGGGCGATGTTATTCAGGCAACATCTAAAGATGTGGGTTGGAAGCGTGCTTTGGATAAAGTGGTCATTAACAAAGCATTGTTCTGTCTGACCGATGATGATGTCTGGTTCATCTTCCCAAAATGCCGTATTGTTTCCCGTGAAGCCAATACGGATAAGGCAATTGCAATCGCTGTAAAAGGCTTGGTGCAGGAACCGGGAATTGAAGGTGTATCTTCTGAATATAACTATGAAGAAGGGCAGATTAAAGCTTTGCAGGCATGAACTACAGTAACCATTGTACCTACTCCTTCCGATGCGACCGTAAAGCTGGACGGTGTAACGGTCAAGTCAAAGCAGGTGAATGCTGGGGCTACCGTTCACTATGAAGTGTCGAAAGTGGGGTACGTCACTCAGTCAGGAGATATTAAAACCACTCCTTCTGAAGTTGATACCACTCTTAAAAAAGAGATAACATTGGTAAAAGCACAAGAGTGATAACCGGGGGATGGATATATACCATTCCCCCTTTTAGTTTAAGAATATGAATCAAGCAGCAAAAACAGTTTCTGATGCTTTGTTAGGGCTGGATTTCATGAATGTGGAGATAGGAGGGATGGTTTATACCATTAAACCTCCTACAATTAAAATTATCTGTCGTGCCATTCATCATTTTTCCAATATCGCCCTGCGAGGAGATAATATCATGGAGGCTATTAAAGAGCTTCCTGAAGCTACTGAAGATATGCTGAAAGGTATTTCATGCTTTATCTGCGGGAATGATAGTTTGGTCAAAGAATTGGAGAACGGCACTTTTGAAGAAGTCAAAGATGCCTTGGAAGTCTGTTTCTCTATGATGGATATTTCGGCTTTTCAGTGTGTCAGCTCGATGAGGAACGTGTTGATGCTGGCAGCAAGACCGAAACAGTAGGAAACACAACGTTCTTCGGGCAGATAGCTCATTTGATTGACACGCTTCATTTGAGTTATACAGAAGTGTTTGAGGTTATCCCTTATAGGAATCTGTTGATGATGCAACGGGATAAGTTACACGCAGTATATGGTGGTCAGAAGGTGAATAGAATCAGTGGTAAGGAATTGGCTAATCGTAGGAAAAAATTATAGATATGGCGAAATTATATTTTAAGGTAGGTAGTGACTGGGAAGAAGTTGTAAGGCTTCGTAATGAAATTGCGAAGTTAAAGCAGGAGTTAATGAGCATGGATGGCACGCAGTCTCCTGCTGCTTTCAAGGCTTTGAATGCCCAACTTGCTGCATCCAACCAAAGATTGGATGAGTTGGTGACTAATGCAGCCAAAGCTGGAGCGGAGATGGAAACGGGATTCAAAAGGAAAATCTTCGATGCTTCCCAGGTCGTGAATGGATTCACAGAGAAGATTCTTGCTCAAAAAGCGGTAGTTAAGGATATTGAAGCGGATGTAAAACGACTTGGGGATGCTTATCGTATAGCATTGAAAAGGAATCCGTTATCAGCAAATAGCAAGTTAGAAGAATACAATGCTGCCCGCAAAGCTCTTGATGAAGAAAAGGCGGCTTTATTTGGATTAACCCAACAACAAGCCGAAGCGCGTCTTTCCGTAAAGAAACTTCGGGATGAATACGCCCTTTACAATGATGACGCAAAAGAGGTTGTAGAAACTAATAATGGTATTGCTATTTCTTGGAAGAAAGCCTTGGCGGTTATCGGTGGCGCTGGTGTACTGAAAGCATTAGGTTCTGAAATGATTCGTGTACGTGGCGAGTTCCAAGCTGCTGACACTGCTATTGGAACTTTATTGGGAAACAAAGAGAAAGCCAATGCCCTCATGTCACAAGTTCGTGAGTTCGCTAAAATTTCCCCGCTTGAGTTTTCTGATGTAACAGCAGCTACGCAGATGATGCTTGGTTTCAACATTGAAGCCGAGAAAGTTCCCCGTTATCTACAAGCTATTGGCGATGTTTCTATGGGGAACACACAAAAGTTTAATTCTATGACTTTGGCATTCTCTCAGATGTCCGCTGCCGGTAAACTGATGGGTCAAGACCTCAATCAGATGATTAATGCAGGATTCAATCCTCTGCAAATCATGTCTGAAAAGACCGGTAAGTCTATCGCTACCCTCAAAGATGAGATGTCTAAAGGGGCTATTTCCGCAGAAATGGTTCAGCAGGCATTTATAGATGCTACTTCCGCCGGTGGTCGATTCTATCAGATGTCCGAAAACGCTTCAAAAGAGATAAACGGTCAGCTTTCTATGATGCAGGATGCGATGGATAGTGTTCTCAACGAGTTAGGTGAGAAATCGGAAGGTGTAATTATGGACGGCATTCAAATGACTACTTCTTTGATTGAAAACTACGAAACAGTCGGCAAGATACTTGCTGGATTAGTAGTTACTTATGGCGCATATCGTACTGCTGTGATGCTTACTACTATCGCAACGAGCAAACACACGATAGCCGAGATAGCCCTTACTAATGCCCGTGTACTGGCACGGAAAGCACAAATGGCTCTCAATGCGGCAATGCTTACCAATCCTTATGTTTTGCTGGCGACTGCCGTTGTAGGGCTTGGTGCGGCCATGTGGACTTTCCATGATTCCGCAACCGAAGCCGAAAAAGCACAGAGAAGGTTTAACGAACAGCAAGAAGAAGCTAAAAAACAAGAGGAAGAACACAAGCAGAAAATTGATTTCCTTGTACAGAGTTCCCGTGACATGGCTTTGTCTGATTTACAAAGAGGACAGAGCTTGGCGGAGTTGAGAAAAGAATACCCAAAGATATTCGCTCAATACGACATTGAAACCATTAAACTTGCTGATATACTCAAATTAAAGCAGCAGATCGCAGAGGAAGATGCAAAACGTGCCGGAGAAAAACAAGCCAAAGAATTTTCTAATATTGAATCTGAAATCAAATATTACGAAAATTTACTAAAATCTCTTTCCGGCCAGCAAGGTGTTGATGGATATGTGAAGAAGATGAAAGAATTGCGTGCTATGCGTGACGTTATGTTACAAGACAAGGGGAAAGGCATTTCAGAGCAATTCATATCCAATTTGAACAATGTTGATGTAAAGGAATTTGACCGATATATTTCCGAACTTGAAAGGAGAATCAAAGGAAAGGGTGATAATGGAACCATCAAACTCCGTTTGCCTATTGATGTAGAGGGAACTTTGTCAGATGAAGCAATCTATAATGTCAAAGACATAAAAACACTCATAGATACTGCAAAATCTGCCAAGCAAACCCGTATTGATTCAGAGAAAAACAAAACTACTTACAAACAAGACTACGATAAAGCCAAGAAAGAGTGGGAAGATGCCAAAAAGAAACTCTCTGAAATAGAAAAGGACAAATCCAAGTTTACCTCAAAGCAGTATGAAGAAGCTAAGAAACGGGTAGAAACAACTGAAAAATCCTATAAAAATTTAGGTGGTATCACTGGTAGTTCTTTAACCAAGCAGGAAAAAGCTGCTGAAAAGCAAAAAAAAGAACAAAAAAAGACAGCCGAACAACTTCTTTCACTTCGCCGTCAGAACCAACAGGATGAAATCAACCTGATGAGAGAAGGCACAGAAAAGAAGTTGGAACAGATTGACCTTGATTATCAGAAACAGATTGATGCGATAAGAAAACAGGAGGAAGAATGGAGCAAAGCTGGTAACGGTAAGCTGACCGACAAGCAGGCACAGGAAATCTCGGAAGCTTATGCCAATGCCGAAAGTATGAGGGATAAAGATATTTCCGATGTAACTGAAGGACAGCTGAAAGCCGAACAACAGGCTTTGAACGACTACTTGAAAGAATATGGCACGTTCCAGCAGCAGAAATTGGCTATCGCCCAAGAGTATGCGGAAAAAATAAGGAAAGCACAGGAAGAAAACGGTGTTAATAGTGCACAAGTAAAGTTACTGGAGAAACAACGTGATGTTGCCATACAGAACAAGGAAACAGAAGCCATAAAAGCCAATATAGATTGGGTTACTGTGTTCGGTGAGTTTGGTTCCATGTTTTTCGACATGGTAAAGCCTGCCTTGGACGAAGCTAAAAAATACATCCAAACCGACGAGTTCAAAAACTCCGATCAGGCAAGTCAGAAATCATTGATTGACGCCATCAGCCAGATGGAAAAGTCTTTGGGTGGTGCAGGTGGGGTGAATTTCAAGAAACTGGGGGAGGATGTAAAAGCCTATCATACAGCCGAACAAAACCGTATCAATGCCATAGAGATTGAAACAGCCGCTTTGGAAAAACTAAAGAAATCACAGGATGATTACGCCAAAGCACAGAAGAGTGGAACAGAAGAAGAAAAGCAGGTTACAGCGAATGCCCTTGATATAGCACGACAGAATGCTGACATTGCATCCGCCAATGTAAAGACACAGACGGATATCGCCAATCAGGCCCAGCGTAATGTGACTGATACCGCCACCAGACTGAAAGCAAGCATGGAAAATTTGTTGGGAGGCTTGCAGCAGATTTCATCCGGTGGATTATATAACGCGTATAGCGGAATTATCAAAACCGTGAACGGATTCAAGGATGTCATAGGAAAAACGTCAGAATCTCTTAAGGAGGTCCCCATTGTCGGATGGATTCTGTCCATCATTGACGTACTCAAAGACGGATTGAGTGATCTTGTCGGTGGTCTGCTTGATGCTGTTCTGAACGCGGTCAGTGGAATTATCGGTGATGTCTTGTCAGGGGATTTGTTTGTCACAATCGGCAGGTCATTGAGGGACGGCATAGGAAACATCCTGAACGCGATCTCATTCGGAGGCTTCAACTCCCTGTTTGGAATAGGTGGAAACGCCAAGGAAGTACAGGAAACGATAGACAGGCTGACGAACAGGAATGAAACTTTGCAAACGGCCATCGAGGATCTGACTGACGAGATGAAGGCAAGCAGGGGAATGAAATCGGTTGAATCTTACAAGGAAGCTGTAAAATATCAGGAGGAAGTCAATAAAAACTATCTGCAAATAGCAAAGGAGCAAGCCGGATATCATAAGAGCCACGGCAGTTGGCAGCATTATCTGAAATGGACGGATGAAATGCTGGAACACGCAAGAAAAGCTACCGGTATGCAGGATTTCTCTGGCACTGATTCCTTGTGGAATCTGACCCCCGAACAGATGAAGGCTCTACGGTCGGACGTATGGTTATGGGATATCATGGAATCTTCCGGTAAGGGAGGTTACGGTGAGCGTGTTACCGACAAGCTGGATGATTATATAGAGCAGGCAGGAAAACTGGAAGAACTGACCGACAGTCTTTATGAGGGCTTGATCGGAATGTCATTCGATTCCATGTATGACAGTTTTGTAAGCAGTCTGATGGATATGGAGAAGAGTGCGGAGGATTTTGCTGATGACATATCCAAATATTTCATGCAAGCGATGCTGTCAAATGCCATCGGTGAACGGTTTAGTGACAAACTGAGGGCATGGTATGATAAATTCGGTGAAGCCATGAAGGATGATGGTACGCTTGACAATAATGAGCGTAAGGAGCTGATGGATGAATACATGGGTTATGTGGACGAAGCCATGAAGCTCCGTGACGAACTTGCCGCAGCAACCGGATATGATAAGATTTCGCAAGAATCAACATCCCAGTCAGCTTCATCCAAAGGTTTTCAGGAAATGAGTCAAGATACTGGCGAAGAGTTGAACGGTAGGTTTACAGCATTGCAGATTGCAGGAGAAGAAATAAAGAATCAGAATATTATTCAATCTCAATCACTTAATCTACTAACAGTAAAAGCAGATGCTCTACTTTCCATAGATACGGAAACAAGAAATATTGCTGATGATACGCGGGATTTGATAGCGCAATCCTATCTTGAATTGGTACAGATTTCAGAAAATACAGGGGCAATCGTCAAACCTATTCAACAGATGCAAAGAGATATAGCAGAAGTTAAAAAGAATACAGCAAAATTATAGTCTATGGATGAATTATTAATTAATGGCGAAAACGCTTATACAACATGGGGTGTGAGAATGGGAGAGGGGTTTCTTGATGTTATTGGGGCATCCGCTCCCATGAAGGATTTTATTGAGAACAAAAGCCGACTTGAACATGGGAAACGGGTAATAATCAATAATCCTAAAGTCGATGAGAGGGAAATAACTCTTTCGTTCACTATCGAGGGTAATTCTCAGTCTGATTATCAATCAAAGAAAAAAGCTTTCTTCAATGAGCTTTATAAAGGCAAGGTTGATATTCAAGTCCCGGCTAATAGTAGCGAGATTTATCATCTGATTTATCTCGGTAAAAGTATCACTTACGCACAGAGTTTAGACCGAACTTTCGGAAAAATTTCAGCCAAGTTCAATGAGCCGAATCCGGCCAACAGAACTTAATTCACGACATTGGTTTTATTGTCGTGTATGTGAGTGCTCAAAATTGGGCACTCTTTTTTTTATCTCCGAACTTTGAAGACATGAAACAAATCGACATCAAAGACATATCCGGTGCTATCCTGCTTACAACTCTGATTAATGAAGGCTGTAAGCGTAAGTTCACTCTGATGAAGGAGGACTACATCACATTAAAGTTCTCCTTGGATAATCCCATATATTTCAAACTTGGCTCATACATGGAGTGTGACTTCGGACTGTTCGAAGTGTGCGATTTGCAGAAGCCCGCATTCAATACCAATACCGCCGGCTACGACTATGAGCTTCAGCTTGATGCCTATTATTGGAAATGGAAAAACAAAATCTTCAAATATACCCCGGAGACGGCCGGACAGGAGGCGTCCTGGAACCTGACTGCCCCGCTTGACGTACAAGCCGGTATAGTCCTTAGAAATTTGAAAGCTCTTGGTTACACATACAAAGGACAGGATTTTGTTTTCTCCATTGACAGTACGGTAGAGAACAAATCACAACTGATGTCTTATGAGAACATCAACATTTTGGATGCCTGTTTCTCCATGGCGAAAAAATGGGATTGCGAGTGCTGGATAACCGAGAATATAATCCATTTCGGGCGTTGTGAGTTTGGCGACGCGGTGGACTTCGAGATCGAGAAAAACGTGCAGGAAATGCCACGATCTGAATCCCGGTCCACCTATGCGACAAGAATCTATGCTTTCGGCTCGACAAAGAACATCCCTTCTAACTACCGTCCGGTTGATGAGACCGTGGTTGTGAACGGTGTGGTGCAGCGCAGGCTGATGTTACCCGAAGGAACCCCGTACATAGACGCTTATCCCAATATGACCACCGAGGAAGCCATTGAACAGGTGGTTATCTTCGATGAAGTCTATCCCCGAAGAACGGGCACCATGTCGGATGTTACTACCATCGAGGTGACGGACAAGGTGGAGAATGAGGACGGCACAACCACTGAGGAAAAATGGAATGCCTACCGTTTCAGGGATACAGGTGTTAACTTTTCTGAGAAATATATCCTCCCCGGTCAGGAGCTGAGGATACGTTTCGCGTCCGGGCTTCTCAACGGTCTGGAGTTTGCCGTGAAGTTCAATCCTGAGGGAAAGCCGGAGAAGCTGGAGGATGGCGGATGGAACCCTGAGGCACAGCTTTGGGAGATAGTCAGGAATGAGGACTACGGCAGACCGCTTCCCGGCGATGTGCTCTTTCCCCAGGATGGAGATGAATATGTACTATCCGGCTGGGACAGCACGAAAATAACCGAACTGGGGCTTGTGGGTGCTGCAGAACAGGAACTGAAGGTCAAGACGGAAAAATACGCTTCCAAATCAAAGGTTGACCCGAGTACTTACGACTGCACGATGATGTCCGGTGACGCATACCGCGAGGACGGCATTCATAACCTCTACAGCATCGGTCAAAAGGTCAACCTTATCAACAAAGCCTATTTCGAGAACGGAAGGAAGTCAAGGATTATCGGTTTTGAATTTAACTTGGATTTCCCGTTTGATTCGCCTGTCTATACCGTTGGTGAGACCGCCGCCTATTCCCGTATCGGGGAGCTGGAGGAAAAGGTTGAGAGCCTTACCCTGAAGGGACAGACCTATACGGGTGGTGGCAGCGGCGTGTATGTGATCGGAAGCCACGACTCCACCCCTGCGACAGACCATAACGTGTATTCCGCATTGCGCTCCTTAGTAATGTTCCTTCGTAAGGATCAAGCGGACGGAACAAATTTCTTATTGAAGTTCGGCAAGTTCATCGACTCCATGATTGCCGGTAAGGGCGCCGGTATCTATCCTGACGGGCGCGGTCAGTTCGAGCGTCTTGAGGTGCGCGGTTCCGCAGTGTTCAAGGAGGTCATCTATAACCGCCTGAACGCACAAGAGGGCGATACGTCTTACTCCGAGAACGGGGTCATTGAGTCTGTGACTTTGGAGAGCGACGGAACCTATACCCTGAAATTGCGCAAGCGTTGGGAGAATGACTTTACCGCATTCCAGGAGGGTGATATAGTGTACGGGATTGTAAACAACCTCTTTTCAACGGGGGAGTATTACGCCTCGTGGATGCGCGTGCTGTCCAAGAATGTCCCGGCCAACTCCATCTCGGTGTTGTCATACCCGGACAGTGAGGTGCCGGGCGGTAAAAACTATCCTCCCACAGAGTTGACGATCATTACCAGAAGAGGAAACGCCTTCAATGAGGACAGGCAAAGCTACTGGTATTTGTCCGCCACCACGGATAAATGTCTTGTCTGGCTGGAAGGAGTAACGAAACCTGTCCTGGAACAGAACAACTATTACATGATATTGGGGCGTTTGCCCAATTTGGATTTGTTTGACAATCTCCCCGTCAACTATAAGCACTCGTACATATTCGCCCGTGCCGGCATCTTCGGTGAACTTTACCGGGTGGACTGGCAGGGACTGCCCGTACAGGAACTGGTGGACCGTGGCTTTTGGTCGGCCGAAGTCGCGTCCTCTGACAATCCTTACACCAATACGCAGGAGCGGGCGGACACGGTTTGGCACTACGGCTGCAAATGGAAGTGCCTGATGACGGGAACAGCCGACGAACCGCAATATGCGGCGGCCGGATGGGCGATGCTGGAAGGGAACCCGGAATTTACGATAGAGATCGGCAGCACAAAGGGGTGGTATTTTGATATCGAGACTTTTTCCACAACGCTATATATTACCGGCAAGCTGTACAACCGTGACGTGACAGATCATATACTTGACGCTGATGTGAGCTGGACGCGTGATACCGGGAATGTATCAGAAGATAACGCATGGGCGGTGAAGCGTGCCGGCGCCGGGAAAAATCTTCCTCTGACGATAGATGATCTCGGACCGAATTATACCAACATGCGGGTGTGTACGTTTAAAGCACAGGCGTTATTGCGTGACGGGCAGCAGTTTGAAGTGGCGGAGAATTTTGTAACATTTTAAAATGGTTTTATACAATGGCAACAAAGCAACGAAAAATAGAAATCAACTACCGGCTGTTACAAACCAGTTGTAACATCGAGGTGGTGGGCAGCGTGCCGGACATGCAGGTCTACCAGGCTGACAAGGCTGAATACACTCCGGACTATACGCTGACACCGCTGGTCCTGTTTCCGCGGTGCAACGCCACGGACCCGGAAGCGGTGACTAAGATCGGGGCGGTCAACTCCAGGCTGACCAACATGAAGTGGTACGAGCGCATCGGATCCACACGCACGCTTATCACATCGACAAACACAGACTACAGCATTACGGAGTCCGGTGACAGCAAGGGACAGATCACAATGAAAAGAAATGTCGCTGTCCTAAAACCCGTCACGCTGGAATTTTACGCGGAATATGCCGACACACGTACCGGACAGCTGTTCACTTTTCAAATGAGCCGGGTGATCCGCACCATTGACGGTACGGATGCCATCCCCGTGTTGACGATAGACAGTCCGTCCACGCTGGACTGGAACCCGGTGCGTGACATCACCGCACAGACCATCACGGCTAAACTGATGGTAGGCGACACGGACGTGACGGCTACGGGCAAGTGCAGGTTCTTCTGGTACCGCCTGTTGCCTACGGGAGCGCTGGAGGAGATAACCACAGGAGCGGGTGACAACGACTGGGAGTTTGTATCACTGAACAAGAATGTATACAAGATTGACCGCAATTATATAGGCGATGACATCACGATTGTCTGCAAGGCCACCTATGCGGCTTCCGGGACTCCGGCATCAACCCCGGGCGCATCGGACCCGGCAGTCTCTACGGTGATACGCCGCAGGATTCCGAAGGTTGAAGCCGACTGGGAGGGCGTACCTGCGGGTGTTCCGGACGGGACTTACGCCATCTTTCCCAAGCCCGTCATTCGGGATACCATGGGGGTTATCCCGAATCCATCCGCCATGTTTAACTGTCACTGGTACGTCAAGAAGAGCGGAGATGCCGGATATGCCAAGGTTGCCGGCGGATATTCTCCCAAGATACCTTTCAGCAACGGCATGATGTTAAAGCTGGAGGTGGAGGACAGAGGCCCTTACGTGGCGCTGACACAAGGCGGCAAGGTGCTCACGCAGGGGGGCAAGGCGGTAGTAGCAAGAAAATTTGGATAACATTAAAAACAATGGAATTATGGCATTTTACATTAAAGTAACGAAGGAGGTTGCAGACCGGTTGCATCTGACCGGTATCCGCAACAGGACAGCGGATGGCAATGTTTTATTGTGGCAGGCGGACGTGGCACGTTTCCCCGGCGACACTGTGTTTGAGAGAGCCAAGGAAGTGGGCGGCATCTGCCTGACCCCGCAGGCGGCGAAAGAAGAGATAGACGGTACGGACCATCCCGTCGAAGTATTCACACCTGCCTCTTGGGGGGAGGACAACACCGGAAGCTCCGAAGGCACGGATAGTACGGAAACAACCGGGGAAGGAGGAGCGTCATGAGTTTGGCCAGCGCGACCGGACAGGTCATATTTTCGCAAAAGGGCGGCGTTTATATGCCGTCAATCCAGTGTAATCAGGGAGATCTGTATCAGGAGTATATGGGCGAAGCGTCCGCGCCGACAAACATCGCGCCGGACTTCGCATCGCTCAAGCCTGTCTTGTCCTTCATTCTCACCTCTTCGCGGGTGGCGGAAGGGCTGGTGGTCCCTTCCTCCATGAAATGGTATTTCAATGATGTCGAGATCAAGTTCTCGGGCAATGTCTCCACCAACACGTTTGGCGGTGAGACGGGACATTTCAAGTTTATCCCTTACCAGTCCGGTACGACGGATTACTACGGATTGCAGATCGTCAAGAACCTGGTCAAGGCGAGCGGAGCGGCCTCCTGTACCATCAAGGGTGAAGCCACCGTGACCGTAGGGAATACCAGCGACACCGTCCAGTTCGTCTATAGCATCCCCATCACCAAGGGGGTCGGGAACCAGAAGCATGTGACGATCATTGCCGGTGACAACAAGTATTTTACCCTTCGGGACAAAGGGCAGAGCTGTATTCTGAAAGCCGTAGCCCGCATGGGCAGTGACGAGATCACTACAGGCTTGACCTACAAGTGGTACAACCAGGTCAACGGTGCGTGGAGCGTGCTGGGCGGAAAGACCACGCAGACATTGACCGTCACCAACGATATGGTTGACACGACAGGTGTGTTCAAGGTGGAGGTGTACCAGAGTGGCAAGCTCATCGGTCAGGACACGCAGTCCGTAATGGATGCGTCCGACCCGTTTGATTTGATCCTGAACCCCACGCCCGAGGACGAAACCATCCGGGAAAGTGGTGACACGGTGGTCTATAAGCCCATTCTGGTCAAGCGTGGGAGTACCACCAAGTACAAGGACATGACTTTCTATTTCGTGTTCATGGACAGTGCCGGGGTGATCCTTAACCCGTCCACCTCCGGTACGGCAGCCACTTCCGGCACGTGTACTTGGGACATGTGCCAGCAGGCAGGAGGCAATGTGGCATGGACCATCACAACCAAGGAGTAAGGAGGTGATATGCCGTTGGTGACTAGAACCGGACAGGTCAGTTTTGCTCCCAAAGGTGACAAGGGAGATAAGGGAGCGCGCATGCGTATGCGTGTATGGGGGGCGTCTGTGTCTTACCTGGAGGGCAAGCAAGGGCAGCAGTTTTACGACATTGTACTTTATGACAACCTGCTGTACCTGTGCATCCGTTCGCATACATCGGTATCGACGGAGACTCCCAAGCAGAATGTGGCTTCGGGAAAAATAAAATACTGGGAGGCGGCACAGAGCTGGACTTTTATCGCCACCAAACTGTTGCTGACCGAGAAAATCAAGGCGTCCATGATTGACGCGGACGGTATCAGGGCGGTTGATGTGGATATCAGCGGAAAAATCACGGCGGATAGCGGACGTATCGGTCCGTTCTCCATCGCTTCCGGAGTATTGTCCTCAAAAACTCTATATGAGGATACAACAGACACTTATGTCGGATTCAAATTATCCGCCGGGCAGATTGAGTTTTATAACGACAGGACATTCGCAAGCGTAAAACTCGGGGGAAACACGCAGTTTGTCACAATCGAAGGGATTAAGTATGATGCCGGAATTGACATACAGAGTCCGAACGCCATGCTCGGGATGCATATCAAGACCCCGAGCATTCCCCTGTTCGTGGAGGGAGGTAACATTTTCCTTCATCCGGACAATGACAGTTATGTTTCTCTCCGTGGCATAGTGGGCAACTGGAGGAACATATCCGTCAGCACCTCTCTGAATAACAATGATGACAATGTGATGTTTATTAATACGGGTAACATAGAGGTGACGCTTCCTCCGAATGTTCCCGGGCATACCATATACTTCAAACGTATGAGCGGCGGGGTAAGACTGACAGGAGGGCGCATCCTGCCTGCCCCTGGAGGAAAAGAGGCGTCCTATATGGATTTGGATTATTCATCCGGATTCATTAAATGTATGGGCAATTATTGGGTTATGTTTTATTGCGGATAACAGTATTTAATTAAGAATATTATGAAAGTTGATTTTACAAAATTTCCCCTGTTCACGGGGATAGACAGACAGGATATGGTGATAGCGGATATCCGTAAGGATATCGCTGACGGCATTTACAGGAACGTGCCCGGTCTTCCGGCGCACGTGCTTGCGGAGAAGATCTATCGGAACGAGCTTGTGGAGCTTGCCGATGACGAGATTCATATACTTGACCTCTACACTTCCGCTTCGGTGGGGCAGCTTGCCGACTCATGGCAGGATTATAAGAAAAACAATTTGGAAACTGGTAAATAAAAAATATTATGGAAAAGATGGAATTAAGTGAGGCGTTGAAAGCCAATGCCTCAGTACTGGAAGGACTGTTAGGAGTTAGCAGTAGTACTATATTTAAAGGAAAAGGGTATATCCAGTTAGAAACTGAAGACGATATTGATAAAGTGTATGAGCCTGGAGTATATGCAATAAAAGGCACTTCATACAATGATCAAACGCTTCTTGTTTTCAGTCATAATCTGGGACAGTCAACAGTACAATTTAGGACTAATAACTATGGTGGTTTTTTAGTGTTTAGAATAAAATGGTGGAGTGGTGCTTGGGGAACCTGGAAGACGGTTTCTTTGACATAAAATTTATCTGTTTGCACTTCTGGAAGGACTGTTAGGGATAAATGATACGTGGTACAGAAAGAGATCTGTTAGTATTACCGATTTTAATGAATTTAAGAGTACTGGATATACACTTCTCGAAGGAGTTCAATCAATGGACAATAAACCAAATACACCGAGTAATTATGGATACTTGGAAGCTATTTTTTATAAAGATGGCTATACCAAGCAGTTTTTTACAGATTTGCAGAGCAGAGTTTTTGTTCGAGCATCTAATAATGGAGTTTGGGATAGCTGGAAACAAATGCAAACAACATAGTATTACAAATAAGCTATATTTTAATGAAATAAAACAGACGGGTGCCGGCCCACACCCGTCCGCTCCTCATGTTACCAAATAATTATAGTATTTCTACATTTTCAGCATCATCCAGATTCTCATCAACTATATTCATGGATGAAGACAGGTCAACAAAACTAGAATCCAAAAACAAAGCACTTACACGAAATGAAGCTGTGTTTGTCTTACTCCGAACGAAGAGGGAACCATCTTTTCGTTTGAACTCTATTTCAGAAGTTATACTACCGTTGACTTTCCTTATGATATAGGAGTTACCAGTATTACTATTAATAAAGAACATACCTGTAACGCCACCCCAATATATATACAATATTACACCGACATAGGAGTTGCCTGAATTCGCTATGCGAACGATACATACTTCTTGAACAGAGCCTTTATTGCAAGCCAATACAGGAGAAAGAACACCTTTCCTTAATAGCCCTTCACTTCCTAAATTGGCAATCGGCATTAGTCCTTCCAGAAGTGCAAACAGATAAATTTTATGTCAAAGAAACCGTCTTCCAGGTTCCCCAAGCACCACTCCACCATTTTATTCTAAACACTAAAAAACCACCATAGTTATT
>SKED01001027.1_pt1 | contig 27057 bp, 20 predicted proteins | sample 4826651 | NCBI WGS metagenome assembly SKED01 (sample SAMN11008818, study PRJNA524170) | human gut metagenome | biome: Human fecal sample; material: Feces; isolation source: fecal sample from pouch patient p19 | host: Homo sapiens | place: Israel: Tel-Aviv | collected 2016-06-28 | reverse complement strand
GTTTGACATACGCCGCGTAAAGCTGGGATAATCACCGTCATACAGGCGGTAGAAGATCATAACAGCTTCGGCGCGGGTCAGATCACCGTTCGGGCGTACGCCCTTGTCGGGATAACCGATGATGTAGGTCAAGTCCTTATGCGAATACACATACTCAACACTTTCAGTGTAGTCCGCGTAGGTGTAGTTTGTGATCGTCTGCGGGGATTTTTCCTCGTGCGTGACGCTGTATGTCTGCTTTTCGGCAATCTCCTTGCCGTTTTCTGCGTCAAGATATTTTGCCGTCACCGAGGATAGCGTGCTTGCAGACTGCGTACTGACAGCAAACGAATTAGGGATAATCGTTGCCGCCATCGCCAGCGACAGTCCCGCTGAGGTGATTCGCTTTATAATCGACATTGTTTCACTCCGTTTCTGTTAAGTAATGCGTGCAGGTACGCCCGCCGATAAGTCGGATACCGGCCAAATTCAAACAGACGTCCGGCGCGGCCAGCCGCAGACGAGCGATTGCCTGCTGTTCTTTATTCATTGCGCCCCATCAGCTTGAAATAGGCTTTCGGGCGTTTCGGCAGTTCCGTCCAGAAAATACAGCGACCGTACAGATCGTGAACGAAACTCTCACGGCCTAAGTAAAGCTGTACGTCCATTTTGCCGTTCGGATACAGGCACAGAACCCGATGACCGCGTTCCGGCAGTATCTTATTTGCGTTTTTCCATTCCATAGATAACCTCCAAAAGCAAAACCGGAGGAATCCATGCGATTCTTCCGGTTTGTGATTATTCTGTTGTCCGAAAGTTTACGCAATCACTATCATATATATCATCACCTCGCATTTCTCTGTCAGCCTATTCGTCCTCACCCCCGACTGCCGGGAAACATCAGGCGGTCGGCGGCGTACCGACTTCACAGGCATTGCACCTATCTTGTTGTCCGATCTCATGGCCTGTGACGCTTTTAACGCTCGGACTGTGACTGATCGGGAGTATCATTATCATCTATGTGGGTCGTCGCCTTGTCGGGAGCCGCCCGACAGTTCGCGGCTTTACGCCGCAGCTCTCCGCACAGAATTTGTACCTGATGTTTGATGTTCAGTTGCCAAGGAGCAGTGAGGGTTTATTTTGCCCCTCACTATACTCCAGAGAAAAACGGCCATTGGAACAGAAAAAATTAGGATTTTGAAAAATATTTTTTCAGCTTCTCCAAAATGCAATCACGTTCTCTGCGAACTTTTGTATGCGATACCCCGATTTCACGGGCATATTCTCGTACTCCCATACCACGGAAAAACAGTGCATCTACTAAGTTTCTCTCATTATCGCTCAGTTTTTCAAGTGTCAACGGCAACTGCTCAATCTGTTCTGCACGCAGTTTCTCTGTTTCATGTGCGATATAGATGTCCTCTGCACTGAGCACTGCATCATACACAGTCGTTTCAACCGGAGCACCATCTTCCATCATCTGCTCCAACGAAAGTTCTTTGCCTTTGGGCGCATCCTCCATTATGTAGCGCGCATGGTTGTCCATCTGCATATACGCAGTAAATATCTCGTCCGAAACCTTAACATCCTGTCCATATACAGAGATGATGTTTGCAACCACGTTGCCGTCCTTATCTTTAACCCGCTTGTAGTTGCGGTTTTTCTGCCAGTTTTTCATTTTAAGCTCCAATCTCAAAGTTTTTGTTTGAGATTAGAGATTATGGATAGCGGGCAATGCAGGCTTGCCAGGAATCTATAAAAGAGCGAAACAGCAGATAATTTAGGATTTTAGGATAAAAAATAGAGCCTTTCGCATGGCTGTCAGACCATGTAAAAAGCTCTATTGCAGCAAGCGAAAATACTGTTATGCCCTGTTGTTTTTTATTCCATAAAGTGAAAGGCGGTTCAATCGAACCGCCTTTTCTGAATTTATTACTCCGCGTACCCGTCCGGGAACACGACGGTCAGCACCCATTTGAACGCTTCCTCGCCGTATACCGCGTGCGGCACGTTGGCAGGCATAACCAGCGTTTCGCCTGCCTTGACGATGTGCGGCTTGCCGCCTACCGTAAAGCGACCTACGCCCTCGAGCACCGTCACCATCGCGTCACCGATGGATTCATGCGTGCTGATTTCCTCGCCCTTGTCGAACGCGAACAGCGTCACGCTGACGGCCTTGTTCTGCGCAAGGGTCTTGCTCACCACCTGTCCCGGCTGCACCGAAACGAGGTCGGTCAGCTTGAATACGGTTTCGTGGTCGATGTTTTTGATAAACTGCATTTTCCTGTCCTCCTATTATATAAATCAGCAGTAGTAAAGGAACGAGCGCAGACGCGACCAGCCTGCTTCATCCCAGTCGCCGTCCAGCGACAGCTCAAATAGCGGTGCCGGACAATTCTGCGCCATGCCGCGCAGACTGAGCACCATTTCGGTGTTCTCGTAGCGCGGAGAGAGCGTCAGCACCGCCGCGGCGTGCTCGCCCATTTCCAGTGTCTTTGCGTAGCGATAGCGGCCGTTTGCACCTGCAAAACCGTCCAAGTGCGCTTCTGCGACCTCGAACAGCCGGTCCGGCGTGTGCGAAAACGTACTGCCCTCACCCATCGCGGCGGAAACCTCATTGAGCAGTGTGCGGTCGGCTTTTTTGCCGTTGTCGCGCCACAGGAACCACAGCATTTCGCTGAGCGGCATACGGCGCACGGTCTTGCCCTCGTGCTCGAGCGCGGACAGGATTCCCTCGTCCAAACCGGTCAGGCACATCGGCGTACCGACTGCCGCCAGCGCATGACTGTCCGCTGGAACCTGCTTTGCCAGCGCAAGCAGTTCTTCCCTGCTGAGAATGTGCTGCGGTGCAAGCCGTTCACGCTGAGTTGCGGGCAGCGCGTACACCAGATCGCCGGTCAGCACGGCGCGGAGCAGCAGCTCCGGGTCATCCGCAGTTTCCGACAGCTCCTCCAGCATGGGCGCTGCAATGCCGCATTTTGTGTATCCTCTGCGGTCGAGAATCGAGCGTACCACGCGCGCATACTGGCCGTCTGCATCCGCGCCGTAGCCATACGGAATGAGGAATTGCAAGCCCTCGTCGCCGCCGTTTTTCTCGATTGCCTGCAGGCACGCGCCCACCAGCATCGGCAACGGCAGATACTCCTTGGAGTTCATTTCCGCGCGACCAATCTCCAGTGTTTCACGGGTGAACGGCGGCATTGCTTCCGCGTTCACACCCTGCCGCTCAAAATACTCCACCAGATACGGCGTATACGCGCCGAGGTTCGGCACCAGCAGCTTACGTCCGTCCGTTTTTGCCTGAATGTTGGTCGGGTGCATTGCCACATCCAGAATGTTGAACTTCTGCGGCATTTCCACAGGCGGACGGTGCGACAGGCTGTTCAGAAACGCTTCAATGCGCGTGATAACACCCACCTTGGAATAGTGCTCGTCCACCTCAATTTGCAAATACGGCTTATCACCCATTTCCTCGCGGAACAGGTGCGAAATGAGCGTATCAGGACCGCAGCCGTGGTTGGTCAGGTACACAGCGTACAGATTCGGGTGGTGCGCGATCAGCTTTGCGCCGGACAGCACATGATCGCCGAACGGCCAGTACATATGCGGATAATCGCCCGAAACATCCAAATCCATGCCCGGCAGGTGGCCGAGCGTGAGAACCTTGTAGCCGCGCGACAGCAGCATCTCCGGGATACCCATGTTGAGCACCGGGTCGGAAATGCCGTAGTTGCGCGTGATGAGTACGAGCACTTTGTCCTCGGGTTTGAGGCTTGCCAGCATTTCACGGCCGAGCGCTTCCACGCCGTCGCTGTACTTCTTGACCGCCATCGCGCCTTTCAGCAGACCAGGCAGACAGCGCGGCTTGGAGAATCCCAGCGACTTGCCAACGTCCAGCATCGCAATACCCATCATCTGCGCACCGAGGTCAAGATCAAGGATTGGACTGAGCAGCTTGATGCCGCGCTTTTCCAGTCCGAGCGTGTCGAACACAGCCTTGGCCGCCATCTGCATATACGGGCAGGCGTAGTTGTGGACCGCGTGCGAGTGTGGGTGACGGATGGTGTGAATGGACGGCAGGAAAATATAGTCCACGCCCTGATCGGCAAGCTGCTCCATGTGACCGTAGATCAGCTTGACCGGATAGCAGGTTTCGCCCTGTGCGTACTGCTGGGACAGCCGAATGGTATCCTCGTTGGTCGCGTGCGACAGAACGACATTGTAGCCGAGATTCTTGAAGAACGCATTGACCAGCGGGAAGAACTTGAACATGATGAGCGTCAGCGGCACGCCGATAGTCTTTTTGCGCGGGTCGATAGTACCGTCGTAGTCCTCGACAGCAAGCTGACCGGCCTTTCGGTAAAACGCCTTGTTGCGGCGAATCTCCTCGCTGGTCGCGGTAATTTTGCGTTCCTCACACGGGAAATCAAAGCCGAGGAACGTGCTCTGTGCCGAGCCAACGGTTTCCTTTGCCAGCAGCGCCGCGCCGAACGCACCCGAGATGGAGAACACCGGTGATACACTCACGCTGTCGCCGTAGGCGCTCTGGAACGCCGCAACAATGCCCGGATTGTAGTCCACACCGCCCTGCAGGACGATGTGTTCACCGACCTTTTTGCCGCCGACGACCTTGTGCAGATAATTCTTGACGACGGAGTGGCACAGACCTGCCGCAATGTCCGCCTGTGACGCGCCCTGTGCTTCCGCCTGTGCGATAGAGGTTTCAATGAATACCGTACAGCGCTCACCGAGGTCACAGGGATGCTCGCCGGTCAGCGCCAGCGGACCGAACTTCGCAATCGGGATTCCCATGCGCGCCGCCTGCTCCTCGACAAACGAGCCGGTACCGGCCGCACAGATCTTGTTCATCTGGAAGTCCGCGACCTCGCCGTTTTTGAGCGAGATATACTTGCTGTCCTGACCGCCGATTTCAAATACGGTGTCCGCCTCCGGCACCCAGTACGTCGCCGCACGCGCCTGTGCGGTGATTTCATCACGGATGGCATCCGCGCCCATCATGCGGCCCATACGTTCACGCCCCGAGCCGGTCACGCCGACACCGCGCACGGTGAAATCGCCGTATTTCCTCTGAATCTGCGCCAGTCCGCGGCGGACAACGCCCTCCGGGTCACCGGCCGTGCGGAGATACTGGAAGTCGATGAGTGTGCCGTCCTGCGCCATGAGCACGAGGTCGGTGCTGGTCGAGCCAATATCAATGCCGATGAACGCGCCGTCCTCCGGCATGACCTGCGTGCAGCTTGGCTCGGAGAGGTCGGTTCCCTTGCCCAGTGTCAGCTGCGGCAGACTGATTTCCTGTGTGCGGCGCACTTCGCCCTGTGCAAGTGCAGACAGCAGCGTTTCGGTTGCCATCTCCTGCTCTGCGCCCTGTGCCGCGCCAACAGCCGCCGCGAAACGGGCGTTTTCCGACACAATAAGTTCGTTCTCCTGCAGACCGAAAATATCACGAATCGCACGGATAACACCGCTGTTGAGCATCACACCACCGCAGAACGCCACCGGCTTCTCAATCGGCAGATTCTTGACGATGGTCGCCTTGTAGTTGCGAATCATCGCGTAGCAAAGGCCGAGCAGAATGTCCTGCTTGGGCACACCCTCCTGCTGACGATGGATAATGTCGGTCTTGGCGAATACCGCACATCGGCCGGACAGGTTAGGTATCTCACGCGCCTGTGCGACCAGCTTGGAATAATCTTCAATCTGCAATCCCAGACGTGACATCTGATCTTCAAAGAACGAACCCGTACCGCCTGCACAGTGCTCGTTGACCGAAAAGCGCGGCGCTTTGCCATGCAGTTCGGTGATAAAGCGTGCGCTCTGACTGCCGATTTCAATCACACTGCCTGCACTCGGCGCGAGCGTCCGCACACCCGAAACGATGGCGGGAATATCCTCCATCTGGGTAAGCTGCGGACACAGCGCCAGTACCGCATGACGGTTGCCACCGGTTACGCACACGGCGGTTTTCTCCGGCAGGTTCAGGCTCCGCAGACCGTCCAGCAGGGTTTGTGCTACCCTGCCGTGGTGCGGCGCACACCAAACCTCCGGCGCACCCGAACCGGTCAGCACCAGCTTGACCGTGGATGTGCCGAGGTCGATTCCTAATTTGTTCATAGTTGCTCCTTTTTTCGTCCCGAAAGAGCGAAAACGGAGATTTTCGCTCTCCGTTTCCGCTGTTTTTCTTAACTCATCCCATGTAGTAGAAGTCGTCGTCCGGCATAGAGCCGCCAACGGCATCCGGATTGAAATCATAGATGATCTGGAGGAAACCGGAAAGAATATCCTTCATTTCCTGTCCCGTAATGGTGACGATATTGCACTCCGGAATAGCGTTTTTGGCAATCTCCGGATTGAGGAAGGTTTCGTAATCGTCCGTCCACTGTGCCGCTTCGTCCAGATGCTCCAGACAGTAGTCCGTGGACTGCTTTGCCAGCTCCAGATACTCCTTGACCGCCTGTTCGTGCTCCTCGAGGAACGCGGTGCGGACTACGGTAACGGTCGTGACAGATTGTGCGCCGCTGTCCGTGTTCAGCGCGTCCCATGCGTCGGTGACGTTGATCGCCACACGAAGATCGGGCACGAGCATCTTTGCAACCTCAACAAACGGCTGCGGCAGGAGCGCAATCGAGTTCGGCTCCTCCTGCAGAAGATTGAGCACCTCGAACGGCGTTGCACGAAACGAGAAGTTCACCTCGTCTGCAAGGTCGTACTGGTCGAGCAGATACTCGAACGTGTACTCCGGAGGACCGCCCTCACCGATAGAATACACGGTGCGACCCTTGAGGTCCTCCATCGTGGAGATGGTCGGGTCGGTGGTCAGCACATACAGCAGACCGAGGTTGCCGATGCTGATGACCTTGACCTTTTCTTTCATATCCGGATTGTTGTACAAGATGGCCGCTACGTTGGAGGGCACGGTTGCAATGTCGTAATCGCCCTGATTGAGCGACGCGGACACCGCCGAGTAGTCAACGCCAGACACATCGAAATTGTAGTGGTTGAACGTGTTGCCCTCCTCGTTTTCGTGAATCAGCCAGCCCAGACCCATGGACGGCGGACCCATGATAAGGCCGACATTTACGTCGGTCGCGTCCGCACTGCCCTGTACTTCGTCGCTGTCCGCCGAAGTGTTAGACGAAGAATTGCCGCAGCCGGTCAGCGCACCGAGAGAGAGCGTCAGCGCCATGCACGCGGCAAGAAAACGCTTAATCTTCATGCTTGCTCTCCTCCTTTGCGTTCTGCTCCTTGGCCTGCTGTGCCTTTTTCTTCTGCACCTGCTTTTTCACTGCCGGAACACCGATAAAGATGGCAAAGATTACGATGATGACGATGAGCGGCTGTACGCCGGACTGGCGCTCGGCCTGCTCCTCCTCTGCTTCTTCTTCCTCATCGAGTGCGTCAGCATCCACACCAGCGGCCGCCATTGCGCCTGCCGCAGCGGAGGAATCCAGCATTTCCAGCTCTACGGTCGGCATTTTGTCGCCGTCCGTGGTATCTACACCAGAAAGGTTGAGCTCAAAGGTGAACGGCCATGTGTGCTCCTTGTCCAGACCGGAAATGGTCATGGCAAGGTCGCCCATCCAGATGTCGGCGGTCATGTCGTCGCCCTGCATGGTAACGACCGTGCTGTCTCCGGACAGCTTGCCGAGATCGACCGTAATGCTCGTGATGGCGCCCTCGTCGTTCTTCTGGGTATCGAGAAGATCAAGGCCGTGCAGCTCACGGACGGTCATAACGCGGTCCTTAATGCAGATCGGGATAACGACCTGTGCCGCACCGTCGTCTGCGATGGTGAGTTCTGCGTTGTTCTCCACCGGATTCATCGGCGGGAACGTGCTGTTAGTGATGTGCGGGTTGAGCGGCAAACCGGTGTCCGCCTTGTTGAACCAGATGTTTGCGCTGATGGTGTACTTGCCGGGCTTGAGTGTTTTGCCGAGGTGATCGGTCGCTTCACCCTTGCCGCTCTGCTGTGCGGAAACAAAGGTCTGGTAGGCCTTGTTCAGCGCATCGGTCTGCGCGTCCACTGCGGACTGCTCCTTGGAGGTCGCCGCCGCCTTTGCGATGGTGAGTGCGGTTTTCAGGGTGTCCATGTCCTTCTGCGTTACCCACGTTTTGGACGGACTGACATCCTTGCCATCGGCAGAAACCGGAATCTCCTGCTCTGCCTTTTCCACGGTGGTGATAATGGCTTTCAGCTTGTCATAGTTGACGGCCGCCGTGGTGGTCTTTGCAGCAGTCGCAGTGTTGGACTGCGCCGCCGGTTTGCTCTGCGACGAAGAAGCGGCAGGCTGGCTCGTGGTGGTCTGCTGTTGGGTCGGTGCGGGCACGTCGCTGAGATCGACAGCCAGTGTCAGCGGAACGGTCCAGTCCACGCCGAGCAGTGTCGGAAATTCCACGCAGTTGTTGAACACATAAGTGCCGGAACGGTCGTTCAGCTTGATGGTCAGCTGGGTGATACGACCCTCACGGGTAGCTTTTCCGTCGGTCGAGGTGTAAGTCGCGCTGTCGCGCACGGTATCCGTGATGGTCGCGTTCGAACTTCCGCCGATGCTTTGCAGAGTGAATACCGGATTCGGAAGCGGGAGCGTGAGTGTCAGCGTACCATCCGTGTGCTGTACGACCTTGGCATTGTTGGACACCGGCTCGGTTGGTGCCTTGGCTTCGTAGCCGCCCTCACCGAGCGGATTGTTGCCGTTTGTCATATATGCGGTGACACCGGGAAGCTGGGTATTCAGCTCACCGGGCAACATCAGGTTTGCGGTGACGGTGTGGGTAGTCTCCCCTGCCGCAAACGCGGGAACAGCGCTCCCGGCGATCAGCAAGCACGCGGAAACCACTGCCATACACCGTTTTTTGAGATTATTCACATTGTTTTCCTCACTATCGGGTTACTTTGCCAGACCGCGGTACAGGAAAGTAACGATCTGACCGCGAGTGCAGGTTGCGTTCGGAGAGAACGTCGTTGCAGAAGTGCCCGCCGTTACGTTTTCCTTGACGGCCCATGCAACTGCGTTGCTGTAAGATGCATCTGCCGCTACATCGGTGAAGGTTGCTGCGTCAGCCTTGGGACTGCCCGCCTGCTTCCACATGAACTCAACTGCCATTGCGCGGGTGCAGGCTGCGTTCGGTGCAAAGGTGCTGCCGTCTGCCATCCCGTTTTCAGCCGCCCAGACGCAAGCCTTGTAGAAGTAGTCGCTGGACTTCACATCGGTGAACGGGTTTGCGGTGGTCGGCTCAGGCGAACCGGAGGCACGCCACAGGAAGGTGATGATCTGCGCACGAGTGCATTTTGCGCTCGGCGAGAACTTGGTCGCGGAAGTGCCGGTGGTGACGTTGTTCTCAACCGCCCACGCTACCGGCTGTGCAAAATAGTCCGAAGATTTTACGTCGGTGAATCCGGTCTTATTGCCTGCCGCCGGAACCTTGGAGAGGTCCACGTTGAGGGTCAGCGGAACCGTCCAGTCCACACCGAGCAGTGTCGGAAATTCCACGCAGTTGTTGAACACATAGGTGCCGGAACGATCGTTCAGCTTGATGGTAAGCTGAGTGATACGACCCTCACGGGTGGCCTTGCCGTCCGTCGAGGTGTAAGTCGCGCTGTCGCGCACGGTATCCGTGATGGTCGCGTTCGAACTTCCGCCGATGCTTTGCAGCGTGAATACCGGATTCGGAAGCGGGAGCGTGAGCGCCAGCGTGCCATCCGTGTGCTGTACGACCTTGGCATTGTTGGACACCGGTTCGGTCGGTGCCTTGGCTTCATAGCCGCCCTCACCGAGCGGATTGTTGCCGTTTGTCATATACGCGGTGACACCGGGCAGCTGGGTATTCAGTTCGCCGGGCAACATCAGGTTTGCGGTAACGGTGTAGGTCTGGTCTGCGGTGTTCGCCGCCAGTGCCGCCGGAGCCATGCCGACTGTCACTGCACACGCCATCAGCAGGCTTAGCAGTCTTTTCTTCATAATGTACAACCTTCTTTCTTTTTATACACCCATGCCACCTATGGGATACATAGGTGGCATAGGATAATCAACTTGTCTTATTTGCCGAGCTGACGATACAGGAACGTCACGATCTGACCGCGGGTGCAGCCAGCGTTCGGGGCAAAGGTGGTAGCCGAAGTACCGGTGGTAATGTTGTTATCAACAGCCCACTGAACAGCGTCCTTGTAGTAGCTGTCTGCCGGAACGTCAGTGAAATTATTCGTACCGTTTGCCTTAGCCGAATCCGCCATGCGCCACTGGAACGTAACGACCTGTGCACGGCTTACAACAGCTTCCGGTGCGAAAGTAGTTGCCGAGGTGCCCGAGGTGATACCCTTTTCCAGTGCCCAGAGGACAGCCTTATAATAGTAAGCATCGCTCTTGACATCGGTAAACAGATTCTCGGTCTTAGTCGGCTCGGGAGAACCGGCTGCGCGCCACAGGAACGTTACGACCTGAGCACGGGTGCAGGTCTTAGCCGGTGCGAACAGGGTGTCCGAAATACCGGAGGTCACACCATTCTCAACGGCCCAGTCAACGGCGGTCTTGTAGAACGCATCCTCGGCCACATCGTCGAACGACTTGGTATCCACAGTGCCGAGGATAAAGTTGCCGGTACCGGTGAGGGTCAGCTCTGCGACATTGTTCTTGCAGGTGACCGGAACGGAAACCAGCTTGCCATTCGCATCCACCTGATAAGCGCGGACAGCGCCCTTGCCGTCCCACTTGAAGGGCACGGACACGGTGAGCTTGCCGGAGCCGAGGCTGGTGATTGCCTTATCATCGGACGAGAGGGCAACGGAAACCGCAGAAGCGTTCTTCACATCACTCATCGCGGACTTTTCGGTCGCGGAGAGCTTCTTTTCGGCATCAGAGCCGGTGAGGATACGCAGGTCAACGGTCTTGCCGGAAGCCGCCTTGGTGACTTCGGTCAGTGCCGCGAGATCGAACTTCGCCGAGGTATCAGACAGGGTAAGCGTCGTGCCGGGCACCTTAGCGTCCGCGATCTTCTCGAGGGCGGAAACAGGCAGGTTTACGCCGGTAACGCCCTTGTTGCCGTCGGTTACATCGAGGGTAATGCTGTTCTTGGAGGACAGATCATCGGTGTTGATCTTGGAAACGGTTGCGGTGTCGTCCTTTACCTTAACGGTGAGGTCGGTCTTGACCTCCGGAGTGGTACTACCTCCGGTAATCTTGCTCGTATCAACGTCGGTCTTGGAATCCAACGAAGAATCATCGCCGCCGCTGAACTTAACTTTCAAGATGAGCGGATTGTTCCAGTTATTCTTCGGATTGATAATGGTCGGAAACTCCTCACAGTCCTCAAAAGTGTAAGTACCAGACTTATCATTCAGCAGGAACGTAATCTCGCTGATACGAGAAGAACGCTTACCACTTACACCGGACTGATACAGTAGATCGGATGCCGTTTCCTTAGAATCAACAGATGCATTAGAGCAACCGGCAATCTTCTGTAAGGTGAATACCGGGTTGGCAATTTTAAGAGTAAGATACATCTTGCCATCTTCAGTTTTCAAAGTAGCATTATCAGACTGCGGCGTTGTCGGTGTGCCCGTACCCTTGATCGGGTTATTCGGGTTGTTCAGGTAAACCGTAACACCGGGCAAAATGGTATTGTTTGCGCCATCCATGTACAGGTTTGCAGTTACGGTTTCGGTTTTATCCTTATCAGGATTAGTAACCGTACTACTGTCACGAACTTTTAAGGTGCCTTCCTCATAGCCCAACGAGTAGTTATCCGCACTGCCACCAGTAGGCTTAATTTTATAGTCCTTACCTACTTCAAGATTATCCGGAATAGTTACAGTTGGTGCCACAAAATTCTTTGCGGTTTCGACGGTTTCACCGTTTACAAAACCTGTGTATTCAATCTTTCCTACCGGTGTTTGACCTACCTTAATAGTTTCATCAGCATACTTGCATTTCAAATATTTCTTGTCAATTTTCCAGTTGATTGTAACCGGATTAGTGCTACTATCCAGCCAAGTATAGCCATTCTCAGGAACAACCGTACAGGTATATTCGCCTGCATCCACAGCATTATCAGTGCCTGCGGTTACCTGATAATGAGCACCAGAGGGCAAGGTGATTGTCTGACCGCTGTAGTACTCTGCATTCAGTGAACCATCGCCACGCTTAGGATTCTCCGGCATACTTGCAAGTTTCTTATCACTTACCAAAATATATGCTGTTGCAGCGCCGTCTGTTTTATTATTCAGGCCGTTATACAGCGCGTCCAAGACCTGTTCGCCTGCTGCATTACTGGTAACATTTCGTTCAAGCAGAGCAAACGTAATTTTGCCATCTGCAAACTGTGCTCTACTGGTGTCTACCTCTGTAAGAGTATCATAACTGCCGGTTACAACCGTATTATAAGAGTTTGTATCTGCATTAAATACTCTTTTCGTTTCCTTGGCCTGCCGAACCAGATAAATCTTTTTGCTCTCATCATACGGCATCGTGACCTTTACATCACTTCGGTCTTTCAAAAATGTGTTAAACGCTCCCTGCGTAAGCGACTCTCGAAAACCAATATAATAAGCAGTACCATTGGAGGTATTCACCACTTTGGGTTCCAATGCCTGGTTACCACTTAACGAGTTTTCAGTATACTTATCATCGGTAAGCATATAGTAACCATACGAAATCTTGTCACCGCTGTATTCGATAGAGGCCGTTTTACCAGCCAGAGCATTGTCGATAATTGCAAACGGCTCCGCCTTGGTATCAGAGAACACCATTTTACCGTTCAGATAAACACTGTCCAGTTCTTCCAGTTCACCGTTGTTGAGCACATATACCTTAGCATTTTCATAATCGGTCTGAATGGTGTATGCAATCTGGCTGTTGCCAGTCAGAGAAACTCTCTCATTAGCATTGATAAGTTGCGGATTATATACCTTGTACTTCTTATCTGCACTGTAAAGAGTTTCAACAGCAGTTTTCAGTTCCTGTGTGTTTGCCGCATCTTCTACCGAGAACTGTGCATTTTCTACCGCACTTGCCACTGTGGATTCCGAGGTACTTACAACTGCCTTGCCATCACCAAAGGTAAACTCCTTGCTTGTGATGTTTGCGGCATTATCATCAAATCCCGGTTTCATACTGCTAAAATCAACCGCCAAGCAAATTGGCATATGCTTATCTTCTTCCAGAATAACCGGATATTCAGTGCAATCCTCAAACTTATAGTTACCGGAAAGATCTTTCAGTTTCATTACCAGACCGGAAATACGGCTGTTATACTTAACGAAATCTCCTTCCTCCATAATTTTATTTTTAATTTCCACCTTGCCTTCAATATCTTTAATATCCTGCAGGGTGAAAACAGTGTTCAAATTTTTGATTGTTAGCTCTACCTGATGATCTTCCGTTACATACAGTTTTGCATTGTTTTTCATCGGCTCCAGCGGAGGTACATTCGGGTTAGTCAGATAAGCAGTTACGCCCTTCAAAACCACATTATCCGAACCATCAACGTACATATTAGCCGTAATGGTATATGCACCAGGCTTCAAGCCCGTATTGTCATCATCATTGCCGTTTTTATCAGTCAAATCTGTGGTATTGACCAAAACAATCGGCTGCAATGCATTGACAGTAACGAACGCATACGAATAAGATAAGCCAGTTTCGTCCGGTGTGAATGTAACTTCGGTTTCTACCAGCTTATCTCCATCATATACATATGCCTTGGTAACTGTCGAGATCAGCGACGCTTCTACCTGTGCGCTATACACCGTATCGCTCGGAAATGTCGCAGCTTCTCCATTGTTATCAGCTGCATTAATATTGATAACCTGAAAGTTACCGGCCAAATCACCAGTATACTTTTCTTTCAGCAGTGCTTCTACACTATTATATTGTGCAGTCTGTTCTTCCGTCGGATCAGCAAACGTATACAGCTCATACAGATCACCCTCATAGTTATATACATTCGATGCTGTTACGGTTACATCTTTACTATCAGGCAGACTTTCTTTGCTATTCGCCGTCAATTTAATAGATGTGTGATCTTCTCCATATGTGTAGTCAACACTATTTTGTTTCACGTTTTCAGTCAGATTGGAAGTATCCACTAAAACAATCGGCTGTAACGCATTGACTGTAATAAATGCATATGGATAAGACAAACCCGTTTCATCCGGCTGGAATGTCACCTCTGTTGCCTCCAGTGCATCCCCATTATACACATATGCTTTGGTAACTGTTGGAATCAGCGATGCATCGGCTTTTATAGTAAAGGTTGTATCGTTTGGAAAGGTTACATTTTGTCCATCAGCGTTTGTCGCATTAACATTAACAACCTGAAAATTTCCAGATAATTCACCGTTATATTTATCTTCCAACAGTGTTTTCACACTGTTATATTGCGTAACTTGTTCTTCTGTCGGATTATCAAATGTATACAGCTCATACAGATCACCCTCATAGTTATATACATTCGATGCTGTTAGGGTAACGTCTGTGCTTTCAGGCAAAATATCACTGCTTATAGCAGTAACCGTTACCATCTCATGGTCTCCTGTCATAGTATAGGTCGCACTATTGTTTCCTGCCGCAAATGCAATCTGGTTAGGGAAACTCGATATAACCAAAATAGCTGATAGCAATAAAGATACTGCTCTTGATTTGGATGTCGATTTCAAATTAATCCCCTTTCTTAAAATATGTAAGGGCCGCAGAGCTGTATAAGCCTTGCGGCCTTTACCGTTATGCCAGTATGGCCCTGTTTACTTCACTTCCACCAGATCACTGCTGATCTTAACAGAAATCGGGAGGGTCTTATCACCAGTATTACCAATGGTAAATACATGCTTGTTTACATACTCAGTTGCATCAAACTTATATACTTTATCCAGTTCCGGAACAAAGAACGTAATGGTCTGAATACGCTTGCCGCTCTTAGAGGTAACGCTATCGGTGGATACTACCTTAGCCGTCTTATCATCAGTTGCCGCAGAAGTATCTGCGATCGTCTTGAGCTCAAAGGTCTCATTGTTCAGCTTAACAGTTACATTGTAGCCGTCATCAACCTTTTCCAGCGTACCATTCTGCTCGGGGGCCTTGACTGGCGGTACAGCCGTGTCAGTCAAATGTGCGTCAACCAGCTTGATATAGTTATCAGCCTTAGCAACATAAACATCCGCCGTTACGGTGTACTTGGTCGTATCAGCCGCACCTGCGCTAACTGCTGCACAGCTCATAGCCATAGCCAGCGCCATACCCATGGACGCGATACGCTTGAACATCTTAGAAATTTTCATTAGAATTTCTCCTTGTGTAAAATAAATTTGGAGTTATGCAAAACCGCGGGGCCCCTTGGCATTACATCTAAGTAATTAGGCGGTTCTTTTCATCTGTGCATACAGATGAAAAAGGGTGCCACCCTTTGCGGTAGCAGCAGCTAACCGCATCTCAAAAAATTAGCCGCGGGTTTGTTACCCGATGCTAACTCCGATTATAGCAAATCTTTCTATCTTTGTCAGTTGCCGTGGCAACATCCAGGAAATTTTGTTGTTTGCATAATTTCCGGTATATTTACCGTGTCGTTTTTTGTATATTCTATCGGACGCGCTCTCTCTGCGGCCAAACCGCTATACCATGCTGTGCCATGCTCACCTTCAACGCTGCAAAGCTCTCATCACTGATGGCGTGCTCCAGCCGACAAGCATCCGCATCCGCAGTACGCTCATCCACGCCAGCTGATGCCAGCATTTGCGCAAATACTTCATGGCGCTCATAAGTGCGCTCGGCAAGCTGCTGTCCGCGCTCCGTCAACACCAGCAGACGGCTATTCGACTTCAAACAGCCATGCTCCCGCAGCTTGCGTACCGCTATGGTCACGCTCGCTCTGGAATATCCCAGTTCGGCTGCCACATCCGCGCACAGCACTTGACCATTGCGCTTTTGTAAAATCAAAATCGTTTTCAGGTAGTTCTCAAAAGATTCTGTCATACTGCCACTCCCCTCTTTACAGCATCATCAGTTCGTTGATCGTCAGCAACACTTTCACCTTGCGGCCTTCGGTTTCAATCAGGCCGTCCTCGCGCATGCGCGCCAGTTCGCGGCTCAGCGCAGATCGGTTTGCGTTCAGGTACTGTGCCAGCTCCTTCTGGCCGAACGGCACTTCCTTCCAGCCTGCCTTGTCTGCAGGCAAAATGTTCAGGTAAATCAGGATACGCTTGCGCAGGCGCGGCTCGGCAAGAATCTGGTTTTTCAGGTTCAGTATCGCTATTTTATTCGACATTTCACGCACCAGATTGGTTTTCATCAGTGTGAAGTCGCAGTCGCTCATATCTTTCATCAGACCATCTACCGGCAGATAGAGAATACGAGTTGCCTTTGTGGTACGAATCTCGACACAGATTTTCTGTTCACCGAACGCTACGGCTTCGCCAAAACACTCGCCTGCATGGAACTGCTGGATAATCTGCGGTTCCTTGCCGCTCATCTCTATCGCCTGAATAATACCCCGCAGAATAATGCCGATGCAGTTGTGTCCCTCACCCTGATTCCAGACAATATCATTCGGCTCGTAGGCTTCCTCATAGCCGCCCAGCTTTTGGATGATTTCCGGATAACGCTCGCGCGGGATTCCTCCGAAGATGTTCATGTTGCGCATGACTTCCTCACGCGTAAGCAAAATATTGTTGTCGTCATCCTCATCAGGCTCTTGTGCGTCTACGCCCAGCAGTTCTTCCAGGTGAATGACCTTGGCTCCGAGCATGGCCGCATCCTCTACACCATGCGTTGCCACCAGCAAAATTCGATTACCTCGCATTTTCAGGATATAGTCGATAACTTCCAGCTTGGTTTCGCGGTCCAGTCCGGTGAACGGCTCATCGAGGATAATCAGCTTAGACGGATAGTTCATCGCACGCGCGAGTGCAACTCGGCGCTTCATACCGCCCGAAAGCTGGGTGACCGGCTGGTGCAGGCAATCTGCAGGCAGAATCAGTTTGAGGTTTTCCTCGATTTCTTTTTTCAGCTTTTTATCGCGGATTCCCTTGCGCATAACTGCGATGTTGTCGATCGCGTCCATCCATTCTAGCAGGCGGTTCTCCTGAAACATAACCGCAATGTCATTGCGGGTCAGGCCCTCTACATCGCCGCCATCCGGATTTTCGAGGTCCATCAAAATGCGCAGCAGCGTGGTCTTACCCATGCCGGAAGGACCCATCAGGCAGTAAATACCGCCGTCCTCCAGCTCATAGTCAATACCGTTGAGCACCTGCTTTGCGCCAAAGGCTTTCTGAATATTTTTAATCGAGATCGGCATAATTTACACTCCCATTTTGTTTTTCATCATCATCTTTTGGGCTTCTTCACCCTTGATTGGGTTGCATTTGTTCAGCAGCATCATGAAAATGCGCTCAAACAGCAGACTAAGTACCACAACTACGATCGTCCACGCGAACAGGTTTGCAGTCTGCAGATAGGTTTTCGCAGCGTACATCTCACGGCCGATAGACGGTTTCGGTGTGCCGATAACCTCAGCCATAATGCCCGACTTCCAGCTCATACCGAGCGCAATACGGCATGCGCTGATAACAAACGGCATGAGCGTCGGACGATAGAAATAGTAGAACCGATACCACCACGAGCAGCCGTACTCTTTGGCCACTTCCAGCAAATTTTTGTCAACCGCGTTAAGACCGGCCAGTGTGTTGGTATAAATGAGCGGCAGAACGATCAGGAAGGACAGATAAATCGTCAGCGCCTGATTGCCTACCCAGATGAGCAGCATAATAACGAACGAGATCATCGGAACAATTTTCAGCGTCACCATCACCGGTGTGATAATGTCGCGCAGCAGCGTGAAACGGTAGCACAGTACCGCCAGTAAAAATCCGGCAACAAACGACAGCAGGAAACCGACTGTGATGCGCGCGAACGAAGCACCACAGGTCACCCAGAAATCCGGCTGACGTATCTGCTCTCCCAACGCCCCTATGATATGTATCGGACCGGACAGCACAATACGATTGTTGATTACCCTGTCGGCAATTTCCCACAGCGCCAGCCAGCACAGAACAATAGCTGTCATTTTTGCGTAATATTTTGCGTTTCTGACTTCTTTCATAAACTTTTCCACCCTCGCAAGTTAGTTTTAGCTAACCTATTATCAAATAAAAATCCGCCTCAGTTAGCGACGTCTTACTCAGTATAGCATAGGATTTAATTTTTGTCAGTTGCCATGGCAACAATCCAAAAATTTTTTGAAAAAACGGAAAGCTGGGTGTGCTGCACCCAACTTTTCCGTTTCCGTGTAAGACCATTCCTTGAAGTCTTTTTCCTTCTTCACACTTATATACTATCCAACAATCTTCCAATTCTCATCCACCCGTTTCAGTGCAAGCTCAAACTGCGAAATCTGCGTCATTTTCGTGATGGTATCCAGATATTCCACCGCCACCGTTGCCATTACGGTATCGCCGTCCTTATTCAGCACCGTGCTTTTAAGCTGGCTGAACGTATAGTCCGCGCACTTTACCGGCGGCATGGAATCCCCGCTGACGTAGTAAGACAGCTCTTTTTCTGTTGCCGTTGGATACAGTGTGAAAAAAGTGGTCAGAAAATCCGTAATATCCTCGCTTTCCGCCGCAGAAACCGTTCCATCGGGTTCTGCGGCTTTTGGCGTATATGCAGATTTTGCAGGCTTACCGGTGATCGTCGGTGCTTGCGTAATGACCATATCTCCATTATCGTCCTTGTGGACGGCTGTTTTGTACACGCTGGATGCAGTGTCTTTTTTCTTGCCGTCCGAAATCGTCTGCGCTACTGTGAACACGACTGCAAAATCGTTTTCACTGCCATTCTGCTCCACAGACCAAATCTGAATGTCCTGCACGGACGAAGAAACCGCAACGTCACTTTTCACGGTGTCAGCCGTTAAACGCTGCAGGTCCTCGGTCAGATAACCGGTCAGCGCATCGGTACGCTGTGCCACAGAATCCTTGTTATTACTCCATGAATAGTAAGTTTTCGCAAAGTTCCGTACAAACGCTTCTACGCCGCTGGTATCCTCCACACGGCGCTCAACAACCTCCTTTTCGTGAACGGTATGTGTATCAATCGCAGTAAAGTTCTTATACACTGCAAACACAAATCCACAGACAAACAGCAGCCACAGCACAATTACCGCAGGCTTGCGGCTGTTCACCGTGTAAACGCGCAGTTTCTTTGGTTTCTGCTGCTTTTCTTTCTTTTTCTGAAACATAATTTGTTCTCCTTTTCGTTATTTCTGCGGGACAACTGCGCCGCCCCAGCCCCAGCCGCCGAAACCATAGTAAGCCGTCCAGCTTTCAATGGTATCGAACGCCACGCCACCGATGTTGGACGCGATCTGACCATTGCCGATATAAATACCGACATGACCGGCGTTCAAGCCGCAATAGCTGTCTGTCGTTCTGGAATGATAAACCGCCGGGTCATTGTAAACCATCGCGCCGAGAGGAATATCGGCGTTGGACTTGCTCACCGCATAGAGAGAGCGGTTCTTACCGGCGCAGCAGATGTTGTTGATCGACACACCAGCCTTGCGGTAAACGGCTTCTACCCATGTTTCGCACAAGCCGCCCGTTGCCGGTATGCTGTAGCTGCCGGAATTTCGTGCGATCTCTGCAATGCGGTTTTGTACATCACTTCCCAGCGCGTCACCGCCCCTCTGCGTCAAAAACTGCTTCACCAGCCTGACATAGAACATATTGCCGTAGTTATACCGCCAGCCGCCGTTGATTGGCGTAGAAATCTCGTTTTTATAGGTAACTTTTACGCCGCCGGAGTGCTGTCGTGAAAACTCCTCTGCCAGTTCAAAAGTGTATCGTTTGCCGTTTTTCGCAACAAAATCCAGAAAGCCACTGCCGTAATTGTACGCTTGAATGATGGCGTCCATATCACAGCCGAGCTTGTCCGCCTTTGCGACCAGTTCCGAGAAATACTTGCAGCCCTGCTTGATACTGTCCTCTGTGCCGAGCGTATTCACCGGCAATCCGGCAGATTCAGACGACTGCATAACGTCCTCCAGCTTGCCCTCGCTTTCCACTTGGATAATGGCAAGCAGGACATAGACATAATCGCTGATACCGTTTTGCCGCGCATATTTCTCTACCATGGGTTGATGCGCGAGCACTTCCGCTGAGAGATTCACGCCGATGTACAAACCCGAACCACTTCCGCCGCTCTCATCATCCGAAGCGATAATCAGGAACATCGACAGCAACAGAGCGATCAACAGTCCGAACCCCATCACGCCTGTCATTGCCGCCTTTTTCATCATTTTCACTCACCTCGGCTTTCGGAGCGCCGCTGTTTGCGCGTGATTTTTCCGGTTTTCCGCTGTTTGAACTCCGCACCAAAGGTTTCTTCGTCCAGTCCTTTTGGCATTGTATATCGTGTTTTCGGCTTGTCCGACACCATCGGACGTTCTGCCGGACGGTCCGGCTTGCGGTCTGCAACCGTAGCCTGCGGCTTATCCTTGACCGTCGGACAATCTTCCCGCTGTTTAGGTGTCGGTTCAATCCGTTCCGACCGAGGTCGATTCTGCGGTGCAGACGGCTTTTCCGGTTCAGTTTTCTGCTGTTTGGGGACAGTTGGGCGCTCCTTTGGTGCAACACGAGTGCTTTCTGTTCTGGCCTTCTCCGTATTACCCTCATTGCGTTCTCTTTTTCGCTGAGATAACTGCTCCCGGCGGCTTGCCGTGGTAGTCCTGCGAGATTCCATCTGTGCATCACGCGCTTCTCGACGTTTCTGCATGGTTTCCCGCACACTTTCCCGTGCAGATTCCACATTGCTGCGGACAGCATATTCCGCATTAGTCGGTGCGTCCTTGACCTTTTGCACGGTTTCTGCCGCCTTATCCCGCACACGAGATGGCGTATCCGCAATCTTGCCTGCCGTTTCGCCTACTCTCTGACCGAGATTTTTCTTTTCCGGCTGAACGTTTTCGCGGCTTGCACTTTCACGGTTTGCAGAGGGCGAAACCGTCCGCTGGGTACTCTGTACGGCATGGCGCTGTGCAGAGCGCTTTCCCACTCCAACACCCGCCGCAAATGGCAGTGCCTTGCGAACCGCCCTCGAAATCGTCCGGCGCGGCCGGTTTGTCATGGCTCGACCGACACGACCCGTGCCCTCATCACGCAGGCCGATCATGCCGAGCAGTTTGTCGCGCTCCATATACACGCCCGCGAACACAATTACCTGCAGCAACACGACCACCACGAACGGCTTGCCGTTAGCAATCGTGTATGCCAGCGAGGACAGCACCAGCACGAACGTAGTCAGTAGCGTTGTTCCCACCCTCAGCATAATTGTATTGAACAGTGAAATCACTGCTCGTCTGCTTGTCCCAGAAAACGCCGGAATCATGCTGATCAGCAGGCTCACCGGCAGGAACATCGCGCTGATGATGAACAAAATCTGCGACAACAGCATACTGCCTGTCAGCATAATCGCAAACGCCGACACAATCAGATTAAAAATCAGGAAGAACACAGACAGGCCAAACCGACTTGTCACCTCGGTTACGGTCAGATTGCCGTTATCGTAGTCCTCTAACTCTGTTTTTACGACTTCTTCCCTGTCTTTGCCGCGATTTTCATCCGGCGAAGTGCCGAGCAGGCTGTTTACCCGTTCTTCTCCGATATTCTCCACATCCGAATCACCAAACTGCATGATAAGCCACGGCTGTTGAACTTGAATCCCGAACAAACAATCCCGAATCGCAGAAACGCCGGTGTTCTCACCTGCCGTGTCCGGCGCAAGGATTTTCGCGCTCACATCGACAATGCCGTTGCTGATGTCACTCGAAAACTCGTTGACACCGTTAATTGCGGACGGTGCATAAGCAATCAGCCCGACCGACACCACAAACACGACCACAAAATTCAGCGTCGCATGAAACGCTTTCGTCGTTTCTCGTTTGACCAGTCCAACATAGGTGCAGTACACGCCAACCAATAGCGTGACAATCGCCATCATACCGGGAAACAGGCCCGTGCTATCCAATCCGCTGGCCGACACGCCTGCAATCAACTGAATGTTTTTGCCGATCACACTTGCGGCACTGCTGATGAAGTCGAGGTCATATGCCTGCTGAATCAGATATCCTACGGCATTTGAAATGTACAAATTCAGCGTCCACAGGAAGTTCGTAAATAGGTAAATTGCGTACTGCGCCGTTTTCCCGATACCGTCCAGCCAGTTCCACGGCAGCCAATCCCACGAAGAATCAACATAAAAATCAAGCTGATAGTTGTCAATGGGATACCTGCTGAACTCATGTGCCGTATCAATGGTTTCGTCCAGCAATCCGGCGGCGTGAGCCTGCACCGTGAACAAATTGAGAAATAGAAAAGCCATCACAACCGCAACAAAGGCTGTAATGGCAATTTTCTGAACTTTTAAGGCATTTGTCACACGTTACACCTCTTTCCCTGTAACCGGCGGACGAGTATCGAACGCATGGAACAGATAATCGAACATGACATGGAACTTGATAACGCCGACACGACCGTACAGGTCTTGGAAAAGGCACTGACCGTTTTCCAGATTGCGAAGCCGCTTCTGATTGTTTTCGTCCTCGGAATCCAGACCAAAAAATTCAAGCGTTTTCTTGATCTCGTTCATATCCGTAGAGCGGAACGCGAACTTCATACCGATATTGTTCTTGATATTCTCGTCTGCCACATCACCGGCGTTCTGGGTGACAAAGTAAACGGCAGCGTTCATCGAACGACCGGCACGAACCAGCTTGTTTGCCAGCGTTTTGCCCTGTGCCACATTGAGGAACGCCCATGCTTCATCAAGACCAACCATCTTGAAGATACTGCGGTCTGAATGAATGAAATCCAGTGCAAAGGTAGAAATGACGATCAGCATAGAGATCGACAGCATTTCGATAGTGGTATAGTCCGCAGGTGCGGTGTCCTTGTCCGGCAGAACCAGATCGGCAACTTGAATAATGTTCAGCTGCTTTTCAAGGCTGATGGTCTGCTGCACCTTGCCATTTGAGAACAGCAAGTGAGCAAAGTCATAGTCCGTGAACGATTCGATATGCTCGGCAATCGCAAGCGCGGTTTTCGAGCCATCGTCCCGCAGCGCGTCAATGACACAGAGCAGGCCGCGCGTTTCGCTATTGGTCACGGCACGAACCGCACGGCGCAGGACAGGAAACAGTTTACCGTCACGCGAGGAAATGCCCGTAAGGAAAGTGAGTACATCAAGCGCAAGGCTTTCTGCGTCCTTGGTTTTCCGCATGATGATATACGGGTCAAGCATACCCTTGTTTTCCTCGTCCGAGGTCAGATTTACAATGTTGATCTCGTCCGCGATCTCCGGCAGCTTCTCTTTCCAAAGTCCGCGTTCAGATTTCGGGTCAAGGATAAGAGCCTGTGCGCCGTTCAGAACAGCGTAGTAAGTAAGCAGATTGAACGACAGCGATTTACCGCCGCCCAGAGAGCCGAGGAACGCACCGGACAGCGCATTGGTAACAGAACCCTTAACACCCTGTGCCGCCCTTGCAGGCTGCACATAGACATTCTGGTCGGTATCGACATTGTAGCCGAGATAGATACCGTCGCGCTCACCGAGCATTTGCGTTGCACCGAAACCCAGACCGGCGAGAAAATCACTGGTGACATACTGCACATAGTCATTCATGTACCGCTTACTTGCCGGAATAAATTCGTTATGTAGTCCCATCATATCACCGATAGGCCGCACCAGCTTAATGCTTGCATCATCGTAGAAATCGCGCACTTGGTTACAGCGGCGTTTGAGTTCTTCCACGTCCGGCGCGGTAACGCGCACCACATAGGACAGCTTGTACATGGATTCTTTGCTCTGGTCAAGAACACTTTCGAGTTCGTCTACGCTGTCCAGCGCTTCTGCTACCTGATTTGTGGTTTCCGAGTTGTTTTCCCACGCATGATTATCGAGGTCTTTCAGCTCCTTTTTCTTGTTGCGAACCGTATGCAAAGCAGCTTTGTTTGTGATAATCTCAACATTCATGCTGGTATCAATGGCAAAATCAAACTGCTGTTCCTGATAGTAGAAAATCTCACTGGATGGGAAATCCAGTTCACCGACCACATCCGAAATCGTAAAGTACGCAACGTAGCTTTCCGAATCCTCGGACTTCATGTGTAAATACCGCTGTTTTTCCTCAATCAGACAACGGGCAGGCTTGATAAGATCGTACTTTTTAACCAGTGTATCACGTTTGCGTTTTTTAAGTGGCAGCGTAAACGCAAAATCTTCATAGGCCGTGCCGGTCCTGCCGTAGATATGCTCCAGCAGATAGCCGAAGTCATTCTTATTTAGCCGACGCACCTTGAAGCGGCGGGACAGCTTGTTTTCCATCAGCTTTTCCATGCGGGAATAGCGGCGGATTTCATCGTTCGGCATACTCACGAAATCACCCATGAAAGAACTGCTGATAGCGTTTGCCGCATCAAACAGTACATTCTTGACCTGTTTTCCCACATCTTTCACGGACAATTCTTTATCCGTCACGACCAGCTTAAAGCCCAGAAAGAACCGATAATCGACCTGTGTATCACCGAGAGAAGCAACGAGATTTTCCGTCTGCTCGTCAATCTCGGCGCAAGCGATCTCTTTCAGCCGTCCGGTCACGCTTTTCTTGGAACGCTCCTGTGCGGCGCGGATACTGCTTTCTGTGCTAATCTGCAAAGCGTGAATCTTGCCGTCACGGTTCTGCGCGATAAGCTGCCGGAAAGCGTCATGCACCGCGTCTTTCTGTTCCAGTGAAAGGAACGAATAGTTGAACGGAATCAGTTCATAATACGCGAAGCACTCGCCCTCGTTGTTCCAAACGAGGTTATTTTCGATATATTTAATGGGATACGGCACGAATAATTTCACTCCTTACTATGGTAATGTCCGCATTCTCGCGGCGTTTTCGCAGCCGGACAGGCTTTCCGGCAAAGGTGACTTTCGGACGCAGCGCATAAGCAATCACCGAGCGCATGAAACTGTACGGTTTCTTGCCGTCAAAGGTCTTTTTGCTCATAAACCACGTCACACCGAACGGAATACAGCACAAAATCAGCGGATTATGAACAAATGCCAGCGGCGGCACTTTACGGAACACGAATACCAGCACGCCGCTTGCCGCCAGCCAGAGCAGCTGGGTCACGGTGACAGGTGTCGGCAGTTTTGCGTCACCGAACGAGTATATTACCTGTTCTACTTTCCATACACTGCTGTAACTTCTTAGTTTTTTCAAATTGCAGCTCCTTTTCACTTTTCTACATTATATAAAGGGTATAGGGGGAGAGGAACGAGTTCCTGCCGCAGGCGTCTTTCCTCTCCCCCTGCACGGTTGATGTATAACTCCCTGTCGGCAGTTACACACAGCCGTGCTTCACCCCCTCACCATTCTCGCAGCGGCCCTCCTTTTAGAGAACGGGATTCTGATTTGTTACGAAATGTTCATACAGATTGCGTACATTTCCGTACTCCATGAGCAGCGTTTCAATATTTTTCTGCACACTTTCCGGCAATTCATCTACCATCTGACACAGGCAGTTCAGTTCTTCGATCATCATATCTTCGTCAATCTCGAACGGCAGCTCATAGTCACGGATAACATAATCCGGCTCCTGATCGGTCACGCCAATACGTTCTTCCAGCTCGTCATAGTAGATGGGCGGCGTGAACCACACACCGGGCTGCTCAATTTCGCGGCTCTTATGCCGCTTTTCGATGTAAACTCGCATCTCTAACATCATTTTCACCTCACCAGTTCAAATACGCCGTCTTTGGTTTCCACAAAATCGCCCTCCATCGAGAGGTCGCGCCCGTACTGCACACTGTCAAAATACCGGCGCAGCGTTTCATCCGAGATCAGACCCTCATCTAACATCTGCTCCGCCACATCGGCCGTTGTGTCACAGCCGCTCCACAGGATAATATCATCCGCGTGTTCGCAGAAATCCTCCACACCGCTGTAATAACTGAGCAGCGAACCCATGTTATCCCGAATGTAGTCCGGCAGGTCCTCCACCATTTCACACAGGCGGTTGATCTCCTCGATAGGCGTATACTCGCCGATCTCGAACGGCAGTTCAAAATCGTGGATGGCATACTCCTCGTACTGGTCATTCAGCCCGATACGCTCCTTGACCTCATCGAAATCAATAGGCGGTTCAAACCACGCGCCGACAAGTTCGCCCTCGTTGTATTTGCCGAGATTGGCAATATAAACACGCATTTCTTCCATGTTTTCACCTCATTCCATAAGAAAAGGCTGACTTTTCAGCCAGCCTTATGCACCAAGAATCTGATTGAACAGATTCAGCAGAACATCTTTAACACCTGCCGCGTTGAACACCAGACCAACCGACAGCATAGCCACCACGAGGAAGCCGATCAGCTTGGTAAACTCGCGCTTGAAGCCGAGATACAGGCCAATCACCACGATAGCCACCAGTACCAGTGGCTGGGCGTTCGACAGCAGCCAGTTATACAGATTTACGCCAAAATTCATTAGTTATCCTCCATTTTAATCATTTCATTAACCGTTCTCATCTTCTGCCGGATGATTTTGCGGTGCTTGTCCCGCAGTTCCGTGTTATCCAGAATATCCTTTACATGGGACGTTCCGCACTTTTCGTCAATCAGCAGGAGCATTTTCGCCGTCGGCGCGACCTGATGCGAAAACCAGTTCAGCGTCCGTTCTAGCGTGTACGGCTCAGGCGCAGTCGTCAGTTTAAGCGTGTTCCGGTGCTTGCCGATAAAGGTTTCCCACATCGGGTTCAGCGGCCACTCCTCACGCGATTTGCCGCTTTCCTTATCCACAAAGCGCACATAGCGGTTGATAATGCCGAACGCCGTTTGTTCCGGATTCTCGTTCGACACAAGATCATACACGGCGTTGTCCGCACGCTCATTTTTCAGCCGGATTTCAAAGCGGTTCTGAATGTCCGCCTGTTCCAGCGGCGTACCGTTTTTCACAAGCTGCTCATACGCTTTCTCGTAAAGGCAAAAGTATAAGTCGGACTGCATCGAGCCGATGTATAGCGTTGCACCCATG
>SKED01001017.1_pt1 | contig 27177 bp, 27 predicted proteins | sample 4826651 | NCBI WGS metagenome assembly SKED01 (sample SAMN11008818, study PRJNA524170) | human gut metagenome | biome: Human fecal sample; material: Feces; isolation source: fecal sample from pouch patient p19 | host: Homo sapiens | place: Israel: Tel-Aviv | collected 2016-06-28 | reverse complement strand
GTCCGGAAGGGACACAGAACCTGAATGAGGTTTTCCGGAGATATTATGAGATTTATCCAAATGAAAAGGAAGAAAAGACAGAAGATTACGAAGGATTTTTGAAAGAAGGAGATTTCTTCAAACGCAACGAAGATTTGCTAAGAGATGTGATCAGAGAAAGAAATTATGAGATATCTGAGCAGGAGATCAAAGAACTGAATGAAATGAGTGTGCTGATCTATCGGGGAATGCTTGCAATTATGCGAAGTGACAGGGACAAGCCGACGGTAGACGAGGCGGTGGATAAGACAGTCAGATATCTAGCGAAGACACTGGATGCGTATCATCTGGGATAGAGTAAGATATAATCTGGAAGGAGGTATTCCCCGTGAGAATAGTTGTCGTAGAAGACAATAAATTGTATAGAGATGAACTGTTACAATGTCTGGAGCAGGAAGAATCAGATATAGAGATCATAGGAAGTGCAGCCAATGGAGCCAGAGGGCTTGCGCTGGTGGAAAAGCTGGTCCGGGAAAAAGCTGGTCCGGACGTGATATTTACAGACATCCGGATGCCGGAGATGGATGGATTCGAGATGATCGAAGCCCTGCAGAAAAGAAAGATATCCTGCAAAATTGTGATTACAAGTTCCTGTCCAGAATTTCTGTATGCAAAACGTGCAATGGAGCTTGGTGCCGTTGACTTTCTGGTCAAACCATTGAAAACTTATGAAGTCCGCAATGTACTAAGAAGATTGAGAAGAGAGCTGGAAAGCGAGAAGAAGTGGAAACACATACTGAAGCTGGATTACATTTTCCCGAATGCGATGGCAGGAAAGCTGAAAGATGACCTGCAGATAAAAGAACTCATAAAAGAAGGTTATGGAATCGCACCGGACGAAAGGATTGGCGTTCTGGGAATCGGCATGGGCTCAAATTATGAGAAATATAAAGAACAGGTGAAGCAGATTCTGAAAGAACTGGAGATTTTTAATCAGAAACAGGATTTCTGTGCGTATGCAATAGAGATGCGTGGACGTCAGAGCTTTGTGGTTCTTTTTTATCATATGGGAAATGAACAGGAGACGTATCGGTATCTGGAACAGACAATTGTTCCGATGATCTGTAATACTGCACGTGGAAGGGTGATATGTACCTGGGCGGTCAGTGATGGATTTGAAAATATGCATGAAGCGGTCAGAGAACTAGATCATGCGGCAGAATGGAATCTGATTCTGAAGAAGGGAAGATTAATCTGTAAGGAAAAGATACAGGAAATTAAGCTGCATTCATATAAGTATCCGCTGCACCTTGAAATAGAAGCCAAAGAAGCACTGATGAATAAGGATTTGAAGCGTTTTAAAGAGATATTTTCCAGGTATAAGACATATTGCAGGGAACTTCCATGTACACCACAGGAGGCAAAGGAAGGATGTACACATATCGCATTGGTCCTGATCCAGATGGCGGCAGAAGCAGGGGCACTACAGGCGCAGAGAAAAGGACAGGCCTTTCTTCAGGGAATATCGAGAGCCAATGGATGGACGGACGTAGAAGAAAAAGCAGATGAATTCTTCGAATATCTGACAAGCAAAGAAGAATGCCACAATAATATAAGTCTTCTGGTGCAAAAGGCACTGGAGAATATCCGGGAATATTATAATCAGGGAATCACGTTGGAAGAAATTGCAGAAAAACTGCATGTGACAGAGGAGTACTTAAGTACTCAGTTCCGAAAAGAAACAGGACGGACATTTACCGAGACGATCCGAGGGTACAGGCTTGAACACGTAAAAAAACTTTTGACGGTTACAAACTGGAAACTGACGAAGATTGCTGAAATGGTGGGTTATACAGACCCTAAATATATGAGCCGTGTATTCAAAGAAGAGACTGGAATGCTGCCTCTCGAATACCGAAAAAAGAACAGTTAGATTAAAAAACGTTAAAAAAACACAAATTCAGTCAAAAAAAGTCATCCTTTTTTAAATATTTCCCCCTTGTAGAAATACGGGAGAATGTTAAGATATTTCCAATAAGAAAAAAGGAGGGACCAATAATGAGTACGAAAAGTGTTATTTTTTCGAATCCAGATGATGTAATAGATTTTGTAAAGATTGTTGAAAAATATCCTTTTGACATGGATATGAAACGGGGCAGATATATTGTAGATGCAAAGTCCCTGTTAGGTCTTATGAATCTTGGATTTGACCATAAAATAGAACTGAAAGTATATGAAGAAGAATGCGAAAATCTTTGGAAAGAACTGGATAAATTTGTAGCTGCATAAGTTTACTTCTGCAGTAACTGGATATTGTATGAGAAGAATCCTCAGCGTATAATAAGAATATACGTTGGGGAATTTTTTCGGCATATAAACATTACAGGAGAAGAAAATGGGAAAGAGTAAAAAAGAGAAACAGCAGGCATATTTCTTTGACAACAAAGCTCTGCTGGCGCTGATCCTGCCACTGGTGGTTGAGCAGCTCCTGGCGGTCCTGGTAGGAATGGCAGATTCCATTATGATCGCAAGCGTCGGCGAGGCGGCGGTGTCGGGAGTATCGTTGGTGGATCAGATAATGGTACTTTTGATTAATGCATTTGCCGCACTGGCGACCGGAGGTGCAGTAGTCGCAGGACAGTTTCTGGGACAGGATAGAAAAGAGGAGGCCTGTAAATCGGCAACTCAGATGGTATGGTTTATTACTATATGTGCAATCGGTATTACGGTACTTGTATATTTAGGAAAATCATTTATCCTGCATACGGTATTCGGCAAGATTGATCAGGATGTAATGCATCATGCAGACGTTTATTTGTTGATCGTGGCGGCATCGATTCCATTCCTGGCATTGTATAACGCAGGAGCGGCAATCTTCCGTACAATGGGGAATTCGAAAGTGACAATGCAGATATCGATCATTATGAATATTATTAATATAGGAGGAAATGCAATTCTGATCTATGGATTTCATCGGGGAACGGAAGGTGTCGCAATTCCGACACTGGTGTCCAGAATAACGGCAGCGGTTATTATAATTGTGATGTTGTGTGATGAGAAACGGATACTTCATATAGAACGGACATGGCATTACCGGATCAATTGGGAGATGGTTAAGAAGATTCTGAGCATTGGTGTGCCGAATGGTCTGGAGAACAGTATGTTCCAGCTTGGCAAGATCATCGTACTCAGTCTTGTATCGACATTCGGAACTTATGCGATTGCGGCGAATGCAGTGTCGAATGCGATCGCATTGTTTCAGATCCTTCCGGGAATGGCAGTTACGCTGGCGATCACACCGGTTATTTCAAGATGTGTGGGTGCTGGTGATTATGAACAGGCAGGATATTATAATAAAAAATTAATGGTTATTACTTATGTCAGTATGACAGCGATGGTATTATTCATATTTTCATTATTGCCGGTTATATTAAAGGCATATAATCTGTCGGATCTTACAGCAAGAACGACGGCAGATATCATACATTTCCACGGAATCGGTGCGATCTTCATCTGGCCGATTGCATTCAGTCTGCCTGCGACATTCCGTGCGGCGGGAGATGCGAAAGCGTGTATGTATATTTCAAGTATATCCATGTGGATATTCCGGATCGGATTCAGTTACGTGCTTGGGAAATATCTGGGCATGGGTGTATTTGGTGTCTGGGTTGCGATGGTCATTGACTGGGTATTCCGTGCGCTCTGCTTTGTGATCCGTTATTTCAAAGGAAGCTGGAAGAAAAAGGCGATCGTATAAGATAGAAGTCTCTTGTAAAAACAGGTCTTCTATTTTATAATAGAGATTAGCCATATAGAAAACAAATAGGAGGAAATTCTTGTGAAAAAAGAATTAGTAATTGTCATTGATTTTGGTGGACAGTACAATCAGCTGGTAGCAAGACGTGTCAGAGAATGCAATGTATATTGCGAGATCTACTCATACAAAACAGATATTGAGAAGATCAAAGCTATGAATCCTAAGGGAATCATCCTGACAGGCGGACCAAACAGCTGTTATGAAGCAGATTCCCCGACATATAAAAAAGAATTGTTCGAACTAGGTATTCCGGTTCTTGGATTATGTTATGGTGCGCAGCTTATGACGCATGTACTTGGAGGAAAAGTAGAATCGGCTCCGGTACGTGAGTATGGTAAGACAGAAGTGCTGATAGATAAGAAAGATTCCAAGATTTTTGAAGGTGTATCAGAGAAGACAATCTGCTGGATGAGCCATTTTGATTACATCTCACAGATTGCACCTGGATTCGAGATCACAGCACACACAGCAGACTGCCCGGTCGCAGCAGCTGAGAATACAGAAGCTGGATTATATGCGATCCAGTATCATCCGGAAGTACTTCACACAGCAGAAGGAACTAAGATGTTATCGAACTTCGTATTAGGTGTCTGCGGATGTGCAGGCGACTGGAAGATGGATGCATTCGTAGAGAATACAATCCAGGAGATCCGCGAAAAAGTCGGCGACGGAAGAGTACTTCTTGCACTGTCAGGTGGAGTAGATTCTTCAGTGGCAGCAGGATTGTTATCCAGAGCTATCGGAAAGCAGTTGACATGTGTATTTGTCGATCATGGTCTTCTCCGTAAAGATGAAGGTGATGAAGTAGAAGGTGTATTCGGACCAAATGGACAGTTCGACCTGAACTTTATCCGTGTAAATGCGCAGCAGAGATATTACGATAAACTAGCCGGAGTAACAGAACCGGAAGCAAAACGTAAGATCATCGGTGAAGAATTCATCCGTATCTTCGAAGAAGAAGCCAAGAAGATCGGTGCTGTAGACTTCCTCGCACAGGGAACCATTTATCCGGACGTTGTAGAAAGCGGACTCGGTGGAGAATCCGGAGTGATTAAATCTCACCACAATGTAGGTGGACTTCCGGAGCATGTAGATTTTAAAGACATCATTGAGCCTCTTCGTGATCTGTTCAAAGACGAAGTACGTAAGGCAGGATTGGAGCTTGGAATTCCGGAGAGACTGGTATTCCGTCAGCCATTCCCTGGACCTGGACTTGGAATCCGTATCATCGGTGAAGTAACAGAAGAAAAAGTTAAGATCGTTCAGGATGCAGATGCCATCTACAGAGAAGAGATTGCAAACGCAGGACTTGACAAGAATATTAACCAGTATTTCGCAGCACTGACAAACATGAGAAGTGTCGGAGTTATGGGGGATGAGAGAACATACGATTATGCTGTTGCTTTAAGAGCAGTAACAACTGTAGATTTCATGACAGCTGAGGCTGCTGAAATTCCTTATGATGTACTGAATAAGGTAATGAGTAGAATTATTAATGAGGTTAAGGGAGTTAACAGAGTATTTTACGATCTGACTTCTAAACCGCCTGGAACGATTGAGTTTGAATAGTTACTACATCTCTGGAAAACCTTGATTTATAAGGCTTTCCAGAGATTTTTCTTTTTATTGGCTACAAATTGGCTACATCTGTCAGTTGGCTACTATCTGGGACTGTTGTTCCGTTGATAAGATTTTCAAGTTGTTGTGCGACTTCGGCTTGTTTGTTTGGAGACAGATGACTATAAGTATTTAAGGTTGTCTGTATTTTTTCATGCCCTAAACGGTCAGCAATCAGAAGTGGTTGGCATCCCATTTCAATCCAAAGGCTGGCATGGGAGTGACGGAGATCATGCACACGAATCTTCTTCACACCGGATTTTTTACATCCTCTGAGCATTTCATGATTCAGAAAACTTTTGGTGTAAGGAAACAGTCTGTCATTTGGCTGAATCTCATAACATTTATCCATATAACTTTTTAAACAGTCAGCAAGTGTTTGAGGTATTGTGATAACCCGGTTACTTTTTGGCGTTTTAGGAGGCCAGACAACATCCCTGCCATTGATTCTTTGGAAGGTTTTGTTGATGGTGATGGTATTATTTTCTAAGTTCACATCTTCCGGCGTTAAAGCACACAGTTCGCCTACTCGCATGCCAGTATAGTACATGGTCATGAAGGCTGTATAAGAAGCTGGCTTATCCTGTACAGCTGTAATAAACTGTTCAAATTCTGCCTTTGTCCAGAACTGCATTTCTTCTGCATTGCTTTTTCCCATGCTTCCAGCTTTTGTGCATGGATTTTCCCGTAAATCATAATATTTCACTGCATAGTTGAACATAGCAGTAAGCTGATTATTGATCGCTCTAAGGTAGGTTTGTGCATAAGGCTTCCCGTTCTTATCACGATATGCAGTTAATCCGTTCTGCCATTTACGGATATCCTTTGGTGTAATCTCATTGATCGGGATTTTTCCGAATACTGGCAGGATCTTTTTATCTACCATATACCGTTTGCTGATAATGGTGGATTCTTTCAGACGGTGTCCCATATCCTCAAAATATAGACAAACCGTGTGACAGATGAAAGTCAGGCGGGGAAGAAAATGGAATTTGAGCAGATGGATCTTTTTACAGATTATCAGGCGTTGGAGCAGGAACGGGAAGAAGAGAAAGCAGCCAGAGAACGGGAACGCAGGATACAGGAAGCCATGTTGGATATCAAGAAAAAATATGGAAAGAACGCGATCTTAAAAGGATTGAGCTATCAGGAGGGGGCAACGGGAAAAGAGAGAAACCGACAGATCGGGGGACATAAAGCATAAATGTGACAGCAGATCGGGAGGAAAAATAAGATGGCGGAAAAGATGCAGATCACAAATCGGTACGATGACATTATCTCACTGCCGCATCACCAGTCGAAAACGAGACCACATATGCCGCTCATAGACCGGGCGGCACAGTTTTCGCCGTTTGCAGCGCTTACCGGATACGATGATGCGGTCAAAGAGACAGCAAGGCAGACGGAACGAAAGGCAGAACTTTCAGAAGAAATGCAGGCATGTCTGCAGGAAAAGCTACAGATTTTACAGGCGCAGATCCCGACGAAACCGGAAGCGATACTGACTTATTTTGAAGCCGATGAAAAGAAAGCAGGAGGCACATACCGGACAGTACGAGGAGAGATCAAGCGGATCGATGAATACAGACGGGTGATCGTTTTGCTGGAAGAGGAAAGCGAGCGGAGAAACGATGTTCCGGAGATAGAAAGGCGAAAAGAGATCTCGCTGGAAGATTTATACGGGATCGAGATTTTGTGAGCGGTTATTGTGCACAATTTACAAAAATGAGTATATACTCCTATGTAATACTAACAAATCAGATAAAGAGGGTGTCGCAAAATCATCAAATTAGATGATTGAGCGATACCCTCGATCTATATGTGTAAAAACCGGAAAGAAGTGATTTGGCATCTGATGTTCTGTGAGAGTATTTGTCCCATCTTTTCTTAGATTTTCGGATCGTCTAATAATTGGCTGAGTATTTGCAACGGAATGGTTTTGGCGGCGGCTTTATTCTCTTCAGCGGCTTCCACAAGCTCAGACCGGAGAATGAGGACGTCCTTTGGGGCGTTGATCGCAAGTTTTACGGAGTCGGAACTGATTTCAGAGATCGTAATCGTCACTTCATTACCGATAGTCAATGATTGCCCTTTTTTACGTTGTAATATAAGCATAGTATTTACTCCCTCCCGTTTGCAGGTATTGCGTGTTTAAAGCTGTAAGCAGGTTCGTCCAGAATAATCTGTTTTCCGGTTCGGTTCCGGACGTTTACCGCCAAAGGAGCTTTCAGATTAACCGTAGAGTCAGTTAAAGATTCATTCAGCACACAGATCACATAGTAAGAAATATCGTCCTCACATGTAAGATTCAAGTCTTTTTTGTCCTTTTCGGATAACACCGGGGAATAGTCGGGGAAAAAGCGAAAAGGATTCATCAAAATGAAAGAAAGCGTCTCATCATCTGTGCTCTGGAAAGAAAGAAGAGAATCGGTTGTCTCGTGGAAAGGGAGCGGAAGAAAATTCTTATAGGATTCAAATCCAAACAATCCATCCGGTAAGTAGATAAGATCTTCTGGATCATAAGACAGCGAACCGAAATATTTTGCATTTATTTTCATCTTTATACCTCCGTAGAAAGAAACGTAAGGGCATTAAGCCCTTACGTCTAATGGTTTGTAATTTGGAGCGGCGCTTGGGGGTACATAAAGCGGATCCCCGACATATTCGATATGCACATCCGGATGCTGCGTGATCGACATTTCGATATTTCCGGGGATAAATTGGAAATCTCCCTGTGCAACTTTTAAATCGAATGTTAATTTATCCATTTCATAGTTTAATGTCAGATCAGGTTCCTGATAGGTAATATTTACAGGAGCAGACGGGATAAATCCCAACTGAAATTCTCCGGTAGGCATTTGTGTCCGCTGTCTGAAAATCTGCCCGAGCAGTTCGCCTCCATCTCCAGGTTTTAGCAATTGTTGTCCCTCCTGCGCATATTGTGCGGTTGCCTGTTGTGCCGCTTGCAATCCTTTTTGGGCAGTCTGTGAAATACTGCGTTTTAAGGTTGGTACAACAGAATTTCTGGCTTCATAAGTGTCTAGATTCAGTTTTGCCGGACGACTCTTGATCGAAAATTCGCCAGGAGTTCTGTCCATATCCAAAGAGGCAGTAGAGTTGGAGTATTCTAAACGGGCATTCTGGATTTTTAATTGATATTCCAAAGGAATGGTTGTGATTTTGAGTAATTGTTCCATACAGAACCTCCTTGTCATAAATGATTTATATACATGAATGTATATGTACTATTTCATAAAATCAATAAAGGATGGGGACAAAATACTGGTTCCGACTTTCAGTGCGGCATTATAAGCGTATTGAGCCCAGGAATACTGAGTGATCGCGTCCGCCATGTCGATATTAACTACATTGTCTAATTGTGTTGCCAGATTCAGCTTATCGGTCTCCAACCGGTCTTTTGTTGCGGTAAGGAATTGGGATTTTGTTCCCAATGTTGTCACTTGTTCCAGAACGTTATTGCGTCCGTCATCAAAAGCGTTCAGAAGCTTTTCAAATTCAGCCTGATCGAAAGGTTCTTTTTCAAGGGTATCGGCGATCTGACCTGCAAGGAGAACCATATTTTTTGTTCTGCCGTCGGCTGTTTTTCCATATCCGGCAACATTGATACCAGGCAGGCTTGTATTAAAAGCGCTGGACGGATCGATCTCGCCGGTCTTGTCATTGACAGTAAGACCAAATCCCAGATCAAGATACACACTTTCTTCCGAGAGCTGCTTTAAAGTATCCATTGTTTTCTGATAATCCGGATCATTCGGGTCCGGGTCTACATTGACACCGCGATAAGTCAGGATCTGTTTGCCATTGGCATCCGTCGTCAGGGAAAACGGCGGAGTTGCAGCATCGGCTCCGCCAAAAGCATAACGTCCCTCATAGGAGGCATTCAGGCTCAGGAGCAGGCTTTCCTGTGCGCCTCTCCATGCGTCCGCATATGTTTTTCGTGTCTCGGCGTCGGCATTGGTGCCATTTAATGCTTCCAGACCATATTGCTTGCTTAAAGTCAGGGCAAGATCGCTGATCTGCATAGCGGCGTCTTCCTGCGAATCCAAAAAGGATTGTGTATTCTGAGCCGTAGAAATATAATCAAGATTCTTTACATATTTTCGTTCCAGTGTAGCGGCGCGAAGCGCACTTCCGGGATTCTCCGCAGAAGAAACAAACTGACGTCCGGTCATGACTTTGTTCCGGGAAGTGTTCAGATTCGCCATGGAAGTTCCAAGATTGGAACGATAATTACGCAGGATAGCATTCGTAGTAATTCGCATGATTTTTTGATTCCTCCTTATTATCTTCCGACAATGCCGGTCTTATTGATCAAAGTATCCAGCGCTTCATCCAGCGTGGTCATCAGTCGGGCCGCGGCAGTATAAGACTGGTTATAATGCATCAGATCCATACCCTCTTCATCCAACTGGACGCCGGAAACGCCGTCTCTTGTACTTGCCGTCTGGTTTAATACAGAAATCTGATTCTGCAATGTAGTGTTGGCAGATTTTAAATCAATAGCCAGTGTATTTTCCAGACTGGCAAAGCAGTCATAAAAGCTGCCGGTGAAAAAGGACACGCCGTTGCTTTCAAACTTCTGCGGATCTTTTAAGGCATTGATCATATTTAGAATGTTACTGGTATCGGTAGAACCGATTTCTCCGTTTACCACTTTCTTGGAAATCGTAATCCCATAATCGCCGCGCATCCAGCCGTCTGCGATCTTGATGTTGGAAGCACTGAAATCGGCATTTGGATCGATCTTTTCAAATAGTGGACACATCTTAGCCGGATCATCCTCAAGGATCGGATCGCCATTCTTATCGACCATGTAATTTCCATTCTGATCTTTCTTAACAGGTACGTTCAAAGCATTGAATGTCTCTGCAAATGTTTTGACGAGGGAATCCAAAGTTGTTTGATAATATCCGAGTCCGTTCACAGAAGAACCGCCCTTGTCGAAAGCACCGGAATCATTCAGGATATCTAACGTCCCCTTGAGCGTACCGGACGGGATCGTATCGGTAATGTCGGCAGTGCCGCTTCCGTTGGCGCCGGTGATCGAGAGACGGACCGGATGTCCGGAAATGTCGGCGCTCAGAGATCCGCAGTCTGTATCGCTTACCAAGGTGAAAGTCTGTCCGTCGGTTCCGGTATAGTAAACGTTCGGAACTTCCAGAAACTGACCGGGAGCGATCTCACGGGATTCATATTTTACAGAGATCGGGAGATAACTTGCAAGCTGATCCAGAAGATCATTTCTCTGATCCTGAAGTTCAAGAGCCGGATTTCCGAGCACCTGACTGTTTTTAATGTTTTTATTGAGCTCTGCGATATTTTCCAGCATCTGATTGACGTCGGCAACATCATTGGACTGGAAGTCATTTGTCATCTCATCCGTGATATCCTGTAACCGCTTTGCGTTATCATGGAAACGATTCAGAAGAATCTGCATATTAGAACGAACGGTTGTGTCGATCTCTTTTGCGTTCGGTTCTTCCGAATATTTCTGCAGTGCGGATGAGATATCGCGAAGTGCGGCGCGGACGCCGTCCAGACTTGCCTCGTCAAAAATACCGGTAAGCTGCTCATATCCTGCAGCCAATGCGTCGGTTGTACCGAGCTTACTCATCTGGTTGCGGTACTGAACGTCCAAAAACGGATCTCTGAGCTGGGAGATCCCGGTAACTTCGACACCATATCCGACTTTTGCGCCATTCTTTGAGTTGTAAAAACTTGCGCCGCTGTTATTCAGACTGCTGATCTCCAAACGCTGTTTGGAATAACCACGGGTATTGATATTGGCAATATTCTGACCGGTAACATCCAGCGCGCGCTGACTGGCAGACATGGCCAATTGTGCAGTTGTAAAGCCAGCAAATGTAGAACGTATCATACGAACAAAATCCTCCTTAAACTATTGTTAAACAAAACGATTCGTGAAATGTGTTTCATCTGGTTTGTTTGTACCGGATGCGGAATATACGCCGGCATCCGGCTGACCGGAATTTAAAACAGACTGGATCTTGTGTAAATTCACAGAGATCGCATCCTGTGCGCTTGCATTGATCGATTGGAATATACGCACTTTTTCGGAAAGTTCCTGAAATAAAGGAGTGAGTTCTTCTTTTACTTCATCCGGAACTCTGGATAAGATCTCTCTGAACTTTAAATCCTTCATCTTCAACTTTCTCTGAAGGGTATCACGCTGCTGCTCCAGTCCGCGCAGACGGAGCACAAATGCCTGTTCCTTTTTCATACAATCTTCCAGGATGGAAAGATCGTTTGCTACCGCTGCATCGAGTTTCTGCTGTTCCACCGTGGTCAGCGATCGGAACAGATCGATAAAATCATGTATCAGAGAGATGAATTCTGTGTAATGATCCATTATTCAACCGCCTCCTTGCACAGAAGCATCCGTGATGCGATCGCAGAAGCATCGATCTTGTAAGTATGGGAAGAAATCTGCTCCTTTAGTTCGTTCAGTCTGGCGTCCGAAACCGGGATCCGAACGTCGGATGCCAGTTCTTTGGAGATCGCGGCGGCAAATGTCCGCTCGGCAATCTGTCTCGGTTCAGACTGGATCGAAATCGCATCAAAAGATTTCTCGTCGTTTTTAGGAAGCGAAGAGCTTGAGAGCCCTTTTGTGCGGATACTAAGACCGGCATAGCCAGGCGTTAGATTATTAGCATTTGAAATTTTCATACAGGACTCCTTTCTATGTCAGACCATAAAGAAAACAATCGCAATAAATTACTAACTATATCAAATATCGGTTAAAACGGAAAAAAAAATAATAATATCAGGATGATTTTTTTAAATGATTTAGCAATACGGACGGGATCTGTTCGCAGCCTGCCTGGATAGATACCGCTCCGATATTGTAGGCAACCATCGGCATTCCGTAGACCACGCAGGAGGCTTTGTCCTGCCCGATCGTGAACGCTCCCTTTTTGCGCATTTCCAATAATCCCTCCGCTCCGTCTTTTCCCATACCGGTCATGATGATCCCGATCTTGTTGCCGGCTACATTTTTGGCAACGGAACGGAATAAAACGTCCACAGACGGCATATGACCGCTGACCTTTTGTCCGGAAAAACAACGGACGGCATAACCGCCGTTTGCAGAGCGAACGACTTCCATTTGCTGGGAACCGGGCGCGATCAGTACAAGTCCGGGGTGGATCTGGTCGCCGTTTTTCGCTTCACGAACCTCCATCTGGCACAGTTTATTGAGGCGCTGTGCATACATGGCGGTAAATCCCTCGGGCATATGCTGTGTGATGACCATGCCGGGAATATCGGCAGGAAGCTGTTTTAAAACTGCAAGAGTCGCTTCCGTACCTCCGGTAGATGCGCCAAGCGCAATGACCGTGGACCGGAATGAAAGCTGTTTGCCGGCGAACAGAGGCTTTTTTGGCGCGGTAGTGGTAGAAGCGGCAGTTGATGTGGTCCGTTTACGGGAAGCACATCTTACTTTTGCAAATGAAGCGATGTGGATTTTGGAATTTAAAGCGGAGAAAAATTGTTCTTTGGAAACAATATTCATATCCGGTTTCCTTACAAAATCAACGGCGCCGGCTGAAAGTACATCGAATACGTTCAGATTCAGGGAAGATACCAGAACAACCGGGATCGGATGCAGAGGCAGAAAATCTTTTAAGAAATCAATTCCGTTTAACCCGGGCATTTCCACATCCATTGTGATCACATCGGGTTTTAAAACCGGGATTTTTTTGCGGGCGTCATAAGCGTTAAATGCATATCCGACTACCTGGATATCCGGACAGGACGACAAATAGTCGATGATCATTTTACGAAATAAAGAAGAATCGTCGACGACGAATACTTTAATTGTTTTGGATGGCATAGTATCATTCCTTTCATTGCAATTTGATAAATCTAAATAAGAAAAGAAAATGCCACACCTTCTCTGAAAGTTTAGAAAGACAGTGTGGCAACTACTGACAGGATTTTTTGGATTACTCTTTCCGGTAAGTTGCAGGTCGGAGATATTTGTAAGGCGTACTTTCTTTGTTCAGGCTTTCCGAATGACCGATCAATAAATATCCTCCCGGATTCGTAGCGTTGTAGAAACGGTTCACAAGGGAATTTTTTGTTTCCTGGTCAAAGTAGATCATCACATTCCTGCAAAAAATAACGTCAAATTTTAGACGAAAACGAATCGGATCCATAAGATTAAAAGTACGGAATATCACGTTAGATTTAATTTCCGGCGATACTGTGTAAAGTCCCGGCGAACCTGCGGAACGGAAATATTTACTTTTCCATCCGGCAGGCAGATTTCTTAAGGATGTCTCGTCATATACCGCGTTGGCTGCGGCTTTCAATGCATTCTGGGAAATATCGGTCGCAAGGACGCGGGTATCCCACATGGATGCTTTTGATCCGAGATATTCTTTTAAAATCATTGAAATGGTATATGGTTCTTCTCCGGAAGCACAACCGGCGCTCCAGATACTAAGCACACGGTCTTTTTTCGTCCGGAGCAGATAAGGCAGTATCACATCTGTAAAAAACTCAAAATGAGATTCCTCACGCATGAAGTAAGTGTAGTTTGTCGTAAGCTTGTTCAACATCAGTTCCAGATCTTCCGGTTTCTGGTTGCGGATCAGATGATCCACATATGCCTGAAACGACGGAAAACCCATGGATAAAATCGTGTTTGATAATCGTCCGAGAATCAACTGCTTCTTCTTTGACAGATCGATCCCATAATTCTGCTTGACAAATCGTACAAGGCGTTGAAAGTCAGTTTCGGTAATTGTTAGCATTGGTCGGACTCCTTTTTATGTATACTGAAGATATAAGGATCAGTAAACCCGGGCAAGCTGTTCGTGATCAAGAAAGAGGAGCACGGAACGTTCGCTCAGCGAGATCATCCCATTGATCAGTTCCTGATGATTTTCCGTCGGAACAGGAGAAATCTGAGCTTTGTCAATGTCGATGACTTGCTGTACCGAATCTACAATGATGCCAAGGTTGGTATCATCAATGTTCAGGACGATGATACAGGTTGTATTTGTATAGTCGATGGACGGTTTGCCCATGCGGAGACGGATATCAATGATCGGGATGATCTGTCCCCGAAGATTGATGATTCCTTTTACATAATCCGGCACCAGTGGAATGATGGTGATCGTATGGTTGGTAATAATCTCTGTCACATAATTTGTGCTGACTCCAATGGTAAGACCATCGGACATAAATGTCAGAAACCGTTCTGTGGAAGTTGGAATATCCGTTACGGAATCCTCTGCGATGGAGTCAATTGCTGTATTTTCATTTGACATGGTCAATCCTCCGATTTCAGTAATTTAGTATTGATTTTCTGAGACAAGGTAGAGATTCATGACGTCCAGTATGATACTGATGTTGCCGTCGCCCAGGATCGTACAACCGCTGATCCCGGAATCTTTGATGTTGAAATTGTTCAAGTAAGCAGGAAGCGGTTTTACAACAACCTGTTGTTCTCCAAGCAGCTCATCTACGAACAGACAGTAAGATTTGTCGCTCGCCTCTACCCAGATCAGAATACCGTCTTCGATATTCGTGATGTCTGTTTCGATATTGTATAAATCATGGATCCGGACGATCGGATAAAACTCATCCATACACTTGATGATTTCATTGCCGCTGGCGTCCAGAATGATGGATTCTTTCTCAGCTTTGAAAGACTGCCGAATATTGGCGATCGGGATCGTGAAGATGGAATTTCCGACAGAAATCTCCATACCATCTACGATCGCGAGCGTAAGCGGGATCTTCAAAGTGGTACAGCTTCCTTTTCCAAGTTCGCTGGTGATGGAAATGACGCCGCCGACCGATTCTACGTTCTTCTTCACAACATCCATGCCGACTCCACGACCGGAGAACTCGGTAACTTCCTCGTTGGTAGAAAAACCGGGAATCATCAGAAGAGATAAGATCTCTTTCTGGGAATATTCGCTGGCAGGCTTTGTGAGAAGACCGTTGCGCTCTGCCTTTTCCAAAATCTTTACAGTATCCATACCGCGACCATCGTCCCGGACGGAAATAATGACCTCGCTTCCGGTATGTATTGCGGAAAGGACGATCTCTGCCTGCGCAGGCTTTCCGGCGGCGATCCGTTCTTCCGTAGTCGGTTCGATCCCGTGATCCATGGAATTACGCACAATGTGCATGATCGGATCGCTGATACTGTCCACGATACTCTTATCGATCTCGGTGTTCTCCCCTTCGATCGTAAGCCGTACGTCTTTATTTAATTTCTTCTTCATGTCACGAACGATCCGGTTCATCTTCTGGAACGTACCGGAGACCGGAACCATTCTAAGAGACATCGCGATGTCCTGTAAGTCATCGGTAAGCTTGCGGAGCTGTCGGGTAGACTTCAGGAAACTGTCCAGTTTCAGATTCTGGATCTCGGGAGAAGAAGTCACCATAGATTCTGTGATCACGATCTCACCGACGATCGCCATGAGGCTGTCCAGCTTGGAAAGACTGACGCTGATCAAACTCTGCTTTGCAGGAGTTCCGGAAGAGGACGCGCTGCCTGACGCAGGGGCGGAAACGGCAGACGGATGAGAAGCATTCACCTGTTCTTTTGGCTTTTCCGCTGTGTTTTCTCCCGGCGCAGACGCCGCAACGTGATCAAGGACTTCAAAGGTAGAGACGCTGTTGATCTCCTTGATGACATTGACGGCAACCTCTGTCAGTTCCCGGGATTCCGGGCAGACATAAAAGCCGTGTTCCTGTATAAAGTCGATCGTGTCTGAGTTGTTTTCCACATCAGCAGGATAAAACAGGAATGGAATATCCATCTCCTGAAGCGCTGTGATCACCATGAATGCGCGCAGGTTCTCCATGCCGCATCCTTCCTCGAACATGATCTTGATATACTGCGGGTAAGTTCCCTCCGGAAGAAAATCGGGAGACAACGGACCGCTTTGCGCAGAAGAAGACTTCGCATCAGAAGCAGCTCCTCCGGTCTCTTTTGCGGAAGCGTTCTTCCCGCTGATTTTTTCTAAAAAACTATTAATATCTGTAATGACACTGTCGATATTAGTACTAAGGGGTTCATCGTTCTCCAGCTTTTCAACTTCGCCGCGCAGAGCGTCGGTTGACTGGAACATCAGATTGAACAGGTCATTTTTATGGGACTCGCTCATGGCATCAAGTCCATTTTCGCGAATATAGAAGAACAAGTCCTCGATATGATGCGCGATCTCCATCAAAGGAGAGAATTCCATCATAGCAGAGGAACCTTTGATCGTATGCATGATGCGGAAGATTTCATTGACGTCGTTCGTTGTAAAATCTTCATTTTTTTCAGCTTCTATCAAAAGTTCATCCAATTGTTCTAATAAAGTGTTTGTTTCATAGAGATACATTTCAAGCATGTTATCCATAATATAAGCACCGCCTTATGTTTAATACATTTTTAATATCGTCAGGCAAATGTGAAAAGATAAGAGAAAATTATAGAGTAGGTGAAAAAATGTCAAATATTTTAAAAATTTCCACGCCAATCTCAGGGTATGAGAACAATGTGAGCAAACAGGATCCGCAGATGAAAAATGATGTCGGGATCAAAAATCCGGTGAATCCGGACAAGGTCGTGCGAGCCGACAGTCGTGCCGAATATGGGAATGAACGTGGCGTTCAGCAGGGACTTTCTTATGAATCGAACTTTGGCAATTTTGTCCGTACATTGGCAAATATCCCGCGGGCAAGCGAGATCATGTCGAAAATGTTGTTCTCGGGAATGAGAAACGTGATCGAAGCAGGGATCGGAACCGGCATGGCGGAAGAGATCCATATGCTTTTGGGGATGTTGGAGATGGATCCGCAAAAGTTAAAAGAATTTTTGAAGAGCCAGATGAATGGTTCCAATAAGATGAAAGGCTCTCTTTTTGAACTGCTGCGCGGCGTGATGAAAGAAGCGGGAAGTGTGGAACTCAAAGCGGGGATCCTTGACTTTTTGAAAAAATATAACGATATGTCTTCCGGAAAGCATATCATGACCAACATAAAAGGGGAATTAAAAGAGATTGAAAGCTATATGTTCCGAAATGAACGGGCAGGCCTGCAAAGACTGACGCAGCAGTTATTACCGCATAGTCAGGAGAACATGGAGAAGAATATCAAACTTCTGAAATCAGATATTATCCCATTTCTCGGAAATTATATTTCGGAGACGAGGAATCTGGGCAAGATCAGAGATTTGATCAACTTGCTGACGTTTAATACTTCCCGTTATGAGAATGGTAATCTTGACGGTGTGGTAGACGCGTTCAAACGGCTGTCCGATTTTCCGGCGTTCCGCAGACATTTTGCAAGCATGGACAGAGCAGAGATCCGTGAACTGTTCCAGAATATTGATTTTGACCGCGCGGCAGGCAAGGAGGAATGGTCGGAGCAATTCCTTTCGTTACTCCGTATGGGAGCAGAGGGAAAAGCCGGGATTGAAAATAAAGAAGATTTTATGACGCTGCTCCATGGAATGTTGATCAATGAAAGCGTGTATATGCCGGTTCTGCATGTAACGCTTCCGTTTATCCTGGATGGAACTCCGGTGTTCTCGGAAATCTGGCTGGATCCGGATGATTCGTCAGGCGGTGGAGAGACGCCCGGAGAAAGCGGCGTGAAATTACTTTTGAAATTCGACATGAAAGAAGTGGGATTTTTTGATATTTTCTGTTATTATGAGGAGGGGAAAATGGATCTTCTTCTTCACTATCCGGAAAATCTGCTTCCAAAGGAAAAAGAGATCCGTGAGGGGATCGCAGACATTTTGAAAAAGAATGGAATGGAGATCCGCTATCTGGCAGTAGAACAGGGAAAAGAATCCATTCCGGTGTCGGCTGCGTTCCCACAGATCTATGAAAGGAGAAATATGGTAAATGTCACAATATGATACACTGGAACAAAAAGCAGTTGCATTGAAGTATGATGAGACGCAGAACTCTGCGCCGGTGATCGTTGCATCCGGTATGGGATATGTCGCTGAAAAGATCGTTGAGATCGCGAATGACAATGGCATTCCGGTTTATGAGGATAATTCGTTGGCTACGGTACTGGCACAGATGAAACTGGGGAAAGAGATCCCGCCGGAATTGTACCAGACGATCGTGGACATTTATGCTTATTTTTTAAGATATGTTCCGAAACATGCGGATGAGACACAAGAAGCAATACGAGAAGAAACAACTGCGGAAGAAGCGCATAGCGAGGAAGTTAAGAAAAAATAACAGAATCAGGATCAAAAAGAGGGACTGCCTTATGCAAACGCTGCGTCGGGCGAATGTCCCTCTTTTTCTTATGTAGATTTACCGGAATCACAGACGGCGGTGAGATTTACTCTGGATCAGATTTTCCTTGAAAATGAAACCGCGAAGCACAGATTCGGCTTGCGGGGTAAGATCCAGAAAACGGCATCCGTAACAGTAAACGCCGGGAGTTCTTGCAGGATATCTTTTCAATATGAGTGCGGTAATGAAAACCGGTTTAGCCCCTTTTGTAAATATAAAAGAAAAGGTTTTATCAACCTGAAACTCCTGGTCAGTAATAAATTTCAAACCGCCGACGCTGATGTCCACAACGGAAATTGTTGTGTTTTTAGATGTACCTTGTGGAACGATGGTCAGAGGAAAAGAGAGATCGATGCGGAATTCCTTACGGTAATCCGGTAAATCCAAAGTCTCTGTTTCTGTTAAATACCATGTCCGATCAGTCTGGGGAACATAAAATTCGTTAAAAACACCGGTGGTTGTACAAAGGAATGAAGTATAGTCATTCGGGGCTTCCCCGGGCATCAGATAGACTTGCTTTGGAAGTGGACTTTCCGGGAGGGAAGAAAAAATAAATGTATAGGAATCTGGATTACGGGTGTACTTTATTTTCGCAAGAAAGCGGGAATCAGTTGTGTAGAGCATCCCAATTTCTGCATTGATTAATGGGTTCATATAAGTGCCTCCTGAAACTATAATATAGGATATGGGTATATTATATCGGATATAAAAATAATGGTCAACAGCTTTCTGGTGAAGCGGAAACGTGATATTTTAGAACGATCTATTTCCTAATTTATTATATGAGTGTGATGGACGGTTTATGACAAAACAGCGGGAATATTTCGTGAAAAAGAAAAGACTTCCGGGAAATCCCCGGAAGCCTTTTTGATAAAATAGGGTGTGTGTATATATTACTGTAATAACTGAAGAACACCCTGTGGAAGCTGATTTGCCTGTGCAAGCATTGCCTGAGAAGACTGAACAAGAATGTTGTTCTTTGTATAAGCCATCATCTCATTTGCCATGTCTACGTCACGGATCCGGCTTTCAGCAGCGGTCATGTTCTCAGATGTTACACTCAGGTTGTTGATCGTGTGCTCCAGACGGTTCTGGATCGCACCAAGATCACCACGAGTAGAAGATACAGAGTTGATTGCAGACTTGATCTTGTCAACTGACGCTTTCGCTCCTGCCTGTGTGCTGATGTCAATATCAGCAATTCCAAGAGCGGCTGTATGCATATCGCCAACGGAAACTGTCATCTGGTTGAAATCTTCAGAAGTATCACCGATCTGAAGTGTCAGACCTGCTCCGTCTTTTGTGGCGGAAAGGACAAGATCATCTGTGTTTTTGGTAGCCTTTACACCTGCATTTTCCAATGCAGTGTTCAAATTGGCAATTGTAGCATCAGCATTTGCGCCGACAACAATTGCAGTTGCACCTTCTGTTTTCGGTTTACTGCTTGTATTTGCTACAAACTCATAGGTTTTTCCGTTTAATACAATTGTGTCGCCAGCTGCAATATCCTTTGCGCCTTTTGCTAATGTGACTGTTTCATTTGTTCCTTTTGTAACATCGCCAGCTTTAACTATATCTTGTGTAGTAGTATCAGTTGTGCTGATTCCGGTCAGTTTTGCACCATTCTCACCGACAACTTTAGAAGTCAGGGTAAAGTTACCGGCGTTATCACTTGCGATATCGAAAACAGATGCAAGTTCAGATTTCTTCAAAGCTCCCAAGATAGCAGCGTCGTTTGTTGGAGCATCTTTACCAGATGTATATTCTACTTTTGCTTCATGCAGTGTACCACTTTCATCGGCATATTCAACGGTCAGTGTCTGTTTTGTTCCGTCGGCACCAGCTTTTACGGCAAATTTAGAAGTGGTACCTGTTGCAGCATTAACTGTTGGCGTAATTCCTTTTCCGGCAATACTTGCAGATTTGACATCAAGTTTTGCAGTAGACAGAGAACCGTCTAACAGGTTGATTCCGTTGAAGTTTGTGGAATCTGCGATACGATCGATTTCGTCTTTCAGAGAAGCGATTTCTTTCTGCAGATTTGCACGGTCAACTTCGTTGTCGTATGTTCCGTTAGCGGACTGGTCAGCCAGTTCTACCATACGGTTCAGCATGGAGTGTACTTCTGTCAATGCTCCCTCTGCTGTCTGAACAAGAGATACGCCATCCTGTGCGTTCTTCTGTGCTGTGTTCAGACCTGTGATCTGTGCACGCATCTTTTCGGAAATTGCAAGTCCGGCTGCATCGTCTCCGGCACGGTTAATTCTGTAACCAGAAGATAATTTCTCTAAATTTTTTGCTACTGCATTGTTGTTTCCTGTTAAGTTTCTGTAAGAGTTCAATGCTGCGATATTGTGCTGAATTCTCATTGTAAAATTCCTCCTTGAATTAAAATCTTATCCGGAAGTCCTTTTCCGGCTTTGTTTCTGCCAGTGATTGTTATAAAGTAAAAAGAGTATTTAATAGACTGCCGGCAAGTGTCTTGATAAGTACACTTTTAAAGAAAAAAATCATCCAATCATTCGCTTTAAATGATTAGATGATTCTTTTTTCCTTTAAATTACCAAATACTTCTACTTTTCCATCCCTTGAACTAATTCCAATACCAGCGCTTCTTCTATCTCTAGCTCCTCTGCGATCACCCCAGTAGATTTCCCTTTTGAGAGTTTCTTTTGAATCTGTTCTCTTAGAAAATCAAGTTTTCCCTCCTGCCTTCCTTCTTTTCTACCAGCTTCTCTGCCACGCTCTTCACCTTCACGTATTCCAGCTTCCCATCCGTCCTCCCAGGACGCCTCCCTCTCCTGTCTCATATGCTTCTCTTCATCATATTCATAGATACTCACTTGCTTCGCCTCCGCTCGGTTTTGTTTCAAAAACTCTGCCAGAATTCCTTCCTGAATACATTCACAGATGGCCTGCTCTACAGCCTCACTAATCGGCATCGTGTCAGCGTATTCCCGCACTCTTGCCGTATATTCGGAATAATCTTTCAGAGATTTGCATAGTCCCTTCAGTTTTTCATTATGTCCCCGGTTGATGTTCAGCATCACTGCCGTCAGCTCCAATGCTGGATTTTCTTCCTTCACACTGTATGCATCCGACAATCCTTCTACTTTTCCATCTCTTGAACCAATTCCAATACCAGCGCTTCTTCTATCTCTAGCTCCGCTGCAATCGCCACAGTAGATTTCCCTTTTGAGAGTTTCTTTTGAATTTGTTCTCTTAGAAGTTCAAGTTTTCCCTCCTGTCTTCCTTCTTTTCTACCTTCTTTTCTACCAGCTTCTCTGCCACGCTCTTCACCTTCACATATTCCAGCTGCCCATCCATCTTCCCAGGATGCTTCCCGCTCCTGTCTCATGTGCTTCTCTTCATCATACTCATAGATACTCACTTGCTTCGCCTCCGCTCGGTTTTGTTTCAAAAACTCTGCCAGAATCCCTTCCTGAATACATTCACAGATGGCCTGCTCTACGGCCTCACTAATCGGCATCGTGTCCGCGTATTCCCTCACTCTTGCCGTATATTCAGAATAGTCTTTCAGAGATTTGCATAGTCCCTTCAGTTTTTCATTATGTCCCCGGTTGATATTCAGCATCACTGCCGTCAGCTCCAATGCTGGATTTTCTTCTTTCACGCTGTATGCATCCGACAATCTTAATACAGTTCGATCCGGCATTTCCTTCATGCCGTTATAAAAAATCACGAACTGCGGCGCCGGAATCTGTACCAGCTTTATTCCATACAGGTTCTCATCCTTTACCATGCCAGAATACAAATCTGAAATATAAAACAGATCTCGCAATGGAAGATTAGGACTGTATGTAGACTGGTGCTCGTACAGGGAAAGACGGAAATCAATCAGAAATGACAGATCATTTCTCATCGTCATGTAAATCGCATTTTCCAACGTGTTGATCTCCAGAAGTTCCGGATCCTCATAGTGTTTTCCGCTGATCGCATTGTACAGATCAAGCAGCTCTTTCTTATCCTGATAGAGCATGGCAAAAATCCTGGACTTATACAATCTGTTTACCGGGGGTTCTGTGGTTTGGTTCATAAAACTGCCTCCTTCAATTGAATCTGCTGCAGGAGGCTCTACAATCCGACATCCTTCTTCTAAAACCTCTCTGCTGTTTAAAGTTGAAATCAAAGCATAGAGATTTTCCGATGTGATTTTAGAATAAAAGATGCGGTATAGTTCCGCTTAGAAAACCAGAAATAATGCTTTCTTGTATTGTAACACGGTTACGCAGAAAGAGGAAGTGAAATTTTCATTTTTAGAAAACCTTTAGAAAGCAAAATCCCCCGGACATTTTTATGTCCGAGGGAAACATCGTGCTTATGTAGGTTATTCTTACTGTAATAACTGAAGAACTCCCTGTGGTATCTGATTTGCCTGTGCAAGCATAGCCTGTGAAGACTGTACAAGGATGTTATTCTTTGTGTAAGCCATCATTTCGTTAGCCATGTCTACGTCACGGATACGGCTTTCAGCAGCTGTCATGTTCTCAGCTGTTACACTCAGGTTGTTGATGGTATGCTCCAGACGGTTCTGGATCGCTCCAAGATCACCACGTGTAGAAGATACAGAGTTGATTGCTGCTTTGATTTTATCAACTGCTGCTTTTGCTCCTGCCTGTGTGCTGATATCGATATCCGCGATTCCAAGGGCTTCTGTATGCATATCACCAACGGATACTGTCATTTGGTTGAAGTCTGCTGAAGTGTCACCAATCTGAAGTGTCAGACCTGCGCCACCCTTTGTAGCTTTGAAAACTGCATTATTTCCATTGTCTGTAACTTCAATTCCAGTTCCTTCCAGTGCTTTATTGAGATTAGCAATAGTTGAGTTGGCATCTTTTCCAATCAACACTGCAATTTCTCCATCTGTAATATCTGCACTTGCATCATTAACAAATTTATAAGTTTTTCCGTTAAGAACGATGCTATCATCCGCTGCTATAGTATCAAACGCATCTACTTGAACAGTTGCATCTTTCCCAGGGGTTTTTAACTGGCTAGTAAAATTTTTACCCGTGTCATTTGTAGTAATATTTGTTACTCTTGCTCCTTCTGATCCCGTTACCTTTGAAGTAAGTGTAATCTTATCAGTTGCTACAGAAATATCAAAGATAGAAGAAAGCTCTTTATTTTTAGAAAGTGCATCTTTCAAATTAGTTGCTGTCTTATCAGCTGAAGTATCTCCTGTATATTCTACGTCTACACTATGGAATTTTCCATCTGCATCCACATATTCAATCTTTGCAGTGTAAGAATTTGCAGCAGTACTTCCTACTACAGTAATTTCAGACGCAGCACCAGTTGCGGCAGATGGCGTAATGCTACCAGGTACGCCTGCTATATTTGCGGAAGAAATATCCAGCTTTGTTGTAGACAAAGATCCGTCTAACAGGTTGATTCCATTGAAGTTTGTAGAATCAGCGATACGATCGATCTCATCTTTCAGAGAAGCGATTTCTTTCTGCAGATTTGCACGGTCAACCGGGTTGTCGTATGTTCCGTTCGAAGACTGGTCAGCCAGTTCTACCATACGGTTCAGCATGGAGTGAACTTCTGTCAAAGCTCCCTCTGCTGTCTGTACAAGAGATACACCATCCTGTGCGTTCTTCTGTGCTGTGTTCAGACCTGTGATCTGTGCACGCATCTTTTCGGAAATTGCAAGTCCGGCTGCATCGTCTCCGGCACGGTTAATTCTGTAACCAGAAGATAATTTCTCTAAGTTCTTGGAAACTGCACTGTTGTTTCCTGTTAAGTTTCTGTAAGAGTTCAATGCTGCGATATTGTGCTGAATTCTCATTGTAAAATTCCTCCTTGAATTAAAATCTTATCCGGAAATCCTTTTCCGGCTTTGCTTCTGTCAGTGATTGTTATAAAGTAAAAAGGAATACTCCAGACTGCCGGCAAGTGTCTTGATAAGTACACCTTTTTGGACTTCATAAAATCACTGTACACCTATATTATCGTTAGGTAGATCAAAAACTTAAGTATATTTTTTAAGATTTATTTTTTTCTTTTAAAAGTTATGTATTTTGATACTTTGTTGTTTTTCATATTCTGAAATTTTTGTGTAGAGCGTACTTCTGCCTATATTACAAATCTCTGCAAATTCATGGATCGTTAGCTGCTTTTTTCGCCAACGCTGATAGAGTTCCGGGAAATTCTGCGGGAGTGCGCTTCGTGGTTTTCCAAATCTTACTCCGCGCATTTTTGCGGCGGCAATTCCTTCTGCCTGTCGCTGACGGATTGTTTCCCGCTCGTTTTGTGCTACAAAAGAAAGCAATTGTAATACGAGATCACTGATAAATGTACCTAATAAGTCCCTTGTTTTACTGGTATCTAAGAGGGGCATATCCTGGATCACAATATCCGCACCTTTTACTTTTGTGATGATCCTCCATTGTTCCATGATCTCTTCATAGTTTCGGCCAAGTCGGTCAATACTTTTCGTAACAATGATATCTCCGGATTTCAGTTTTTTTAACATGGACTTATATGCCGGACGATCAAAATTCTTTCCGCTTTGCCTGTCAATATAAATATGTTTTTCTGATATACCCGCATTTTTTAGAGCAATCAACTGTCGTTCGATATTCTGATCTTTTGATGAAACACGGACATACCCATACGTGATGTTTTCCATATCATTTCTCCCTTGAGTGTTCTTAAGTGTTTGCAGATGATTCTCTGCACCTTTTTAAATGTCCAAAAAGGTGTGCCTAATCAGACAAGTGCCGGCAGTCTGTGTTTCACTTTTTACTATATAAAACTCACTGGAACAAACAATTACCGGAAAAGGATTTCCGGATAAGATTTTAATTCAAGGAGGAATTTTACAATGAGAATTCAGCACAATATCGCAGCATTGAACTCTTACAGAAACTTAACAGGAAACAACAATGCAGTTTCCAAGAACTTAGAGAAATTATCTTCTGGTTACAGAATCAACCGCGCAGGTGATGACGCTGCCGGACTTGCTATTTCTGAGAAAATGCGTGCACAGATCACAGGTCTGAACACAGCGCAGAAAAACGCACAGGATGGTGTATCTTTAGTACAGACAGCAGAAGGTGCTATGACAGAAGTTCATTCTATGCTGAACCGTATGGTAGAACTGGCTGACCAGTCTGCAAACGGTACGTATGCCGATGAAGTAGACCGTGAAAATCTGCAGAAAGAAATCTCTTCTCTGAAAGAGGAGATCGATCGTATTGCTGATTCTACAAACTTCAACGGAATCAACCTGTTAGACGGATCTCTGTCTACAGGAAAACTGCCTACATTCACAGGATTGGATGGACTTACAAAAACTGATATTGCGGCAACAGCAAATTCAACAGAATTAACTATCACAGGTGGTACTGCAGCTCCAAAGCAAGGAGAAGTTTTCTCTCTCACTGTAAATTATACAGATGCCAACGGTATGACAAAAGAGAAAAAAATTGAACTGACTGCAGAAAATGCTACTACATTAAAAGATACTGCAGGTAACTCTTATACAGTCAGTAATAATATAGAAAAAGCGGAAATGGCAGCTGCCTTTATGGGCGCTATCAGTTCTGATTCGGAATTAAGTTCTATTTTTAGTGCGTCTAATAAAGGCGATAAGTTGACATTAACATCAAAGGAAACTGGCTCTGCAAGTAAAATTGTCGTGAATAAGGTGGATTCAAATTACAAAAAAATTTCTGCTGCAGTTGTTGCTACTTCTAAGAAAGGTGAAAATGCAAAAGTAGAATATGACTTTGCAACAATGACTCAGGATAAGGTATTCACAGTTAATGGTGAAAAATTCGTATTTGCTACAGCAGGAAAACAGTTTGGTAGTGATGTAAATGTTCTTGAAATTGCAAATACAAATCCAAACGCAGATGAAGTTGGGAAAATGGCTGGTATGATTGCCAATAAACTGGGACTTTCTGATGAGCAGGTCAAGGATGGCGGAACAAAAATCACTTTCTCTGCTTCTGTAGGAAATGGCGGTCTGTCACTTCAGATCGGTGATACAGCAGATAAATTTAACCAGATGACAGTATCTGTCGGAGATATGCATGCAAAAGCTCTGGGAATCTCTGACATTGATATCAGCACACAGGCAGGAGCAAAGGCAGCAGTTGATAAGATTAAATCTGCAATCAACTCTGTATCTTCTACACGTGGTGATCTTGGTGCGATCCAGAACCGTCTGGAACACACAATTAACAACCTGAGTGTATCTGCTGAGAACATGACAGCAGCTGAAAGCCGTATCCGTGACGTAGACATGGCTAACGAAATGATGGCTTACACAAAGAATAACATTCTTGTACAGTCTTCACAGGCGATGCTTGCTCAGGCTAACCAGCTTCCACAGGGAGTTCTTCAGTTATTACAGTAAGAACAACTTACATAGGTATCATTTTTCCCTCGGACATGAACGTGTCCGTGGGA
>SKED01001016.1_pt1 | contig 27194 bp, 22 predicted proteins | sample 4826651 | NCBI WGS metagenome assembly SKED01 (sample SAMN11008818, study PRJNA524170) | human gut metagenome | biome: Human fecal sample; material: Feces; isolation source: fecal sample from pouch patient p19 | host: Homo sapiens | place: Israel: Tel-Aviv | collected 2016-06-28 | reverse complement strand
CCCCGCACCGCCCCCTGATGCCCAGCATCACGCTGGCCGATGAGGACGACGAGGAGAGCGGCAGTGTGGTCCCCGCGCCGATGACCCGCCCGACGGCCCCGGCAGTCCCCGCCCCGCAAAAAACCGCAAAGGCCCAAACGAAGCGCCGCCGCAAGGCCATCATGGCGCTGCGCGCCCTGCACAGAAAAATCGGTGATTGACCACACGAGGGGAGGACCCCATGAGACAGCATAAACTCTGGCTCTGCGCGCTGCTGGTGCTGCTGCTGGCAGCGCTAGGCGCTTTCGGCGCGGCGGCGGAAACCACCGTCGGCATGTCGGGCGCGGGCAGCTTCAAGATGGAGCAGGTCTATGTCAATGTGCCGGAGCTGGACGTCTACTTTTACGCATTGGACGGGAACGGCAACTCCTACTCACCCATCAAGGTGCAGGCGGCAGGCCCGGAGCTGACGCTCGGGGACCGCAAGCTGGAGGTCCGCTCTGTGGCAGCGGCCAGCGACCCGATCTGCTACATTCTGGCGCTGGATAACAGCAAAAGCATCGAACCATCGGAGTTTTATACGATGCTCGGCGGGGTGCGCAAGCTCATCAACGCGATGGGCGACGATGACCAGCTGATGCTGTACACGACGGCAGGCAGTACCGAGTGCGTGCTGCCGGCAACGTCGGACAAGAACCTGATGTACAAGACGCTGGGCAGCATCAAGCAGGTCGAGGGCAGCATGGACACGGCCCGGCTGATTTCGGCGGTCTACAGTGAGCTGCAGAGCGACTATCAGGCGCTGGCCCCCCGCAAGGCGGCCATGATCGTGACCGACGCCGGGCAGGTGCTGACGAATATGGCCCTGTTTGCAACGCTGGCCAGCGACGTGAGCGACCAGATCGGTATGGCGGCGTACATCTACCTGATGACCGACAGGCCGGGCGCGTTTGAGACGCTGGAAAGCGCCGCCGACGGCAGGCTGGTTTTGTGCGAAGCCTCGACACTGGGCGACGAGCTGAAGAAAAAGCAGGAATACCTCGCCACAGCGCTGGAAATCAAGACCGAGGTGCCCGAAAGCCTCTACGGTGAGCGCCTCGAAACACTGACGCTGGCCATGCCGCAGCTGGGCAGCGCCATCAGGAGCAGCCAGACCGTCTACATGGGCTACCGTCTGGCCAAGCCCCAGGTGACGAAGGTCGAAACGCTGCGCCGCGACAAGCTGCGCCTGACCTTCAACCAGCCCATCAACGAGAACGCGAACAAACCGCAGCTTTATGAGGTGCGGAGCAAAGATATATGGAACTGGCGCGTGCAGGTCAAATCCGTGACGATCAGCGAGGATGCCCGCACGGCGGAGCTGGAAATCGAGCCGCTCTACAAAGGCGACTACACGGTAGCGCTGAACCGGGTGTCCGGCAAGATGAGCGCGGCCAACGTCAGCAGCAGCCGCGACACGGCCACGTTCAAGGTGGTCGTCTGGCCGCGGGACAGAGCCTTTTATTTTGCCCGGTTCCGGGTGCCGCTGCTGATTGCGGCGGTGCTGCTGCTGGTGCTGCTGGGCAGCTGGTGGGGCGTGCGACGCCGGGACCGCGCCGCCGAGCAGGAGGCCGAGGCCGAGCATCTGCTGGCCGGTGCGGGGGAACCGAACGCCTTGCCCCGCCGCTGGGTCACGCTGTTCTGGAGCCAGCGCTCCTCGATTGCCGAGAGCCGCTGGGCAGGCATGGTGGAAAGCAGCTTGATTATCGGCAGCGACGCCGCGCAGTGTGACCTCTGTCTGCCGGACCGCAAGGTCTCCCCGCAGCATTGTGTGTTGGCCGCACAGGGAGACGCGCTGCTCGTGCAGCCGCTCTCTGACCGGGTCAAGGTCTACGTCAACGGTGAGCGCATCGACGGCGAGCACCGTTTGCAGAATAATGATACGCTGCGGATCGGCAAGACTACGGTCAGGCTGGTGCTGTGAGATTAACGGCAGTCTCCCGGAAGGTTGTTCTTTCTTTTGGCAGCAAAAGAAAGAACCAAAGAAAACTGCCGCTGTTTCGACGCAGCGGACCCGCGACTTGGGGGCTGCACGCCCCCAAGACCCCCAAAGCGGAAGTCGGAAGGGACGGGGGCTAAACGAAAGCAGTATTACTTTTCGTTCTTAACGCCCCCGCCCCTTCCTCCATCTTTGAGTCGGGTGTTGCGGGGTTGCGAGCGGGGGCCACAGTTGAGCGGAGCGAAACCGGGGTGTGAGCAATGTTTGCCCCTGCGGGGCAAACAACCGCACGAGCGGGTTTGCGTAGCAAACTGGCGGCGCTCGTTGTGCGCCGCCAAGCGTTGACCCCTCCGCCGCTTCACGCCAAATCCCGTCAATGTTCCGCCCGCAGGGAAAAATTCATCCCCCGCCGTCCACCTCCCGCCGCGATCCTGCCCACAAAACAGCCAGCCCCTTCCGAATCCCACTTCGGAAGGGGCTGGCTTACTGACCTTTATACCTTATTATAATAGGGAGATGTTTACTCTACGTCCTGCAGCGCGGCGTAATCCTGTTCGCCGGTGCGGACCTTCACGACCTTTGCTACATTGTAGACAAAGATCTTGCCGTCGCCGATGTGGCCGGTGTACAGGGCCTTCGTGGCCGTGTCGATGATCTTATCCACGGGAATCTTGCTCACGACGACCTCGACCTTGACCTTCGGCAGGAGCGTGGCGTCAACCTCGGCGCCGCGGTACTTCTCGCCGCTGCCCTTCTGCAGGCCGCAGCCCATGACCTGGGTCACCGTCATGCCGGTAACGCCAATGTCGTTCAGCGCCTTCTTCAGGGTCTCAAACTTGGCCAGCTGCACGATGATGGAAACCTTGTGCATGCCGGAATCCAGCCCGGCGGGCAGCGGGGCGTCCTTGACGACCTTGACCGCAGCGGAGATCTTCTCGGGGCTGGCCTTGGTGATGTCGTCCTCGCCGAGATCAGTGTTCTCGTTGACATCCAGCTCGGCGTAGGTCGGGTCGCTGATGGCGAAGCCTGCATAGGCGCTGGTCAGGCCGTGCTCGTGGTAATCCAGGCCGTCGATCTCCTCCTTCTCGGAGACGCGCAGGCCGATGGTCTTTTTGATGACCGTGAAGATGATGAACATCGTGGCCAGCACCCAGGCCGCCACGCTGACAATGCCCAGCAGCTGGATGCCCAGCTTGACAAAGCCGCCGCCGTAGAACAGGCCGCCCTCGGTGGCAAACAGGCCGACGGCGATGGTGCCCCACGCACCGTTCATGCAGTGCACCGAGACAGCGCCGACGGGGTCATCGATCTTGGCAACGTTGTCGAAGAACTCAACCGAGAAGATGCAGAGCACACCGGCGACGATGCCGATGATGGCCGCGCCGAACGGGTCAACGACGTCGCAGCCCGCGGTGATGGCGACCAGACCGGCCAGCGCACCGTTGAAGGTCAGGGAGACATCGGGCTTGCCGTAGCGCACCCAGGAGACAATCAGCGCCGCAACGGTAGCCAGCGCGGCGGCCAGGTTGGTGTTGAAGCAGATCAGACCTGCGGAAACCATCGTGTCATCGCCGGTCATGCTGACGGTGGAGCCGCCGTTGAAGCCGAACCAGCAGAACCACAGGATGAAAACGCCCAGAGCCATCGCGGTCAGGTTGTGGCCGGGGATAGCGCGGGCCTTACCGGCCTTGTTGTACTTGCCGATGCGGGGGCCGAGCATCCAGGCACCCAGGCAGGCCGTGACGCCGCCGACGAAGTGAACTGCGGCGGAGCCCGCAAAATCATGGAAGCCGAGCTGTGCCAGCCAGCCGCCGCCCCAGATCCAGTGGCCGGAGATGGGGTAGACGATCAGGCTGATGGCGGCGGAGTAGCAGCAGTAGGCGCTGAACTTCGTGCGCTCGGCCATCGAGCCGGAGACGATGGTCGCGGCAGTGGCGCAGAACACAGTCTGGAACACCGCGTAGACCCAGACCGGCAGCGTGCCGAAGTCATAGCTGCCGCGGATGAACGGATCAAACCCGCCGATGAGCGCACCGGAACCGGCAAACATGATGCCGAAGCCGACGAGCCAGTAGCACGGCGTACCGATACAAAAATCCATCATATTCTTCATCAGAATATTGCCGGTATTTTTTGCACGGGTCAGGCCAGCCTCGCACAAGGCAAAGCCCGCTTGCATGAAGAACACCAGAAACGCTGCAACCAGTGTCCATGTAACGTCTGCGGAATTGTACATAGAACAGAACCCCTCTCTTACTTTTCAAAACAGAAAGGCGCCGGACAGAATCACACTGTCCGGCGCCTTTGCCGTTCTTTCGTTGCGCTTATGCTATCACAGAGTTGCGGTCTAGTCAAGAGGGCGGGGATATATTTTGTTCATATTTGTATAAAATGCTGTACAACCAGCCGAAAATACCGCTGAAAAATTGTGCATCCTGTAGGGGCCGGGCATGCCCGGCCCGCAGCTTACCGCCATATCCCTTTTACGATTCAATCCGTAGGGGAGGGATTCATCCCTCCCGGGCACCCTCCCACCGCCGCAAACGGCCACGGCGGCCAGAGGGCTGGCCGCCCTACACCCCCACATCAAACCCGTGCGTAGGGCGGGGTGCCCTCACCCCGCCGAAACCTGCCGCCAGATCCCATTTCCCCATCGCCGCCCTGTAGGGGCCGGGCAGGCCCGGCCCGCAGCTTACCGCCATATCCTTTTTACGATTCAATCCGTAGGGGAGGGATTCATCCCTCCCGCACACCTTCTCGCCACCGCAGACGGCCACGGCGGCCAGAGGGCTGGCCGCCCTACGGCCCCACTTAAAACCCGTGCGTAGGGCGGGGTGCCCTCACCCCGCCGAAACCTGCCGCCCCCTACATGCACCATCTGTACATTTCCCCAAATTTATTCATTTTTTTGTAAAAAAATCTACCCAAAAAATTTTCTTTGTGCTATAATATCATCAAATAGCCCTTTATCGGGGGCTGCTACCATTCAAAGGAGGATCATCCATGCCCAACCTAGCTCTTCTTGCCCTTGAAGCCAGTGACGGTACCGTTGTGCTGACCAGCATCACACTGGTTTTCGCGATGCTGGTGGCCCTGTGCCTCATCATCACGCTGGAAGGCAAGATCTTCGACAACATCAACAATAAGAAGAACGGCAAGCCTGCCGCGCCGAAGGCCCCTGCGGCCAAGGCTGCTCCTGCCCCCGCTGCCAAGCCCGCCGCCCCTGCGGCCAAGGCTGACAACGGCTCCATCCCCGGCGAGATCATCGCCGCGATCTCCGCTGCCGTGGCCACGGTCTGCGGCGGCAATGCCGTCATTCGCGGCATCAAGCGCGTTTCCAAGCCTGCCGCCGGTTCCCGCCGCGGTGCCTGGGGCGACGCCGGTGTGCGTGAGCACACGACGCCCTTTATGTAAGGAGGTACGGAAATGGGTGCTATTTTTACCAATATTGCAGAGATTTTTGCCAAGTCCGGCTGGGCACAGATCTTCTTCACCGAGGGCGGCTGGAAGTACGCCGTCATGCTGGCAGTGGCCTGCGTGCTGCTGTATCTGGCCATCGTCAAGCAGTTTGAGCCTCTGCTGCTGCTGCCCATCGGCTTCGGTATGCTGATGACCAACCTGCCCCTCGACGGCATCTTCCACATGGACATCTTCATCAACTCCACCAACCACATCGACTGGGCGCTGCTCGGCTCGTCCGGCGGCATGGTCGACTATATCTACTTAGGCGTCAAGCTCGGCATTTACCCGCCGCTGATCTTCCTCGGCATCGGCACGATGACCGACTTTGAGCCGCTGATCGCCCGCCCGTCCAGCCTGCTGCTGGGCGCTGCTGCACAGCTGGGCATCTTCTTCACCTTCGTCGGCGCTAAGATCCTGGGCTTTACGAACCAGGAGGCCGGTGCTATCGGCATCATCGGCGGCGCGGACGGCCCCACCGCTATCTACGTCACCACCAAGCTGGCCCCGCACCTGCTGGGCTCCATCGCGGTTGCCGCGTACTGCTACATGGCGCTGGTGCCGGTCATCCAGCCGCCCATCATGAAGGTTCTGACCACTGAAAAAGAGCGTCAGATCGTCATGACGGCGCCTCGCCGCGTGTCCAAGACCGAGAAGATCCTGTTCCCCATCATCGTTACCATCATCGTTGCCCTGACTCTGCCTGACGCCGCCATTCTGGTCGGCTGCCTGATGATGGGCAACCTGATGAAGGAGTCCGGCGTTGTTGAGCGTATCACCAAGACCGCTGGCAATGAGCTGATGAACATCATCACGATCTTCCTCGGCTTCTCCGTCGGCTGCACCACCAACGCCGCCACCTTCCTGAACATCCAGACCGTTGAGATCATCGTTCTGGGCATCGTCGCCTTCGGTGTCGGCACCGCCGGCGGTGTTCTCCTGGGCAAGGTCATGTGCGTTGTCACCCACGGCAAAATCAACCCGCTCATCGGCTCCGCCGGTGTTTCCGCCGTTCCCATGGCCGCCCGTGTTTCCCAGAAGGTCGGCCAGGAGTACAACCCCCGCAACTACCTGCTCATGCACGCCATGGGCCCCAACGTTGCCGGTGTTATCGGCTCCGCCGTTGCCGCTGGTATCCTGATCAATATGTTCGGCTGATACTGACATAAAAAGTAAGCACCCGCATGGTTCGCGCCATGCGGGTGCTTTTCTCTTTGGCTTCTCCCTCGGGACTGCGCCCGCGCAACAAGCCGCCCCTTACAGGGGAGGTGGCCGAGCGTCAGCGATGGCCGGAGGGGCTTTACCGCGTTCACTCCACCTCAAACCTCTCCCCGTCGATCTCGACCCATGCCACGGCCTCGGGGTCAATCAAGTTGTAGGTGTTCACCCGCAGAGCGCTCTGACCGGAATATTTGCTCACGCGGCCATAAAAACCCTGGTAAAATTCCCCGTCCCAGCCGTAGGTCAGTTCCGTGCCGTCGGCGCGGAACAGCTTTACGCGGGACTGCACATCGTACCGCGAGGTCCCGCCCAGCGGCAGACTGCCGTGATTCATGCCGATGACGCTGACCGCCAGCGGTTCAATACGAACCTCTTGAATGTCAAACGTTGCGTCGGGATATTGCTCGGCTTCTTCGTCGGTCATATCATAATGGAACCAGTGTCCACCCTTCAGCGCGATGGTTTTCTTTACGTTTAGCGTCACGGCTTCAGCCATGTCTGGCAGCATGACCTTAACATGTGCAGAGGCCTTGTGATTTGTCAAATCGCAGATATACAGCGTTCGCGTGTCGGTGGCCGTCTGGGTCAACGGAATATCCACATAGCAGGAGAGAACGTCGCCTTCGCTGACCGTATTGCGCGTTGCCCACGACCCAATAGCGTACCCGTAACAAGGCCCTACCTGTGCGTTGCTTGCAATATAGAGCCGCTTGTCGCCGCTGTTGTCCGCTGCACGCAGGTAAAACGCGCCGGTGTCCCACACCAAATCGTTTGGCTCCATCCCCTTGGCATTGTCTACGTCGTACAGCACCCGCAGCGTGTTCTTGTCGCGCAGCAGCGCCTTTACACTGACCGTGTGGCCGTTGATTTCGGCGGTCAGCGGTTCGTCCAGCACCTCGCCGTATTTCTGCACCAGTGCGTTCGTCTCGTTAGCGGCGCTCATGGGGTGGAAAAGCCCCAGCACCACCGCGCCCGCGGCCACTAAGCAGAGCGCTGCCGCCGCGGCTGCCAGCCGCCAGCCGCGCAAAACCCGCGGCTTCGGGCGGCGGGCCAGCACTTTTTGGCGCAGTGCCGCGGTTTCTTCCGCCGTCAGGGCGTCTGCCAGCGGCGGGTGGTCGTTCATCCAGCGTTCCAGTTCGGTCATAGGTCAGCCCTCCTTCAATAGCTTTTGCAGTGCCAGCCGTGCGCGGTGCAGCCGGGTGCGCACCGTTGCGGCAGGCATGTTGAAATGTACGCCCAGCTGGGCCGCGGTCTCGCCATACACGTACCTGCGCAGAAAAAGCTCCCCGTCGGGCGGCGGCAGCGCCATGACCTGCGCCATCAGTTCACGGGTTTCCAGCTCGCTTTCCAGCGCAACGGCCAGCTCGGCGTCGTCACGGTCATCCAGCGGCAGCGTCTCGCCCCGGCGCAGCAGCGCGCGGTAGCGGTCAATGGCGCACTGCCGCGCCGCCTGCACCCCCAGCCGCCGTCGGTGGGCCTCGTCTGCGGGCAGGTGTGCCCCGCGCCAGAGCTTGTAAAATGTGTCGGCCTCGGCCTCCTCGGCGTCCTGCGGGTGGCCGGGCAGAATGGCTCGGCAGACGGACCGCACTGCGCCGCCGTAGTCCCGCAGCAGGGTGTCCAACTCGTGCTCTGTCATGGGCGTCGCCCCCTTTCATAAAGATTATACGACAAAAACGGGCGGGGTGTTTCAACTTTTTTGGCTTCTCCCTCGGGGGAAGGTGCCCGCACCGCCCCTTTACCGCCCGCCCGATTTGTGCTATAATACGCTTGATAATGGGGAAGTATTGGAAAAGAGGTGCATACATGCTGAAAGTAACCCTGCTGGGCACGGGCGGCACGCAGCCGCTGCCGGACCGCGCACTGGCCGCCGCCGCGGTCACGGTGGGCGGGCGCAGCGTGCTGCTGGACTGCGGCGAGGGCACGCAGGTCGGCCTGCGGCGGTACGGCGTCAGCGCGTATCGGCTTTCAGCGGTGCTGCTGACCCACTACCACGGCGACCACATTCTGGGCCTGCCCGGTCTTTTGCAGACCTTGGGCAGCCTGAACCGCACCGAGCCGCTGACGATCTACGGCCCCAAGGGCATCGAGCCTGTGGCGCAGGCCGTCACGGCACTGGCCGGGCCGCAGGCGTACCCGGTGCGCTGGCAGGTCGCAGACGGACCATTCCACATAGACACGCTGAAGATCACCCCGTTCCCGCTGACCCACCGCGTACCCTGCTGCGGCTATCTGCTTGCGCTGCCCCGCGCCGGGCGGTTCGACCCCGCAAGGGCGCGGGCTGCGGGCATCCCGATGCCCTACTGGAAAACGCTGCAAAGGGGCGAGCCCGTCGGCGGCTGCACGCCGGAGCAGGTGCTGGGTGCGCCGCGCCGCGGGCTGAAGGTGGTCTACGCCACCGACACCCGCCCCTGCGCCGCGCTGGAGGCCGCCGCCCGGGACGCCGACCTGCTCTGCATGGACGCGACCTACGCCGACGACGCCGACCTGCCCAAGGCGGAGCTGTACGGCCACGCCACCTGCCGGGAGACCGGCGCACTGGCCGCCGCGGCCAACGTGCGCCGCCTCTGGCTGACCCACTACAGCGCCGCCGTGACCGACCCCGCGCCGGGCCTGGCCGCCGCGCGCACCGCGTACCCCGCCGCCGTGGCCGGGTATGACGGCCTGACCGAAGAACTGGAATTTGACAGAGAGCCATGACCGAGAAACGAAAAAATCTGCTGTTTATCGCTGTAATTCTGGCGCTGGCCGCGGTGCTGTGGCTGGCCGCCCACCACGGCGGCACGGGCCGCACGGCGGTGCTGCGCTACGGCGACCCGCAGGTCGAGCAGCGCATTGATCTGCGTAAAAACGCCGAATATGACATTGACACCGGCCTGTACACGATCCACCTGCGGGTGGAAAACGGCGGCATCGCCTTTGTCGACAGCCCCTGCCCCGACCACCTGTGCGAGGGCTTCGGCACCCTGAAAAACGAGGGCGACTGGGCCGCGTGCATGCCGGCGAAGGCAAGCGTTACCATTGAATAAATGTAGGGGCGGATTCCATATCCGCCCGCGGCACCTGCCGTAAGCTGCACGGGCGCATATAGAATGCGCCCCTACGGCGGCATATGTTTAACAAAAGGAGTTCCCATGAATCCAACCTTCAAGCAAGTAACCAAGACCCGCTATGTGCAGCTGGTTTCCGAGCTGGCGCAGGAGATTTTCGTCCAGCATTACACCAAGCTGACGCCCAAGGTCGCCGCTGCACTGGCCGATAAGTACCAGAGCGACATCCTGACCGACGACGAGATCCACAGCGGCGTCATCAACTACTTTTTGATCTACCTCGGCACCGAGCCGGTGGGCTATTTCGCGCTCGACCTCGGCCCCGCGGGTGCCATGTGCCTGAGCCGCCTTTTCTTAAAGGAAAAGGCCCGCGGGCAGGGTATTGGCCGCAGCATCGTGGCTTATGCGCAGAAGCTGGCCGAGGGCGATGGCCGCAGCCGCCTGTATATGCGGGTGTGGGCACGCGACCTGAAGGCCGAGGGCTTTGCCAAAAAGTGCCGCTTCCGCAAGGCCGAGACAGCCCCCGTGGAGGTCCTGCCCGGCACCACGCTGGACATCACGACCTGGGAGAAACTGTGGCGGTAAAGCTGTAGGGGCCGATGCTTGCATCGGCCCGCGGGGCGTCGAGGACGCCGGCCCCTACAGCGCGGTAAACGCAAAATCTGGAGATACACCATGAAATTTCTGCACCTTGCAGACCTGCACCTGGGCAAACGGGTCAACGGGTTTGATATGCTGGAGGATCAGCGGTTCATCCTTGAACAAATTCTGACCCTCTGTGAAAAACACGGCGTCGAGGCCGTCGTCATCGCGGGCGACATCTACGACACGCCGGTGCCGCCCGCCGCGGCCTGCACGCTGCTGGACTGGTTCCTGACCCAGCTGGCCGCCCGCCGCATCCCGGTGCTGGCCGTCTCCGGCAACCACGACAGCGCCGAGCGGCTCGACTTTGCCAGCAGTCTGCTGGCCGAACAAAACGTACACATTGCCGGGCGTTTCACCGGCTGCCCCAAGCAGGTCGTACTCAATGACCGCCACGGCCCCATCGAGTTCACGCTGCTGCCCTTTGTGCGGGCGGCCACGGTGCGCCACTACCTGCCCGACGCCGACATCACCGACTACGACTCCGCCGTCGGCGCGGCGCTGGCCGTCTGTGAGCCCGCCGCCCCGCGCCGGGTGCTCGTCGCCCACCAGATGGTGGTCTCCGGCGTCTGCCCGCCGCAGCTCTCCGGCAGCGAGACCGCGCCCCTGACTGTCGGCACGGTGGATTCTATCGATGCAGCGCGGTTTGCGGGCTTCTGCTATGCGGCGCTCGGCCATATACACCGCGCCCAGCGCGTCGGCATCGACGCCGTGCGCTACGCGGGTGCGCCGCTCTGCTACCATCTGGACGAGTGCGGGATGCAGAAATCCGTCACCCTCGTGCGGGTCGGCAAGCGCGGCGTGGAAAAAATCGAGCAGCTGCCGCTGACGCCCCGCCGCGCCATGCGCCACCTGACCGGCCCGCTGGCCCGGCTGACCGCCCGGCCAACCGACACCGAGGACTACATCTGGGCGACCCTGACCGACCCGACGCCGCTGCCCGACGCCATGGCGCAGCTGCGCGCCGCCTATCCCAACGCCATGCGGCTCGACTACCTGCCCCAAGGTGAGGTCGCGCACCCGCTGGACATGACCCAGGCCGTGCGCGGCAAGCCCTTTGTCGAGCTGTTCCAGGACTTTTTCACCAAGATGAACGGACGCCCCCTGACAGTGGAGGAGACCGTGGCTGTGAAAAGATTGCGCGAGGAGGCGTCAAAAAGCGAATGAAACCCCAAAAGCTGATCCTGACCGCCTTCGGCCCCTACGCGGGCCGCACCGAGCTGGACTTCTCGGCGTTCGGCGGCAGCGGACTGTTTCTGATCGGCGGCGACACCGGCGCGGGCAAGACCGCCCTGTTTGACGCCATCACGTTTGCGCTCTACGGCGAGACCTCCGGTGAGAACCGAAAAACAACGATGCTGCGCAGTGATTTTGCCGCCCCCGACGCCGAGACGAGCGTCGAGCTGGCCTTTACCCACCGCGGGCGCAGCTACACCGTGCGCCGCTGGCCCGACCAGCAGCGCGCCGCCAAGCGCGGCACCGGCATGGTCAAGGTGCCCGCCAAGGCCGAGCTGATCCGTGAGCCGGACGAGCCGGTCAGCGGTGCGTCAGCCGTGACCGATGCCGTGGTCAAGCTGCTGGGCATCGACGCCAAACAGTTTGCCCAGGTGTCGATGCTGGCGCAGAACGACTTTACCCGGCTGCTCAACGCGCCGTCCGCGGACCGCGCGGCCATCCTGCGCCGCATTTTTGACACCGCCGACCACCAGCGCCTGGGTCAGGCCGCCGTCGAGCACGCCCGTAAGGCCGACGAGGAATGTAAGCGTCTGGACGATGTACTTTTGATGCACGTCGGCACGCTGATCGGCGACGGTGCCGACGAGGAGACAGCCGCCGACCTGGCCGAAATGCAGGCCGAGCGCGACCCGTTTGCCGCAGGGGCTGCCGCCGAGCTGGGCAGGCTGCTGCTGGAGGCCGACGACGCCAACGAAAAACGACAGACCAGCGTTATGAACGAGCTGGACGAGAAGATCGCCCGCGGTGACGCCGGCCTGAAAATTGCCGAGGAACGCGCCGCCCGCCGCCGCCAGCTGGCCGGGCTGGTGGCCGAGGAGCAGCGCGCCGCCGATGTGGAGCACCAGACCGACCTCATTATGACCGATCTGGAAAAGCGCACGGCGAACGTGAAGGAAAATATTGCCAAAAACGAGGCGGACCGCGCCGCGCTGAGCCAGGCCGAGGCCGACCTGCTCAAGACCGACCACCGCATTGAGCTGGCCGAGGGGCTTTCCGCCGACTGCAGGCAGCTCTTGCAAAATCTGGCGGACGCCGACAAGGCCGACGAGGACGCCGCCGTGCGTCAGGCAGAGTATGTGGCCGCACAGGCTGCACTGGACAGCGCCGAGGAAGAATACAGCACGATGCAGCGCCAATTAAACGCCAACCGCGCGGGCCTGCTGGCCAAGGACCTGCAAAAGGGCAAGCCCTGCCCGGTCTGCGGCTCCACCAAGCACCCGAAGATCGCCGCGCTGCCCAAGGACCACATCACCGAAAAGCAGCTGGAGGAGCGGGAGAAGGCGCTGACGGCCCAGCGCCGCAGCACTGCCGCGGCCAGCCGCACCGCCGGTGACGCCGCCGCCCACGCGCATGAGCTGCGGGCGGCTTTGCAGCGGGACGCGGATGGATTTTTCGCGCGCCGCGGGGACCGCTACACCGGCAAGCCCGCCGCCGAGCTGACGCCCGACGAGCTGAAAATTGCGCTGACCGCCCAGCAGACCAGCCTGACCGAGGGTCTGCGCGGCCTGCAGGCCGACCACCTGAAGCTGAAGCAAAAGACGGACCGCGCCCGCAGCCTGGCCAAGCAGGCCGACCTTTTGAACGGCCAGCTGGCAGACCTGGAAAAGCAGCGCTTTGCGGCCACCCGCCGCGCCGCCAACGCCAAGGCCGGGCACGCTGCCGCCAGCGCCCGCGTGCAGCAGATGCGTGAGACGATGCCCAAGCGCGACAACCCCGACGCACTGACCCAGCTGCAGGACGCGCTGGACCGCCTGCGCCGGGACCGCGCTGCCGCCATGGCCGCCCGGGACGCCGCCGTGCACCGTCTGCACACGAACCGCGCCGCCATCGACGCGCTGCAAAAGACGATGCGGGAGAGCGCCGCCGCCCGCGAGAAGCGTGCCATGTGGGACAATCTGTCCAAAACGATCAACGGCAATTTGACCGGAAAAATCAAACTTCCGTTTGAACAGTACGTACAGGCGTTCTATTTTGATGGCGTGGTCGAGGCCGCGAACCTGCGCTTCACCCGCATGACCGACGGCCAGTACCGATTGCTGCGCCGCAAGAGCGAGGCCGTCGGCGGCAAGACCGCGCTGGACCTCGACGTGTTCGACGCCTACACCGGCAAGACCCGCCCCGTGGGCAGCCTGTCCGGCGGCGAGAGCTTCATGGCCGCGCTGAGCCTGGCACTGGGCATCAGCGACACGATCCAGCAGAACGCGGGCGGCGTCGTCATCGAGACGCTGTTCATCGACGAGGGCTTCGGCTCGCTGGACTCCGACAGTCTGGAAAAGGCCGTGGACACGCTGGCCGGGCTGGCCGGGGGCGATAAGCTCATCGGCGTCATCTCCCACGTCGAGGCGCTGCAGGACCGCCTGACGAGACAGATCCACGTGACCAAAACGCGGGCGGGCAGTAAGGCGGAAATTGAGATCTCGTAACCCCAAAGGCTTCTCCCCTTGGGGGAGAAGCGGCCGCCCGCAGGCGGCTGATGAGGGGAGAACCTGCCGCTGCCAGCCGCAAAAGGGCGGGCACGGCAGACCCATCCCTCATCCGCCCTCGGGCGGGGCCTCGGGCACCTTCCCCCACTTGGGGGAAGGCTTTTTATATATAAGGTATGCTATGACAAAATCAACGCTGCAACAACAATTGGAATCCCTCTCCGCGGCGCGTTACCCGCTGCACATGCCCGGGCATAAGCGGCGGGTGCCGCCCGCACCGGGGCTGGGCTGCTATGCCTGGGACCTGACCGAGATCGACGGTGCGGACGACCTGCACGACGCGGACGGCATTCTGGCCGACGCCATGGCCCGCACGGCGGCGCTGTACGGCGCGCGGCGGTGCTGGTACCTCGTCGGCGGGTCCACCGTCGGCCTGCTGGCGGGCATCCGCGCACTGGCATCGTTCGGCAGCACGGTCATTGCGGCGCGCAATTGCCACAAGGCCGTCTACCACGCGATTGAGCTGGGGCAGCTGACGGCCCGCTGGCTCACGCCGCCCGTGGACCCGCAGTTTGGCATCTACGGCAGTGTGCGCCCCGCCGATGTGGCCGCCGCGCTGGACGCTGCGCCCGACGCCCGCTGCGTGATCCTGACCAGCCCGACTTATGAGGGTGTTTTGAGCAATATACGTACTATCGCGGAAATCTGCCACGCCCGCGGCGTGCCGCTGCTGGTGGACGAGGCCCACGGTGCGCACTACCTGCCCTTTGCCGCCCGGTACGGCTGGCACGGCGGGGCCGTAGCCGCAGGGGCCGATCTGGTCGTGCAGAGCGCCCACAAGACGCTGCCCAGCCTGACCCAGACCGCGTTTTTGCAGCTGAACGGCGATCTGGCCGACCCTGCCGAGGTCGAGCGTCAGCTGGACGTGTTCGAGACGAGCTCACCGAGCTACCCGCTCATGGTCAGTCTGGACGGCTGCACCCGCTGGCTGGCTGACGAGGGAGAGGCCGCCTTTGCCGCGTGGCGCACCCGGCTGGATGCCTTTGGCGCGGCGGTGCGGGATCTGAAAAATACAAAAATACTGTGCTGCGGCGCGGACGCACTGACGGCGCATTCTGACTTTTTTGCGCATGACAGCGGCAAAATTTTGCTGCAAATCGGCGCGGCGGGGGCGGCGTACCTGCGGGCCGACGGCTTTGAGCCCGAGATGGTCTGCGGCCCGAACGTGCTGGCCATGACCAGCCCCTGCGACGACGCCGACGCGCTGGAACGGCTGGCCGATGTGCTGCACGCCTGGGACAAAACGGCGGCCCCGCCCGCGGCCCCGCGGCATATTCTGCCCGCCCCCGGCGCGGCCCGCTGCACGATTGCCGAGGCGCTGCTGCGCCCCGCGCGGGCCGTAAGGATGCGGGACGCGGTGGGGGAGACCGCCGCGGAGTATCTCTGGGCCTATCCCCCCGGCGTGCCGCTGGTGGCACCGGGCGAGGAAGTGACAGCAGAGCTGGTGACGGCCTGCCGTGCATTGGAGCAGGCCGGAACCGCGCTGAAGCATACGGGCGGCAGCGGGGCGGAGGAGATTGCGGTTTTGTAATTTGTAAAGGGAGGGCAGGGCAAAGCCCGTCAAAGCCCCTCCCGCTGTCTGTTGTTTTCCCTCCGCCCCTATTGACAAACCCCGGATTTCCGTGTACAATAATAATAATTCTAAAATGTATAAAGGGGTGACTGTTTTATGAAGCACATCCAGACTCTCGAGACCCGCGACATGGCTAAGAGCCTGCTGAACGGCGGCTGCGGCGAGTGCCAGACTTCCTGCCAGAGCGCCTGCAAGACCAGCTGCGGCATTGCCAACCAGCCTTGCGAGAAGACCGACAAGTAATTTTTGCTGGCTTTGATGCCGGGATGCCGTGTGGCAGCCCGGCATTTTCTATGATACAAAGGGTGCGGCGGGCGCATATAGAATGCGCCCCTGCAAGGGGAATGCCGTAGGGGCGGATTCCATATCCGCCCGTGGCCGTCCGCCGCATTGCACCATAACAAAACGGAGAAAACCATGATCCATCAATACAAATTAAGCGGTTACAACATTGTGCTGGATGTCTACAGCGGCAGCGTGCATGCGGTGGATGACGTCGCCTATGACGCCATCGCCCTGATCGACCAAGGCAGCAGCCGGGAGCAGGCTGCTGCAGCCCTCGCCAAAAAGTACGCGGACCGCGCCGATGTGACCGCCGCCGACATCAGCGACGTGCTCGACGACATCGACGAGCTGACCGCCGCGGGCCAGCTGTTTGCGCCAGACGCCTACGCCGACCACGCCTTTGACTTCAAAAACCGCTCCAACGTTGTCAAGGCGCTCTGCCTGCACGTCGCCCACACCTGCAACCTGAATTGCAGCTACTGCTTCGCCGCGCAGGGCAAGTTCCACGGCGAGGCCGGTCTCATGAGCTTCGAGACCGGCAAGCGCGCGCTGGATTTCCTCATCGAAAACTCCGGCACCCGCCGCAACCTCGAGGTCGATTTCTTCGGCGGCGAACCGCTGATGAACTTTGAGGTCTGCAAGCAGCTGGTTGCCTATGCACGCAGCATCGAGAAAAAGTACAACAAAAACTTCCGCTTCACGATGACGACCAACGGCATCGGCATCACGGACGAGGTCATCGACTGGTGCAATAAAGAATGCCACAACGTTGTTTTGTCGCTGGATGGCCGCAAGGAGGTCAATGACCGCTTCCGCGTCGACCTCGCGGGCAACGGCAGCTATGACCGCATCGTGCCCAAGTTCCAGAAGCTCGTCAAGGCGCGCGGCGGCCAGGGCTACTATATGCGCGGCACGTTTACGCATCACAACGTTGATTTTACGAAGGACCTGTTCCACATGGCCGACGACCTCGGCTTTACCGAGCTGTCCATGGAGCCGGTTGTCGCCCCGCCGGACTCCCCCGAGGCCCTGACCGAGGAGGACCTGCCCAAGCTGTTCGACCAGTATGAGCTGCTGGCCAACGACATGCTGCGCCGCCAGAAGGCCGGCAAGCCGATCACGTTCTATCATTATATTTTGGACCTCAAGCACGGCCCCTGCATCTACAAGCGCATTTCGGGCTGCGGCTCCGGCACCGAGTACATGGCCGTGACCCCCTGGGGCGACCTGTACCCCTGCCACCAGTTTGTCGGCGACCCGGCGTACAAGCTGGGCAACGTCTGGGACGGCGTGACCAACACCGCCCTGCGCGACGAGTTCAAGCTGTGCAACGTCTATGCCCGCCCCGACTGCAAGGACTGCTGGGCACGCCTGTACTGCGCGGGCGGCTGCGCGGCCAACGCCCTGCACGCTACCGGCGACATCCACGGCACGTATGAGTACGGCTGCAAGGTGTTCCGCAAGCGGATGGAGTGCGCCCTGATGATGCAGGTCGCCCAGCGCCTTGACCCCGAGCTGGCGAAGAACGCCGTCCGGTTTGAGAGTGACTGCGACGGCTGTGGGGCGACGGAGTCGAGCGCCGCCTGCGGCGGATGCAGCGAGACGGAGGAAGCGCAGCGGTCGCAGAAAACGAGCCTGTAAAGGCGAAGTTTGATGCGGTAACCGCAAGAGTAGGGCAACGACGGCGCGTGCGAGAAGTAAATAGCCATTGAGTATGCCGCTCTGTAGGGGCCGGACATGTCCGGCCCCTACCGCGTCACAATGGCAAACGGCAGCTGCGGAGGGGCCAAGACCCCTCCCTACAGATCGGGGTCCACGGGTGCTTTGTAGGGAACGGTCTTGACCGTTCCGGGAACGTATGCCGTTATTGCATGGTAAAACATTATTGATGCGTAGGGGCCGGGCATGCCCGGCCCGCAGCTTACCGGCAAGCACCTGCTTGCCGGTTTATGTTGCGGGCCGGACATGTCCGGCCCCTACAGGAATATAAAAGATAAACACCTGTCAGCTGTTTATCTGCCAATTGCCGCGCACTTCTCCTTCAGCCAGACCTTCTCGTCCTCGTTCAGGCGGGGGCTGAGCATCTCGTAGACGTGGGCGTGGTAGTCGTTCAGCCAGTTGATCTGGTCGCGGCTCAGCTCGTCCACAAGGACCGGCTCGGTAGAGATGGGCACCAGCGTCAAAGGCGCAAAGCCCAGCCAGTGGCCGTACTGGTTCTCGCCCAGGTCGATGCACTCCAGCTCGTTCTCAATGCGGATGCCGACCTCGTCGGTCTCGTAGATGCCCGGCTCGTCGGTGATGGTCATGCCGGGCTTAAAAATCACGGGGTTGTTCGGGCGCAGGCTCTGCGGGCCCTCATGTACGCCGGAGATAAAGCCGACGCCGTGGCCGGTGCCGCAGCGGTAGTTGACCTTGTGCGCCCAGACCGGGCCGCGGGCAAAGGTATCCAGCGCAAAGCCGGTGCAGTAGTCCAGGAACACCGCGCGGGCCATGTCGATGTGGCTCTGCAGCACCCAGGTGTAATAGCGGCGCTCGTTGTCGGTCAGCGGGCCGACGGGGTAGGTGCGGGTGATGTCGGTGGTGCCGCAGTCGTACTGGCCGCCGTTGTCCACCAGCAGGAAGCCGCGCGGCTCGATGACGCTGTTCACGTCGCCCTCGGCGTGGTAGTGCATCATGGCGGCGTTGGTGCCGTAGGCCGCAATCGTGGAGAAGCTGTCCTCAAAGTAGCCGGGCATCTCGGCACGGCGCTTCTGCAGCATCGTGTCGATGTCGATCTCGGTCAGCTGCTTACCCTCGGCCAGCGCCTTTTCCAGATCCATCTGGAACCGCACCACGGCGACGCCGTCGCGGATATGGCACTCGCGGAGGTTCTTCAGCTCGGTCTCGTTCTTGATGCCCTTCAGGGCAAAAATCGGGTCGGCACCGGCCACGGTCTTGTGGGCGGTCAGGGCCTCGTACAGGGCGTAGTTGGTGGCCTTCTCGTCCACCAGGAACACCTCGTCGGCGGGCAGGGCGTGGACGGCGTCGATAATTTCCTCGTAGCCGCGCAGCGTCACGCCGCTCTCGGCCAGCGTGGCGGCGTCGGCGTCGGACAGGCGGCCCGGCGCGATAAACAGCGTGCAGGCGTCCATCGTGACCAGCGCGTAGGCGACGGCCAGCGGGGTGCAGGGCAGGTCGCTGGCGCGCAGGTTCAGCAGCCAGCCCACGCAGTCCAGACCGGTCACGGCCAGTGCGGTGGCACCGGCCTTCTGCAGCTCGGCACGCACCATGGCGATGCGGTCCGCGGCAGTCGCGCCGGTCTGGGCCAGGGTCAGCAGCTCACAGGGGGTGTCGGGCAGGGCCGGGCGCTCGCCGGTGGCGTCCCAGATCGGGCTGGCCACGTCCTGACTCTTGAGGGAGGCACCCTTCTTGGCCAATGCGTCGATGTACTCCTTGGCAATCGTGGCGGGCACGCAGCTGCCGTCCAGCAGCAGGGTCTGGCCGTCCGCAAAGTGGCTCCCGAGGTACTCGGCCACGGTGGGCACGCCCGCGGAGCCCGCGTGCATGCACTCGATCTCGCTGCCGGCCAGCTGCTTGTCGGCCTGCACGTAGAAGCGGCCATCGCACCACAGGGCGCTGCCGGTTTGGGTTACAACGAGGGTCGAGTTCTCGCCGATGAAGCCGGAAAACCACGGCAGAGCGTTATAATAGCCGGGCAGGTACTCGCTGCAATGGGGGTCGCTGGTCATGATGAGCACGCCGTCCGCGCCCGCCGCTTTGGCAGCGGCACGCAGCGCGGCGATTTTTTCATTGGTAGTCAAAATGGATCGCTCCTTTTTGTGATAGATATTGGGGTTAGGTATATCATACCACGAATGCTGCAAATAATAAATAGATAATAGATAATAAACAGGTGGAGTTTGCGCCAGAAGGCACAAACAAAAATGCGGCGCTTTGCAGGGGCCGGGCGTGGCGGCATGTATGCCGCCCCTACGGGCCAACCCGCTAACGTCTGCCTACCCGGCGGAGCGGTCAAGACCGCTCCCTACAAAGCACCCGTGAACGATAGCCCGTAGGGAGGGGTCTTGACCCCTCCGAGACAGCCGGTGGCAGCCGCGCGGTAGGGGCCGGGCATGCCCGGCCCCTACGGGGAGGCGGTAATCCAATAAATTTTGCAAAAAATTCAAAATTTCCCGCGCAAAATGGCGCAAAACCCCTTGACGTGTTTGTTATAATAGTATTAGCAGTTAGTGTAATAGATTGCCAACCAACTGAACATCTGAACACATCTTGAATAGAGGTACCCAACTATGGCTGAAAAGAAAACCAAAATCGACATTTTCTCCGGCTTCCTCGGCGCCGGCAAGACCACCCTTATCAAAAAGCTCATCAAGGAGGCCTTCGCCGGTGAGCAGATCGTCCTGATCGAGAACGAATTCGGCGAGATCGGCATCGACGGCGGCTTCATGCGCGAGGCCGGCATTCAGGTCAATGAGCTGAACTCCGGCTGCATCTGCTGCAGCCTGGTCGGCGATTTCCGCGAGGCACTGAAGAAGGTCGTCGAGACCTACCACCCGGACCGCATCCTCATTGAGCCGTCGGGCGTCGGCAAGCTGTCCGACGTGACCCGCGCCGTCGAGGGCGTCGCCGAGGATCTGCCCGTCATCCTGAACAGCTTTGTTACCGTCGCCGACGTGAACAAGGTCAAGATGTATATGAAGAACTTCGGTGAGTTCTATGACGACCAGGTCAGCCATGCGTCCTGCATCATCCTGAGCCGCACCGGCAACGCCAGTGAGGAGAAGGTCGCTGCCGCCGTCGCCCTGCTGGCTGAGAAGAACCCCACCGCCACCATCGTCACCACCGACTGGACCGTCCTGACCGGCGCACAGATCGTCTCCGTCATGGACGGCAAGCGCGACCTCGTCGCCGAGCTGCTGACCGAGGCCCGCGCCGCCAACGTGGCCCATGCCGACGAGGATGAGCACGAGCACCACCATCATCACCATCACGACCACGATGAGGACGACCACGACCACGACCACGACTGCTGCTGCCATCATCATCACGACGAGGATGACGATGAGGACGAGCACGAGCATCACCATCACGACCATGATGACGATGACCACGACCACGACTGCTGCCATCACCACGACGACGAGGACGAGCACGAGCATCACCATGAGCACCACTACGACGAGCACGGTGTCTGCTCCTGCGGGCATCATCACCACCACGACCACGACGCCGACGAGGTGTTCACGAGCTGGGGCAAGGAGACGGCCCACAAATACAGCCGTGAGGATCTGGACAAGGCCCTGCACGCGCTGGACGAGGGCGCTTACGGCATGATCCTGCGCGCCAAGGGCATTGTGGACGGCGGCGACACCTGGTACGAGTTCGACATGGTCCCCGGCGAGCACGAGATCCGCACCTGCGGCCCCGACGTCACCGGCAAGCTCTGCGTCATCGGCTCCCAGCTGAAGGAGCATGAGATCGCGGAATTGTTCCACGTTTGATAAGAATGCCTTCCCCCTTGGGGGAAGGTGCCCGAGGCCCCGACCGAGGGCGGATGAGGGGCGAGCCTGCCGCAGCAGCCCACGAATGACAGGCCGCGATCAGCTCTCCCTTCATCAGTCCGCTTCGCGGACAGCTTCTCCCCCGGGGGAGAAGCCTTTGACTGCTACTAACCGAAAGGACGTCCCCTATGCCTAAACAAATCCCCGTATATCTCTTCGTCGGCCAGCTGGAGAGCGGCAAGACGAAATTCATTCAGGAAACGATGGAGGACCCCAACTTCGACTCCGGCGACAAGACCCTGCTGCTGGTCTGCGAGGAGGGCGAGATCGAGTACGACCCGTCCAAGTTCGCCTTCGGCGGCGTGCACGTTGCCCAGATCGAGGATAAGAGCGAGCTGACCGCCGAGAACCTGACCGCGCTCGAAAAGAAGTCCGGCTGTGGCCGCGTCATCATCGAGTACAACGGTATGTGGCTCATTCAGGAGCTGTACGACGCCCTGCCCGACAACTGGCTCATCTACCAGAGCCTGGCCACCGCCGACGGTACGACCATCAAGACCTACGCGGGCGACAGCGCCATGCGCAGCCTGCTGCTGGACAAGCTGCGCGGCAGTGAGCTGCTGGTCGTCAACCGCGCCGAGGCTGTCAACGACGACGAGAGCCGCCAGCTCATCCACAAGCTGGTGCGCCAGGCCAGCCGCCGCTGCGACATCGCCTACGAGTTCAAGGACGGCAGCGTCGCCTATGACGACATCCCCGACCCGCTGCCCTTCGACGTGGACGCGCCGGTCATTGAGATCCCCGAGGAGTTCTTCGGTATATGGTACATGGACTGCATGGACGACCCGAAGAAATATGACGGCAAGACGGTCAAATATCTGGCTCAGGTCTGCCAGACCCCCCAGGCCGGCAAGGGCGCGTTTGTGCCCGGACGCTTTGCCATGACCTGCTGCGTGCAGGACATCCAGTTTGTGGGCATGCCCTGCAAGTACGACGATTACAAGTCGCTGGAGCAGCGCAGCTGGATCAACATTACGGCCAAGGTCAACGTCAAGTACCACCCCATCTACAAGGGCCAGACCCCCGATTCCACCGGCCCTGTCCTGACCGCCATCTCCGTCGAGCCGGGCGAAAAGCCCGCGCAGGACGTGGTGATGTTCAGCTGATATTGCAATAGAAAAGCACCTGCCTTCGTGAGAAAGCAGGTGCTTTTTTCTTTGCCGAGCTGTAGGGGCCGGACATGTCCGGCCCGGCGGTTTGCGGCGGACGGGCGCTTGCGGGAAGCCTGCGGGCCGGGCATGCCCGGCCCCTACCGCGAGGGTCGAGACACTCCCGGTTATCTTGTGAACGTCTGCTAACGGAAAACCTCCGGCCCCTACGGCGCAAAAATCAACCGCGCGTCCCCGCGATCTTGGAATCGGTGCTCCACCCCTGCAGGTCGGTGGGCGTCAGGCTGCTCATCCAATTTTCGCGCTCGGTCTCCCACTGGTCCCAGGCGGCCTGGCTGCGGATGGCGGTGCCGCTCTCAAAGGCATCGTCCCACGGGTTGGCCGGGTCGGGGTCGGTGGGGTCCCAGCCGCGCTTCTCGGTGTCGGCGGGGTCGGTGTAGATCGTGCCGGGCTTTCCCATCGGGCCGGGGTCGTCGGCGTCGTTGTAGATGATGACCGGCGTGCCCAGCGGGCAGTTGTCGTAGATCCACTTCACGTCCACCACGGCCAGCCGGATGCAGCCCAGACTGGCGCGGGTGCCCAGCAGGTTGAACTCGTCGTACTCCACATCGTCCTTGTGCTGGCTGTAGTAGGGCACGCTGTGGAACAGGTAGCTGTCATAGATGCGGGTCGCGTACTGGCCGTAGCTCGGGCCCATCAGCAGCCGCCAGCTGTAGTCCACCGGGGTCGAAAAATACCCGGTGGGGGTGTCCATGCCGCCGCTGCACACCATCGCCATGAACGGCACAGCGTACTTTTTTGTAGCAGAATCCACGGCGTAGACCGTGACCACGCCGCCTGCGTTGTTGACCGCCAGCAGGTAGGGAAAGCCCTCCTTCGCGTCCAGCGTCAGGCCGTAGGCGGCAAACTGCGTTTCCAGCCCGGCCAGCGTCTTTGCGGCGTTGTCGTCCCAGGTCGTCGGGTCCTTGATCTGCGGCGCGTCCTTGGTGGCGTTGCTCGTGGCCGTCGCCATCGCGGGGGCCACTGTCGGCTCGGGCGTCGGCGTGGGGCTTGCCTCCGGCGTGGCGGTGGGGGCCGCCGTGGACTGCGGCGTCGGGGCGGGCAGCACGTCCTGTGGGGTGTTGGGCATCTGCACGCAGGCACACAGCAGCGCAGCTGTCAGCAGAAACGGAAAAATGCGGCGTAGAATCGACATAAAATCTCCTTAGTGTTTGGTGACGCCGTACTCCTCGGCCACGAATTTCTCCAGCGCGGCAAAGCTGCGGCGGACTTTTTCGGTCTCGATGCAGTACGCCATGCGGAAGTAGCCGGGGCAGCCGAAGCTGTCACCGGGGACCAGCGCCAGGTCATATTTCAGCGCCTTTTGGCAGAACGCCTTTGCGTCGTCCTCCAGCGCTTTCGGGAAGATGTAGAACGTGCCGTCCGGCTTGACGACGGTGAAGCCCAGCGCGATCAGCTCGTCGTAGATCAGGTTCATGTTCGTCTCGTAGACGGACAGGTCGCTGGTCACGTCAAGGCAGCGCTCGACGGCCATCTGGATGAGGGACGACGGGCAGTTGTGGCCGGTCCCGCGGGAGATCTGGCCGCACATCGGCACGATGTACGCGGCGTCCTCGCACCGCGGGTTGGCGGCCACATAGCCGATACGCTCGCCCGGCACGCTCAGACTCTTGGAGAAGGAGTAGCAGGTGAGCGTATCATCGTAGAATTTGGCGGGGTAGGGCGTGACCCTGCCGCCGAACGAAATCTCGCGGTACGGCTCGTCGGAAATCAGGAAGATGTGGTGGCCGTACTGGGCGGACGCCTGGGTCAAAAAGGCGGCCAGCTGCTGCAGGGTCTCCTCGCTGTAGGCGGTGCCGCTGGGGTTGTTGGGGCTGTTGATGAGCACGGCGGCGGTGTTCTCGTCCACGAGCTGCGCGAACGCCTCAAAGTCGATCTGAAAGTCCGCGCACCGCGGCGGCGTCACGCGCAGGGTAAGCCCCGCGCCCTCGATGTACGGCTTGTACTCGGGGAAGAACGGCGCAAACGTTACGATGTTCTGCCCGGGCACGCCGACGCAGCGCACAGCATGGGCCAGCGCACCCGCCGCGCCCGTCGTCATAAAGATATGGTCGGCGGTGTAGTCCATGCCGAACCGGCGGTTCAGGCTTTCGGCCACGGCCTTGCGGGCGGACGGCAGCGTCAGCGTCGGCGTATAGCCATGCAGCCTGACGGGGTCGGTGTGGGCCAGCAGGTCCGCGCAAGCCGCGGTGAACTGCGGCGGGCAGGGGACAGACGGGTTGCCCAGCGAGTAATCGAACACGTTCTCATAGCCGATCTCCGCGCCGCGGGCGGTGCTCCATTCAGAAATCTGACGGATAACCGACTTGGAGCCCAGCATATCTTTATAGTGCTGTGCAATCATAATAACAGCTCCTTTTTAAAATGTTTGTCGAAGGCTGGGAGAGTAACGGCAGCTCTCCCTCTCGTCCGCAACCCGTTCACAGCAGTCCGTAGGGGCCGGGCATGCCCGGCCCGCAGCCTTGCCATTGTATCCCCTTTAACGGTTTGCATCGTAGGGAGGGGTCTTGACCCCTCCGCGGGGCGTCGGGGACGCCGCCTCCTACAACGATCCGCAAGGCTTCTCCTTATTGCAAACGGGCACGGCGGCCTGTGGGCAGGCCGCCCTACGTATGGTCCGTAAACTTCTGCTCCGCGGGGCGTCCTCGACGCCCCGGAACGGTCCGGTCAAATCCCGTCTCCGGGCAATCTCCCGGCATTCCAGGCGTTTCGGGTGCCCTGGTCACTCACGTCACCCCAAAACAACCTTTTCCAACCCCTGGGTATCCTCGGCCAAATACTCTGCCCCGGCTTCGGTCAGCTCCTCGCGGGTCCGGAACCCCCACAGCACCCCGCAGCAGGGCAGGCCCGCGTTGTGGGCGGTCTCCACGTCCACATTGCTGTCACCGACGTACAGCACACTGCCGTCGGCCTCGACGCCAAGGTGCGCCATCAGGGCGCGCGTCCCCTCGGGGGCGGGCTTCGTGGGTACGTCGGGCAGCGCACCGCGGACGACCTCAAACAGGTCGGCGTCAAAGTACCGCGCGACCACGGCGCGGGCAAACTCGTCCGCCTTGTTGGAGAACACCGCCATCCGCACCCCGGCGGCCTTCAGCCGGGCCAGCAGCGCCGGCATACCGGGGTACGGCGCGGTCTTGTCGTGCATGTGCGCGCCGTAGACCTTATCAAACTCGGCCAGCGTCGCGGCCAGCTGCTCCGGGCTGCGGCAGCTTGCGGGGCTGAACCGCTCCACCAGCTTCGGGATGCCGTTGCCCACAAAATAGCGGTACTGCGCAGTTTCATACTGCGGCCAGCCGTGGGCGGCACAGACGCGGTTCGCGGAGTCGGCCAGGTCGTCAATCGTGTTCAGCAGGGTCCCATCCAAATCAAACAGTACGGTTTTATACATTTCTCAAAACCTCTTTGCACAAGAAATCACTCTTATTATAGTTGCATTTGACGAAAACAGCAAGCCGCCGCGCCCATTTACCGTAAAAAAGATGTAAATTCTCAAAAAGCTGTTCCCATTTGCACGATTTATGGTATTATATAAAGTAGCACGTAAGGAGGTTTCTCGAATGGATTTGTTTTTTGATTTGCTGCGTTCGGTCATCTACGGTGTGATCGAGGGCATTACCGAGTGGCTGCCCATCTCCAGCACCGGCCACATGATCCTGGCCGAGCAGGTACTTAAATTCAGCTTCAGCGCCGAATTTATGGAGATGTTCCGCGTCGTCATTCAGCTGGGCGCGATCCTGGCCGTTGTGGTCATGTATTTCAAAAAGCTGTGGCCCTTCTGCGTTGACAATGGCCGCGACTCCGGCCTGGCGAAGCACGTCCGCTGGCCGGTCATGCGGCTGTGGTTCAAGATCATCGTCGCCTGCCTGCCCGCCGCCGTGCTGGGCCTGGCGCTGGACGACTGGATCGACGCACATTTTTATAACAGCGTCGTCGTCGCGGTCATGCTGATCGTCTACGGCATCGCGTTCATCCTCATCGAGCGCCGCCCCCGTGTGCCCACCACCACCAAGCTGAGCCGCATCACCTACAGGCAGGCGCTTATCGTCGGTGCGTGGCAGGTGCTGGCGCTCATCCCCGGCACGTCCCGCAGCGGCTCCACCATCATCGGCGGCCTGCTCTGCGGCATGAGCCGCGCCTGCGCGTCCCAGTTCACCTTCTTCCTGGCCATCCCGGTCATGGCGGGCGCGTCGGGCCTCAAGCTCGTCAAGTTCCTGGCGGGCGGCGGCGTCTTTACGGTTGGCGAGATCGGCGCGCTGCTGGTCGGCTGCATCGTGGCGTTTGTCGTCTCCATTCTGGCCATCCGCTTCCTGATGGACTACGTCAAGAAGCACACCTTCACGGCCTTCGGTTGGTACCGCATCGCCTTGGGCATCGTCGTCCTGGGTGTCTGGGCCCTGCAGACATTCGTGCTGGCGTAACATTGTAAATAAAAAGCTGCTGCTCCTGGGGGAGCAGCAGCTTTTTTGTTTGGTGGGTGCATTTGTAGGGGCCGGGCATGCCCGGCCCGCGGCCTTCCCGCAGACGCGATTTTGCCTTTCTGTTGTGGGCCGGGCATGCCCGG
>SKED01001014.1_pt1 | contig 27224 bp, 19 predicted proteins | sample 4826651 | NCBI WGS metagenome assembly SKED01 (sample SAMN11008818, study PRJNA524170) | human gut metagenome | biome: Human fecal sample; material: Feces; isolation source: fecal sample from pouch patient p19 | host: Homo sapiens | place: Israel: Tel-Aviv | collected 2016-06-28 | reverse complement strand
CTTCGGGGATGGGAGCCGGACCATGCTTAGGACCTTTGGTGATCGGGCACATATTCTGTACTTGCTGCGAATAGGTCATAATCATACTCTCCTTTTGACAAATGTCGCTTGGCGGGAACACGGCTGCGCCCTGCCGGCACAGCTCGTCCTCCCGTTTTGCATCGGCTGCGCGGGCCGCTCTCTCTTTCGGCCGCACAGCACTACCACGCATGATTTTATTATAGAGAATGCGCGCGCATTTTGCAAGACATTTCCGCCAAAAATCCGCAATTCTCTTTCTGGTCATTTACATCTAACCGTCAATTCGTCCGCTTTCTGCCGGGCATTTGTCATTTTTCTGTCAATTCTGTCAGCAGGTCCGGTCCATGCCCTGCTGTCCGCGCCCAGCAGACGGTTCCACCGGCCGCAAGGCCCGGATGCAGGCAAATCCGGCCCCGGCGGCTGCCACGGCCATCCAATGCCGACCGACTTCCAGCCCGAAGAAATTGGCTGCAAACGGAAAGGCAAGGCTGCCCACGCTCTGCCCCAGCGCCAGAAAGCCATAGTTGACCCCCGCATGGGGGAAGCCGAACAGGTCGGTGGAAAGGGCCGGCAGAACCGCTGCCAGCGCCGAGTAGCAGAAAGTGAGGCCCGCATAGCAGGCCACCACGCCCCAGCCCTGTGCAAAGGCAAACCCCGCCGACAGCCCGGCAGACACTGCAAACAGCAGCATGTCGGTGGGGCGGCGGCCGATTCGGTCACTGAGCAGAGGCATCAGCAGGCGGCCTGCCGCACTGCCCACGCTGCCCAGTACCACGCTCCATAGCGCCGCCTGCTCCTCCAACCCGCGCTCCATGCCCAGCTTTAAAATAATGGGGCTGAACAGCAGCACTGCGGGGGTAGAAAAGCACACCGCTCCGGCGCACAGCCAGTACTGCTTTGTGCGCAGCATCTGCCGCGGGGCAAGGTCAATGGTGTTTTTGCCGTTCTCCTGCGGTTTTTGGGTCTGCCCGGTCTGCGGCGGGTCCTGCAAAAGCAGACTGCCCACAAGGCATACCGGCAGGGTGACCGCACCCAGTGCCCAGAAGGCCCCCCGGATGCCCTGCACGACCCAGAATCCCCGCACTGCCGTGCGCACGAATACGGTGAGGAAGGCACCGCTCAGGCCCACCGCCCCGCCGATGACGCCGGTGGCCAGCCCCTTGCGGTCGGCGTACCACTTCTGGGCGCAGGACTGGATGGACGGATACAAAAACGCCGTGCCCAGCCCCGCCGGGATGCTGAACGCCAGAAAGAACGCCCAAGCGCTGCCCGGCGGCAGCAGGCCCGCCGCAAAAAAGCAGCCGCAGAGCAGGGCGGTGCCCCACAGGCCCGCGCAGCGGGGGCCGTGCCTGTCCTGCAGGAAGCCGCCCAGCACGCACCCCACACCGAAGGCCGCGATGAGGATGCCAAACGCATACCCCGCCCCCTGCTCCGACAGGCCGTATTCCTCCATGACCGGCTGCTGGAACACGCCCCACGCCGCCGGAAGCCCCGTGAGCACCTGAATGGCGGCCCCGGCAGCAAGGATCGTCCACGGGTGTTTTGCTGCAAACTGTTGTTTCATCGTTTCACCTCAAAATCCGTGCAATTTGCGATAGTGTGCCCATTCGGATTGACAATCCGGCAGTTTCCTTTATAATATGATGTACTGGAAACAATTCAATTGACATATAGAGAGGTATTGCAACCATGAAAACACAGGCATTGAAGGGCATGCGCGACCTGCTGCCCGCCGAGCAGACCCTGCGCGACTACATCCAGGGCAAGATCCTGGAGACCTACCGTGCGTCCGGCTTTGAGCGCATCTCCACCCCTATGCTGGAGGACATGGAAAATCTGGACAAGTCCGACGGCGGCGACAACCTGAACCTGATCTTCAAGGTGCTCAAGCGCGGCGACAAACTCACCGCCGCCCTGAACACCGGCGACCCCAAGCAGCTCTCCGACATGGGCCTGCGCTACGACCTCACCCTGCCCCTGAGCCGCTACTATGCCGCCAACAAGGACAAGCTGCCCAGCCCCTTCAAGGTGATTCAGACCGACCGTGTGTTCCGTGCCGAGCGCCCCCAGAAGGGCCGTCTGCGCGAGTTCGTGCAGTGCGACATCGACATTCTGGGCGACAGCTCCCCCAACGCCGAGGTGGAACTGATCGACGTGACCACCCGCGCTTTGCTGAACATCGGCTTCACCGGCTTCACGGTGAACATCAACGACCGCCGCATCCTGCGCGGCATGCTGGAGAGCATGGGCTTTGCCGCCGATACGCTGGATTCCGTCTGCATCACCTTTGACAAAATGGACAAGATTGGTGCTGACGGCGTGAAGGCCGAGCTGACCGAAAAGCAGCTGCCGGAAGCCGCCATCAACGCACTGGCCGATTTCATCGCCGCCGGTGAGGTGACGCTGGACGCCGTGGCTGCCCGCTGCGCCGACCCCGCCATCGCCGATGACCTGAAGTACGTTCTGGCCACCGCCAATGCGCTGGCTGCCGGCCGCTATCAGGTGGCCTACTGCCCCAGCCTGGTGCGCGGTCAGGGCTACTACACCGGCATGGTGTTCGAGATCACCTGCCCGCAGTTCAGCGGTGCCGTGGCCGGCGGCGGCCGCTACGACAACATGGTGGGCAAGTTCCTGGGCACCCAGGTGCCTGCCGTGGGCTTCTCCATCGGTTTCGAGCGCGTGTGCGGCATCCTGCTGGAGCAGGGGTATCAGATCCCCGGTGCCAAGCAGAAGATCGCCCTGCTGTACGGCAAGGACGCCGACTTCCCCGCCGTACTGAGCAAGGCCGCCGCCCTGCGTGACACCTACAACGTCACCGTGCTGCAGCAGGCCAAGAAGCTGGGCAAGCAGCTGGGCCAGCTGGAGGCCGCCGGGTTTGCCGGTGCCGCCTTCATGGACAAGGACGAAGTCAAAATTTTTGCACAGCAGTAACCACAAAACGCAGACAGGCCCCCGCACAAAACTGTGCGGGGGCCTGTTTTTTACTTCGTCATCAAATGGTGAACTGCACCACGCAGAAAGCAGCGTAGATGCACAGCAGCGCAATGCCCTGCGGGCGGCTGAGCTTGCCCTTGAGCAGGGCGGGCACCGTCAGCAGCAGCATGACCGCAAACATCACCGGAATATCCATCACCAGCGAGGCGTTCATGCCAGCAATGGTGGAGTTCTGCGGGATGGTAAAGGGGGCCAGCGTCACGCTGACGCCGCTCACCAGAACCAGATTGAACACGTTGGCACCGATGACGTTGCCCAGCGACAGCGCCCCGTGGCCCTTGACCAGCGAGGTGATGGCCGTGACCAGCTCCGGCAGCGAGGTACCCAGTGCCACAAAGGTCAGAGCAATGACCGACTCCGGCACGCCCAGTGCCTGTGCAATGAGGGTGCCGTTGTCCACCAGCAGGTCCGCGCCCACCGCGATGAGCACCGCGCCCACCGCCAGCAGACCCAGTTCCTTGGCAAAGGAAGCGTTTTCTTCCGGCTCTTCCTCTTCTTCCGGGGCGGGGGCATTCTTCATAGCCATCACGTTGCAGACGATGTAGGCCACGAACATGGCCAGCAGGATGATGCCCACCGGCCGGGTGAAGGAGCCGGTGGTGTAGGCCACACCGGCGTAGAAGGCTGCCGCCACAAAGAAGAACAGCACCGGGGTGCGCAGGCTCTTGGGGTCCACCTTGCCCGGCTTGGCCACAATGGGAATGGCCGCAATGAGGGCGGAATTGCAGATGACCGAACCAATGGCGTTGCCGTAGGCGATCTCGCCGTGACCGGTGAGAGCCGAGGTGGTAGACACCATCACCTCCGGCAGGGTGGTGCCGATGGACACCACCGTAGCACCGATGAGCAGCTCCGGCACATGGAAGCGGCGGGCAATGCCGGTGGCACCGTCCACAAACCAGTCACCGCCCTTGATCAGGCACAACAGGCCCACGATGAACAGCAAAACAGGTATAAGCATGTTTTTTCTCCTTTTTGATCGTTCCTTGGCCCGGCTCCGGGAACGGGAGTCTCTCAGCCGGGCAAAAAAGAAAAGACTCCTATTACAGGGTACGCATACTACGTCCTTGTAATAAAAGTCTCAAGCATCCGGTACTGCATCGGGCATCTCTGCCGGGTTGTCGCTGCAGCACAGCGTATCATCTCTTGCGGGATATACGCCCTTTACTCCCTTTTATCTTTGCATATTATACCTGTTTCAACGGCAAAGCGCAAGGGGAAACCTGCAAATTTCACCCTGCCTTTTCCACTTTTTTCGCGTTGGGATAGATGCGTTCCATGCGGGCATTGTCGAAATGGGCGTCCAGATAGGTCTCCACGGCATTGGCAGCTGGCACCCCGCTGGTGCGGGCGTCGTAACGGGCCAGCGCCAGCGAGCTGGTGACCATGTTCACCGCCATGAACACCGCCAGCAGCACGGTCATCCACGGCCGCACCCGGCTGCGCAGACGGGTCATGCACTTCATGACCACCGGGTAGCCGTAGCGCATCCACACCACCGCCGCCATGCCCCAGAAGAAGCAGTACAGCAGGTTGATGCGCCCGCCCAGATTGAATTTGAACTTGCTGTAATCCCAGAACACCGTGCCGAACAGCAGCTCGGTCACGGCGCTGCACACATACTCGTACACGCCGCCCATCACCGTGCCGAACACAAACAGGTAGCGGTCGCTCTTGTCCTGATTCTGGCGCAGCAGCACGGTGGTCAGGGCCAGAGCCAGGCCCCACACCACGCTGAACGGCCCCCACACCAGACTGGAACGGCTCATCCAGACGCCTGCCGTCAGGCGGCAGAACACTGTTTCCACCAGGTCACCCAGAAACGCGCCCACCACGAACAGCCACAGCAGGTCGGCGGCGCTCAGGGGCGTTTCGCCGTTCTGGGCAACGGTCGGTTCCTGCCGGGCCGCCGCCGGGTAGGCCCGCTGGATGCGCTTTTCCACATACAGGGCAATGCGGCGGCGCAGGCCGTCGGAGCTTTCACCCAGCCGCTGGTTCAGCTGTTCCAGCACCGGGTGTTTGGCCGCATAGTGCCCCACCAGCACGGCCGAACCGATCTGGTCCAGCGCTGCCACGATGACCGCCGCCCACACCAGCGGGTGCAGCAGCCAGCTCGGGATGACCTGGCACAGCCGCAGCAGCAGGCCATTGAGCCACAGCACGCTGGCAGTGCCCAGCACGCCCCACAGCAGCGAATACTGCAGGCAGACATAGCCGTTCAGGTTGAAGCGCTTACCGGAGTAGTCCCACCATTTGCGGCGGTGCAGCCGTTCCAGCAGCTTAGCCGTCAGCCACTCCATGACCGTGGAGGCCAGCGTACAGGCAAAGAAGAGGTACACCGGGTCGCTGCGCAGGTCCGTGAAGCCCACGGCCAGCAGTACCGCCGTGGAGCCGTACACAAAGCAGAAGGGCCCGGCTGCTGCGCCGCGGTTGGCAAAATGCTTGCCCCGCACCGTAGCTACTACCGTCTCCCCTACCCAGCCCGCAAACGAGTAGACCAGGTAAAGGACGCCCAGCGTATAAAAATCGTATTCCATAGCAATCCTTTCTGCCAAAAGCGTTGGTTTTCCAGCAGTTGTATTGTACCCTTTTTGCCTGCAGAACGCAAGCATGGCAAAGGGGCCGCCCGCAGCGGGTGGTCCCTTTTAGATTTCGTTGTACGATCAGAATTTGCGCCAGGTGTCGGGCAGGAACAGCACCAGCATGGGGAAGATCTCCAGGCGGCCTGCCAGCATATCAAAGATCAGCACCAGCTTGGCCGGGTCTGCAAAACCACCAAAGTTCTGCATGGGGCCCACCAGCTCCAGGCCCGGGCCGATGTTGTTCATGGTAGCCGCCACAGCGGTAAAGTTTGTCACCATGTCAAAACCGTTGAGGCTGATGAGCAGGAAGGACCCCACAAAGATGAAGCTGTAGGCCGCCATGAACACGTTGGTGGTACGGATGGTCTCATGGTTCAGCAGCTTGCCGTCCATACGCGCCGGAGCCACCACCTGCGGGTGCAGAGCCTGCTTGAGCTCCTTGCCCAGCGTCTTGCCCAAAATGAGGATGCGGCTCACCTTGATGCCGCCGCCGGTGCTTCCGGCACAGGCACCAATGAACATCAGCACCACCAGCACTTCCTTGGACAGGGTGGGCCACAGGTCAAAATCGCAGCTGGAAAAGCCCGTGGTGGTGATGATGGAACCCACCTGGAACGCCGCTTGCCGCAGTGCCTCGCCAAAGCTGTTGTAGAGGCTGTAGATGTTGGCCGTGATGATGGCAATGGCGGCTGCAATGACCACAAAGTAGCCCCGCACCTCCTCGCTGGCAGCAGCCCGGCGGAACCGGCGCATCAGCAGCAGGAAGTAGGCGTTGAAGTTGACACCGAACAGGATCATAAAGATGGTCACGACCCACTGGATGTAGGGCGAGAAGCTGGCAAAGCTGTCGTTCCGGAAGCCGAAGCCGCCGGTGCCTGCGGTGCCAAAGGACGTAAGCATGGCCTCGAACAGGGGCATCCCACCTGCCAGCAGGAACACCAGCTCCAGCAGGGTCAAGGCCAGGTAGATGCCGTAAAGGATCTTGGCGGTAGACTGCACCTTGGGCACCAGCTTGTCCACCTGCGGGCCGGGGCTCTCCGCCTTCATCAGGTTGACGTGGGAGCCGCCGGTCAGCGGCAGCAGGGACAGCAGGAACACCAGAACGCCCATGCCGCCGATCCAGTGGGTGAAGCTGCGCCAGAACAAAATGCCCTTGGGCAGGCTCTCCACCTCCGGCAGGATGCTGGCACCGGTGGTGGTAAAACCGGATACCGTCTCAAACAGCGCATCCACGGGGTTGGGGATGCAGCCGGTGAGCACGAAAGGCGCGGCGCCCACCACCGAGATGACGATCCAGCTCAGTGCGGTGGCAGTAAAGCCCTCCCGCATATAGAATACCTTGCTGCGGGGCTTGATGGCCCGCAGCGCAAAGCCGATGCCTGCGCTCACGGCAGCCGTGAGCAGGAACACTGCCAGTACCATCCACTCGCCGTAGATCAGGCTGGCAGCGGCGGGCAGAAGCAGCAGGGCGCCCTCGATCATCAGGATATAGCCCAGCAGACGGAAAACGATCGCATAATTCATAGCCCGCCTCCGTCAGCTCTCCACGATGTCCCGCAGGTCATGCAGGCCATGCTCCAGCGTGACCACGATCACGTTGTCGCCCACCTGGATCTGGTCGCCGCCGCGGGGGATCAGGATGCGGTCGCCGCGGGTGATGCAGCACAGCAGCAGGTTCTTTTTCAGATGCAGCTGGCTCAGGGGCACACCGGTGGCCTTGCTCTCCTCATGGACCGTAAACTCCAACGCTTCCACGCGGTCGTCCAGGATGCGGTACAGGGTCTTGATGTTGCTGCCCGCCTCATTCTGCAGGGCACGCACATACTGCACAATGTAATCGCAGGTCATGTACTTGGGGTACACCACGCTGCCCAGGTCCAGCCCGGCCAGAATGTCATCGAACTCCAGACGGTTCACCTTGGTCACCAGCTTGCCGTGGGAATGCTTTTTGGCAAACAGGGTCAGCAGCACGTTTTCTTCGTCGATGTTGGTCAGGGCCACAAAGGACTCTGCGGACTCCAGGCCCTCCGACAGCAGGAACTCCCGGTTGGAGCCGTCCTCGTTCAGGACCTGGGCACCGGGCAGCTGCTCGGCCAGCTCCTGGGCGCGGGCGGCATCCCGCTCCACGATGCGCACCCGCACATAGTTGTCCAGCAGCTCCTGGCTCAGGTAGAACGCGATGGCGCCGCCGCCCACGATCAGGGCGTTGCGCACCGGCCGCACCGGCATGTGGATCTGCCGGAAGAAGGCATGCGCGTTTTCCTGGGTGGCCAGGAAGGTGACCTGATCGCCGTTCTGCAGCACAAAGTTGCCGTTGGGGATGATCACCCCGCCGTCACGCTCCACGGCACACACCAGAATGTCGCTCTTGAGCCGACTGGGGATCTCGCGGATGGCTACGCCGTCCAGCCCCTGTGCCTCGGTGAGCGCAAACTTGATCAGCCGCACGCGGCCGCCCGCAAAGGTGTCGATCTTGCTGGCCCCCGGGAACCGCAGCAGATGGGAGATCTCCTTGGCTGCCGCCATTTCCGGGTTGATGATGGCCGAAATGCCGATCTGTTTTTTGATAAAGTCCAGCTCGTGGCTGTAGGACGGGTTGCGCACGCGGGCAATGGCGTGGCAGTGGCCCGCCTTTTTGGCAAACATACAGCACAGCAGGTTCAGCTCGTCCGAACCGGTCACGGCAATGAACACGTCCGCATCCTCAATGCCGGCTTCGGACAGGGTGGTGATGGAGGAGCCGTTGCCCACGAGGCCCAGCACGTCGTACGTCTCGATCAGGTGTTCCACCCGCGCCTTGTTCGTGTCCACAACGGTCACGTTGTGGCCCTCCTCGCTGAGCTGCCGCGCAAGGGCGGTACCGACCTTGCCGCTGCCCACCAGAATGATCTTCATAACAAGTCCTTTCTCCTTTGGCAGCCCCTTTCCCGGGGTATACAAATACAGCTTAGTATATCATATCCAGCCGCAAAGTTCCACTGTTTGCCCCACAAATACATCGAATTGCTTAAAAAGCGACGGTTCTTTTGTGCAGGATTACCTGTTTTCAGCGTGAAAGCGTAAAAAAGGGGCTGCCGCACAGCTTTTGTGCAGCAGCTTCCTTGGGCCAAAATGATTCAGAATGCCCTCCGCGTGCGCTTTGGGCGTCATCAGCGGAAAAGTATCGTTATAAGAGCAAGGTCTCCCCTGCTGTCAGGTCTCAGTACCGCTCTACGCCGTCCTTGGTGACAAGGGCGTATACCAGCGGGGCTTCCTCAGGCTTTTCCGCGCCGTACACAAGGCCGCTGCGGTACTCGGCGGCAGCGGCTTCAAACTTGTCCGCTGCACCGTAGAAGGTCGCCAGGCTCTCGCCCTTGTGGACGTAGTCGCCGCGCTTTTTGTGCAGGGTGATGCCGGCGGCAAAGTCCAGCGGGTCGCCCTTTTTCTGGCGGCCGGCACCCAGCAGCACACTGGCCGAGCCGATCTTTTCGGCATCATTGGCCACGATGTACCCATCCTGCTCGGCCAGCAGCTCATAGCGGGCAGCAGGCTGCTCAAACAGGCTGTAGTCATCCAGCACGCGGGTATCACCGCCCTGGGCGGCAAACATCTCCTTGCACTTGGCAAAGGCAGAGCCGTCCGCGATCACCGCCTGTGCCATGGCGCGGCATTCGGCGGGGGTGCCCTTCCCTGCCAGCACCAGCATATTGGCGGCCAGCTGCAGGCACACCTCCGTCAGGTCCGCCGGGCCGTGGCCCTTGAGCACATCCATGCTCTCCATGACCTCCAGGCTGTTGCCGATGTTGTGGCCCAGCGGGGTGTCCATGTCGGTGATCATGGCGGCCACCCGGCGGCCATGGTGGGTGCCGATGGACACCATGAGCTTTGCCAGCTCGATGCTCTGGTCCACGGTTTTCATAAAGGCACCGGTGCCGGTGGTCACGTCCAGCAGAATGGCATCCGAACCGGAGGCCAGCTTTTTGGACATGATGCTGGACGCGATGAGCGGGATGCAGCTCACGGTGGCGGTCACATCCCGCAGGGCGTACATCTTTTTGTCTGCCACGGCGATGCCCTCGCTCTGGCCGATGACCGACAGACCGATGCGGTTGACCTGTGCAAAGAACTCTTCCTGCGTCAGGGCCGTCCTGGTGCCAGGCACGCTCTCCATCTTGTCGATGGTGCCGCCGGTGTGGCCCAGACCGCGGCCGCTCATCTTGGCGATCTTGACCCCGCAGGCTGCCACGATGGGGGCGATCACCAGCGTGGTCTTGTCGCCCACGCCGCCGGTGGAGTGCTTGTCCACCTTGATGCCCGGAATGGGCGAAAGGTCCACCATGACGCCGCTGTGGGCCATCACATCGGTAAGCTCTGCCGTCTCTTCGTCGGTCATGCCACGCAGGTACACAGCCATCATCCAGGCAGCCATCTGATAATCGGCCACCTCACCGGACACATAACCGTTGACGATGCTCTCCAGCTCTTCACGGCTGTGGGTGCCGCCGTCGCGTTTTTTGGCGATCAGATCATAAATGCGCATAACTTCACGCTCCTGTCGAAATAGTATGACATTGTAGTCTCAGTATAGCAAAATTCCAGTCAAAAGCAAGGTTTTTTTCTGTAACTTTTGCCCATTTTTAAACAAAAGGGCGCAGCTGCCCGAAAAAGCAGCTGCGCCTGTGAGGTTTGCGGAGAAACGCCCCGGATCAGCGGGAACCCTTGTCGTAGGGGATGCCCTCTGCCTTGGGGGCCATGCTGTTCTTGGACGTGAAGGCCAGGATGACCATGGACGCCACGAACGGCATCATGTTGTAGATGTTGCTGGACCAGTGCAGCTGTGCCAGGAAGGTGGAATCTGCAATGTTGGCCAGGCTCTTGAACACGGCAAAGAACATGGCCGCGCCAAAGATGTTGAAGGGCTTCCACTGGCCGAAGATCATAACGGCCAAGGCCAGGAAGCCTGCACCGGCCACGCCCACCTCAAAGTTCCAGGTCTGCACCGGGGGCACGATGTAAGCCATGCCGCCAATGGCACCCAGGGCACCGGAGAGCAGCACACCGGCGTAGCGCATCTTGTAGACGTTGATGCCCACCGAGTCGGCTGCCTGGGGGTGCTCACCGCAGGCCCGCAGACGCAGGCCGAAGCGGGTCTTGTACAGCACCACATAGCTGATGATCAGCAGGATGATGCCCAGCGGAACAAAGACGCTGAGCTCCAGCCCGCCGATGCTGAACAGGAAGGGCTTATTGGTATAGTTCAGCTTGGCGCTGCCGCTGTCGCTGAAGTATTTGGCGATGACCACGGCAATGGCGGTGGCCAGCAGGTTCAGGGCTGTGCCGCCGATGGTCTGGTCCGCCCTCAGGTTGATGGAGGCAAAGGCCAGCAGCAGGCTGTACACCATGCCAGCCAGGGCCGCCGCCAGAATGGTGAACAGCACCACCAGGAAGGGAGACATGTCGGCGGGCAGCAGGGTCAGGGTAAGCACACCTGCCACACCGCCGATGACCATGATGCCTTCCAGCGCAATGTTGATGATGCCGGAGTGCTCGCTGAACATACCGCCCAGAGCCACCAGCATCAGCACGATGCCATACAGCAGCGTATATTTGATCAGAAGCAGCATATCACTTGCCCTCCTTCTTGGTTTCGGTCTTGGCCGGAGCAGGCTCTGCGTTCACATTGGTCTTGTCGGCATTCTTGAACAGCAGGCCGTGGATCTTGCCGCGGAACAGCATGGAGAATGCGCACAGATAGATGATGATACCGCTGATCAGGTCCGAGATCTCCGTGGGGTAATACTTGGTGGACAGGAACGAGCCGCCCACCGAGATGTGCGAGATGAACAGTGCCGAGAAGATGGTGCCGATGGGGTTGGAGCTTGCCAGCAGAGCAACGGAAATGCCGTTGAAGCCCATGGCCGGCAGGCTGGTGGAGTTCAGCGGGTTCCACTGGGACACGTTGGACAGGAAGTACAGGCCGGCACCAAAGCCTGCCAGCGCACCGGCAATGGCCATGGAGAGGATGATGTTCTTCTTCTCGTTGATGCCGGCATAGCGGGCAGCGCTCTTGTTCAGGCCGACGGCCTTGAGCTCATAGCCGAAGGTGGTCTTGTTCAGCACCACCCAGATCAGGATGGCCACCGCCGCTGCCAGGAAGATGGCAATGGTGGTGCTGTTGGTCTGGAACATCTTGTTCAGGCCGAAATCCGGGATGATGGACTGGGCAAAGGCCGGGTTCTTGCTCAGGTTCAGGGTACGGGTGTTCCGCACGTCGTACATGGGGCCGGTGCCGTTCTGGTAGACCAGTTCGTTTACCAGATACAGGCCGATCCAGTTGAACATAATGGAGGTGATGACCTCGTTGATGTTGAAGTAGGCCTTGAAGAAGCCGGGGATCGCGCCCCAGATGCCGCCCAGCAGGGTGGCTGCCAGCAGGCAGACGAACCAGGGCATCTTGAGCATAATGGCGCAGTACAGGGCACCGTAGGCACCCAGCGTGTACTGACCGGCAGCACCGATGTTGAACAGGCCGGTCTTGAAGGCAAATGCCACCGACAGGCCGGTCATGACCAGAGGTGCTGCGTTGGCCAGCTCCTTGCCGACGCCGTAGGGAGCGTCGTGGAAGCCGCCTTTCAGGATGCGCACAAAGCCGTCGCCCCAAGCGTGTGCCGGGTTGATGGCCAGCAGCACCAGAAAGCCCACGATCAGACCGATGAGGATGCACAGCAGAGCCGCCAGCACACTGGTGACCGAGCTTTGCAGACTGCTGTGGGAAAGTTTTTTCTTGTCCATTTGTTACTTAGTCTCCTTTCCCTGCTTGCGTGCACCGGCCATATACAGGCCCAGTTCCTGCACGGTGGTGGTCTTGGGGTCAAACTCGCCCACGACCTCGCCCTCGTACATCACCAGGATGCGGTCGGCCAGGTTCATGACCTCGTCCAGCTCCAGGCTGACCAGCAGCACGGCAGTGCCCTTGTCACGCTCTGCCACGATCTGCTTGTGGATATACTCAATGGCACCCACGTCCAGGCCGCGGGTGGGCTGCACGGCAATGAGCAGCTTGGGATCCCTGTCGATCTCACGGGCAATGATCGCCTTCTGCTGGTTGCCGCCGGACATGCTGCGCACGATGGTGGAGCTGCCCTGGCCGCTGCGCACGTCGTACTGTGCGATCAGCCGGTCGGAGTACTCACGCACCTTATCCGAACGGATGAAGCCGCCCTTCTGGAACTCCGGCTGCCAGTAGCGCTGCAGCACCATGTTGTTTTCCAGGCTGTAATCCAGCACCAGACCGTGCTTGTGGCGGTCCTCCGGGATATGGCTCATGCCGTCCTTGGAGCGCTGGCGGATGGTGGCATGGGTAATGTCTTTGCCATCCAGCGTGATCTTGCCGTTGGTCAGCTTTTCCAGACCGGTCAGGCCGTAGACAAACTCGGTCTGGCCGTTGCCCTCAATGCCCGCCAGGCAGACGATCTCACCGGCGTGCACCTGGAAGGTGACATCCTTGACGGAATCCTTCTTGCGCTGATCGTTGTGCATGGTCACGTTCTGCACGTCCAGCACCACGGCACCGGGATTTGCAGGTTTCTTTTCCACCTGCAGCTGCACATCACGGCCCACCATCATGCGGGAAAGTTCTTCCTTGGTGGTGTCCTTGATGTCTACGGTGCCCATGTACTTGCCCTTGCGCAGCACCGTGCAGCGGTCGGCCACGGCCATGATCTCGTTCAGCTTGTGGGTAATGAACAGGATGGACTTGCCTTCCTTCTTGAACCCGCGCATGATCTCCATCAGCTCGTCGATCTCCTGCGGGGTCAGCACAGCGGTTGGCTCATCGAAGATCAGGATCTCGTTGTCGCGGTACAGCATCTTCAGGATCTCCACGCGCTGCTGCATGCCCACCGAGATATCGCTGACAAGGGCATCCGGGTCCACGCGCAGGCCGTACTTTTCGCTCAGGGCCATGACCTTCTTGCGGGCCTCGGCTTTCTGCAAAAAGCCCATTTTATTGGGCTCCACGCCCAGAATGATGTTGTCCAGAACGCTGAAGCATTCCACCAGCTTGAAGTGCTGGTGCACCATGCCGATGCCCAGTGCATTTGCATCGTTGGGGTTGCGGATGGCGACCTCCTTGCCGTTCTTGCGGATCTGACCAGCCTCCGGCTGGTACAGGCCGAACAGCACGCTCATCAGCGTACTTTTGCCGGCGCCATTTTCGCCCAGCAGGGCGTGTACCTCGCCTTTGCGCAGCTGCAGGGTGATATCATCGTTTGCCTTGATCCCAGGGAATTCCTTGGTGATGTGGAGCATCTCGATCACAAAATCCTCTGCCAATCTGCTCACTCTCCTTTCGTGCCGTATCGACACCTATACTATTCTATCTTTCATTATACCTGATTTCCGACAATTTGCACACGGCTTTTTTCGTTTTTGGCAGAAAGTACAGATAAAAGTATTACTTTTGAAGCATCCTGCACAGTTTCCGCCGGGTCTGCCCTGCCCGGACACACAAAAACAGGGTGCCCGCCTGCAATGGGCACCCTGTTTTTGCATTGAGTAATTCATAAAAGCGGCCTGCCGGTTTGCGGCCCGCAGGCTGCGGGAAACGCCGGGTTACTGGATATAGTTGACGGTGGTGAACTCGCTGACGGTGGGCTTGACCCCATCATCCGAGCTGTTGTCCACGGTGATCTCGCCGGAAGCGGTCACGGTCAGGAATTTGCGGCGGGAAATTTTTATCCTGGGTTCTCCTTGAAATAGTATGACTTCTGGTTTTTGATACAGCAAAAGACGGGGTGTCCCTTTCGGAACATCCCGCCTGGGGAAGCTCTTTACTGGATGTAGTTGACGGTAGTGAACTCGCTGACGGTGGGCTTGGTAGCATCGTCGGAGTTGTTGTCCACAGTGATCTCGCCGCTCTTGATCTTTTCCTTGACGGTCTCGTACTCGTCCTTGGTGAAGGTCTCGAAGTTCCAGCTGTCGTCTGCGGTGGGCAGGCCGATGTAATCGCCATCCTCCAGACCGAAGTTGCCGTTGGAAGCAGCGATCTCGCTCCAGTCACCGGCCTCGATGTCGGACAGAGCGGTGTTGACAGCCTCAGACAGACCCTTCATGGCAGAGGTAATGAACGGGTTGTAGGCATAGGTGCCGTCAGCCACGCCGTTTGCGCCGATGTAGTTCTGGTCAACGTCCACGCCGATGACGTAGCCGTTGTTCTTCAGAGCAGCCTCCACAGCGGAGGTGTAGATGCCGCCGCCGCAGGCAAACACGACCTGAGTGCCGTTGGAGTACCAGCCCTCCATACGGGAGGTGATGTTGGCATCGCCGTAGAACTGGCCGCCGTAGAAGTAGTTGATCTCAATGTTCTGGCCCAGCTCCTGTGCGGCAGCATCAGCGCCCTGCACGAAGCCGTAGCCGTAACGGATGACAGCGGGCACAGCCATGCCGCCCAGGAAGCCCAACTTGGTCTTGCCGTCCTTGGCAATCGCGTAACCGGCCAGGTAACCTGCCTGCTCTTCCTTGAAGGTGATGCAGTAGCAGTTTGCGGGGATGGTATCGGTGCCGATATCGCCCTGGGTCACGTCAACAGCGATGAACTTGACATCCGGGTACTGATCAGCAGCCCAAGCCAGAGAAGCACCGTACAGGTAGCCGACGCAGACGATCACGTCTGCACCGTCGTTGACAGCCTGACGGATCATGGTCTCACGATCCTCATCAGAAGCGTCAGCCTCGGGGATGTAGTACTGGCAGTCATCGCCCATGTAGCCGGAAACAGCCGTCCAGCATGCCTGGTTGAAGCTCTCATCGTCGATCGTGCCGGTGTCGCAGGTCAGAGCGACCTTGACGATCTTCTCGCCGCCCTCAGCAGCGGAGGAAGCGGTGGAAGCAGCAGCGGAAGAAGCGGTGCTGGTGGAAGAAGCGGAAGAACCGCCACAAGCGGTCAGAGCAGCGGCGGCGGCAGCAGCACCAGCCACAGCCAGGAAGTTACGACGAGAAATCTTCATAAGAAAGTCTCCTTTATTTTCAATCCATCGCGTGCCGGCCTGCAAATGCAGGCACTTGCACATTTACTGGTTCAAGTATAGCGGGAAGATGTGTGAGATGCAAGCACTTTTCGATTACAAAATATTTACAAAATCTTTGTAAATATGTCCAAAAAGTATCGCTTTTGCACAGTTCCCTGCCGTTCCGGTTTTGTGCCGGGAAGCGATTTATTTTTCCACAGCGGCATTTCCGGCCACATTGGAAGGCCCGAACCCAAAGGGCAGCAGTTCGTCCATGCTGCGCTCGATGAAATCCTCCGGCGTTTTGGCCATGATCACGTTCAGCTCCGGCCCGCCGAACTCGAACAGTGCCTGACGGCACACACCGCAGGGCGAGGTGATCTGTTCGTTCACCTCGCCGCGGCGGCTGCCCACCACTGCAATATCCGTGAACTCGGTCACGCCGTCGGCCACGGCCTTGAACAGGGCCGTGCGCTCTGCGCAGCTGGTGGGGGTAAAGGACGCATTTTCCACGTTGCAGCCGGTGTAGATGCGTCCGTCCTTTGCGCGCAGGGCAGCACCCACCATAAAATTGGAATACGGTGCATAAGCCTTTTCGCGGGCAGCCAGCGCCATGCGGATCAGTTCCTGCTTTTCTTCCAGGGTCAGGTTCGTCATAAAATGTTCCTCCTTTTGGGGGCGAAAACAGCGCGGCCGGCCTTTTTGCAGGCAGACCGCGCTGGATCTTCGGTTGGGTTTCTCAGTACTCTGCGCCCAGAGCCACCTTCATCATGTTGGTAAAGCTCGTCTGGCGCTGCTCGGCCGTGGTGATCTCCGGTGCCACAAAGCTGTCGGAAATGGTCAGCAGGCAGGCCGCATGCTTGCCCAGCACCTGTGCGTTGGCAAACAGGGCAAAGCTCTCCATCTCCACGCACAGGCAGCCGCGCTCATCCCGCAGCTTTTCCCAGTAGGTGGGCTTTTCGTCGGAGGGCTGGCGGTAGAACACATCCGAAGAGTGGATGTTGCCCTCAATGAGGGGAATGCCCTGCTTGGCGGCAGAAGCGCGCAGCTTGTCGTTCAGACTCTGGCTGGGCAGGGTGATGTCACCCTCGAAGCCGCTCTGTACCCGGGCGTAGTTGGACTCGCTCACCGCACCGGTGGACAGCACCACGTCGAACAGCTTGGCCTTTTCGGTGTAGCTGCCGGCAGAGCCGATGCGGATGATGTTGTCCACATCGTAGAACTTGAACAGCTCATAGGAATAGATGCCGATGGACGGCATGCCCATGCCGCTGCCCATTACGCTGATGGGGCGGCCCTGATAGGTGCCGGTAAAGCCCAGCATTCCGCGCACACCGGTCACCTGACGCACATCCTGCAGGAAGGTGTCGGCAATGAACTGGGCCCGCAAGGGGTCACCGGGCATGAGGACCGTCTTGGCGAAATCGCCCTTTTCGGCGCTGATGTGAGGGGTAGACATAAGATCATCTCTCCTTTTTTCCTATTTACAGCAGATGGGCCTTTCCCCTTTGGGAAAAGCCCTTTCTGCCAAGTTACCTGTATTTGCTGCGGTTGAACACGTTCTGGGGCGCAACGTAACTGCCGTTGTGGCGGATCTCAAAGTGGCAGTGGTTGCCGCTGGAGCGTCCGGTGCTGCCCACATAGCCAATGAGCTGGCCCTGCTTGACCGACTGACCGGCGTGCACCACCAGCGACAGGCAGTGAGCGTACAGGGTGGTGTAGCCGTTGCCGTGGTTGATGATGATGGAGTTGCCGTAGCCGTTGCCCGCACCGGCCCGGTTGTAGCCGGCCTTGGTCACCGTACCGCCTGCCGAAGCATAGATAGGTGTACCGGCGGCGGCGCAGATATCCACGCCCTTGTGGCTGCCGCCGTACCAACGGGAGCAATTCCGATAGCCGGGCACCGGCCAGATAAACTGTCCGCTGCCGGTGATGTAGCTGGTCTTTGCCTGTTTTTTGGTGCCCACCACGATCTTTTCGGTCACAGGCTCCTTGATCACTTCGGTGCTGAGGATCTGCTGGCTGAGCTGGGTGCCGTTGGTGTCGTACACACGCTGGGCCGTCACACTGCGGATGCCGTTTTCACCGGCCTGCGTAGTCTTTTTGGTGCCCACGTTGTACTCGTTGGATTTGGTCGTCTCGCTGGCATAGGGGATCTCCTCCTGCCAGGTCTCGATCTTGGTGATGCGCACTTCCAGCGTGGCTTCCTGTTTGGTCACGATCAGCTCATCACCGGCCTGGATGTTGGAGGTCTCGGTCAGGGCCGCGCCCTTAAAGTTCGTATTCAGCTCGCACAGTTCCCGGAAGGTCAGATCGTTCTTCTGGGCAATGCTCCACAGGGTGTCGCCGGTCTGCACGGTATAGATCTTTTCCTGCTGCTGCACGCCGGAAAGCATCGACTCCACATCGTTTTCCTGCTGGAAGCTTTCATTGAAGTAGATGCCATTCTCCAGGGTGACCTCTTTGTTGAAGCCCACGGTCACATTGGGATCTTCCGGGTTCTCGTAGGGTTCCAGCAGGCTGCTCAGGTAGCTCTGCAGGGCAGTGCCGTCCGAGCACACGGCCGTCAGTTCTCCATCCAGATACAGGGCGGTGCCCTCACTGATCTGGTCGCTGGAGGACTTCAGAATGGCGTTGGCCATCTCGTTTTCGTCCAGCACGCTGTGTGCCACCGAAATGGTGTAGGTAGGCTCCACCGTCCACTTGGTGTTCTCGTCCGTGCCTGCATAGTTGATACGCTCCTGCACGGCTTCCTTGGCAGAGTTGAACACATCCTCGTTGGCCACATAGCCCACGGTCTGGCCGTTCACCTGCACTTCCAGCGCATAGGGCTGACGGATGGTGTTCTGCACCACTGTGACCATCCCGGCCAGTGCCAGCACCGGCAGGATATACATGGCCATGCGCGGCAGGGTGCGCACATTGCGCCGCACGCCGCCGACCAGATAATGCACGCTGTCCTTTACGGCTGCGCCAAAGCCCTTTTCCTTCCGGACGCGGTGCGCATGTACCAGCAGCGAGCCCATGCCCCGGAAGAACAGCACGATGGGCCCGAACAGGTCGCGCACCATCTGGGCTGCACCGGGGAACGCCATGGACACGATGGTGTGCAGCAGGCTGCGTCCCCAGAGCAGTGCACCGGACACGCCCCGGCACACCGTGCGTCCGACACGGACAAATGCATATTCGGCCGAAAATCCCAGAGCGTACAGGGCCTCACCTACGATGAGAACGAGGCGGTTCTGCAGCAGCTTCTGAGAAAAATGATTGACGTGATGCTGGGTCCTGCGGCGGAAGCGGTGCCGACGCAGGAGCTGCATGCATTGGAACTGTGCCCACAGGGAGCGCAGCTTCTGGCCGCGTTTTTTCGGCGGCTGCTGCGCAGGCTCTGCGGTCTGCGGTTCCTTTGTCTTATCTTCGATCAAACGGGTTTCTCCTTCCTTGCCGCGCGGCAAAGCTGCTCTGCATCCGGCGCGGCGGTGGTTTCCACATCCTGTGCGGCTGAATGTCAGCGCACAGACGATCTATGCTCATTTTATTATACACCCTGCACGGAACGAAACAAGCACCTGAACAAAATTTGGGCAGTTCTTTCACGCACTTTTCACGAAAGCAGGTCGGCCATATCCTGCGGCAGCGGGCTTTCCACGGTCACCGTGCGGCCTGTTCCGGCGCTCACCGGGGTGCGGATGCAGATGCCGTCCGGCACCTCGGTGTACTCCGGCACCCGGAAGGTCTGCTTTGCGCAGTGCAGTGCCTGCCGCCCGATGCAGTCCCGGCGGCCGCCGTAGAGGTCATCCCCGGCCAGCGGATGGCCGATGGACGCAAAGTGCACCCGGATCTGGTGGGTGCGGCCGGTCACCGGCACGCAGGCGGCCAGGCTCAGGCCGTTCTGTACCTTTAATATGGTGTACTCGGTGCGGCTGGGCTTGCCCTCCGGGGTCACACACCGCCCGATGATGCTGTCGCCCCGGCGGCCGATGGGCGCGTCGATCACGCCCGGCCCCAAGGGCAGCTCGCCCTCCACGATGGCGTAATAGAGCTTCTGCACGTTTTCTGCCAGGAGCGGCGCAGCATAGGTGTTGCGGGCCGCCAGCACAAGGCCGCTGGTGTCCTTGTCGATGCGGTTCACCGGGCGGAACACCGGGCTGCGGCCCTGCTGCAGCGCCCAGGCCGCATAGCCGTTGGCCAGCGTGCCGCCGGGGTAGTTCAGAGTGGGGTGCACCGCCAGATGGGGCGGCTTTTCCAGCACCACGGCAAAGGCATCCTCGTAGACCACCTGCACGGCAATGTCCGGCTGCGGGGCCACGCCGCCCGCTTCCGGCGGGAGGTCGAAGCTCAGCACCTGCCCCGGGTACACCCGGCGGTTGGCCAGCACGGACGCACCGTCGGCAAAAAAGCCGCCGCCCTGAAATTTGACCGCCCGGGCAAGCTCCGTAGAAACGGCGCACTGGCGCAGAAAGTTCCGCACAAGCGTTCCATTTTGGGTCTGCAGGGTGTCCGGCACCGTGAAATACAGACGCACGCGCACCCCTCCTTTGCACGAAAAACAGATATAAATAGTATAGCAAAAAACGCTTTTGCTTGCAAATCTTGTTTTTTTATGGTATTATGAGGAACGGAAAACGAGTGGAACATACGGCGGCGGGGCGGCTTTGACCGCTCTGAGGAAAGTCCGGGCCTCACAGAGCACGGTAACTGCTAACGGCAGCCGAGGGTGACCTCAGGGAAAGTGCAACAGAAAACAAACCGCCGCAGCAATGCGGTAAGGATGAAACGGCGAGGCAAGAGCTCACCAGCGCATGGGTGACCATGCGGCTTTGTAAACCCTACCGGAAGCAACGCCTATATGGGACGTACAGCGCTGCTCGCGTGTCCCGAAGGCGGCATGAACCTGTCAGCAATGGCAGGTCTAGACAGATCGTCGTTTAATACAGAACCCGGCTTACGGTCCATCTCGTTTTCCGCTTTTATGCTTTCCGGCTGCCCGCATCCGTGCGGGCAGCTTTTGTTTTGTCACACTTCTTTTACCAAGCTGTTACTTTCCGTTTGTTGCAGTTTGTGGTATACTATGGGCACTGCAGTCCCTCTGCAGGCTAAAACGAAAGACAGGATGTGAAATCCTCCGATGAAAGATGGTTTTTTAAAGGCAGCCGCCTTCTCCCCCGCCCTGCGGGTGGCGGACTGCACCTATAACGCCCAGCAGATCCTTGCCGACGTGCAGGCAGCCGCCGCGCGCGGGGTCAAGCTGGCCGTGTTCCCGGAATTCTGCCTCACCGGCTACACCTGCGGCGATCTGTTCCTGCAGCACACGCTGCAGACCGGTGCGCTGGATGCCCTGCAGACCGTGCTGGACGGCACCCGGACGCTGGACACCGTCGTGCTGGTGGGCCTGCCGCTGCTGGTACACGGCAAGCTGTACAACTGCGCCGCCGTGCTGTGCCGCGGGCAGCTGCTGGGCCTTGTGCCCAAGACCTACCTGCCCAACTACGGTGAATTCTACGAGAAGCGCCAGTTCACCCCCGGCAGCACCGAGGTGGAAACGATCACCGTGTGCGGCCAGCAGGTGCCCTTTGGCACTTCGCTGCTGTTCCGCTGCCGGTCCATGCCCAGTTTTGTGCTGGGCGTAGAGCTGTGCGAGGACCTGTGGAGCGCACTGCCGCCCTCCACCTTCCACGCACTGGCCGGGGCCACGGTCATCGCCAACCTTTCGGCCAGCGACGAGACCGTCGGCAAGGCCGAGTACCGCCGGGCACTGGTGTCCAACCAGTCGGCCCGCCTGCTGTGCGGCTACCTGTACGCCTCGGCCGGGCACGGCGAGAGCACCCAGGACATGGTGTTCGCCGGGCACGACCTGATTGCCGAAAACGGCACCCTGCTGGCCGAGACAGCTCCCTTTGCGGGCGGCATTGCCGAGACCGAGATCGACTGCCAGCGCATGGAGGCCGAGCGTGCCCGCAACACCAGCTTTGAGCTGAGCCGCGATGGTTACACCACGGTGGAGTTCGATCTGGAACTCACCGAGACCCCCCTCACCCGCTGGATCGACCCGGCACCCTTCGTGCCCGGCGACCCCAAGCGCCGCGCCGAGCGCTGCGAACTGATCCTGAAGATGCAGGCCGACGGTCTGGCCAAGCGGCGGGAGCATGCCCACGCCAAAACGGCGGGCATCGGCATTTCCGGCGGTCTGGACAGCTGTCTGGCCCTGCTGGTGGCGGTGCGCGCCATGAAGCAGCTGGGCCGCCCCGCCAGCGATGTGCTGGCCGTGACCATGCCCTGCTTCGGCACCACCCACCGCACCCGCAGCAATGCCGAGATCCTGTGCGATGAGCTGCAGGTCTCCTTCAAAGAGATCGACATTGCCGAAACGGTGCACAGCCACTTCCGGGACATCGGCCAGGACGAAAGCGTGCTGGACGTGACCTTTGAAAATGGGCAGGCCCGTGTGCGCACGCTGGAGCTGATGGACACTGCCAACCGCACCGGCGGCCTTGTGGTAGGCACCGGCGACCTGTCGGAGCTGGCACTGGGCTGGGCCACCTACAACGGCGACCACATGAGCATGTACGGTGTGAACGCCGGGGTGCCCAAAACGCTGGTGCGCCATCTGGTGCATTACGAAGCCGACATTGCCGCCACCGACGCCCTGCGCACCGTGCTGCTGGACATTCTGGACACTCCGGTCTCCCCGGAGCTGCTGCCCGCCAAGGACGGCGAGATCGCGCAAAAGACCGAGGATCTGGTGGGCCCCTATGAGCTGCACGACTTTTACCTCTATCAGGTGCTGCGCTTCGGCTTTGGCCCGGCCAAGATCTTCCGGCTGGCAAAGGCCGCCTTTGCAGGCCGCCCCGAATACCCCGACAACGTGCTGTACAAGTGGCTGCGCAACTTCTACTGGCGGTTCTTCGCCCAGCAGTTCAAGCGCAGCTGCCTGCCGGACGGTCCCAAGGTGGGCAGCGTGACCCTTTCGCCCCGCGGCGACTGGCGCATGCCCAGCGATGCCTGTGCCGCCCTCTGGCTCGCCGAACTGGAACAGCTTTCGATCAAGGACTGACACATGAAACACAAAAAACTGCTGACCAATCTTCTGTTTGCCGCCGTCGTTCTGGCCATTGCCGCCGTTCTGCTGCTGGTGCGCAGCGCACACAGCAGCGGTTCCAAGCTGCGGGCCGAACTGATCTATGGTGACAACAACACCACCATGAACCTTCCGCTGGACAAGAACGATACCTATGACGTAGACACCGGGTACTACACGGTGCACATCGAGGTCAAGGACGGTGCCGCCCGCTTTGTGGACTCCCCCTGCCCGGACCACATCTGTGAGAGCTTCGGCTGGCTGTCCAACGAAGACCAGACCGCCACCTGCCTGCCCGCCCGCGCGGTGCTGACCATCGTACCGGCCGACTGAGCCTGAACGCTCAAAAGGAGATTTCCCATGAAGGATGATTCCAACCGTTCCCTGCGGCGTGTGAACCGCAAGAGCCGCAGTGCGGCAGATCGCACCGTGGAAGTGGACAGCTCCGCTTTTTTTGCGGAGGACCCGTCCCCCACGCCGCCGCCCCGGAAAAAGCCCGGTTCTTCTGCCCCGCGCCGCAGCGGTGCCCCGGCACAGGCTGCCGCCGCTGCACCCTCGAAATTCGGCAAGATCCTGCTGCCGGTGCAGGGCATCCTCAGCGTGGCTTCGCTGGTGCAGCTGTGGCGCACCCAGATGCTGCCCGTGCTGTATCTGGTCATTCTGGCCGCCCTGCTGCTCCTGCTCTGGCTGCTGGTCAAGCGCTGTCAGGAGTACAATGTGCCCGGCAAGGTGTCCCGTGTGTTCTCGGTGTTCCTGTGCGCCTGCATGGCGCTGGGCTGTGTCTGGGCCCAGCAGGGTCTGACCGCACTGGACAACATGACCAACGGTCTGCTCACCGGTGCCGAGGCCAACAAGATCACCAAGGAGCCTTTCGTCATCTACCTCAGCGGCGTGGACACCCGTGGTGAACTGACCGAAAAAGCCCGCAGCGACGTGAACATTCTGGCTGTGGTGAACCCCCAAACCAAGCAGGTGGCGCTGATCAACACGCCCCGCGACTACTATGTGGATCTAGCCGGCACCAACAGCAAGGACAAGCTGACCCACGCCGGCCTTTACGGGGTGGAGACCAGCATGGCCACCCTGGGCAACCTGTACGGCGTCTCGGTGGACCACTATATTCGCATCAACTTTGCGGGCTTCATCAATATCGTGGACGCCCTGGGCGGCGTGGACGTGTATTCTGACCAGGCCTTCACCTCAGTGGGCAGCCCCGGCTACTACGACCCCACCACCTTTGCCGAAGGCTGGAACCATCTGGACGGTAAGTCCGCCCTGGCCTTTGCCCGGGAGCGCCACGCCTTTGCCTCCGGCGATATCCAGCGCGGCATCAACCAGATGAAGGTCATCGACGCCATGCTGAACAAGATCAAGTCCCCTGCCCTGCTCATGGGCTTCTCCAAGATCATGGACGCCGCTTCGGACTGTTTCGTCACCGACTTCTCGCAGGATCAGATCAGTGCGCTGGTGCGCATGCAGCTGAGCGATTTTGCCAACTGGGACATCCAGAGCTACACCGTTACCGGCTCGTCCGGCACCAGCACCCAGTGCTATTCCGCCAAGGGCCAGAAGCTCTACGTCATGAAGCCGGATGAAGCCTCCGTCAGCAAGGCCAAAGAGATGATCGCGGTCGTGCTGGGCGGTGAGGGCACTGTGAGCGACACCACCCAGACCCCGGAAAAGACCGACATCTTTACCCCCACCACCGACCCGAACGCCGCTGCTTCCATTCCGGAAGAACCGGCGGAAAGCGTCATCGTGGAGGAGCCCGCCGAGAGCGTGCCGGAAGAGACCCCGGCCGAAACGCCTGCTGAGCAGCCTGCAGAACAGCCTGCCGACACCCAGCCCCAGGAGCCGGAGACTCCGGCCGACAGCGGCACCAGTGACGGCAGCACCGAAGCTCCGTCCATCTCCCTGCCCACGCAGGAAGAGGTGGAACAGGCTGCATCCTCGCTGTACAACGCAGCGTCCACCATTCTGGATGCCATCTACAATGCAGCGTCCCAGAACGACGCCGCCTGAGTTCCCACAACTGTATAACTGCAACGAGACCCCGGAGGGCAGAACCTCCGGGGCCTCGTTTTTTCGTTGTCAGGATCTTATGCCTTGATCTCGTTCCACACGCTGTGGCCGTCCAGGCTGGAGGCATCCACGCCCAGATACTCGCAGATGGTCTGGGCAATGGTGCCGAAGCAGAGCTTCGTGCCCAGGTCCACACCGGGCTTCACGCCTTTGCCGCAAACCAGGTACGGCACATACTCGCGGGTATGGTCGGTGGTCTTGGTGTAGGAGGGGTCGCAGCCGTGGTCTGCGGTGACCATCAGCAGGTCGCCCTCCTGCATGCCGGGGATGAAGTCGGCCAGGAAGCGGTCGAACTCGGTGGCGGCAGCCGCGTAGCCCGCCACATCGCGGCGGTGGCCGTACAGCATATCGAAGTCCACCAGGTTCACAAAGGCCAGGCCCTCAAAGTCGCGGGTCTGCAGAGCCTTGGTGAAGGCAATGCCGTTGGTGTTGCCGGTGGTCTTGATCTTCTCGGTCACGCCCTCGCCATCAAAGATATCGAAGATCTTGCCCACGGCGATGACGTCCTTGCCGGCGTTCTTCAGCAGGTCCAGCATGGTGGCGCGGGGCGGCTTCAGGCTCAGGTCGTGGCGGTTGGTGGTGCGGTAGAAGGTATCGGCGGTGCGGCCCAGGAAGGGGCGGGCAATGACGCGGCCCACGCCATACTCGCCCTTGAGCATCTCGCGGGCGATCTCGCAGTAACGGTACAGCTCGTGCACCGGCACCAGCTCTTCGTTGGCGGCCACCTGGAACACGCTGTCGGCACTGGTGTAGACGATGAGGGCGTTTTCCTTCATGGCCTGCTCGCCGTAGTCCTTCAGCACCTGGGTGCCGGAATAGGGCTTATTGCAGAGCACCTTGTGGCCGGTTTTTTCCTCAAACTCGTGGATGAGCTCTGCGGGGAAGCCCTCCGGGAAGGTGGGCAGAGGCTTCGGGCTCACCACACCGGCGATCTCCCAGTGGCCGATGGTGGTGTCCTTGCCCATGCTCTGCTCCTGCAGGCGGGCAAAGGAACCGGTGGGAGCGGCGGTCTTTTCCCCGGCGGTCACACCGTCGATGTTGAACAGGCCCAGCTTTTGCAGGTTGGGGCAGTTGAAGTTGGGATGCTTTGCAATGGCACCCAGCGTGTTGGTGCCCTCGTCGCCAAAAGCGGCGGCATCCGGCTCGGCGCCGATGCCAAAGCTGTCGAGCACGATCAGAAAGACACGTTTTTCCATCTTGGTTTTCTCCATTTCTTCCGGGTCAGCCCGGATAAGTGACACTTTTACCTGCCACCATTATAAGCAAAAACAAGCCCGTTTGCAAGGGCTGTCTTTCCATGCTGCACAGCTGTCCTGACGGGCAGGATCTTAGCCATTTCTTTAACGATTTCTCTGTGCAAAATCCGCAAAATTACCGCGTCCCTGCGTCAAGCATCTGTTCAAACCTCCCGGTATGCAAAAAAGTTGTATTCATCCTGAAATTCCACTTGCTCTCTTGTCAGAAAGCGATTATAATAGTAGTTGGTAAAGTTTTGGATTTTCACTTTACCGTACATTTCAACCCACAGCACGGGGAGTTTTCCCTGTTGGTCGTGTGCGCGGGCCGTTCTGCATGACAGCAGACAGCCTGCTGCAAAATAAATGAGAGAGTGAGAACGTAGACGGAGGTATTTTGAATGAGAAAAACGAAAATTATCTGCACCCTGGGCCCTTCCACCGACAAGGACGGCGTCCTGCGTGAACTGATCGCCAACGGCATGAATGTTGCCCGCTTCAACTTCTCCCATGGCTCCCACGAGGAGCACAAGGGCCGTCTGGACCTGCTCAAGTCCCTGCGCGAGGAGCTGGGCAAGCCCGTGGCTGCTCTGCTGGACACCAAAGGCCCTGAGATCCGCCTGAAGGACTTCAAGAACGGCACCGAGATGCTGGAAGCCGGCCAGACCTTCACCCTGACCACCCGCGATGTGGAGGGCACCAAGGAGATCTGCTCCATCACCTACAAGGATCTGCCTCAGGATGTGGCCCCCGGCGGCACCATCATGCTGGATGACGGCCTGATCAAACTGCAGATCCAGACCGTGAACGATACCGACATCGTCTGCACTGTGCTGAACAACGGCAAGATCAAGAACAAGAAGGGCGTCAACGTGCCCGGTGTGCATCTGTCCATGCCGTATATGAGCCAGCGCGATAAGGACGATATCATCTTCGGCATCGAGCAGGGCTTTGATTTCATCGCTGCTTCCTTTGTGCGCACCGCACAGGACGTGTACGAGATCCGCAACCTGCTGAACGAGTACGACTCCAACATCCGCATCATCGCTAAGATCGAGAACCGTGAGGGTGTGAACAACATCGACAGCATCCTGGCTGCCGCCGACGCCGTCATGGTGGCCCGCGGCGACCTGGGCGTCGAGATCGACTTTACCGAGCTGCCCGGCATCCAGAAGAACATCATCGAGCGTTCCTTCTCCTTCGGCAAGCCCATCGTCACCGCTACCCAGATGCTGGACAGCATGAT
>SKED01001009.1_pt1 | contig 27286 bp, 20 predicted proteins | sample 4826651 | NCBI WGS metagenome assembly SKED01 (sample SAMN11008818, study PRJNA524170) | human gut metagenome | biome: Human fecal sample; material: Feces; isolation source: fecal sample from pouch patient p19 | host: Homo sapiens | place: Israel: Tel-Aviv | collected 2016-06-28 | reverse complement strand
ACCCGTGATTACCCCATCGAGCGCATGATGCGTGATGCCAAGATCACTGAGATCTACGAGGGCACCAGCGAAGTGCAGATGATGGTCATTTCCGGCGCGCTGCTGAAGTAAGGGAGGCAAGAGTTACAATGAAAGCAATTGTTTGTGTAAAGCAGGTTCCTGATACCTCCGGCAAGGTCGCCGTCAAGCCCGATGGAACCCTGGATCGTGCATCCATGGCTACCATCACCAACCCCGATGACCTGAACGCTCTGGAGGCTGCTCTGAAGCTCAAGGATGCCACCGGCTGCGAAGTCGTTGTGGTCACCATGGGTCCCCCGCCGGCCGAAGGCATGCTGCGTGAGCTGCTGGCCCGCGGCGCTGACAAGGCTGTTCTGGTTTCCGGCCGTGAGTTCGGCGGTTCCGATACCTTTGCAACCAGCCAGATCCTGGCTGCTGCCGTCAACAAGATCGGCGTCGGCCCCGAGGATGTTGTGCTCTGCGGCCGTCAGGCAATTGATGGCGATACCGCACAGGTCGGCCCTCAGATCGCTGAGAAGCTGCATCTGCCGCAGGTCACCTACGTTGCTGATATCCAGAAGGACGGCAACACCCTGACCGTGAAGCGTATGCTGGAGGATGGCTACATGATGGTCAAGGTGCAGACTCCCTGCCTGCTGACCTGCATCAAGGAGCTGAACCAGCCCCGTTACATGAGCGTGAACGGCATCTTCACCTGCTACGACAAGCCGATGGAAGTGTTCGATTACAACGCACTGAAGGACGATCCGCTGATCGAGGTCGATACCATTGGTCTGAAGGGTTCTCCGACGAACGTCTTTAAGTCCTTCACTCCTCCGCAGAAGGGCGCAGGCACCATGCTCACGGGCGACGATGTGGCCGCTCAGCTGGCTGGCGCTCTGGCCAAGAAGCACCTGATCTGATGAAAGGAGCATAGGATTACAATGGCTGATTTTAACGAATACAAGGGCGTCTGGGTCTTTTGCGAGCAGCGCCAGGGCGCACTGATGTCCACCGATTTCGAGCTGGTGAGCGAGGCCCGCAAGCTGGCTGATGAGCTGGGCTGCGAAGTCACCGGCCTGCTGCTGGGCGACAACGTGGAAGGCATTGCCAAGGAGCTGGGCGGCTATGGTGCCGATAAGGTCATGGTCTGCGACAGCCCCCTGCTGAAGGACTACACCACCGACGCATACGCCAAGGTCGTGTGCGACATGGTCAACGAGTACAAGCCCGAAGTCCTGCTGATCGGCGCTACCAACATCGGCCGCGACCTGGGCCCCCGCTGCGCAGCCCGTCTGCACACCGGCCTGACTGCCGATGCGACCCATCTGGACATCGACACCGCAAAGTATGTCGAGTTCCTGAAGGAGAGCTCCACCATCGACCTGTCCAAGCAGAAGTTTGATTATGAGGACCGCAACCTGAAGATGACCCGTCCTGCATTCGGCGGCCATCTGATGGCTACCATCATCTGCCCCCGCTTCCGTCCGCAGATGTCCACCGTGCGTCCCGGCGTCATGAAGAAGGCTCCCTTCGATCAAGCCAAGGCCGATGCCTGCCAGATCGTGAAGCCCGCCTTCAGCCTGACCGCTGAGGACGTCAAGACTGAAGTCCTGAGCGTCGAGAAGGCCGCTGAGAAGCTGGTCGATCTGATCGGTGCTGACGTCATCGTCTCTGTGGGCCGTGGCATCAGCAAGGATGTCAACAAGGGCATCGAGCTGGCTGAGCAGCTGGCTGCCGCTCTGGGCGGCGGCGTCGTGGGCGCTTCCCGTGCCGTGACCGACGCAGGCTGGATGAGCGCTGACCACCAGGTTGGCCAGACCGGCAAGACCGTGCACCCCAAGATCTATGTGGCTCTGGGCATTTCCGGTGCCATTCAGCACACCGCCGGCATGCAGGATTCTGAGTGCATCATCGCCGTCAACAAGAACGAGAGCGCACCCATCTTCGGCGTGGCCGATTACGGCATCGTGGGCGACCTGTTCAAGGTCGTGCCTGAGCTGATCAAGCAGATCGAAGCAACCAAGGCTGCGGAGTGATCCGTATATCCTTTTGCGAATAGTACAATAGCCTGAATTGTTGGAGGGCGGTTCTTCGGAGCCGTCCTCCTTTTTTGCGCGCCGCACCCGGCAGGCCCGACACAAACCACTGATTTTTTCCGGTGCATCTGGGCTATACTGCTACTGCGATATGATTTGACAGAACAGCAAGGAGCACGCAGATGAGCATTTGGGAAAAACTGGGCTTTGGCGGATACAGAGGGTTCTCGCGGGAGGCGGAGCAGCTGCTGCAGCAAGCAGTAGAGCTGGCCGGCAGTTTTGGCTGCAGTCAGGCAGACACCGGGCATCTGCTGCTTGCCATGCTGCAGCAGGAGCAGGGAGCTGCGGCGCGATTCCTGAACAGCCGACATATCTCAGAGCAGGCTGTGCGCCGTCAGCTGGCCGAGAACCGTCGCGGCCCGGCGCAGCATCTGGATCGGCACGCCATGGCACCGGACCTGCGCCGCACCATGGATTACGCCCTCATCGGGGCGCAGAACGCCCATGTCTCACGGGCAGAGCCGGAACACCTGCTTTGTGCCATGCTGGAGGATGATGGCTGCACGGCGGGGCTGCTGCTGGCTTCCATGGGAGTGCCCCTCACTGAGGCCGTGCGAGACTGCCGCCAGTTGTCCGGGCAGTTTGTCTTTCCCGCTCAGCCGCGGGTGTCGGCCAGCATGCCGCGGGCGGGCCGTGCCAGCGATAAATATTGCCGCGACCTGACCCGCCGCGCGCTGGACGGAGAACTGGACCCGGTGTTCTGCCGGGATGCCGAGCTGGACCGCATGGTGGAGATCCTGTGCCGCCGCCAGAAGAACAACCCCTGTCTGGTGGGGGAGCCGGGTGTGGGCAAGACTGCGTTGGCCGAGGGGCTGGCCCAGCGCATCGCAAAGGGGCAGGTGCCCCGTGCCTTGCAGGGCAGGCGGCTGCTGGCGCTGGATATGGCCAGCCTGGTAGCGGGCACCAAGTACCGGGGCGATTTTGAAGAGCGCTTCAAGAACCTGCTGGAGGAGCTGGTGCGGGACGGCACCGCCATCCTCTTTGTGGACGAATTCCACACCATCGTGGGGGCTGGTGCGGCGGAGGGTGCCATTGATGCGGCCAGCATCCTCAAGCCGGTGCTGGCCCGCGGCGAGATCCAGCTCATCGGTGCCACCACCAATCAGGAATTCCGCACACACATCCAGAAGGATGCCGCGCTGGAGCGCCGCTTTGGCCGGGTGCAGGTGGAGGAGCCTACTCCTGCACAGGCGGTGGACATCCTCAACGGGCTGGCCCCGCGCTACGAGCGCTACCACCATGTCACCCTGCCTCCGCAGACCCTGCAGGCGGCGGTGGAGCTGTCGGTACGGTATCTGCCAGGGCGCTGCCTACCGGACAAGGCCATTGATCTGGTGGACGAAGCCTGTGCGGCGGCCCGCATCCGGGCCGAGCAGGAGCAGAAGCCTCAGCCGGTGCTCACCCAGGAGGACATTGCCCGGGTGGTAGCACAGGCCAGCGGGGTGCCTGCCGAACGGGTGAGTGAACAGGAGCGGGAGCGGCTTGAAAAACTGGAAGCCCGTCTCAATGAAGAAATCGTGGGCCAGCAGCGGGCTGCAGCAGCGGTGGCGGGGGCCATCCGGCGCAGCCGCACCGGGCTGGGAGAGCCGGGTCGGCCCATCGGGGCCATGCTCTTCCTCGGCCCCACCGGGGTAGGCAAAACAGCGCTGGCCCGTGCACTTGCCGTGAGCTGGTTTGGCAGCGAGAAGGCCCTGCTCAAGTTCGATATGTCGGAGTATCAGGAACAGCATACCACTGCCCGCCTGCTGGGGGCACCTCCGGGCTATCTGGGTCATGACGAAGGCGGTCAGCTCACCGAGGCCGTGCGCCGCCGCCCCTACAGTGTGGTATTGTTTGACGAGATCGAAAAGGCACACCCGGACATCCAGAACATTCTGCTGCAGATCCTGGAGGACGGTCAGCTCACCGACGCCATGGGCCGCAAGGCGGACTTCCGCAACACTATCGTGCTCATCACCTCCAACTTGGGAGCGCGCTTTCTGGCCGGGCAGTCCGCGCCGCTGGGCTTTGCGGCCGGGTCGGAGGCCGTGTTTGAAAAGCAGGCGGCGCAGGCCGTGGAGGAAGCCAAAAAGTGGTTCCGTCCGGAGCTGGTGGGGCGGTTGGATGAGCTCATCGTGTTCCGCCCGCTCAGCGACGAGAGCATGTCTGCCATCGCGGAAAAAATGCTCTGCAGGCTGGAAGTCCGGGCGGCGCGCAGCGGCTATCAGCTCCGGCACACCCCGCAGGTGGGGGCCGTGCTGGCGGCCCGTGCCCGCTCGGCCTATGGAGCGCGGGAATTGCGCCGACAGGTGGACCGAGCGGTGGAACAGGCGCTGGCCGATCAGATCGCTGCCGGGACTGCCTGCACCGGGCAGCACTGGACTGCGGACTGTACGGCAGAGGGCACCATTGTCCTCCGGCAGGACGAGACGGCGACCCTTTGATACCGGGCAGGGAATGACCAAAATGCCTTGCATCCTGCAGAATTTCTGCTATCATAGAAGCAACAGAATCGCAGGAGGCACCACATGCACACCTTGTTTCTTTTGAACCCCACCGCTGGCAAGACCGACTGCACCCAGCAGCTGCCGCAGCAGATCAACGCTGCAGCTGCCCGGGCAGGCCTTGCCCCGGAGGAATATACCATCCGCATCACCACCCACGCCGGACATGCGCGGGAGCTGGCCCGCGCTGCCGCAGCCGGGGCACAGCAGGCAGGGGAGCCGCTGCGCATTTTCACGGCGGGCGGCGACGGCACCTTCAACGAGGCCCTCACCGGGGCCTATGGCTTTGCAGGCACCGCCGTGGGCTGCCTGCCCTATGGCAGCGGCAATGACTTCCTACGCACCTTTGGGACGCGGGAGGAGTTTCTGGACCTGGATGCCCAGCTGGCGGGCGGGGCGGTGCCCATCGACCTGATGCAGACCAACCTCGGCTTGTCGGCCACCATCTGTGCTGCCGGGCTGGACGCGCAGGTGGCCTACGGCATCCCCAAATTCCGGCGCATCCCGCTGTGCGGCGGGGAGGTGTCCTATCTGCTGTCCATTGTGGAGCAGCTGTGCGGGCACATCGGCCGCCGGGTGGAGTACACCATCGACGATGAGACCTTTGCGGTGGACTGTCTGATGTGTGCCATCTGCAACGGCCGCACCTACGGCGGCGGTTTCTGCGCCGGGCCGGAGGCGCAGCCGGATGATGGCTGGCTGGATGTGTTCATCGTGCGCAAGGTGGGGCGCTTGACCATCGCAAAGCTGCTGAGCATGTACAAGAACGGCCGCCATTTCCAGAACGGGCAGCTGGTGGAAGCGGCAAAGCCCTATTTCATCTACCGCCGGGCCAAGGCTGTGACCCTGCGCGCCGCCGATGGACGCGGGCCCATCATTGCCACAGCGGACGGCGAATGTGCCCCCTGCGAGCAGGTGCGCGTGGAGGTGCAGCCGCTGGCCGGACGCGTGCTGTTGCCGCTGCCCGCCTACCAGCGCTTTACCGCCAAAAAGGCAGGCGTGAAGTAAAAAACAAACCATCAGACCCAAACAAGGCCGCTGCACGTTGTTCCGTGCGGCGGCCTTTTACTTTACTTATTGTTTTACAGGGCACTGCCGTACCCGGCGCTCCAGCGCCTTGTAAAAGCTGCTCAGGCAGAGCGTGAGCAGATATACGGTCAGGGTCCAGACCACAGGATGTACCGTAAGGCTGAACTTGTCTGCTGCCCACTCCATATACCGGATCAGAACCTGATGGATCAGAAAACCGTAAGGGGACAATCCAGCCAGCCACAAAAACGGCTTTGCGGAAAGCAGCCGGGAAATGACCCCCTTGCCCATGGCAAGCAGCCAGACCAGCAGCACCGCAGAAGGGGTGAACAGCACATTGTACCGGAAGGCCACCGCGCCCAGAATCCCCACCTGCTTGGCGGCGATGAAAAGGCAGCCGCCCGCAAGCAGCACAGCGGCAAGCTCCAGCAGGGAGAAAGCACCGCCCGGCAGAGAACGCTCCTGTTTGCGGCTGTGGTAAAGGCAGCCCATGCAGCAGCTGATGGTAAAATCTTCCGCCCGGAATACAGGACACAGATAGGTCAGGTAAAAGGCCGCCTTTCCGCTGAGCCCGGCTTTCCAGACCGCAAGGGAGAAAAGACACTGCGAACAGAAGATTACGGCAGCGATGCAGCGCAGCCTGCGGGCATCGGCCTTTTTCAGTACGACGAGAAGCGGGGGGAAGATGGCATACAGAAAAGCCTGTACCGAAAGATACCACGCCACTCCGTTCAGACAGAACCAGAAACGGCTGGACGGGATCCATGTTTGCAGCAGAAAAATGCTCACAACAAGCTGCGCCGCACAGGAGAGCACCCCGCGGGCAGAGGGCTGCGCCAGAAGCCCCTTCAGCACAAATAACAACGCGGCAGCCATCATTATAAGGTGCAGCGGGTACAGCTTTCGTATTTTTTTAAGGGAGAAAGCTATGACAGACCGTAGCCCCGGTGCTGTGCGCGGGCGGTCGTAATAGTTGCAGGTCATCAGAAAACCGGACAGCGCCACGAATACCGTAATCGCCCACGGCCCCAGCCACGGTGCCCCGCAATGGGAGAGCACCACGCTCAGAAATGCGACTGCCCGCAGCCCCTGTAAAGATGAGATCAGCTTTTTGTCTGCCAAAGTATCCTCCGTTCTGCCGCAAAGCGCATCAGCCGTGTTTTTTGTAATGCGTTATAAGTATAAAAAAGGCGGCGCGTCCTGTCAAGAACGCAATGCTTTTTTGCGTGGCAGGGTGCGATTTTTGAACGTCATAAATTCTTAACAAAGAAAAATTGCAAAACCCCTTGATTTTTCAGAGCAAGATGAGTACAATACACTTAGCACTCAGAGAAAAGGAGTGCTAAACCACTGCGGAGCACACACGAAGCCCCCGCAGGACGTAACAAAGTTTCAAATAAATTCAATATAATTGGAGGGCAAGAATTATGAAGATCATTCCTCTTGCAGACCGCGTTGTTATCAAGACTGTTGAGGTTGAGGAGACCACCAAGGGTGGCTTGATCCTGACCGGCAGTGCCAAGGAGAAGCCCCAGGTGGCTCAGGTCATCGCTGTGGGCCCCGGCGGCGTTGTGGATGGCAAGGAAGTCAAAATGACCGTCAAGGTCGGCGACAAGGTGCTCACCAGCAAGTATTCCGGCACCGAGGTCAAGGTGGATGGCGAGGAGTGCACCATCGTGCGCCAGAGCGACATTCTGGCCGTCGTGGAAGACTGAGCGGTTTCCCCTATTTCTGAAAAAATGCAGCTTTAAAAGGAGCGATAGATTATGGCAAAGCAGATCAAGCAGGGCGAGGACGCCCGCAAGGCACTGTGTGCCGGTATTGATACCCTGGCAAATACCGTCAAGATCACCCTGGGCCCCAAGGGCCGCAATGTGGTGCTGGGCAAAAAGTTTGGTGCCCCTGTCATCACCAACGATGGCGTGACCATTGCCAAGGAGATCGAGCTGAAGGACGAGTTCGAGAACATGGGTGCACAGCTGGTGCGTGAAGTGGCCACTAAGACCAACGACGCCGCAGGCGACGGCACCACCACCGCAACCGTGCTGGCACAGGCCATGGTCACCGAGGGCATGAAGAATGTCACCGCCGGTGCCAACCCCATGGACATCCGCCGCGGCATGAGCAAGGCCGTTGCCAAGGCTGTTGAGACCATCAAGGCTCACAGCCAGAAGGTGAAGGACAGCAACGATATCGCCCGCGTCGGCACCATTTCTGCCGGCGACCCGGAGATCGGCCGTCTGATCGCCGAGGCTATGGAAAAGGTCACCTCCGATGGCGTCATCACCATTGAGGAGAACAAGACCACCGCTGAGACCTACAACGAGATCGTGGAAGGCATGCAGTTCGACCGCGGTTACCTGACCCCGTATATGGTCACCGATACCGACAAGATGGAGGCTGCTCTGGACAACGCCGCCATCCTGATCACCGATAAGAAGATCAGCGTCATCCAGGATCTGGTCCCCCTGCTGGAGCAGGTGATGCAGAACGGCATGAAGCTGCTGATCGTGGCTGAGGACATCGAGGGCGAGGCTCTGTCCACCCTGATCGTCAACCGTCTGCGTGGCACCCTGAATGTGGTGGCTGTCAAGGCTCCCGGCTTCGGCGACCGCCGCAAGGAGATGCTGCAGGATATCGCCATCCTGACCGGCGGCACTGTGGTGTCCTCTGATCTGGGCTACGAGCTGAAGGACGCTACCGTCCAGATGCTGGGCCATGCCCGTCAGGTCAAGGTCACCAAGGAGAACACCACCATTGTGGGCGGTGCAGGCGACAAGGATGCCATTGCAGCCCGCATTGCACAGATCCGCAGCCAGATCGAGGCCGCTACCAGCGACTTCGACCGCGAGAAGCTGCAGGAGCGTCTGGCCAAGCTGGCCGGCGGTGTGGCCGTCATCAAGGTCGGTGCTGCTACCGAAGTTGAGATGAAGGACAAGAAGCTGCGCATCGAGGATGCCCTGAATGCAACCAAGGCTGCTGTGCAGGAAGGCGTCGTGGCCGGCGGCGGTACCGCTCCCATCAACGCCATCCCCGCTGTGCGTGAGCTGTGCGACAGCCTGGAAGGCGACGAGCGCACCGGTGCCAAGATCGTGCTGAAGGCTCTGGAGGCTCCTCTGCGCCAGATCGCAAAGAACGCCGGCCTGGAGGGCAGCGTCATCATCGACAAGATCATTTCTGCCAACAAGCCCAACTATGGCTTCGACGCGCAGAACGAGGTCTATGTGGATGACATGATCGCCGCCGGTATCGTCGACCCGACCAAGGTCACCCGCTCCGCACTGGAGAACGCAGCATCCGTTGCTGAGATGGTGCTCACCACCGAGAGCCTGGTGGCAGATCTGCCGGAACCCCCGGCCCCTGCTGCACCTGCCGGTGATATGGGCGGTATGGGCGGCATGTACTAAGCCGCAAAAGCGCTCTTATAAAAGTGCCTTAGGGAGGCAGAACTTCTTCGGAGGTTCTGCCTCCCTTTTTGTATAGCCTGGGTCTCCGTTGCCCACGCTATGCCAAAGGGGGCGTGTCCATGTCCGGGCGGAGGGTGCTGGCGCTGTATGCGGCGTTGTTGTTCGGCTTTGCCGGAGTGCTGTGCAGGCTGTTTTATTTGGCGTCCAGCACGGATTATGCAGCCCGTGCGGCGGCACAGAGCACGGTCACGCTGGAACTGCCAGCCCGGCGCGGCGGCTTTTACGACTGCATGGGCCTGCCACTCACCGGGCTGGAAAAACGCTGGCTGGCTCTCTGCTTCCCGGGGCAGGAAAATTATACCCGCCTGTACGCCTGCACCGACACCGCCGGACAGGAACTGCTGTACCGCAGCCGCAGCCGGGCGACTCCATTTCTCGTGGAGGTGGACCGGGACATGACGGCGCTGGGCATTCCATGCTATGCGGCGTCCCGGCGGTATGCAGCCGCACCGCTGTGCCCGCAGCTGCTGGGGTATCTGGACGGTGAGGGCCACGGTGCTGCCGGGCTGGAAAAAGCACTGGACGCGCTGCTCACCGGCAGCGGGGCACGGGACACCCTGCTGTGCCCGGTGACCGCGCAGGGCACCCTGCGCACCGGGGAGCAGGTGCAGCATCTGCAGGCGGACAGCGGAGCGGTGGGGGTCCGCCTGACCCTCTCCCGTTCTGTCCAGCGGGCGACCGAGGCGGTGGCGGCGCAGACCATGACCACCGGCTGCATTCTGGTGCTGGACGTCCGCACGGCAGCCCTGCGGGCCTGCGTCAGTGTGCCGGGTTTTGACCCGGCTGACCCGGCGGCCAGTCTGGAAGCGCCGGACAGTCCCTTTTTAAACCGGGCCTTGCAGGCGTATGCGGTTGGGTCGGTGTTCAAGCCGGTGCTGGCAGCGGCTGCGCTGGAAGCCGGCCTTGCGCCGGAGTACGACTGCAACGGCGCGGTGGTGGTGGACGGGCAGATCTTCCGCTGCGCAGGCGGTGTGCCGCACGGCGAAGTGGACCTTTTGGCCGCATTGGCAAAGAGCTGCAACGGCTATTTTATCCGGTTGGGGCAGCAGCTGGGAGCACAGGCTCTTTTGCAGCAGGCGCAGGCGCTGGGCTTCGGGCGGAGCATCGGGCTGGCGGAGGGCCTTACCGCCCAGAGCGGAGCCCTGCCGGGAGCCGAGGAACTGGCCCAGAGCGGGCAGTTGGCCAATTTCAGCTTCGGGCAGGGCAGCCTGCTGGCAACGCCGCTGCAAGTGGCCGCCATGATGAACACCATCGCAAACGGCGGTGTTTACCGGGTGCCGTGCCTGCTGGACTGTGCGCTGGATGAAACATCCGGGGAAGAGCTGTCGGCCTTTGCCCGCCCGCAGGCAGAACGGGTGCTCACGGAGCAGACCGCAGCGGCTCTGTGCACCATGCTGGAGCAGACGGTGGCCGAGGGCACGGCACAGGATGCTTCCGGCCTGCCCGGCGGGGCGGCGGGCAAGACCGGTACCGCCCAGACCGGGCAGTTCACGGCCGAAGGGAAAGAGCGCATGAACCTGTGGTTCGCGGGGTTTTACCCGGCCGAGGATCCGCAATACACCATCGTGGTCTTGCAGGACGGACAGGCGCAGGCGGCGGTCTCCAGCGCGGCGGTGTTTGCACAGCTGTGCACGGCACTGCACTGGTTGGGATAAATGCGGAATTGTGCTTGCTTTTTTGCAGATGGTATGATACTATATAGTTGTATTTTTGTGTGGTTTTCCCATTCAATTTGAATAAAGGAGCGTTTCAATCCATGTCTGTTATCGAAATCGTTGGCGGCGCGATCCTGCTGGTCGCTTCGCTGGTCATCGTGTTCCTCACCCTCATGCAGCACACCCACGGCCAGGGCCTTTCCGGCGCCATCAACGGCAGTGCAGGCGGTGCCAACAACGCACGCCTGACCCCGGCTGACCAGATGTTGGCCAAGGTGACCCGCATTGCCGGTGTCGTCTTTTTCGTGGTGGCAATTCTGGCTTGCCTGTTCACCGGCCGTCTGGCAGGTTGATGCACCCCATGCAGCCCCGTGCTCTGACGGGGCTGTTTTTCTGTGTAAAACCGACATAGTTGAGTAAAAAAGTGCGGGCAGCTGTCTTTTCGGGCTGCCGCAGCAGGGTGGGCAGCAATGCCCGGAACTGGCAGGGCTGCAGCCCGACGGAGGCCGCAGCCAGGAAGAGCAAGGAGAAAAATATTATGGCAATGCGCGATAAAATTGAGCACGCGATCCAGAATCAGCCGTGCACCGTGAAGGACCTCAAGTCAAAGTTCGGCGGGGACCGTGGCTCGGACCGCAAGGTGATGGAGGCCGTGGACCAGCTGGTGCACGAGGCTGTGATCTGCCAGCGGCAGGGCGTTTTCTTTACGGTGCGTTCCGGCCGCGCCGACAAGGCCCTGCTGTGCAAGGTGGTCAAGCTGGGCAAGAACTTTGCTTTTGTCATGCTGGAGGACGGCACCAGCGATATCTTCATCCCGGGCCGCTTCACCCGCGGCGCCATGCCCGGTGACAAGGTGCTGGTGGAAAAGTTTGAGCATCCCCGTGTGGAGGGCAGCGACGAGGGCGAGATCCTGGCCGTGCTGGAAGAAAAGAACGATCTGGTGGGCACCGTCCGCCGTGTGGAGGGCATGCTGAAGTTCGTGCCCGATGACTGCCCCGCCATCTCCATGCGGATGATGCGCGACTGCGAGGGCGGTGCCAAGGACGGCGACAAAGTGGCTGTGGAGATCCTGCAGCGCGGCAACCGGCAGGAAGATCACCGCGTGGGCGTGGCCATGCGCTTTGGCAGCTCCGCCGAGGCCAAGCGCTGCGCCAAGGCTCTGCTCTATGCGCAGGACATCCGCAGCCGTTTCCCGGATAAGGTCCGCGAAGAGGCCAAGAAGCTGGAGAACGCCGAGGTGACCGAGGCCGACTGTGAGGGCCGCATGGATCTGCGCGCTCTGCCCATCTTCACCATCGACAGCGCTGAGACCAAGGACATCGACGACGCCATCAGCCTGACCAAGACGCCGGAGGGCGGCTTTGAGCTGGGCGTGCATATTGCGGATGTGTCTCACTACGTCAAGCCCGGCAGTGAGCTGGACAACGAAGCCTTTCACCGTGCCACCAGCGTGTACTATGCCGACCAGGTGGTGCCCATGCTGCCCAAGCAGCTGTCCAACGGCATCTGCAGCCTGAACGAGGGCGTGCTGCGCCTGGCGTTCTCCTGCCTGATGCGTCTGGACAAGGACGGCAACCTGACCGACTACCGCTTTGTCAAGTCGGTCATCCGCAGCCGTGTCAAGGGCGTGTACTCCGAGATCAACGCCCTGCTGGCCGGCAGTGCCGACGACGAGCTCAAGGGCAAGTACCACGAGGTTCTGGCTCAGCTGCCCGCCATGAAGGAGCTGTACGGCCACCGTGCCCGCCTGCGCAAGGAGCGCGGATGCATGGACATCGAGAGCGGTGAAGTCAAGCTGATCCTCGACGAGAATGGCCACTGCATCGACGTGAAGAAGCGCACCTCCGGCGAGAGCGAAGCCATGATCGAGGAGTTCATGTTGCTGGCCAACCAGTGCGCTGCCCACTTTGCCCGGGTCAAGCAGATCCCCTTTGTGTACCGCGTGCACGAGGAGCCCAACGCCGAAAAGCTGGAGCGTCTGCATGCTCTGCTGCAAGCCTGCGGCATCAACGACCACTTTGCCAAGGAGGTGCCCACCCCCAAGGAGCTGAGCGCCATTCTGGAGGGCGTGCGCGGCGGCCCGTATGAGCAGATCATCAACACCGGTATGCTGCGCTGCATGTCCAAGGCTCTGTACGAGGAAAAGCCCAAGGGTCACTACGGTCTGGTGCTGCAGGACTATGCCCACTTTACCAGCCCCATCCGCCGCTATCCGGACCTGGCCATCCACCGCATCATGACCGCGCAGCTCAAGGGCACCGACAAGGACACCATGATCCTGCGCTACACCGATTTTGCGGAGCGGGCCAGCAAGCAGGCCAGCGAGCGCGAAGTCATCGCCATGCAGATCGAGCGCAAGGCTGAGGACTGCTACAAGGCCGAGTATGCCCGCCGCCATCTGGGCGAGAGCTACGAGGGCCGCATTTCCGGCGTGACCCAGCGCGGCCTGTTCATTGAACTGGAGAACGGCGTGGAGGGCTTTGTACCGGCTTCCAGCCTGACCCCCTCCGGCACGATGCTCACCGAGGGCGTGCGCCTGTCCGACCCTGTCTCCGGCAGGAACTGGAGCCTGGGCGATACCATGATGATCACCATCGTGCGTTCCGACGTCAATCTGGGCAAGATTGACTTTGAGGTGGCCCAGCCTACCGCAAAATAAAACAAACGCCTGCAAAAGCGGAATGACAGCGGTCATTCCGCTTTTTTGTCACAATTTGTACGCATTTCCAACAAAACGGGACAGTTGTCTAAATTTTATACATGGGGCAGAGTTTGTTTGTTGTTCTGCGGGCCAAGGCAGGGTATACTGTTGCCATAGAGAGCAGCATTGAACTGCTGTAAGAAAGAAAAACAGCGAAGCAAGGAGGCTTTTCCATGTACTATTCCAGTGGCAACTACGAAGCATTTGCACGTCCCAAAAAGCCGGAGGGCGTTGATCATAAATCCGCATATATCGTCGGTTCCGGCCTGGCAGCCCTGACCGCAGCCTGCTATCTGGTGCGTGACGGCCAGATGAAGGGCGAGCATGTCCATGTGTTCGAGAAGGAGGCCCTGCCCGGCGGTGCCTGCGACGGCTACAAGTACAGCATCGGCTACGTCATGCGCGGCGGCCGTGAGATGGACAACCATTTTGAGGTCATGTGGGACCTGCTGCACTCCATCCCTTCGCTGGAGACCGAGGGTGCCAGCGTGCTGGATGAGTATTACTGGCTGAACAAGGAGGACCCCAACTTCTCCCTTTGCCGTGCTACCGTGGAGCAGGGCAAGGACGCCCACACCGACGGCAAGTTCGGCCTGTCCGACAAGGGCGCTATGGAGATCATGAAGCTGTTCTTCACCCCGGACGAGCAGCTGCAAGACAAGAAGATCACCGACTTCTTTGACGATGAGGTGCTGAATTCCAACTTCTGGCTGTACTGGCGCACCATGTTCGCCTTTGAGAACTGGCACAGCGCACTGGAAATGAAGCTGTATATCAAGCGCTATATCCACCACATCGGCGGCCTGCCGGACTTTACCGCCCTGCGCTTCACCCGCTACAACCAGTATGAGTCCATCATCCTGCCCATGATTGAGTACCTGAAGGGCTTTGGCGTGCAGTTCCACTACGACACCAAGGTCACGGACGTCAAGTTCGACATTCAGGGCAGCCGCAAGATGGCAAGCTCGGTCACCGTGGAGCACGCAGGCGAGGTGTCCAACATCGACCTGACCGAGAACGATCTGCTGTTCATCACCAACGGCGGCTGCGTCGAGAGCTGCACCGTGGGTGCCCAGGACAAGGCAGCCGGTTTCGACCCCACCATCAAGCCGGGCAACGGCTGGGATCTGTGGAAGAAGATCGCCGCACAGGACCCGTCCTTCGGCCACCCCGAAAAGTTCTGCTCGGATCCGGAGCTGTCCAACTGGGAGAGCGCCACCATCACCACCCTGGATGACAAGATCCCCCAGTATATCCAGAAGATCTGCAAGCGCGATCCCTTCAGCGGTCACACCGTCACCGGCGGCATCGTTACGGTCAAGGACTCCAGCTGGCTGCTCAGCTGGACGCTGAACCGTCAGCAGCAGTTCCGCGATCAACCCAAAGATCAGCTGTGTGTCTGGGTCTACGGCCTGTTCAGCGACAAGCCCGGCGATTATGTCAAAAAGCCCATGCGCGACTGCACCGGCAAGGAGATCTGCATGGAGTGGCTGTACCACATCGGCGTGCCCACCGACCAGATCGAAGAGCTGGCAGAGCACAGCGCCAACACCGTGCCGGTGATGATGCCCTATATTGACGCTTTCTTCATGCCCCGTGCCATGGGCGACCGCCCCGACATCGTGCCGGAGGGCGCTGTGAACTTTGCCTTCCTGGGCCAGTTTGCGGAGACCAAGCGCGATACCATTTTCACCACCGAGTACTCCATGCGCACCGGTATGGAGGCCGTGTACACCCTGCTGAACGTGGACCGCGGTGTGCCCGAGGTCTGGGGCAGCACCTACGACGTGCGTGACCTGCTGAATGCAACGGTCAAGCTGCGCGACGGCAAGAAGATCACCGACATGGACCTGCCGCTCATCCCGCGTCTGGCCCTGAAGGAAGCTTTGAAGAAGATCGAGGGCACCGACCTTGAGAAGATCCTCAAGGAATACAACGCCATTTAAGGCCCCCTTTCTCCGGCCTTTTTAAACGGATGGGAACGCCCCTGTATGCTGGGACAGCTGCAGGGGCGTTCTCTTTTTTGTACGGCAATGATGCGCAATGCAAGAAAAACGGCTGATATGTGAAAGAAAATTGAACAAAACGACATGTTTTGTCTTGCTCTTGGCGCGGTTCTGTGTTATGCTTGAACCAGTCAGGGGCAGGGGAGAGCCTGCCCCATCAAATGCCAGAAAAAGAGGAGGTCGTTTTCCCGTGAAACATCTTATCTCCCGCCGCAATTTCCTGAAGGCCGCCGGTGTCACCACCGCTGCCGCCGCCATGGCCGTCGGGGCCCCGGCTGCGTCTGCCTGCTGGACCGGTGAAAAATCCGAGGTCACCATCCTGTACACCAACGACGTGCACACTTACATTGACAAGCAGGCCCCGGAGCTCACCTATGCGGCCATTGCCGCCCTGAAGCAGAGCTATCAGAACGCAGGCAAAAAGGTCCTGCTGGTGGACGCCGGTGACCATGTGCAGGGCACGGCTTACGGCTCCATGGACCAGGGCGCTTCCATCATTGAGTTAATGAACGCCGCCGGTTACGATGCTGCCACCCCCGGCAACCATGAGTTCGACTATGGCATGGACCGTGCCAAGGAGCTCATGCGGGATGCCGACTTCCCGTACCTGTCCTGCAACTGGGTGGACCTGCGCACCAATCTGCGGGTGCTGCCGGAAATCAAGGTGTTCGTGCGCGGTGGTGTGCGCATTGCCTTTGTGGGCATCACCACGCCCGAGACGTTTACCAAGTCCACCCCGGCCTACTTCATGAACAAGGCCCAGACCAAGTACATCTACGACATCCTGGGCGGCGAGGACGGCCAGAAGCTCTACAGCGCCGTGCAGAAAGCCGTTGACAAGGCGAAGTGCCTGGCCGATGTGGTCATCGGCTTGGGCCACTTGGGCGTGGACCCCTCGTCCTCTCCCTGGACCAGCGAGGAGGTCATTGCCCACACCACTGGTTTTGATGCCTTCATCGACGGCCACTCCCACACGGTGATGGAGAATAAGCAGGTGGCGGACGCTTCCGGCAGACTGGTCACCCTGACCCAGACCGGCTCCTACTTTGCCAATGTGGGCGAAATGACCATTGCCCCGGACGGCACCATCTCCACCCGGCTGGTGTCCACCTACGACCAGGAGGATCCTGCTGTGGCAGCAGAGCAGGCCGCATGGGTCAGCTCCGTGGACGAGATGCTGGGCGAGAAGATCGCCGTGGCCGATACCAAGTTTTACATCACCGACCCTGCTACCGGCAAACGCCGCATCCGCTCCGGCGAGACCAACCTGGGCGACTTTGTGGCCGACGGCATCTACACCTACTTCAATGAGGTGGAGCAGCTGCACTGTGACATCGCCATCATGAACGGCGGCGGCATCCGCTCGGACGAGGACGCCGGGTACTGGACCTTCAAGACCTGCAAGCAGGTCAGCCCCTTTGGCAACGTGGCCTGCCTGATGTCGGTGACCGGCAAGCAGATCCAGGACGCACTGGAGTTTGCAGCCCGCTTTGCCGGTGCAGAGGGCAAGGAGAACGGCGGCTTCCTGCAGGTGGCCGGTGCGACCTATGAGATCCACACCGACATCCCCAACACCGTGCAGACCGACGACAAGAACGTCTGGATCGGCAGTGCTACCGGCACGCCTCGTGTGCAGAACGTGAAGATCTACGACCGCGCGAACGGTACTTATGTGCCGCTGGACGAGAGCAAGACCTACGCACTGGCCGGCATGAACTACACCCTGCGCAATCTGGGCGATGGCTTTGCCATGTTTGACGGTGCTGAGCTCATCAAGGACTATGTGTCGGAAGATTACCTTGTCATGTCCACCTACGCCATGACCTTTGGCGGTGTGGACGCAGAGGGTCTGCCGCACCTTTCCAGCGCCAACAGTGTGCTGGCAGAGTACCCCGGCTACCTGCTGGACTACGAGAATCCCTACGGTGCAGGCCGCATCAGCATCCTGTAAGATGATTCAGCCCGCTGGTTGACAAACGAAAAAAGCACCCGCACTGCATCTCCCAAGAAAAGGGAATGCGGTGCGGGTGTTTGATTTGTCCAAAGACCTTTGGTACAGTGCGGTGTGTTCACTGCGTGAAATCGGCAGAAAACAAAACAGAAAAGCCACCCGATCGTTCATCGGATGGCTTTGTTCTGGTTGGGGATGAGAGAATCGAACTCCCACAAGTAGAGTCAGAGTCTACCGCACTACCACTATGCAAATCCCCAATATTTTGTTCGCGTCTTGCGGGGTGAGCCGCTCAACGTGTGCTATTATACCCGCAAATGCGGTGCTTGTCAAGCCTGTTTTTGAAAAAAGCTGCACTTTTTTGGCAACCAACGTAGCAGCGCAAAAGTTTTCTGCACTCAAACGACAAACCCGCCCACAGAAGGACAGAAGAGTCCGGTCCGTGGGCGGGTTGCGTTTATTCGGGCTTACTGCTCCAGAAATCGGCCAGAGCGGTTTCCAGTGCGGCAGGGCCGGGCAGATACTGCAGGTGCCGCCAGTGGGACGGGAACAGCCGCTGGTACTCCGGCTTTGCAAAGCGGTCGTCCAGAAGCAGCACCACACCCTTGTCCTCCGGGGTGCGGATGACCCGTCCGGCGGCCTGCAGGACCTTGTTCATGCCGGGATAGCGGTAGGCGTAATCGAACCCGGCCCCGTTCTGGGCGTCGTAGTAGCGGCGCAGCATCTCCTGCCGGGGGTTCACCTGCGGCAGCCCCACGCCCACGATGGCACAGCCGATGAGCCGGTCGCCGGCAAGGTCTACGCCCTCGCCAAAGATGCCGCCCATGACTGCAAAGCCCAGCAGGGTATGGGCAGGGTCTGGCTCAAATCGTGCCAGAAAAGCAGCGCGGGCGGCATCGTCCAGCCCGCTTTCCTGCACAAGGGTGGAAATACCCGGATAGCGGGCGGAAAAATCTTCCTGCACCTGCCGCAGATAGGCGTAACTGGGAAAGAACGCCAGATAGTTGCCCACCCGGCTCTGCGCCAGCCGGGCCAGTGCATCCGACACGCTCTGTACGCTGCGCTCCCGGTCACGGTAGCGGGTGGAGATGCCCGGCAGGCAGAACAGCCCCAGGTTCCCGGCGGGAAACGGGCTTTCCAGCGCCACAGCCCGGGCGTCGGCACAGCCCAGCACGCTGCGGTAGTAGGCGGGCGGGGTGAGGGTGGCGCTGAACAGCGCGGCACTGCGCCCGGTGGAAAGGCTGGCATCCACAAAGGGGGCCGGGTCCAGACAGAGCAGCTGCAATTCCAGCTCGCTGCCGCGGGCGGTGAGCTGGGTCACAAAGTGACTGTCGTACCGTTCGGCAGCCCGCACCAGATCCTGTACCGCAAAATAAAGCTCCAGCATCTGCGGGTGGGCGTCGGCTTCCGGGTTGTATTCCAGCCAGGCCTGCAAAGGGGCCTGCACCGCCCGCAGGGGTGTCAGCAGTGCGGCGGGCAGCTCCTGCAAAAACACCGTGCCGTCCTGCGCATACAACGGCTCCGGCAGGGCAAACGCCGGGGCATCCGGTTCCGGCAGAAGGCTAGTTTGGGCCGGTTCGCCGGGGGCGTCCTCCGCGTGCCTGCGGGGTGCCAGACGCACACAGGCCTGCCGCGCCTCCCGCATGGCCTTGTCGGCCTTGGTCAGGGCGGTTTTCAGGGCACTTTTGCCCTTGCCAAGCGTGCGTTTTGCGTCGGTCAGGCTGCTCTTGCAGAAGCGGGCCGAGTACATGGCGCGGGCGCGGTCGGGCAGATTGTGTGCCTCGTCGATCAGGAACAGCCAGTCGCCGGAGGTGTCGAAGAAACGCTTCAGGTGCACCACCGGGTCAAACAAATAGTTGTAGTCCCCGATCACAACATCGCACCATTCGCTCAGGTCCAGCCCCAGCTCAAAGGGGCACACGGTGAACTGTCGGGCGGTGTCGGCCAGCGCAGCACGGCTGAATTGGCCGCTGCCGTCCAGCAGTGCGGCCAGCGCATTTTTGATGCGGTCGTAGTAGCCGTTTGCATAGGGGCACACCTCCGGCAGGCAGGCCGGATGGCCCTCGGCGTCCGGGTGCAGGCAGGCTTTTTCCTTGGCGGTCAGGGTCACACTGCGCAGGGCAAGGTCGGGCTGTACGGCCCGCAGGCGGGCAATGGCGTCCTCGGCGGCGGCCTGTGTGGTGTTGCGGGCGGTGAGGTAAAACAGCTTCTCCCCGCAGCCGCTCCCCATGGCTTTCAGGGCAGGGAAGAGCGCACTCATGGTCTTGCCGATGCCGGTGGGGGCTTGACAGAACAGCCGTGTGCCTTTTTTGGAGGGGGCGGCGGTGCAGGCCCGCCAGACCTCGCCCGCCAGTGCCCGCTGCCCGGGGCGGTAGGCTTCAAACGGGAACCGCATGGCGGTCAGGCTGCCGCTGCGGGTTTCCTGCCATGCAAGCTGACGCTGTGCCCAGGGCAGATACCGGTGCAGGAGTTTGTGCAGGAATTGCTCCAGCTCCTGCCGGGAAAAGTGCCGTACAAAGCGGAGGATCCGGTCGGTGTCGATCTGATAATAGGTCAGCCGCACATCCACGGCGGGCAGGCTTTCCTGTGCGCTGTAGATGGCTCCGTACACCATGCCCTGCGCCCAGTGGCAGGGGTTCATGTCCTCGCAGATCTCTTCCTCGGGCACCGCGGTGGTCTTGATCTCGTCAATGGTCACAACGCCGGTTTCGTTGGTAAAAATGCCGTCGGCCCGGCCCTCCAGTGTAAAGCGGATGCCGTCGACCGTATAATCGGCGCAGAGAGGCACCTCGGCGGCGTAACCCTCCCCGGCGGCCTTCTGCAGCCTGCGGTGGATGCGGGCACCCTCCAGTGCACGGTCAAAACCGGCAAACCGGCTGTCGATGCTGCCGCTGCGCAGCAGAAACTCCACCAGCTGCCGGATGGGCAGACGGATGTCGGACATGATTTCACTTCCCTTATCATAAAGAACTCAGCAGTTGGGTGACGGCGCTTCCAGCCCGAACAGCTCCGCGCACCGGGCGGCAGCTTCGTCCACCTGGGCAAAGTCCACGGTGGTACGGTAATAAGTCTCCAGTTCGTCGTGGCAGCTCTTTGCCTGTGCCATCAGGGCGGTGGCCTGCTCCAGCAGTTCGGCGGCCGCCCGCTCGTTGAACCGCAGCCGGGCGCGGTAGCCCGCCAGATTTTCCCGGTCAAGGAACCGGGTGCACCGCACGGCCTGCATGCCGGGCAGCTGCACCGGGTGCCACCGGTTGTCGGTGAGGAAGGCCAGCCGCAGCTCCGGGATCAGGATGTGGTCGATCTTATCCTCCGGGTGCATGGCGCAGGGGCAGGTGATGATGTGATAGCCCCGGGCCAGTGCCTCGGCACGGATCAGCTCCAGCAGCAGGCGCGACACGGCACCGTATTCGTCCCGGAACACGATGAACCGATCGGCCAGCGCCTGCGCGGTGTGCTGGTAGAACACCTCACCCTTTGGGGTCACAGCCGAGAGCAGCCGCAGCTCTTCGCGGGCGGTGTTCTCGGTGCGGGGCAGCAGCCGGGTACACAATCGCTTGACGTAGCGGCGCACTTTTTCAAAGTTGGCACTGCAGGCCTCGGCCCGGCGGCTGTCCAGCAGCAGGCTCCCGGCAGAAGCAACATACCGCGCAGCCCGCGCCCGCAGCGCAGCGTTGCGGGCAAACAGCGCCTTGACCTCTTCAGCATGGGGGCGCAGGGCGTCGGCCTGAATGGTATGGTACAGGCTCAGCACTACCTCGTCGGCACCGGGCGCATCCGGCTCTATGGTGTGGGGCGCGGTGGCATCTACGATGGCCCGGCGCTGCCGAACAAAGATCACGCCGTCAAAGCTGTCAGGGTCGCTGGCGCAGTGGATGCACTCCACCGGTTCACCCTGCTGGATGGCCCGGCGGGCCAGCTGCTTCATCAGGGTGGACTTGCCGCAGCCCGGCCCGCTTTTGATCAGCACCATCTGCATGCCGGGCTCCCGGCGCAGCGGCTCAAAATAGCCCTTGAACCCGGCGGGGGTGGTGGCCCCCAGAAAGAAATCGACCCGGTCAAACGAAACACGCTGCATAAAAAACACCTCGCTTTTGCTTTAGAGTATGCAAAAAAGAGGCGTGGGGTGAATGAAAATGAAACCCTCTCAGTCATCGCTGCGCGATGCCAGCTCTCCCGAAGGGCGAGCTTTTCGCCATCTGGCTGTTACGCTGCCAAAACCTCCCCCCTTCGGGGGAGGTGGATGCAAACGAAGTGAGCAGACGGAGAGGATGATTCATTCATAGGTATGCTCACACACTTCGTGGATCTTGTCCCGCAGAGCCACAAAGTCGGCAAAGGCATTGGGCTTGTTCTGCGGGCCGCGCAGCAGGGCGGCCGGGTGGAAGGTGCCCATGAACAGGATGCCGTTCTTCTCCATGAACTGCCCGTGCTCCTTGGTCACCGAAAAGTCGGAACGGATCATCCGCTGGGCGGCGATGCGGCCCAGGCACACCACGATCTTGGGCCGCAGCAGGCGGAACTGCTCTCGCAGCCAGGGCATGCAGGCCTCGCTCTCGGCGGGCAGAGGGTCACGGTTCTGGGGCGGGCGGCACTTGACGATGTTGGCAATGTAGCAGTTCTTTTCCCGGTCCAGGTCGATGGCAAACAGATACTTGTCCAGCAGCTGACCGCTGCGGCCCACAAAGGGCAGGCCCTGCTCGTCCTCGCTCTGGCCGGGGCCCTCGCCCACAAACAGCACTTCGGCGTCCGGCACGCCCTGCCCGAACACCACATTCGTGCGGGTCTTGCACAGCTCACAGCGGCTGCAGGCAAGGCAGTCGGCTTTCAGCGTTTCCCAATCCATGGCGGTTCGATCTCCTTCTGAAACAGTATGATATTTTATTCACAATTCGAAACCTGTTTTCTCTTAAATATTAGCACAAAAACACAATTTTGTCTTGAACTTTTTGCCCGGTGTGTTAGAATAAAGAAGAAAGGCATCCTTGTGTCCAACAGACGCGGGGTGTGAATTTTGGAAAGTTAATTCGGAGGTAATCACAATGGCTGATATGTTTGCACCGCTGGTAGCACAGCTGAAGGCAAATCCCAAGACGATCGTTTTCACCGAGGGCAATGACCCCCGCATCCTGGAGGCAGCAAGCAAGCTGCTGGCCGAGGGCGTGCTGAAGGTCGTCATGGTGGGCAACGAGGCAGAGTGCAAGGCTGCTGCCGCCGCCGGTAACTTTGATATTTCCGCTGCTGAGATCATTGACCCCGAGAACTACGCCGGTTTTGACGAGATGGTCAACACCATGGTGGAGCTGCGCAAGGGCAAGCAGACTGCTGAGGAGTGCACCGCTCTGCTGAAGAAGTCCAACTACTTCGGCACCATGCTGGTCAAGATGGGCAAGGCCGACTGCCTGCTGGGCGGCGCTACCTACTCCACCGCGGACACCATCCGTCCCGCTCTGCAGCTGGTCAAGACCAAGAAGGGCGCACATCTGGTGAGCTCCTGCTTCATCCTGGACCGCGACTGCGGCGAAGAGGGCCTGAAGCGCATTGCCATGGGCGACTGCGCCGTCAACATCGACTACACCGATACCATCGACAAGGCCACCGGCGAAGTCAAGGTGTCCGCTGCTTCCAAGCTGGCTGAGGTGGCCGTTGAGACCGCCAAGACCGCAAAGCTGTTCGGCATCGACCCGAAGGTCGCCGGGCTGAGCTTCTCCACCAAGGGCTCCGGCAAGGGCGGCACCGTCGCTCTGAGCCACGACGCTACCATCAAGGCTCAGGAGATGGACCCCGAGCTGGCTGTGGACGGCGAGCTGCAGTTTGACGCTGCCGTTGCTCCGGAAGTGGCACAGGTCAAGTGCAAGGGCAGCAAGGTCGCCGGCCAGGCCAACACCTTCATCTTCCCCTGCATCGAGGCCGGCAACATCGGCTACAAGATCGCACAGCGTCTGGGCGGCTACGCTGCCTACGGCCCCATCCTGCAGGGCCTGAACGCTCCCATCAACGACCTGTCCCGCGGCTGCAACGCTGACGAGGTCTACAAGATGAGCCTGATCACTGCCTGCCAGTCCTGATCGCACCCATCTGAGCTGAAATGAACCTGAGGACCCCGGAAGTGTCTGCGGATGCTTCCGGGGTCCTTTTTTGTCTCCCTCTTGAATTCTGCCTGCGTTTGTGGTACAATATTCAAGCACTCAGAAAAGTGCGTCGGACAGCGCCTGCGGCGTGGTTCGGCATACGGATGCGGGTCCTGTACGATGGAGCCGCTGTGAACCAGGTCAGGTGGGGAACCAAGCAGCCTTAAGCGGTGTGCTCTGTGCGTTTCAGACAGCCTGCATCCGTATGCCGAGCTACGCAGGGCGGGGACAAAACCCCGTCATGCGCTGTCCTTTTTTATTGCCGAGTTTGTCCGGAAAGGGGAGTGCTGCTCATGTATCGAGCCCTGTACCGCAAGTGGAGACCCCAGCGGTTTGAAGATGTGGTGGGTCAGCGCGGCATTGTGACGGCCCTGCGCAATCAGATCGCCACCGGCCGTGTGGGCCACGCCTACCTGTTCACCGGCGTGCGCGGCACCGGCAAGACCACCTGTGCCAAGATCTTTGCCAAGGCGGTCAACTGCCTGCACCCGCAGAACGGCGACCCCTGCGGCGAATGCGAGATCTGCAAGGGCATCGACAACGGCAGCATTCTGGATGTGGTGGAGATGGACGCCGCATCCAACAACGGCGTGGACGATATCCGCGACCTGCGGGATGAGACTGCCTACACCCCCAGCGCCTGCCAGTATAAGGTATACATCATCGACGAGGTGCACATGCTGTCCACGGCGGCCTTCAATGCGCTGCTCAAGACGCTGGAAGAACCGCCGGCCCATGTCATTTTTATTCTGGCCACCACCGAGATCCAGAAGGTGCCGGCCACCATCCTGTCCCGCTGCCAGCGGTATGATTTTACCCGCATCGGGCCGGAGAACATCGCACAGCGGGTGGAGTATATCGCCGGGGAAGAGCACTTGGAACTGACCTCGGACGGCGCGGAGCTGATCGCCCGCCTGGCTGACGGTGCCCTGCGCGATGCGTTGTCCATTCTGGACACCTGCGCAGGCGTCACGGCAAAGATCGACGCGGACGTGGTGCGCCGCATGGCCGGTGTGACCGACCGCAGCTATTTGTTTCGCATCTCCGACGCGCTGGAAGCGCAGGACGGAGCCGCCGCACTGGCCCAGCTGGCCCAGCTGCGGCAGCAGTCGGTGGACGTTAAACGCCTGACCGAAGAACTCATCGCCCACTACCGCGCCCTGATGCTGGCGGCTTTGCCCGGCGGGCAGGCACTGCTCTCCGGCGTGTCACCGGAAGAGGAGGCGCAGTATCTGGAAAAAGGCCCGCAGCTGGGCCAGCGGGAGGCCATCCGGGCCATCCGCACCCTGGGCACGGCACTGGAGCACATGACCCGCGGCAGTGACCAGCGCATTGAGCTGGAACTGGCGCTGTTCAGCCTGTCGGAACCGCCGCAGCAGCGGCAGACCGTACCAGTGCAGGCAGCACCGGTCGCCCGTGCCGCACAGCCCGCTGCCGTGCAGCCGTTTGCTTCGGCTCCGGCGGTGCAGCCCTTTGTGAGCGCACCGGTACAGCAGGCTCCCGTACAGCAGCCGGTCGTGGAACCTGCCCCGCTGCCGGAACCGCTGCAGCCTGCGGCAGAGCCGGTGCAGTCCGCACCGGAACCGACACAGGCACCTGCATCCGTGCAGGTGCCCGTGCAGGCCGAAGAGCTGCCGCCGTTGCCGGAAGAACCGCCCGTGCAGGGCGGGGAAGCGCTGCCCTGGGAGGAACCCTCCGCACCGGCACGGCCCGTGCCGCCGCCCCGCGAGGAACCGTCTCCTGCGCCGCAGACAACGGCCCCGGCCCCGAAGCAGGAAGCCGCTCCCGCACAGCCCAGACCGGCAGCGGGCAGTCTGGCCCCATACCCGGAGTGGGCACAGATCACCCAGAAGCTGCAGGAAGTGGACCCCATGCTGTACAGTTATCTGCGCAAATCCAAGGCGTACTTTGACGGTACCCGGGTGCTCATCGACGGCGGCAAGACCTTCCGCGATTTCATCCGGGCCAATAAGGACAGCCAGCGGCTGATCAAAAAGCTCATTTTGCAGGTGTCCGGCAAGGCGATCCCCATCGGCCCCTACGAGCCCAGAACCGCAGGGAAAGCCGTGTCCAACGCGGAGCAGTCGCTCCACGCACTGGAAAAGCTGGGGCTGGATGTGTCCATTGAGGACACCGCCCGAAAACAGAAATAAGGCTTCCCCTTTGGGGGAAGGCTTTTCAACCGATAAGACAAAGGAGAACAAACTATGAAAGCAAGAATGCCCGCAGGCTTTGGCCGCCCCGATATGAACGCCCTGATGCGTCAGGCCCAGAAGATGCAGGAGGACATGAAGGCCAAGCAGGCCGAGCTGGAAGCCGCCGAGTACACCGGCAGTGCCTCCGGTGAAATGGTCACCGTGAAGATGAACGGCAAGCACGAGGTGCTGGCCATCACCATCAAGCCCGAAGCTGTGGACCCGGATGACATCGAGATGCTGGAAGATCTGGTGGCTGCTGCCGTCAACGCCACCGTCAAACAGGTGGACGAGACCGCCGAGGCCGAGATGGGCAAGCTGACCGGCGGCATGAACATTCCGGGTCTCTGATCCGGCTGGAGGGAAGAACATGGGCTACAATGCTGCCCCGCTGGAAAAGCTGATCGAAGAGTTCGGCAAGTTTCCGGGCATCGGGCGCAAAGGCGCGACCCGCATGGCCTATCAGGTGTTGAGCATGTCCGATGAGGACGCGGCGGCCCTGGCTTCGGCCATCCAGAACGCGCACACCAAGCTCCACCGCTGCCGCATCTGCCAGAACTACACCGAGGCCGAGATCTGCCCCATCTGCGCCAGCGCCAAGCGGGACACGTCGGTCATCTGCGTGGTGGAAACGCCGCGGGATGTGCAGGCGTTTGAGCGCACCCGGGAGTACCACGGCCTGTATCATGTGCTGCACGGCCTGATCAGCCCCATGGACGGCATCGGGGCCGAGCAGCTCAGCGTGAAGGAACTGCTGGCCCGTCTGGGTGACGGCAAGGTCAAGGAAGTGATCATGGCCATGAACCCCACCGTAGAGGGGGAGGCAACCGCCATGTATCTGGCCAAGCTCATCAAGCCGCTGGGCATCAAGACCACCCGTCTGGCCTACGGTCTGCCGGTGGGTGCAAGCCTGGAGTATACCGACGAGACCACCCTTTACCGCGCGCTTTCCGGCCGCGGAGAGCTGTAAACCGCCTTAAGTGAACAGAGAACGCCCCGTCTGTCAGACTGCAATATCTGGCAGATGGGGCGTTTTTGCGTACAGAAAAAACTGGATGCTTTCGCAGACCTCTACGGGGGTGAAATATCTGGCGAAATTCTATTTATAACGTTATTTCGTAAAAACCGGAACTTTGCCAGATGACACTACCCCAGTAGACATTCCGGATAGTTGGGACTGGGACCCGCGCACTCAGCAACAGCCCACTGGGCTGATTGCTGCCCCTGCTGCGCAGGGTCGTGCTGTTTGCCTCCTCATCGCCGGGGCCACAAAAACAAGAACTCCCCCACCGCAGCGCGGCAGGGGAGTTCTGTTTTTGGTGGAGGCGATGGGAGTCGAACCCATGTCCGAAAGGAGTTCAGTGTAGGTGTCTCCGGGTGCAGGCGATCTACAACATTCCCGCCGCGCCACGCCGATCGTCAGGCTAGCGCATTGGTAGCTTCATGAGTTCCTGCCGGTCCGCAAAGCTTAAGTCCGTTCAGGTGCTGTGTCTAAAGGACGCCCCGGCCCCACACGACACAAGAGTGGGCGGAACGCGCAGCACTCAGGCTGCGAGCAACTGATAATTATTG
>SKED01001001.1_pt1 | contig 27463 bp, 20 predicted proteins | sample 4826651 | NCBI WGS metagenome assembly SKED01 (sample SAMN11008818, study PRJNA524170) | human gut metagenome | biome: Human fecal sample; material: Feces; isolation source: fecal sample from pouch patient p19 | host: Homo sapiens | place: Israel: Tel-Aviv | collected 2016-06-28 | reverse complement strand
GTTATATATGCTATATTCTGCATATCTATTTTAGTAGTTTTTTATATTTTCTTTTCCTTTTATTTTTTATATAATATAAATAATTAAACATTGTTATGATTCTTTGAGGAAGGATATTGAATTATGAGCACAATCACCTTATGTTATTCCCCGGACTGCGAAACCATCTCTTTTGCAGCTGCGGAGCTGGAGCGTTATTTAAAGGCAGTCAATCCTGCATTCGCCTTTTCCCATGCTTCGGAGAGTTCTGCTGCCAATGACTGCACCATCCATCTAAACACGGATCTGGATCCGGAGCTTTCATCCGGTCTGGATTCCAGAGCCGATGACCTGTTTTTGATTTCTCTTTCCAATGGAAAAGGAAGCATTCAGGGAAGCAATCCGCGAAGCGTGCTTCTTGGTATGTATGCATTTCTCCGCAGGCTTGGCTACCGTTTTCTTTTGCCGGATGAAACCGTTATGCCCCATCAGCTTTCCCTTGCAGACCTGACCTGTTCTTACTCACACAGAGCCTCCCTGCGCCACAGAGGCGTCTGCATTGAGGGGGCTGACTCTCTTGAAAATGTTCTGGATTTTATTGACTGGCTTCCCAAGCTTGGATTCAACAGCTTCTTTCTTCAATTTAAGGAGCCCTATATTTTTCTGGAAAGATGGTATCATCATACCCTGAATCCAACAAAGGATCCCATGGAACTCACGGAAGCATTCCTGCAGGACTGCTACAAAAAAATGCATGAAGCTATGAAAAAGCGTTCTCTTCTCCTCCACGCCGCCGGACATGGATGGACCTGTGAAGCCATCGGGCTGCCTTCTATAGGATGGGTGCCGGAAAAAGCAGAGCCTTCCCCTAAGGTTCAAAGGCTTCTTGCCCTGGTCAATGGAAAAAGAGAATACATCGACCGTATTCCCATGAATACCAATCTATGCTACTCTGACCCGGAAGCCATCGACCGTTTCTGCAATACAGTGGTTGATTATGTAAAGGAGCACCCGGAAACAGATTATCTGCACATCTGGCTGGCAGATGAATACAACCATATCTGCGAATGCGAAAGCTGCCGGAAAACCACTTTGTCGGATCAGTATGTACATCTTTTAAACTTGATTGACCAGCGCCTTACCCAAGAACATCTGGACTGCAAGCTTGTGTTCCTTCTTTATCAGGAGTTGCTGTATCCGCCTGTAAAGGAACGGTTCCAGAATCCGGACCGTTTTGTCCTCATGTTTGCTCCCATCAGCCGGACCTTCCGGGAATCCTATCCGGACAGGATCCAGGAGGTTCCCATTTCGGAATACAGGCGCAACCAGATGGTTCTTCCTGTCACCATTGAGGAAAACCTTACCTTTCTCGCAAAATGGCAGAAAATTTTTGACGGGAACAGCCTGGTTTACGACTACCCTCTTGGCCGTGCCCACTATGGGGATTTCGGCTATGTTTCCATCAGCAAAGTACTTGCAGGGGACATTCATCATGTAAAAAACCTCCATCTGGATGGCTATATCAGCTGCCAGGAGCTACGTGCATTCCTTCCAAACGGACTTCCCAATTATGTAATGGGATATCTGACCCTTGACACAGAAGAAAGCTTTGATTCCCTTATGGATGAATATTTCCAGGCAGCCTATGGTTCCATGGCTGATGAAGTCAAAGAATACCTAACCCGGATTTCCCAGCTGTCAGACTGCGATTACTTTAACCACATCGGTCCCAGAACCAATCCTGCTGCTGCCTGGAAATACCAGCAGCTTTCTGATTACGTGTCCGGCACAGCAGAAGACCTTTTAAATCGCGCCAAAGACAGCCATCAGATTTCGGACCGCTTCCAAAAGCTGCTGACTTTTCACAGGGAATATGTGCTTTTGCTTACAGATGCACTGGTTTCTCTGGCATCCGGTGACGCGGATGTAGCTGATGAGAAATTCAGCCTTTTTGCAGATTTTGTACGGAAAAAAGAAGATTTTATCCAGCCTTATCTGGACGTATACCGGATTCAGGAGGTTGCACACCGCTATACCGGATTTTCCCTGCCGGAAGAACGGACGTCCCAAAATTAAGACTGGCACTATCAAAAATTCAGAGGGAGAAAATTATGTATCAGACTTCCAATTCCAAGCTCACCAACCGAGAACGAATTCTTGCATGTATTTTCCGCAATCCTTCCATTTCCAGAACCGGAATTGCACAGCTTACAGGTATCACGCCAGCCACCGTCAGCCACACCATTTTCCAGCTTCAGCAGGAGCAGCTGGTTTTTGAAGCAGGACATGACCTGGAGGATTCCTCCTCTGCCGGACGAAAGCGTGTGTCTCTTGATATCCGTCCGGAATACGCAGCTGCCCTCGGACTGGAATTTACCAAAAAAACACTGACTGCATGCGTTACAGATTTAAAGGGAAAGGTTCTCTACCAGTATCAGATTCCTTATTCTGAAAACTTAAGCCTTACCATCACGGAAACCATTATCCAGGTTCTTCAGATGGTTTTAAAGGACTGCGGCATTCCCCTTGATTCTTTTTGCGGAATCGGGATCGGGGTTCCCGGCCATGTAACCGAAAAGGGCACCTTTGTGATCAACAGCAGCAATATCTGGCAGACCTTTGATGCCAATAAGATCCGGGATGCCTTTTCCCTACCTGTTGTATTTGAAAACAATGTGCGCTGTATGGCCCTTGGACAGTACCTTTTCCACCCGGATTACACCCCGGAGAATTTTGCCTTTTTCCATGTGGGTGCGGGCATGTTTTGTGCCAATATTGTGGATGGCAGTCTTTTTACCGGACATACCTTTATCTCCGGGGAGATTGGACACATCATTGCCAACCCCAACGGACTGCGCTGTGAATGCGGCAAGCAGGGCTGCCTTCAGACTGTTGCCAGCGAGTCCTGGCTGATCAAAAACACCCGGCAGCTGTACCAGCTGGACAGCTTCGGGATTCTCCACAGACTGGTCTCCTCTCCGGAGGAAATTACCACAGAAACTATTGCTGCGGCTTACTCCCTTGGGGATGAAGCGGTGTGCACCATTGTTTCCAATGCGCTGAAGTATCTGGGAATCGCCATCTCCAACATTGCGATCCTGAATAATCCGGAAAAAATATACCTGCACGGACAGCTTTTTTCCCACCCGCTGGTTCATTCCGAACTCAGCAGCATTCTCACACAGCAACTTACCTTTGTGGAAAATGACTATGTAAAAAATTTCGAGATTTGCCCATTTGATACCCTGGACGGTGCTACAGGGGCCTGTGCCCTTGCCATCCAGAAGATCTTTTTGAAGAAAGGCCTGACAGAATAATATGACATTAAAAGATATCGCCAGGGAAGCGGGAGTTTCCATTTCCACAGTTTCCAGAATCATCAATGGCAACTCCACCAAAGCCGCAAGCAAGGAGCTGCAGGACAAAATATGGAAAATCGCACGGGCAGGCGGCTATGCGCCTAATACCTCTGCCCAGACCCTGAAGCAGAAAGTTCCTGTGAAGAAAACAACTTCTCCTTCTATTGCCTGTCTTTATGCCCGCAGCCAGGATGCACAGAATGATGCTTTTTTCTCGGCGCTGACTAGAAGCATTGAGCAGGAAGCCCGCAGGGAAGGCTATGTGGTGAAGTACTCTTTTTCTGCTCTGGATATCCACACTCCTTCTGTTTGCGAGCAGATTGAGAAAAATGAGGTGGACGGAGTTGCCATTCTGGGACGATGCGATGCGGCTACCATGAAATTTATGAAGGAACATTTCCGCAAGGTGATCTATACCGGTCTTAACCCTCTGGATGCAAGCTGGGATCAGGTGATCTGTGACGGCAATGCTATTGCCGCTGATGCTGTGCGCCATCTGATTTCCCTGGGACATGAAAAAATCGGCTATATTGGGGAGACCTGCAACGAGATCCGCTATCAGGCTTACTGCAATACCCTGGCGGATCATCACATTGCCTTTGACAAAAATGTGATTGCCAATGTGCCCGGTTCTTCTGAGGGCGGCTATCAGGGTGCTCGCCAGGTTCTGAAACGTTCTTCCAAGGTGACTGCTTTTTTCTGCATGAATGACATTACCGCCATCGGTGCCATCCGGGCTATCAAGGAATGCGGCTATCACATTCCAAATGATATCGCGGTGATCAGCATGGATGATATTGACATCGCACAGTATATTTCTCCCATGCTTACCACTATGCACATCCCCATCGAAGAAATGGGCCGCATGACCGCCAAGCTCCTCATCGACCGCATCAACAACGGCCACACCCTCCCCATGAAGCTGTCCCTGCCCTATTATCTTGCGAAGAGGGAAAGCTGTCCGTGAGGGGGATGAAAGTGCAACTGTCAAGTTATTCTCGGTAGTTCAAACTAAGGAACAATGTAACGTTAAAAAATGAATTTACTATAACGGTGAACAAAATTCGTCAAAGAAAGTAATAAAATTAATACATGGAAAATAGTGATTGAGAAACGAAGGTAAACTGGTTATAATAAAAAAAAGTACAGAACAAACATTCGGATTGTTCTGTACTTTTTTTATTGGGAATGATATAATGCAGACATAGTTATACTAAAGGAAATATACTGTTATTTTTTCAGGAAAAGATCAGGAGAAAACTATGGATCATTTTGAATTGCATTCGGAATACAAGCCAACTGGGGATCAGCCGCAGGCGATTGCGGAACTGGTGAAGGGATTTAAGGAGGGAAATCAGTTCGAGACTTTGCTGGGGGTGACGGGGTCTGGTAAGACGTTTACCATGGCGAATGTTATTGCGCAGCTGAATAAGCCTACTCTGATCCTGGCGCACAATAAGACGCTGGCGGCGCAGCTTTATGGGGAATTTAAGGAGTTTTTCCCGGAGAATGCGGTGGAGTATTTCGTCTCCTATTACGATTATTACCAGCCGGAAGCATATGTGCCATCCTCGGACACCTACATTGCCAAGGACTCTGCCATCAATGACGAGATCGACAAGCTCAGGCTCTCTGCCACTGCTGCCATGTCTGAGCGCAAGGACGTTATCATCATCTCCTCCGTATCCTGTATTTACGGACTGGGTTCTCCACAGGAATTCCAGGACATGATGATCTCGCTTCGTCCGGGCATGACCAAGGACAGGGATGAGGTCATCCGAGAACTGATCGACATTCAGTACACCCGCAATGAGATGGATTTTCACCGAAGCACCTTCCGTGTCCGCGGGGACACTCTGGAGATTTTTCCGGCCAACAGTTCGGATACGGCTGTGAGGGTGGAATTTTTCGGAGATGAGATCGACCGGATTTCGGAAATTGATGTGCTTACCGGGGAAATCAAGTGCCAGCTTGCACATATCGGTATTTTCCCGGCATCCCATTATGTTGTGCCTGCGGAGCAAATCCAGAAGGCGGCAATTGCCATTGAGGAAGAATTAAAGGAACGGGTAGATTATTTCAAAAGCGAGGACAAGCTGATAGAAGCCCAGCGAATTTCTGAGCGTACCAACTTTGATATTGAAATGATGAAGGAAACCGGATTCTGTTCCGGCATTGAGAACTATTCCCGTCATCTTTCCGGTCTGGAGCCGGGGCAGCCCCCTTACACTCTTCTGGACTATTTCGGGGATGATTTTCTCCTTATTATTGATGAGTCCCATAAGACCGTTCCACAGGTAGGCGCCATGTATGCAGGTGACCAGAACCGTAAGCAGACACTGGTGGATTACGGCTTCCGCCTTCCCTCTGCCAAGGACAACCGTCCTCTTAGCTTTGAGGAATTTGAAAATAAGCTGGACCAGGTTCTGTTTGTGTCTGCCACTCCCGGTGACTACGAATATGACCACGAGCTTCTCCGTGCAGAGCAGATCATCCGTCCTACCGGACTTTTGGATCCTAAGGTGGAGGTTCGCCCTGTAGAGGGTCAAATCGATGACCTGATTTCCGAAGTCAACAAAGAAACTGCTAAGAAAAACAAGGTGCTTATTACCACTCTTACCAAGAGAATGGCTGAAGATCTGACTCAGTATATGAAGGATGTAGGAATCCGTGTCCGCTATCTTCATTCGGATATTGATACTCTGGAACGTGCGGAAATTATCCGCGATATGCGTCTGGACGTATTTGACGTGCTGGTTGGAATCAACCTGCTGCGAGAGGGACTTGATATTCCGGAAATCACTTTAGTCGCTATTCTGGATGCGGACAAGGAAGGCTTTCTCCGTTCCGAAACTTCCCTGATCCAGACCATTGGACGTGCTGCCCGAAACAGTAATGGCCATGTTATTATGTACGCAGATGTGATGACGGACTCCATGCGAAACGCCATTGAAGAAACCAACCGCCGACGGGAAATCCAGGAAGCTTATAATGAGGAGCACGGTATCACACCTACTACCATCAAGAAAGCGGTCCGTGACCTGATTGCCGTTTCCAAGGCTGTTGCAGAAACAGAGGTGAAGCTGAAGAAGGATCCGGAATCCATGAGCAAAAAAGAGCTGAAGAATCTGATTTCCCAGCTGGAGAAGCAGATGCGCCAGGCTGCCGCAGACCTGAACTTCGAGCAGGCCGCCGAGCTGCGTGACAAGATGATTGAACTGAAGAAGAATCTGGCGGATGCCGAGAAATAACTTACATCCACCCAAAATTCCAGACGATGTCTGGAATTTTGTCATGGACGCATCATTGTGGGCAAAATGTGGGTACGCCCATTATTTTCCCTTGCATTCCTCCCCCAAATATGCTATACTCATGCCCGTTGAAAAGCCCTCAAAACCAAGGTCTTATAGGCTTTTCCGCCGATTCCCGGCGTAGGCCATATACCTTCCGGTATATGCCTCCGCGGCATTCGTCAAATGTCCATGCAAGCATGGCCGCTTGACCAAAAGCCGCGCGAAAATGAATCGAGTGTTCGTGACCTTCCACTCGTAAAACAAAACTAAAGGAGACAAATGAATATGAAAAACAAAAGTACCCTGTTTCTGGTGCAGGCAGCGCTGATCGCGGCTGTCTATGTTGTACTGACACTGGTGTTCGCACCGTTTAGCTATGGAGAGATCCAGGTCCGAATTTCCGAAGCCCTGACCATCCTTCCATACTTCACACCAGCTGCCATCCCCGGTCTTTTTGTAGGCTGCATCCTTGCCAATCTGCTTGGCGGTGCCATTCCTCTGGATATCGCATTCGGAAGTATTGCCACCCTCATCGGAGCTGTATTTACCTACAAGCTTCGTAACAGCAGCAAATGGCTTGCCCCGGTTCCGCCGATTGTGGCAAACGCAGTTCTGGTACCATTCGTACTTCGCTACGGATATGGAACCAACCTTCCCATCCCGCTTATGATGCTTACAGTAGGCGCTGGTGAAGTGGTATCCTGCGGAATCTTTGGTATGGTGCTTCTCACTGCACTTTCCAAATACAAGAATACCTTATTTGGCAGACAGGCTTCTGTAAAATAAATTCATAACTGCAAATACCCGATGAAGAGCTTAGTTTATTAACAATTCTCTCCATCGGGTATTTTTTCTATCATACAATCACACAATCTGCATCCGCAGACAATAGCCTAATCAAAACCATTCATCAACTCTCAGAAATTAGAGCAGGTTTGAAAAAGGCGTTCTGAGCCCTTTCCCCGCAATCTCCTATTCAATCTGTGCCTGCTCTTTCAAAAATTCCAGAAACCTCTCTACGCCCCCGCCAAGCTGCACCACGCCTTCGGGACGTTTTCCAGGAACCTGGGACACATCGAAGAACTCTCCAGCCGCTGTTTTCTCTGTCTTCATAAAGCTGTCGCTTCCGTAAATGCCTTCCTCAATTCCCACATACTCATCTCCCCAGAAGCTGCACTCCTGCGGGCTGATTCCCTCTTTCTCCTCCAGATACTCCAGAATCCGGTCCACATTATCGCTTTTGCTGGAAATTCCAACCTCCAGGTATTTGGCATCACAGGTAGGCTTCACAGTAATCCCATATCGCGCTCCTGCTGCCTCTGAAATATCCAGAAGCCCCTGCAGGCCGCCTTCTACCCCATGCTTTTTCAGGCAGTCCTTCAGCAGATCCAGCTCGTTCCCCTGCATAAACAGGTTATCCCCCCTCTGGTTCTCCACCATCAGGTCGATCTTACAGTAATTCGGTCTGGAAAATACAATGTCCGTGTTCATTCCGTATTTTTCCAGAAGCTCCATGTGAATGTCAAAACAGATCCTGTGAATATCACTGAGCAGTTTCCTGTCCAGAAGCATGTCTGAGAAAACAATCTCCTGTCCATTTTCATATCTGTAATTAAAAGCCCCTCTTCCAAGGCCAAGATACAGATGCTCCAGCTGCTCCTTTGTAAAATACGAATCAAGCTTTCCCCCTGCAATATTTTCCATGGTAGTTCCGCTTACGATCACCAGATTCACCTTCTGATCCAGAAGTGGTCCCATAGCCTTCACAATCTCCTCCACAGGAGCTTTTCGGCTGAGGACAGCAGTGCCGTCCCAGTCAAAAAAGATTCCTTTATATTTCTTCTTCATAAACACTTCCCTCTCCTGGTTCCAGATGTATTTCCTTCTCGTTCAGCTTCAATGTGACAGCATCTCCTGCCGCCAGTTCCACCCTTGTCTTTTCATGGGTCAACTGAATCTTCAGCTTTCTTCCACGGTACAGAAGGTAAAACTGCATACCATTCCACTTTTCCGGTACATACGGGTGCAGTTCCAGCCCGCCGCCGTTTACGCGCACGCCTGCAAATCCATTGATAATCGCCTGCCAGGTTCCCGCCATGTTGGCCGCATGGATACCGGCATAGAAATTATCATGATAGTCATCCAAATCCATTCTGGCAGACTGTGCAAAATATTCATAAGCCTCATCATAATATCCGATCTGGCACGCCAGCATTCCAAATACGCAGTTGGAAAGGGAAGAATGATGCAGGGTCACTTCCTGATAAAAATCATAGTTTCGCTTCAACTCTTCCTTACTGAAGAAGTTGCTGTGCAGATAAAGTCCAAAAATCGCGTCCGCCTGCTTGCACATTCTCTGTCTGTAGACAAACAACGGATGATAGTTCTCATACAGAAGATGTCTCTTCTCCGGCGGGATTCTGGAATCATCCCATGGGCGAAGCATCATAAAACGGTCATCCAGGGCATACACCTGACGGTTTTCATCATATGGAAAATACATGTTCTCCACAATTTTTTCCCAGTATGCAGTTTCCTCCTCTGTAATTCCCATTCTGGAAACAAATGCCTCATACACATCCGCTCCGGCTTCCTTTAGCATCTCCAGAGCCTTCAGTGCATAGCGGATATTTTCCCTTCCCATCAGGTTGGTATAGAAATTGTTGTCTGTAATGGCGTTGTACTCATCCGGTCCGGTCACTGCGCAGATGCAGTATTTTCCGCCCCTGCACTCTGCAAAATATCCCACATCCGCCCAGACTCTTGCGGTTTCCACAAGCACCTCAGCTGCCATGTCCTTGAAAAATTCCAGATCCCCGGTCACGCTTACATACAGCCAGAACGCATAGGCAATGTCCGCATTAATATGATACTGTGCCGTTCCAAGTGGAAAATAGGTGGAAGCTTCTTCTCCGTTAATGGTACGCCATGGATATAAGGCTCCCTTTGGATGTCCCAGAACCTTTGCACGGTCACGGGCCTGATCCAGAGTGCGGAAACGATATTCCAGAAGCTTCTTTGCCAGCTCCGGTGCCGTGTAAACAAATACCGGCAGCACATACATTTCCGTATCCCAGAAATAATGTCCCTCATAGCCTTCCCCGGAAAGTCCCTTTGCGCCCATTCCGGTGCGTCCGTCTCTTCCGGCGGACTGCATAATATGAAACAGGTTGAAGCGGATTCCCTGCTGAAGTGCCTCGTCATCATAGATCTGCACATCGGAAATCTCCCAGAACTCATGGATTTTCGCCTGCTGGGCATCAAACTCTTTCTGCCATCCGCCCTCAACAGCTTCTTTCAGTTCCTTCTTTGCAAATCCTTCCAGCTTGCCAGCTTCCATATCCTGGCTGGAAGTATAAACCATAAATTTCTCGCAGGTAATGGTGGTATTTTCCGGAACCTCCATTCTGCTTTCACACACAGCATGCCTTTTCTCTTCGTCTGTGCCAAAAACAGTCACAACCTCCCCGGCTCCTGCTATTTTGTATTCACTTGCGCATGCCATTGTCATGCCGCTCTGCAGGGTCGTGCCCTCGTAATACAGCACCCCATCCTCAGCCTGAAGCTTGTCCATATGCAGTCTGCTACCAAAAGGACCGTAACCGATCAGAGGATTGGTCTTTCTGGTATGATTCTCCACATCTCCATTCAGATGGGAACAAATGCGGATCTCCCCAGAAAAATTCACAGGCGTAATCTGGATCTGCTGGTACATCCGGTTTTTGTGCACCAGGGAAACAAAGCGCTTCATCACAAGCTGCAGCTTTTTCCCCTTTGGTGAAGTCCAGGTCAGCTTTCTTTCCACATATCCGTCCTGCATATGAAGGACACGGCTGTAATCCTCCACCTTGCCGGTTCGCATGTCGAACAGCTCGCCGTCCCCATAAATTTCCGTTTTCTTCAAATCCGGCAGGTTCAGAAGGGACTGGCTTTTGGTTGGAAAACCGTAATTCCACTCTCCATAAGGAATGTCCACACTCTCATAAAATCCGTTGATAAAGTTTCCTTCCAGACCTTCATCAACGGAAAAATCATATCCTTCCTCGAAGGTACCGCGGGTTCCAATGTATCCGTTGGAAAGTGCAAAGGTTGTCTCATTGCGGTAGTTGGTCTCCATGGAAAATTCTGTCTCTGTAATGTTCCACGGCTCTACCGGGTAAATTGGTTTCTTATTGATATCCATATTCTCATCCTTTCACAGCTCCTGCAGTCAGACTCTCCATAACCTGTCTCTGCAGCAGAATAAACAAAATAATGGTAGGAAGTACCGTCATCACAACCGCCGCAAACAGCGCGGAATAGTTGTTTGCAAAGGTTCCCATATAATAGTTCAGCGCAATCGGCACAGTTCTGGCACGGTCGCCGCTTGTAAGCATCAATGCAAAGTAGAACTCATTCCAGATGTTGATAAACTGGATCATAGCAATGGTCACAAGTCCCGGCTTTGCCAGAGGCAGAATAATATGCAAAAAGGTCTGGATAAAAGTTGCCCCGTCAATATAAGCGGATTCTTCCAGTGCTGTAGAAATGGTTTTGTAATAGCTGACCATAACAAAGAAGGACATTGGAATTCCCATTGCAGAGTACACAATGATCAGGCCCAGCTTTGTATCAAAAATCCCAAGCTTCTGGAAAATGTCAAACAGCGGCTGGGAAATCGCCTGTGCCGGAAGCATTAAGGATGCGGAGATCAAAAGCACGATCAGGGTTTTCAGCTTAAACTGAAATCTGGAAATCACGTAGGCACACATGGCAACCAGTGCCACTGTCACCAGCACGCTGACGCCTACAATGATCACGCTGTTCATGAAATATTTCAGGATCGGCGCATACTGAAGAGCTGCCTTGTAGTTATCCAAACTGAATCTGGACGGCCAGGACAATGCGGAGGAGTTGATTTCCGCATAGGATTTAAAGGAACTGATAAACGCCCACACGATGGGTGCCAGGGAAATAAAGATCAGCAGGATCATAAAGAAATACTTGAAAAAGGACGCGATCCCGTTTTTCACTTTGCTTGTTTTTCTCATTATGCCGCCTCCTTTTTCTCACGGAACAGACCTTTGATCAGAATAACCAGGGTAATTCCGATGATGATCTGAACCACGCCCACTGCGTTTGCTTTTCCATAATTGTTTTCCAGGGTTGCTGCTTTATACAGGTAAATAGGCAGGTTCAGGGTAGACGTTCCCGGGCCGCCCTTTGTGGTCATGTAAATAATATCGAACTGGGAAACCATGGCAACACTGGCAAGGGTTACGCAGGTTCCGCATACATTTCTCATCAGGGGCAAGGTGATATAACGGTCTGCCTGCCAGGGCGTTGCGCCGTCAATGGCTGCTGCCTCATAAATTTCCTTGCTTACAGCCCCCATTTCTGCCAGGAAAATAATGGTGTTAAATCCAGAGTAGAAAATCCAGGTTGCGGTTACAGTCCAGAATGCATATCTGGAATTTCCGAACAGGTTTGGAACCATGGCATAGTTCACGCCAAAGAAATCCAGAACAGGCTTCACAATTCCAAACATAGGATTCAAGAGCAGGGTAAACATCACGCCGGTTGCCGCTGTAGGAATGATATTCGGGATCATGTAAGCAGTTCTTGCGATTTTCCAGCCCTTTGGCTTTCTTCGAAGAACAAGGGCCATGGCAAGACCTACGCCTACGTGAAGAGTAGACTGCAGCACTACCCACAGAAGGGTATTTCGGATGGAACAGATAAAATCACTGTCTCTAAAAATTGTAATGAAGTTTTTGATTCCCTGAAAGGCAGGTGCGCTAAATGCTGTATAATCACACAGAGAGGTGTAAAAAACCGTGATGATTGGAGCCGCATACACAAGTGCGAACAAAATCATGCAGGGAATGGTAAACAGGAAAATCCATATTTTTTTATTTTTCGTATTCATTCTTTCTCCCCATAAAAACAGCCTGTCACCAAAGCTGTATCAGGTGACAGGCCTTTTACATTATTCCAGATTCTTTGCTGCCGCTTCTGACAGTTTTGTGCAGAACTCTTCTGCTGTGATGTTTCCATATGCCAGTTCCGGAAGCTCTGTTGAGAATGTATCGATTGTGTTCTGATACCAGTATGCCTGATTCTGTCCGTAAGTCACGCCTGCTTTGCCCTGGATCTCAAGTGCCTGTGCCATCAGAGGATCGCTCTCAGAAAGGGTCTCCGGGATCTCAAGATTGTCAGATACAGGCTGTAATCCGGTCATTTCCAGTGCCTTGATCTGGTTTTCCGGTGTGGTCTCAAATTTCAGGAATGCAACAGCTGCCTCGATCTTTTCAGGATCGGTAGCACCTACCATATCACCAGGTGTTGGAACCATTTCCATTCCGTTTCCAGGAAGAAGCATGATGCCGACTTTGTCATAGAAGCCTTCCGGTGCTTTCTCTGTTTCGGAGAAATCCGGGATCATCCATGGTCCATTCGGGAACATTGCAACTTCACCGTTGAAGAAGTGGGTTGCCATCGGATCGTATTTGCCGCCAACTGCATCTGGTGTTGTGTAGTTCTGGAACATTTTCTGGATGTTCTCAGCTGCTGCGATTACTTCCGGTGTATTGTAGTCTGTTGGATACATGGTGTTCATCCACTCATTTCCAGCCTCTCCGTTGGTTCCGATCAGAGCGCTCATCCAAAGGTTGGTCAGCCAGCCGGAGTCCGCACTGTCCATTCCGATCGGGGTGATTCCTGCTTCTTTTAACTTGTCGCATGCTTCGAAAAACTCATCCCAGGTTGCATAAGCAACTTCCGGTGCTTCGATTCCAGCCTGCTCAAACAGGTCTTTGTTATAGTAGATATAGGAAACCTCTTTGGAAACCGGGATGCCGTAGATCTTGCCGTCTACTGTATTGAATTCCAGGGAAGTATCGTCAAACAGAGATTTCCACTCCGGATCCGCATCCAGATAAGGGGTCAGGTCTGCTACCTTTCCGGATTTTGCAGCCAGCTCAATGATGTTGTTTCCGCCGTTGAAAACGATGTCCGGCAGATCTCCGCTGGAGATGAGAAGCTTGATTTTCTGGTTGAATGCATCTGTAGTAGGAATTTCCTCAAAGCTGAACTCTACATTCTTGCCTTCCTCTGTCTGCTGGAAAGCCTCGAACAGATAGGAATAATACTCAGCTGCGTAGTCGGTTCCTACGTGATAGTTGATTACGCTTAAGGTTACTTTTTCATCATCGGCAGCCATTACAGGTACAGCCATTCCTGCACACATAGTTCCGATCAGTGCTGCTGCCATAATTTTAGAAATCATTTTTCTTTTCATGATGTTCCTCCTTCGTTTCGGTTGATGACTGTATTATAGCCTGTAAAGACGCATTTTTTAATAAAAGACCTTGTGCTGTTCCTTGGAAATTCCTGCATATTTTTCACAAAATTTTCACATATCATGCCCATTCATTCTACTGTTTAAAAATTTTGTCCTCTTCTTTAAAATACATGACATTCCTGCAAATTTAATTGATGTACTTTTTTAAATGTGGGATAATAATATATTATGATCGAGAATTGCGGGAGCTGCTTTGCAGCGGAGCAATTCGTGGATATCAAGTTAGGGGCAAAAGACCTTTTGCCCTAACATCATATTATATAAGGAGGTCTTCCAGTTTTGGCCAAGCGTGCTCCTAAGAAATATCCCTCTCTCAGATTTTTTATTACCGTCACCATCATGATCATTGTAGGGCTGGTTCTGGTATTGTCTGTGGGATTTTATTATATCAAAACATCTTCTATATTAAGAAAAACCTCCCGGGATTCCATTGTGCGGGAGCTAAACCAGGTCAATGATACCATACAGGATCAGGTGGAGACCATTGATTCCATCATTCCCCTTTTCATGTCCAATGAGGTGATCCAGAATGCGCTGGAAAATCCGGGAGCCGGAATCAATTATCCTTTTTCCGTAGAGCGGCAGATGTCCTACATCTACAATAGCTCCGCCCTCTCTGAGAAGAACTTTACAGACTCCATCTATATTTACAACAGCCGTTCCACGGTCTACCACGCTTATACTTCTGGAATCCTGGAAAATGTGGACGACACCTCCGAGTTTCTGCAAAGCACTATTGATTCCGCCAACCCGCACCTGATGTGCTATACGTCACCGCTTCACGACCAGAATATGTATTTTGCCCGCAACCTGTACAGCAGCAATTCCGGGAACCGGATCGGCATGATCGTCATCAACATCAATGCACAGAAATGGATCGAATACTGCTCCAAAACCATTGATCCGTCCTGGTTTATTATGCTGTTTAACAAAGAATTTTCCCTTAGTTCGGACTCTGATTTTTCAAAGGATCAGCTTCTGGATCTCTATTCCAGTCTGACTGCACAGAAAAATTCCGTTTTGTTTAAGGAGCAAAGCTTTGGAGGCCGTGATTATTTCATGGCATCCCAGTCCCTGGAACGGCTTGGACTTACCTCTGCAGTGGCCGCCCCCAAGGACCTGCTTTTGGAAAACCTGAACAGCACCCTGAAGTCTTATCTTCTGGTGACTCTGGCTGTGGCACTTCTTTCCCTGATGGCAGCCTTTATTATTTCCCGGGCAGTCACCCGCCCCATTGACACCATGATCTTTCACATCAATGAGATTTCAAAGGGAAACCGAAGCGCTCTTCCACCGGAAGGCTTTTACCAGGAATTCCGTGTGTGGGCACAGTCCTTTAACCAGATGCTGCTTCAGCTTGACACCTATTACCAGGATATTTACCAGCAAAAGCTGCTGATCAAGAACGCCGAGATTCGGGCACTGCAGTCCCAGATGGACCCCCATTTCCTTTTCAATGTGCTGAACACCATTGCCTGGAAGGCCCAGATGATCGACAATGAGGAAATTTACGAGATGGTGATTTCCCTGGGAAGCCTGCTGAAAATGAACACCCTTTCCCGGAACCACAATTTCACCAGCATTTCCATAGAAATGGAATATGTACGGCTTTACGTGTATCTTCAGCAGATGCGCTTCGAGGACAAAATTTCCTGTGACATCCAGATTCCGGAACAGGTACTTTCCTGTGAAATTCCCTGCCTTTCCATCCAGCCCCTTGCGGAAAACGCCATTGTCCACGGCCTGGAGCCCAAGAAGGGAAAAGGCCATCTGATCATCCAGATCATAGAGGGAGACGACAGCCAGCTGGAAATCTGTATTATAGACGATGGAATCGGTTTTGAGGTGATCCCGGACATTCAGTCCATTGCCTCCTCCGAGAAGGACAGCCACACCCACATCGGCATGAAAAACCTGGACAAACGGCTGAAGCTGCTTTACGGACCGGATTCGGGCATCCGGATCACAAGCATTCCAAACAAATGCACCACCGTTTCCTTCCACATTCCAAGAAAGGAGTTTACCCATGATATTTAAGCTTCTTGTAGTTGACGATGAAGTCACTATGCGAAAAGGTATTTCCAATTACATGAACTGGGCGTCCATTGACTGTCAGGTTGTGGGAAGCGCTTCTGACGGCGTGGAAGCCATGGAATTTCTGAAAAGCCAGCCTGTGGACATTGTGATCACGGACATCAAAATGCCTGCAGCAGACGGCCTTGAGGTGGCGCGCTTTGTCCACGAAAACTATCCCCGGACAAAGGTGATCATCCTCACCGGCTATGCGGATTTTGAGTATGCCCAGACTGCCATTAAGTATCACGTAACCTCTTTCATCTTAAAACCCACCAACAAAAAGGAACTGTTCGCCGCAGTGCAGGAAGCCCAGAAACAGCTGATCGTCTCCCAGCAGCAGGAGAACATTGCAAAGGAAGGAGTCTTTTTCCTGAAGGATCAGCTGATGCAGGAGCTCACCGACCATCTCTGCACAGAGGAATTAAAGGAAAAGCTTCTCTCCCTTGGGATTCACATGGACTGCTATTATGTGGCAGCCTTCAAGCCATCCTCCGATGAGCCGGATCTGTCTGCCCTGAAAAAGATCGTCATCGAAGAGAAAAAGAACACCTACTGCTACCGCTACAATAACCTGATCCTTAACGTGTATTTCCAGAATCAGCCCTCTGCTTCTGTTCCGGAATATATTCTGGAAAACTGCCGGGAGATTTCCGGTATTGTAAAGGCTTTCAGCTCTTCTGAGATCCTTACGGGGATCAGCGCCCTTCATCAGTCTCCGGAGGCTTTCCAGACTGCTGTTTCCGAGGCGATCCAGGCTCTTACCCATAACTTTTACAGCGAACAGAATATTTCTGTTTTCCACACTGCTGGCCCGGAAGAGCCTGCAGAGCTTTCTGTAGAAAACTCCCTGGATCTGTACCAGATTGAAAGCAGCCTGAACAACTGGGATTTCCAGGAGGCCGCTTCTGTTTCCAGCCACATTTTTTCCAAGTTCAAAACCAGCTTTACCAATTCCCAGGATGCCAAGAACATCTGCTCCCAGATCTACTACATCTGCTGCCGTGTCATGGTAAAAAAGGAGCTGGATCCGGTGCCCATTTTGTATCTGGAAAAGCTTCTGGGATCCCGGGATATTTTTGCCCTGGAAAATACAGTGACGGAAATTATGGAATACACAAGAGAGAACAGCATGTCCGCCCACGCAGTTCCCAACTATATTATTGAAAACACCATCCGTTATATTTCCCAGAACCTGGCGGGAAATCTTTCCCTGGACGTTATTGCCCAGGAGCTGCACATTTCCCCTTCCCATTTGAGCCGTACCTTCAAGAAAGCCACCTCCGGTTCTCTTACTGAGTACATCAATAAGGAACGGATCAGCAAGGCAAAGGAGCTTCTCCAGAATACAAACCTGCTCACTTATGAGATTGCGGAGGCAGTAGGCTACAAAGACGCCACCTATTTTTCCTCTATCTTCCGCAAATATGAGGGAATCAGCCCTTCTGAATATAAAGCGAAGTTTTTTGTTGCACAATCTTCTCATATCCCTTATAATTAATTCATTAATCTTTTAACATATTAAAGAGGGAAAGTAGAGGAAAAACAAATGAAAAATCTATGGACAAAATGGACTGGGATTGCTCTTGTGAAGCGAATCCTGGTAGGTCTGATCCTGGGCGCCATCCTGGGAGTGGCAGCGCCTGGTGCCACCAGCATTGCCATTCTGGGCGATGTATTTGTAGGTGCCTTAAAGGCCATCGCCCCCCTTCTGGTATTCTTCCTGGTTATCAGTTCACTGTGCAACGCAGGAAAATCCCACGGCGGCGTCATCAAAACAGTGGTTGCGCTTTATATGTTCAGTACTGTTCTGGCAGCTGTGATCGCTGTATTTGCCAGCATGATCTTCCCGGTACAGATGACGCTGACCAATGCGGCAGCTGATGCCACAGCGCCGCAGGGAATTGTGGAAGTTCTGAACAATCTTCTTCTAAACGTGGTTGCCAACCCCATCTCTTCTCTGGTAAACGCAAATTATGTAGGAATCCTTACCTGGGCTATTCTTCTTGGACTTGCCTTCCGCGGCGCTGGCGACACCACCAAGAAAGCACTTGCAGATATTGCAGACGGCACTTCTCTGGTAGTCAGCTGGATCATCAACCTGGCACCATTTGGAATCTTCGGCCTGGTATTTAACACCGTATCCACCAACGGACTGGATATTTTCACTACCTACGGAAAACTTCTTGCCCTTTTGGTTGGCTGCATGCTTTTCATTTACTTTGTAACCAATCCCATTCTGGTTTACTGGTGCATCCGTCAGAATCCTTATCCGCTGATCCTGCACTGCCTGAAGAAAAGTGCCATCACAGCCTTCTTCACCAGAAGCTCCGCAGCCAACATTCCGGTAAATATGAAAGCCTGCGAGGAAATGGGACTTGACCGTGATACCTACTCCGTAACCATTCCTCTTGGCGCTACCATCAATATGGACGGAGCTGCCATCACCATCACCGTTATGACAATGGCAACTGCTTTCACACTTGGAATCCATGTTGACATCCCAACTGCTATCATCCTCAGCCTTCTTGCAGCACTTTCTGCATGCGGTGCTTCCGGTGTGGCAGGCGGATCCCTTCTTCTGATTCCTATGGCCTGCTCCTTGTTTGGAATTTCAGATGATATCTCCATGCAGGTAGTTGCAGTTGGATTTATTATCGGAGTCATTCAGGATTCTGTGGAAACCGCACTGAACTCTTCTTCCGACCTGCTGCTTTCTGCTTCTGCAGAGTTCAGACAGTGGAGACTGGAAGGGAAGAAAATTACATTCTAAGTAAAACAGTATCTGGCACATTTTTGAGGTCTGTATGGAAGTTCGCCAGCTTCCATGCAGCCTCTTTTTTGTTGATTTTTTTACCAATACATTTCCCCAACACCCTCTGATTTATGCGTGGCAGGCTTTCTCTCACAAATACTGCATCATATCTTTTCTTTCATTGAAATCCCCGCAGCTTCTTCAGAATCCGTTTCTCCATCCTTGACACCTGCACCTGGGACACTCCCATTTTCTTCGCCACATCCATCTGGGTCATATCCTGGAAATACCGAAGTCCGATCAGCTGGCGCTCCTCTGGCTCTAACTTTCTCAGCATTTCTTCCAGGAAAATCTTATCCAGAAGCTTCTGGTGGCTGTCCTCTTTCTCCGGAAGCCGGTCCACCAGCTGCAGGTCTGTGCCGTCCCCTTGGTACACCGTCTTATAAATGGAGTCCACCTCAGCCGCAGACTCCATGGTCATGGCAAGCTCCTCCACCGGCATGTCCATAGCTTTGGAAAGCTCCCCCATATCCGGCTCCCTTCCCAGCTTTTTCTCCATTTCCTCCCGCACTTTATAGATTTTATACTGGTTTTCCTTTATGGAACGGCTTACCTTCAGAATGCCGTCATCCCGAAGAAAACGCTTGATTTCCCCGACAATCATAGGTACTGCATAGGTAGAAAACTTCACATCAAATTCCGGATTGAACTTATCCACTGCCTTCAGAAGACCGATGCTTCCAATCTGAAACAGATCCTCCATTTCCACCCCTCTTCCAAGAAAACGCCGGGTTACACTGTATACCAGTCCCATGTTCTCTGCAAACAAGGTATCTCTTGCTTCTTTATCCCCCTGGTGAGCACGCCCGATGAGAGCAAGAGTATGGTCCATGTGCCCTCCTGATCATTTTCCTATTTTTTTGCTCATATGCACACAGGTTCCTTTCCCCACCTGGGAAGTCACCTTCACCTCGTCCATAAACGCCTCCATAAATGTAAATCCCATGCCGGACCGATCCTGGTCTGCCCGGGTGGTATACAAAGGCTCCATAGCTTTGGCAATATCCGGAATCCCCACGCCGTCATCCTCAATGTCCAGATAAATGGTGTTCTCCTTGCGCCTGCATTTCATCCGGATCTTATGTATCTCCCCTTTGTATCCGTGGATGATACAGTTGGTAACCGCTTCCGATACGGCAGTCTTTAAGTCCGCTACTTCCTCAAGAGTGGGATTCAGCTGGGTGCAGAAAGCCGCAGCCGTCACCCTTGCCAGCCCCTCATTCTCCGGCCTGCTGTCAAAAATAATGGTCGCCTCGTTTGAATTTTCCATTATACGCTCCTCCCTTCCATCTGTGTTTCCGGCTCTGTTTTTTCCACTTCCAGAAATCTGCTCACTCCTGACAGTCTCAAAAGCTTCTCAATATACCCGCTTACATGGCAGGCCTTCATGCACCCGGAGCGCATGCCAAGAGCCCGGTACCGGCCCATAATCAGCCCCACCCCGGAGCTGTCCATAAACTCGGTATCCCCAAAGTCAAAGCAGATGGTCCGGATGTAGATTTTTCCCATAATGCGGTCGGACTCTCTGCGAATCAGCTCCGATGCCGGATGATCCAGTTCCTGTGGCAGCTTAATATTCAGACAAGTTCCCGTGGTTTCAAAAACAGGTTTCATGCGTAAAAACCCCCTTATTTTATTCTTTCCATAAATTGATTTTTTATGCACACTCTAAGACGAAAAAAGGGATGTACAAAAACTGTACATCCCCAATCCAGAGGTTCCTCTTAACTGTATTTCCGGTCAAGATATCCACGAATTGCTCCGCTGCAAAGCAGCTCCCGCAATTCTCATCATTCATAATAATGAAAATCGCCGTCCTCATCGTAATATCCGTCTTCTTCGCTGTAGTCGGAATTATCGTAACCGCTGTCACCGGACTCATCATAACCTGATTCATCCGTCTGATAATCCGTTCCGTCACTGCTTCCATCGCCGGAATCTGAACTATCCGTACTTCCGTCAGAAGTGCCGTCACTCTTGATTCCGGACACTCCGGTCTCCGAACAGATAGTATTATAAATTCCCTTTACATCATCACCGATCTGATCCTCATAGACCTTCTGGATCTCCAGCGCTGCTGCGTCATACTCATTCTGCTTGTAGGCCACATAGGCATTGAGAAGCGCCTGATAGCTGGTACTCTTCTTCTGCTCGCTGTCAAGCTGCAGGGTAACCTCCTCGGCTACATCCCCGGATTCCTTGGCCTGTCCCTGGACTCTGGTAAGCTCTGCTCCCTGGCTTGCCAGGGATTCGCTGTACTGCACGATCTGCTGGTTAGCCTCCCGGTAAATCCCCTGCTTGATGGCAGGCACTGCCAGAAGCCAGAACGCCGCTGCTCCCGCCGCAACACCTACCATCAGGGTCACAAACAAGGAAATCCTGGAATTCTCTTTATAGGCAGCAGACTGCACTGCCGCGTTTCTTGCCACCTCATCCCCATAGGATTCTTTGGCTTTCTTTCCAAACAAGCCCTTCTTCTGCTGATCCAGTCTGGTGGTTACCCCGGTGCGCTCATCCACTTCCCGCAAGAAGCGTAAGGTGGTGGTATTGGTCTTGTCAATGCGCGCCGCCTTTCTCAGGATCCTTCTTGCTTTGCCCCAGTCATGGTTCTTCATGTAAATAAGGGCCAGCAGATGATATCCCTTGATCAGCTTGGAATTCTGGGTAAGGATCTTCCGCAGCTGGATGGCTGCCATGTCCTCATGTCCGTCCCGGCAAAGAGCCAGGGCATTGTTGTATTTCCGAATGGTCTCGTTGATGGCGTCCAGCTTGTTGGAGTTCGCCTGAAGACGATTGATATATTCGTTTGCAATATTTCGGGTAGGCTGCAGGTTCTTGCTGATCACCCACTCGCTAAGTGCCGCAACCACCTCTCCGGTTTCAAAATAAACAAGTCCCAGCAGATTTCTCGCCTGTATGTTCCGTTTGTTAAAGGTAAGGCTCTGCTTCAGACAGTTAACGGCTCCTGAAAGGTCACGGATACTGGCCTTCTCCAAGCCCTGATTGTAGTAAAGTTTGGAAAGATACTCCACCTTTTTCTGGATCAGGACGTTGCACCCGCAATGAGGACAGTAATCCAGGTCCTTATCTGCCAGGAACGCGCCGCAATTCATACAATTCATTCAGTATCTCCTGTTCTATTTCATCCTGCGTCCGCTCTTGGACTCCCTCAGCATCTCCTGAAGGATGTCCAGAATATCGGTCAGTTCTCTGTCGTAAATAGCCTCTTCCGCGTCTGTCACATCCAGACAGGGCTCAAATTTCTTCAGTTCCTCTTCGTAATCGATCATAAAATTCCTCCATAAACTCCCCGCATTTATTTCTGCAAAAGAGCCTTAATTTCTCCCACCAGGTAAAGAGAGCCTACACAGAACAGCATTCCGTCCTCTCCCTTCGCCTCACATGCCATATGAAAAGCCTCCGCAATATGATCAGAATTGCCCACTTCTTTACAGCCTTCCTTCCGGAAAATCTCTGCCAGATCAGCAGACGGCACCTCACGGTATCCCCCCACCTCTGTGGTCACAACCTTCCGAAAACGGATTCTGCTGCAGATGGTATGGATCATATCCTGATAATCCTTATCGCTTACCGCTGAAAACAGAAGGGTCAGCGGATACTCCTCCTGAAAACGCTCCGCAGTTTCCACAAATCTGCGGACGCCATCCTCATTATGTGCACCATCCACGATCACACCCGGCAAAATGGTCTCCATTCTGCCCTGCCATCTGGTGTTCCTGATTCCTGCCTGCAGCTGCTCCATGGTCACCGGAATCTCATCTTTCAGCACTTCCATGGCAGTCAGTGCCAGAGAAGCATTCATCACCTGATACCATGCAATAAACGGAATGTGGAAGCTGGCATTCCCATAATAACTGTCCTTCAGGGAAAAATCAATGCCGTCTTTGTTATTTCCAAGCACTTTCGCCCCGTCCTGAACCACTTTATATGCCGGACTTCCAAGTTCTTTCGCCTTGGCAGCGATCACCTCTGCGGCATCTGAATCATTTCCGTCATAAATTACAGGAACTCCCGGAACAATAATTCCAGCTTTCTCTCCAGCAATCTCTCTTACCGTATTTCCCAAAAACTGCATGTGATCCAGACTGATGGAAGTGATCACGCAGGCTACCGGATTCTCCACTGCCGTAGTCGCATCCAGTCTTCCCCCAAGTCCTGTCTCCAAAGTCACATAATCCACACCAGCCTCAGCGAAGATCACCATTCCCATAAGGAACAGCATCTCAAAATAAGTAGGATGGTAGCTTCCCTCTGCCACCAGCTCATCTGCCAGCGCCTTCACTCTCTCAAAAGCCTTCAGAAATGTCTCATCCTCAATATTCACCTCATTGATCTGAAAACGTTCATTAATCTTCACCAGATGGGGAGACGTAAACAGTCCGCAGGAATACCCTGCCTCCCTAAGAATAGAAGTCAGGAACGCACAGGTGCTTCCCTTCCCATTGGTTCCCGCAACATGTATCACCTTAAATTTCTCCTGTGGATTCCCCAGTCTCCTCAGACATTCTCTGGTATGCTCCAGACTGTTCTTCGTCGTAAACTTCGGAGTCTCCTCAATATAAGCAACCGCTTCCTCGTAATTCATACTCTTCAACCACCATTTTTATCTATTGTATTTCTTTATGTAAAATCACTTCATCTGTGCACAATGCACATCCGTAATTACTCTACCATTATATAATAGTCACACCAGAAGTCCACCCCTAATCGTAACTTTTTATCCGACAAAACCCGCCGCACCAGATAGCGGATATTATACGTAAAAAAGGAGAGGACACTGTCTGAGCTCCAACGGAGCGAGTTTGTCCTCTCCTTTCTTCGGTTTTAGCAAAATTCTGCCGTCTTAGATTTTTCGGGTTCTGCGCACCGCCCCCAAAGCAGGCACGATGGAACCGGGCACCCCCTACCGGGAAGCCACCTTCCACTGACTGTCATAAAGTGCATAAACCGCCCTGTCAAAGCTCTTGCTAAGAGCCTTCCTAGTCGAACTGTTGCTCCTCTGCACCACCGCCAGCCTGTCAAAATCCGACAGCTCTGTTCCCGAAATCACCAGCATCGTCGGACTCACATACGCCGTATCATACCACTCCCCATTCAGCTTCATCTGACTGGACGGCGTAAAATTCGTCCCCTGAATATAATAAGTCCAATCCGAATCCGACACAAGCCTGATCGAATCAAGGGTCACATCATAAAGCCCCATCTTCATCTTCGTCCGCGCAAACGGATTCTCTCCGCCATAAGCATATCTCTTGCCATAAAGCACATCATACTGCAACGTCTCCAGATCCACCTGATAATTCTTGGTATTCCTTCTCGCCTGATGATACTTCATAATGGTACCCTCATGAATTCCAACCCGATCCAGCACCTCCGCCGCGATCTGGTAAGAAGCCAGATTCTCATCCTTCTTGGTCAGTCCCATATTATCCCAGATCACATACTCCGTCTGGAACAGATACTTATTCTCAAGATCCTCAACCGTAAGTCCCATGGTCGGCAAATGATCCCCATACATTACCAGAATCACATCCTCCGGATAATCTGCCAGAGCATCTGTCAGCTCCTTTACAAACTGATCCATCTCATGAATCTGATTTACATAATACTCCCACTTGCAGTCCAGCTCTTCCGTAGGAGACCCGGACACGGTAATGGCAGGATTATCCAGAATCGGCTCACTGGGGTAATCTCCATGTCCCTGCACGGAGATTGTATATACATAATCCGGTTCTTCTGTGGAATCCAGACATTTCAAGATTTCATCTGTCAAAATGCTATCCTTTACCCAGCCAAGTGGATTCTGCAGATTTTCATTTTCCATGTACTCCTCCGAGGTAAAGGTATCAAACCCCAGATTCGGAAAAACAGATCGTCTGCCATAGAAATTTGCTTCATTGTTATGTACCGCATGAGTAGAATATCCAAGATTCTTCAAAACATAAGGAACGCTCTCACAGGTAGTCTCTTTGAGTATACTCTTATAAGGATACTCACCAGGACCAAAATAATGAAGACTCATTCCCGTAATTGTTTCAAATTCCGTATTTGCAGTACCTGCTCCAACAGCCGGCACCTTATAATATCCGGAAGAATATTCCTTCATCAGCTTCCTGAAATTGGGAATCGGATCCTCAGAAATATTCAGATAATTTACCAATGTAGGATCAAAGAAGGATTCCAGCTGAAGAAACAGAATATTCGGTCTTTTTCCATCTTCCTTGGTTTCCGGAAGATTGGACTCTGTCTTCTCAATTCGCTTAATTTCTTCCTCTGAGTAATCTCTTGGCTGACTGATACCCGTATTAAAAATAGTAGTTGCCAGACAATAAGGATATCCATAATCTTCATAAGCAAAGGCAATATTTCCAAAATAATTGGACAGTACTCTTTTTTCAAGAGCCAGCTGGGTTATGCCTCCAAAAGCCACCGCACCGACAACAATCATAGGAATCACATACCGATACTTAATCTTCTGCTGATACTTCGGTCCCTTTATAAAAAGAATCAGAAGCGCAAAAAGCACAAGCCCGATAATAATACATCCGATTACCACTCCGTAAAACGGAAGATACTTCTGCATGATCGCAATTCCATCTGTAAGCATATGCAGATCCGGACCCGTAAACGGAGTTACACGGTTTAACAGCAAAATACAGTTTACAATACCGAGAAACAACCAGAAAACAGAAACCACCACCCGCCAGAAAACACGCCTGTGAAACAGGTACACGATCAGCATGGTAGTAAAAATAAATGCCGTATTATAAGCAAACACCAACGGTTTTCCCGTCATATAATTCCAGGCATCTGCTACAGAATGGCGGCACAGTGCTTCTATGATAAAATAGAGCACTGCGCACCAGAGAGCCTGGAGAATCAGGGAAATCTTATTGCAAAATTTGCTCAGCTTCATCCAAATTCTCCTTTTTATCACTTCAGCTGCTCAAGCTGTGTGTTAACCTTATCCTTCATCTCTTTATACTTCGCAAGCTTCTCCTTCTCTGCATCAACCTTTGCAGCCGGAGCCTTATTTACAAAGTTCGGGTTATTCAGCATACCCTCGCAGCGGGCAATTTCCTTAGTCAGTCTTTCCTGCTCCTTTGTCAGTCTCTCAAGTTCTTTTTCCTTGTCAACAAGGTCCTCAAGAGGCATATAAACAACTGCATTGGAAACAACAACGGAAACTGCATCCTCACCGATGCCGGTCTTATCCTGCTGAACATGGATCTCTTTTGCAAAGGCAAGATTTACAAAGGATTTTTTACTGTTCTCATACATCTGACAGATATCTGCGTCTTTTCCGACAATGATCAGATGTGTTTTTCTGTTCTGCGGTACATTCATGCTGGTTCTTGTATTACGGATACCCTTTACTACCTCCTGGAAGCTTCCGATTGCAAGCTCAGCCTCCGGAGAGTTCCACTCATCCTTGTAAACCGGCCATTCAGAAATCATAATAGACTCTTCCTCCGGAAGCAGTGTGCAGTAAATTTCCTCTGTAATAAACGGCATAAACGGATGAAGAAGCTTTAATCCCTGTGTCAGTGCAGTACGAAGTGTCCACAAAGCCTCGTTTGCTGCTTTTGGATCCTCATCCGCTTTCCACAGACGAACCTTGGCAATCTCAATATACCAGTCACAAAGCTCATCCCAAAGGAAGTCATATACCTTCTGAACTGCAATTCCCAGCTCATATTTATCCATATTTTCAGTTACTTCTTTAATAACATTGTTCAGTCTGGAAAGGATCCACTTATCCTCAGCGCAAAGAGAAGCGATTTCCGGCTCTGTAACAGTCTTTCCTTCCAGGTTCATAAGCACGAAGCGGGAAGCGTTCCAGATCTTATTTGCAAAGTTACGGCTGGACTCTACACGCTCCCAATAGAAACGCATATCATTTCCAGGTGCATTTCCTGTCATCAGTGTAAGACGAAGTGCATCTGCGCCGTATTTGTCAATTACTTCAAGCGGATCAATACCGTTTCCAAGAGATTTACTCATTTTACGTCCCTGGGAGTCTCTTACAAGACCGTGGATCAGTACATGGTGGAACGGAGTTTTGCCGGTCTGCTCAAGGGCAGAAAATACCATACGGATAACCCAGAAGAAAATAATATCATATCCGGTTACCAGCACATCTGTCGGATAGAAATACTCAAGCTCCGGTGTTTTGTCTGGCCAGCCAAGTGTGGAGAATGGCCACAGTGCAGAGCTGAACCAGGTGTCCAGAGTATCCTCATCCTGATGAAGATGTGTACATCCGCATTTCGGGCATTTTTCCGGCATTTCTCTTGCAACAACCGTCTCACCGCACTCATCGCAGTAGTAAGCCGGGATTCTGTGTCCCCACCACAGCTGACGGGAAATACACCAGTCACGGATGTTCTCCAGCCAGTGCAGGTAAGTCTTGTCAAAACGCTCCGGTACAAACTTCAGATTGCCGTCGTCAAGAGTCTTAATCGCAGCCTTTGCCATCTCGTCCATCTTTACAAACCACTGAGGTTTGATCATTGGCTCTACAGTTGCGTGGCAGCGGTCATGTGTTCCAACGCTGTGATTGTGGGGAACTACCTTAACC